>Ga0335072_10014080_pt1 | contig 11364 bp, 6 predicted proteins | sample Lox_Sample_21_FD_206725 | JGI IMG/M metagenome (GOLD analysis project Ga0335072, IMG submission 206725) | Soil microbial communities from Loxahatchee National Wildlife Refuge, Florida, United States - Lox_Sample_2.1 | ecosystem: Environmental > Terrestrial > Soil > Wetlands | place: USA: Florida...
CGATCGTCAGCGACCTGGCCGGGCAGCGCCGCATCAGCATCCGCCAGGCCATCTCCGACAGCTCCTGCGCCTCGTCCACGATGACGTGGCCGAAGGCCCAGGTGCGGTCGGCGGCTGCCCGCTCCGCCGCCGTCAGACTCTGCTCCTCCTCGTACCGGGCGGCCAGCCGGCTGGCATCGACGAGGTCTGCTGCCATCAGGATTTCGTCGTCGTCCCCCTCGTCGCGACCGAGGATCTCCAGCACTCCCGCCGCGTATGCCTCGCCCTGGCGGCGTCGCCTGGCCTGCGACGCTCTGATTGCGCGGTCATCCTCGCCAAGCAGTTCGGCAGCCTCGTCCAGCAACGGCACGTCGGCCGGGGTCCACGGCGCGTCCGGCGCCCGGAGCAGCGCCGCCCGGTCAGCCGCTGGCATGCGCGGCGCCGCTGCGGCCAGCCGAGCACGATCAGATAGCAGGTCGGTGACGAGCTGCTGCGGCGTAAGGATCGGCCACAGCGTGTTGATCGCCGCCCGGACCGCGGGGTCGGTGCGGAGCTCACGGCGAAGATCGGCCACCTCATCGGTGTCCAGCAGAGCAACGCCGGTGCGCACGTCCGTCCCGATCCGCTTAGCCAGCTGCCGGGTCAGCGCGTTCACGATTTCCCTGGCGAAGACCGACCGCGCCTGGTTATGCGGCCGCCGGGAGCGACGAGCCCGTTCCCGCGCCTGGGTCACCGCCTGGGGGGTCAGCCGGAGCCTGCCCGAGTTCGCCGCGAACTCGCGGGGGTTCTCGTCCTGCCCCGTCGTCGCAACGAGCCGGATCCGCGCGGCGTCTACCCTGATCTCCAGCGGCTCGTCCGGCACTTCCTGCCGGTTGCGAACCGCCGCGGCGATCACCTTGGCCAGGCCGGGCCGACCCTTGATCGCAGCCACCTCAGCTGGCTCTGACGCGGTCGCGCTGACGCCAGGGAACAGGTCTCCGATGGTGGACAGCAGCACGCTGGTCTCGCCCAGCGATGGGAGCACCTGACCGATGTAGCGCAGGAAGGTGGCATTCGGCCCGACCACCAGCACGCCACGCTTCTCCAGTTGGCGGCGATAGGTATAGAGCAGGTAGGCGGCGCGATGCAGGGCCACAGCTGTCTTACCTGTGCCAGGGCCGCCCTGTACGACCAGCGCGCCGCTCATCGGCGCCCGGATGATGACGTCCTGCTCGGCCTGAATGGTCTCGACGATGTCGGTCATCGAGCCAGTGCGGCTCGTGTTCAGCGCAGCGAGGAGCGCGGACTCCCCAGTCAGGCCCTCATGCCGGGACGGGTCGGCGGCGGCTAGGTCCAGCACTTCGTCATCGAGGCTGGTGACCTGGCGGCCCTTGGTCTTGATGTGCCTGCGCACGCGAACATCGCCCGGTGACGCGGCAGTCGCCAGGTAAAACGGGCGGGCTGCGTCGGCGCGCCAGTCCATCAGCAGCTGCGCGTAGTCGTCGGTGTCGGAGTGGATGCCAAGCCGGCCGATGTAACGGAGCTCGCCGTCGACGAACTCGAGCCGGCCGAAGCACAGCCCGTTCTCCGCGGCGTCGAATTGGGCCAGCTGCTGGCGGTACATGGCGCTGAAGGTCTCTCGCTCAACCCTGGCCTGGTGCGTGCCGCCACTTTGATGCAGCACCCCGGCCATCCGGCCGGTGGCGCGCTCCCTCAGCTCGTCAAGCCGACTGTAGAGCAAGGAAATGTAATCCTGCTCGCGATTTAGTTCCGCGTTTGACAACCATGCTCCTCGTGGTTATTATCTAATTGCGGAATATGGCTATGAGCCAAATTCCTCACACGCGTTACAAGGTCGTAGCGCGTTTTTTTATTTCCCGCAGACGGCCAGTCTCGCATTCCCAGTGAACAGCAGCACCCGCGCTGCGCCCGTCGGCCGCGCAAGTCCGTACGTGTAAGCCGTCGGCTATAGGCGGCCCGTTCACCCGCGCTTGTTCCATTAACTGAGGCGGGCGTCGGTACCGCGCGGACCGAGGCCGACACCTTCGGCTGTGACGCCGGGATCCCAGTCGAACACGACCGAATTATCCTCTTCGCCTATCAGGACCTCGGCTCCCGGAGCTGCGCCTGCCGCCGCCAGTGCCTGTTCGATCCCCAGCTTGGCCAGTCGGTCGGCCAGGTAACCGACGGCCTCATCATTGGAGAAGTCAGTCTGCAAGATCCAGCGGCGCGGCTTGTCCCCGATCACGCGGAAGCTGTTCTCCCCGGTGGCGACGAGCTCGAAGTCGGGGCCAGATACTGGTGCCGGCCGCAGGACGATCCGGGTGGGCTCAGCAGGCGGGGCGGCGGCGCGGGCCGCCGCGATCACCGCAGCCATCGTGTACGACAGCTCACGTAGACCCTCGGTGGACGCCGCGGAAACCCGGTGCACGGTCAGCCCCCGGGCCTCGAGCTCAGGCTCTACCAAGTCAGCCAGCTCTCTGGCGGCAGGCACATCGATCTTGTTCAGTGCGACGATTCGCGGCTTTTCCGCCATCCGGGCACCGGTCAGCTCCTCGTACGCGGCGAGTTCGGCCTCGAGCGCATCAAGGTCACTGATCGGGTCTCGTCCAGGCTCCTCGGTGGCGCAGTCCAGGACGTGCACCAGTACCTGGCACCGCTCGATGTGCCGGAGGAAATCTAGCCCGAGCCCCTTTCCGCTGCTCGCACCCGGAATGAGGCCCGGCACGTCAGCGACCACGAACTGGACGTCACCAGCTTCAACGACACCCAGGTTCGGCGTCAGCGTCGTGAACGGGTAATTCGCGATCTTCGGGCGGGCCGCCGACATCGCCGCGATGAGTGAGGACTTCCCGGCGTTCGGAAACCCGACAAGACCCGCGTCGGCAACCGTCTTGAGCTCGAATACCAGGTTCAGCTCCGGACCTGGCTCGCCTCGAAGGGCGAAGCCAGGCGCCTTGCGCTTGATCGATGCCAGCGCCGCGTTGCCCAGGCCACCGCGCCCCCCTTCAGCCGCCACGTACCGGGTGCCGGCACCCATGAGGTCGGCCAGTTCCTCACCATCTGCCGTCTTGACCACTGTCCCGTCTGGCACCTTCAGGACGACGTCAGCGCCGTCGGCACCGTTACGGTTGGAGCCCAGGCCCGGCTTTCCGTTACCGGCCCGGCGGACCGGCCGCCGGTGGAAGTCCAGCAGGGTGGCGGTGCTCGGGTCGACCTCGATGATGACGTCACCGCCCCGGCCGCCATTGCCGCCGTTCGGGCCGCCAAGCGGCTTGAACTTCTCCCGGTACACCGACGCGCAGCCGTTGCCGCCGTGGCCTGCGTGCACGCGCACTTCGGCCCGGTCAGCGAATTCCGCCACGGCTAACCCCTTTCCTCATCAGCGCGCCAGGACCTGCGCACCACGGGCGTTTCCTACCCGGCCTGACCACGTACTTCGCCATGCAAAGCTGAGGGGCGGACCTCGCCGGTCCGCCCCTCGAAGCTCAACTGCGTGAGCGGCCGGGCCGACCGCTACACGGGTGCGCTCGCTAGCTTGCGTCTGCTGTCTCGGCCTGTACGGGCAGCACGCTCACGGCCCGGCGGCCGCGCCGACGGCCGAACTCCACCCTGCCATCGACCAGCGCGAACAACGTGTCGTCTCCGCCCCGGCCGACGCCGATTCCAGGATGGAAGTGAGTCCCGTGCTGACGCACGATGATTTCGCCGGCGCCGACGATCTGCCCGCCGAACCGCTTGACGCCCAGCCGCTGAGCATTGGAGTCGCGCCCGTTCCGGCTGGAGGACGCGCCCTTCTTGTGTGCCATCTCGGGCTCAGCCCTTCTTCTTCGATCCGGCGGCGGCCTTAGCCGCGCCGATGCCGGTCACCCGTACCTGGGTGTACTTCTGGCGGTGGCCGAGGCGGCGGCGGTAACCGGTCTTGTTCTTGTAATGGATCATGTTGATCTTGGGGCCGACCGCGGCGCCCACGATCTCGGCCGTTACCTGGTAACCGCCCAGCTCAGCGGGATCGCTGATGACCTTGCCGTCATCCACGACCAGCACCGCCGGCAGCGTCACGCTAGCTCCGACCTCTCCAGACAGCTTGTCGACGGTCAGGACGTCGTCGACCGACGCCTTCTCCTGCTTACCGCCGCAGCGCACGATCGCGTACACCGAGAGTTCTCTCCTCTTTGTGCGAGCCCGCGCCGCGGGGTCCGGGGTCGTAGCCCCAAGCGTTACCGCCAGCTGTAACCGGGCTTGCTTGCCTTGCGCACCTAAGCCATCCGGCCGAGTGGCCGCCTGATCATGCCACATGCGCCGACCATAAAGACTATCAGACTGCGCGAGTCCTCAGCTGCTGGCCGGTTCGACTGCCTGGTGCTCTTCGAGGGCTGGAGGCTCTTCAGCAGCCCGCGGCTCTTCAGCCGCGGGAGAGTCAGAGACGTCGGCAGCTGCGGTACCGCGGCCTTTGGCGCCGGACCGACGGCTGCGGCCTGACCGCGACCGGCCGGAGCGGGTCCCGTCGGTGCTAGTGGCATCGGGCGATGATCCGTCCGGCTGGGCGCCAGCTAGGTCACCAACCGCCTCAGCGCTCACCTGACTGCTCATGCCCTCGGTACCAGCGTCCTCGAGGGCAGCGCCATCGGTGCCGCTCCGCTTGCGAGATCCGTCAGCCACGTGCCCTGGCATCGGGGCGCGGCTCCCGCCGCCTGGGCTAGGAGTCCCAGCCCGATTACCGCTCCGGCCGCGACCAGCCTGGCTGCTCTTGCCGGCGCCATCCTGGCCGCCACCGTCTCGGCCAGCACCGTCTCGGCCATGCGAATGATCAACCGGCTCGAGCGATGTGATCACGCCCCGGCCGTTGCAGTGTTCGCACGGTACGGAAAACGCCTCAAGCAGACCAGAGCCAACCCGTTTGCGGGTCATCTGAACCAGGCCGAGCGAGGTGACCTCCGCCACCTGGTGCTTCGTCCGGTCCCTGGCCAGGCACTCGAGCAACCGACGCAGCACAAGCTCGCGGTTGCTCTCCAGCACCATGTCGATGAAGTCGATCACGATGATGCCACCGAGGTCGCGCACCCGCAGCTGCCGGACGATCTCCTCAGCCGCTTCCAGGTTGTTCCTCGTAACGGTCTGCTCCAGGTTCCCGCCCTGGCCGGTGAACTTGCCCGTGTTAACGTCGATGACCGTCATGGCCTCGGTGTGATCGATCACCAGCGAGCCACCACTCGGCAGCCAGACCTTGCGCTCTAGCGCCTTAGCAAGCTGTTCGTCGATCCGGTACTCGGCAAACACGTCCTTGTCGCTGTCCCAGCGCTGCATCCGGTCAGCGAGATGCGGGGCGACGTAGCGGACGTACTCGTCCACCAGGTCCCACTCGGTCTCGCTGGCGACGACCAGGTTGCTGAAATCCTCATTGAAGATGTCCCTGACCACCCGCAGCGTCAGATCCGGCTCGCTATAGAGCAGGTCCGGCGCGCTGGCCGTCTTGGCCTTCTTCTCGATCGCCTCCCACTGCGCGGCAAGCCTGGCCACATCACGGGAAAGTTCCTCTTCCGAGGCTCCCTCGGCAGCGGTGCGAACGATCACTCCAGCGTGTTCGGGCATTACCTGCTTGAGGATCTGCTTCAGCCGGCTGCGCTCGGTGTCGGGCAGCTTGCGACTAATCCCGGTCATGCTCGCACCCGGCACGTAAACCAGGTACCGGCCGGGAAGGCTGACCTGGCTGGTCAGCCGAGCGCCCTTGTGCCCAATCGGATCCTTGGTGACTTGCACCAGGATCGACTGACCGGACTTCAGGGCCGACTCGATCCGCTTGGACTCCCCCTCGAGCCCGCTCGCGTCGAAGTTGACCTCGCCGGCGTACAGGACGGCGTTCCGGCCCTTGCCAATGTCGACGAACGCTGCCTCCATCGAGGGGAGCACGTTCTGCACCTTGCCGAGGTAGACGTTGCCGACGTACGACTGGTGGCTGGCCTTGTCCACGTAGTGCTCGACCAGCACGCCGTCCTCAAGGACGGCTATCTGCGTCCGGTCCGCGTGCTGGCGGACCACCATGACGCGTTCCACCGCCTCCCGGCGGGCCAGGAACTCAGACTCGGTAATGATCGGCGGTCGGCGACGGCCAGACTCGCGACCCTCGCGTCGGCGCTGGCGCTTGGCCTCCAGCCTGGTCGAGCCTTTTATGGCGCGGACATCGGTAGCTTCGGCCGTCTTCTCCCGCGGCGTCCGGACATGGGTGACGGTATTGGGCGGATCGTCGCTGGACGCAGCGGCGGCCGTCTGATCGGCATCAGCCGCGGATCCGGTACGGCGCCTGCGCCTCCGGCGCTTGGCAGTACCAGCGCCCTGGGCACCCTCACCCTCCTCGTCGGAGATGTCCTGCTCCGGCCCGTGCTTGACGGCGCTGGCCGACTCAGGCTGATCCTCGGCCGCAGCTGCGGTAGTAGCGGCGCCGCTGTCCGCAGCATCACTGCCACCGGCGGACTTGCCACGGCCGCGGCCGCCACGCCGACGACGCTTGCTGCCAGCTCCGCCCGGCCCGCCGTCATCGCGGCCGTCGCCGCCATCGTCCGTCTGATCGTCGGAGCTACGGCCGGCAGGCGCGCCAGCGGGCTCCTCCCACGACGGCTTCTGGGTGGGCGTAACCCGTGTCTGCGGGATCTCAGGGGCCTGGAAGATGACGAGCGGCGGCTGGAAGGCCACCGGGCCGGGGGGCGCCGATGGTCGGTCACCAGGCTGGCTGCCCTGGTCATGCGCGCCTTGGCCGGAGTCACGGTGCTGGCCGGAGTCACGGTGCTGGCCGGCATCCTGGAGGCCCGCTTCGGACTGATCTGCCTGCTGGCCGGCTGGCGCGTCCTCGGCTGCGGCACTCGGGCTGGCGGCCCTGGACCGGCGCGAGGAGCGACGCCGACTGGTGCCGCCACCAGGCTCGGCTACGCCGGGCTCACCGCCCCCAGGCTGGCCAGCGCCGACGCCAGCGTCCGCCGGGCCGCGATCCGCAGCTGGGCTATCCGCCGCGACCGGGCTGTCCGCCGCGGCGGAAGTGCCCGAGGCCGGGGCCGGTTCAGGCGTCGCCGTCGGCGGGCCGGCGGGCCGGGTTACTGCTCGGCGAGTCCGCCGGAGCAGGCCGCTGCCCTTGTTGTCGTTCTCTGTAGCTGAGCTGGGCGCCTCGGCCGAACTGGCTGCTGCCCCGGCTGAGCTGGAAACGCCGGCTGAGCCGGACGCTCCCGCCGCGCCAGTACCGCCGGATCCGGTCGCGCCATCAACTGGCTCTCTGTTCTGTCGCTCGATCTCGAGCATTCGGGCGATCTCTCCCGTCAGGCTCCCGGGCGCAGCCGGCCTGCATCGGCCCGTCCGCGCCGCGCGGGAGCTGTTCGTACGCGCTCTCCGGAGCGGTGCGCGCCGTACTGGCGTCCCCCGCTTCCAGGCACGTTGCCAATACCTGTCCTTGTGCGGCGTCCCGCCAGCCTGGCCGGGACACCTCCGCCACTGTGTGAGCCTGCGGGGTACCCACCCCGGGCAGGCCGACCTGCGCTGCCGATTCCGGCAGATCCGGCCGGTGAGCCGGCTCGCCGGAGCCAGGAGTGCTGGCCTGTGCGGCGGCAACATTAACGCCGAGTGGCCCCTGAGCCAGCCGCGTCACCACTGCGGGTGACGAAGGCTCCAGAGCCGACATATGGCGAAACGCAACCAGAATGTCTTCGGGCCGCACGGCAGGTGTCATGTGCCGAACAACCATTCGAAGTATTGCACACTCCGGTTGCCCGTCCGCGGTGGCACGCCGGTCTAGCTCTAGCGATACCACCCCGGCCCGAGCGTCGAGCCGGCGGACTCCGTTGCTGGTGAGGCGGTCTACCTCCGCATGTGCGGCGGCGAGAAACGCCTCGACTGCCCTGGCCGCGTCATCAGGCGCGACTCCTGGCAGCACGACTTGCCATTCCGAGGCCTCAAGCCGCGGCGCGGGCGCAGCGGCCAGATCGGCGACCTCGATCACGTCAATCCCGTCGGGCAGGGCCGCGTCCAGCCGGGTGCCAACGAGGCCCGGGTCGATCTCCGCGGTGAGCGAGATCTCAAGGAACTCGGCCTCACTCGCGGCACCCGTGGGCGCCCCGCCCGAATAGGAGATCTTGGGATGCGGCGAGAAGCCCGCCGAGTGCGCGACGGGCAGCCCGGCCCTCCGGACTCCCCGCTCCACCGCTCGCGCGATGTCTCTGTGACTCGCGAACCGCATCCTGCCACGCTTTGCGTATCTGACCACTAGCCGCTGCACCGCTGGCAGCGGCGCTGCCCCTGTCGGCCGCGGTTGCTGACGACCCATCGTTAACCGTCCCCGCCGGCCCGAACCGGGCTTCCAACCATGGAGTTGCGATCCACTGAACCGCTCACCCCCGAGCCGGATCCTGGGGCACCGCTACCAACAACACTGAGCGGCAGCAAACGCTTCCCAGTCGGGCCGGTCTCGATCTCGGTGTCCATCGCCGGGCAGACGCCGCACTCGAAGCACGGCGTCCACCGGCAGTCGTCGACCTCGGCCGCGCCAGCTGGGTCGATGGCCGCCAGCCAGTCCTGCCATAGCCAGTCGCGCTCAAGGCCAGCGTCCAGATGGTCCCACGGGAGGATCTCGTCATAGCCGCGCTCGCGGGTCGTATACCAGGCCAGATCGACCCCGTCCTCGGCCAGGGCGGCAGCGGCGCACTTCTCCCAGCGCTCGAACGAAAAGGTCTCGCTCCAGCCATCAAACCGCGCTCCGTCTTCCCAGACCGCGCGGATGACCTTGGCAACCCGCCGGTCGCCACGGGACAGCAGGCCCTCCACGATCGAGGGCTTGCCGTCGTGATAGCGAAAGCCGATCGCCTTGCCGTACTTGCGATCGGACCGCATCGCGGCGCCCAGGGCCTTCAGCCGGGCATCGACGGTCTCGTGATCGCATTGCGACGCCCACTGGAACGGCGTGTGCGGCTTCGGCACGAAGCCGCCGATCGACACAGTGCACCGGATGTCGTGGCGACCGGTAGCCGACCGGCCAGCCTGGATCACACGGCGGGCCAGGTCTGCGATGGCCAGCACGTCCTCGTCCGTCTCGGTCGGCAGCCCGCACATGAAGTACAGCTTCACCTGGCGCCAGCCGCTCGCATAGGCGGTGGTAACGGTCTTGATCAGATCATCTTCGGTGACCATCTTGTTGATGACCTTGCGGATGCGGTCCGACCCGCCCTCCGGGGCAAACGTCAGCCCGGATCGCCGCCCGTTCCGGCTCAGCTCGTTCGCGAGCGTCACATTGAATGCATCAACCCGTGTCGACGGCAGGGAAAGGCTGGTGTTGGTGCCCTCGTACCGGTCGGCCAGGTCCACCGCAATCTCGTCGATCTCGCTGTGGTCAGCGCTGGACAGGGACAGCAGGCCGACTTCGTTGAACCCGCTGGCCTGCAGGCCGGCCTGGACCATTGAGCCGATCGCGGTGATCGACCGCTCCCGCACTGGCCTGGTGATCATGCCTGCCTGGCAGAACCGGCAGCCCCTGGTGCAGCCGCGGAAGATCTCCACGCTGAACCGCTCGTGCACGGTCTCGGCCAGCGGCACCAGCGGCTTCGCCGGATAAGGCCAGGAGTCCAGGTTCATCACGGTGTGCTTGGACACCGACCGGGGTACCCCAGGCCGGTTCGGCAGCACGCTGCTGATCGCCCCGCCTGGGCCGTAGCTGACGTCGTAGAAGCGCGGCACGTAGACGCCGCCAGCCGCGGCGAGCTGCTCGAGCAGGCCGTCCCGGCCGCCCGGCCGCCCGGCCGCCTTCCAGGTCCGGACGAGGCCAGTGATCGCCAGCACCGCCTCCTCGCCGTCACCGAGTACGGCACCGTCGATGAAGTCGGCGATTGGCTCCGGGTTGAATGCGGCATGACCGCCTGCCAGGACTATCGGGTCGCCCGCGCCGCGATCAGCAGCGCAGAGCGGGATCCCCGCTAGGTCCAGCGCCGTCAGCAGATTGGTATAGCCGAGCTCGGTTGCGAAACTGACGCCGAGCAGGTCAAACGCCCGCACCGGCCGGTGCCCGTCGACGGTGAACTGCGGCACCGAGCGCTCCCGCATCAGGGCCTCGAGGTCCGACCAGACGCTGTAGGTGCGCTCGGCAAGCACCCCTTCGCGCTCGTTGAGCACCTCGTAGAGAATCTGTACGCCCTGGTTCGGCAGGCCGACCTCGTAGGCATCCGGGTACATCAGCGCCCAGCGCACGTCGCAAGAGTCCCAGTCCTTGAGGACAGCGTTCAGCTCGCCGCCGACGTACTGGATGGGCTTGCGCACCAGCGGCAACAGCGGCTCGAGCAGGGGGTACACCGACTGCACAGGCACGGTTACAGGGTACCGACGCCGGCCAGTGGCTGCGCTGGCCGGTCCGACGAGCGCAATGCGCCGCTAAATGGTGCTTTTCCGGTACAAGCGTCTGGTCCTTGAAGTTCTGTGTAGGTACTAATACCTGCCGATCCGGGGGGTATGGTAGGGGAACTTGAACAAGCTAAAAGCCCCTTTTTTGATCGGGAACGCGGGTACTGCGCGACTCGGCGACGGGAGGTACGCAGGTGCACATCGACCCCTACATCGTGCTCGGTAGCGCGGTCGTCGGATTGCTCGTGGGCATGACCGGCGCTGGCGGCGGAGCACTGATGACGCCGATGCTCATCCTGCTCTTCAACGTCAAGGCTCCGAGTGCCATCTCAAGCGACCTGGTTGCCGCCGTGCTGATGCGGCCGGTCGGCGCGGCCGTTCACATGCGAAAGGGCACGGTCAACTATCGCCTGGTGGGCTGGCTGACACTCGGCTCAGTGCCGATGGCCTTCCTCGGCGCGTTCCTGCTCCACCTGCTCGGCAGTGGCTCGGCTGCGCCCACACACGTCGAGCAGGCGCTCGGCGCAGCGCTGCTGACCGGCGCCGCCGCGATGGTGATTCGCTGGGTCATGGACGTGCGCGGCGGCCAGGACCGGGCCGCCGCCCTGCGCGACCTGGTCGTGCGGCCGCTGCCGACGGTCGCCATCGGGATGATCGGCGGGGTCATCGTGGGGCTGACCTCGGTCGGCTCGGGCTCGCTGATGATCGTCCTGCTGCTGTTCCTCTACCCAATGATCAGCGCGAATCGGCTGGTCGGCACCGACCTGACCCAGGCCGTGCCGCTGACGCTGGCGGCGGCGCTCGGCGCGCTCATCTTCGGCCATGTGGAGTTCGGCGTCACGATCTCGATCATTCTCGGCAGCGTGCCCGCCGTCCTCGTCGGCTCGCTGCTGTCCTCCAGGGCACCGGACAAGTACATCAGGCCAGTCATCACGTACGTGATCTTCGCCTCCGGCCTCAAGTACGCTGGCTTGTCGACCACAGCGCTTGGCTGGACGCTGGCCGCCGTCCTGGTCGTGGCCGGCGTCGTCTGGCTGGCCT
>Ga0335072_10014082_pt1 | contig 11364 bp, 12 predicted proteins | sample Lox_Sample_21_FD_206725 | JGI IMG/M metagenome (GOLD analysis project Ga0335072, IMG submission 206725) | Soil microbial communities from Loxahatchee National Wildlife Refuge, Florida, United States - Lox_Sample_2.1 | ecosystem: Environmental > Terrestrial > Soil > Wetlands | place: USA...
GGCTCGATCTGGGCCTTATACGCGGCCGGCGCAAAATCCCAGACACGCGCGTAGAACCAGCACGCCTTCGGCAGATCCTGGACACCCGGCTTGGTGTAGACATCGGCCAGCTGCAGCATGTCTACCAGCCCGGCAGACTGTGACTGCTCCGGCGTCATCAAGTTCAGCGCGTCGCCGTATTCGGCGATCGCACTCTTATAGTCGTTCTTCACCACATCGTCATCGAGGGCAATCATCGAATGGAAGATCGGGTAGGTGGCATTCGTCTGCTTCTTCCAGTCGTCGTCTGAAATGCCGGCGGGCTTGGCCACGGTCAGGCCTTTCTGCGCCATCGCCGCCCCGTCATCGCAAGTCTGCGCGTCACTTGACTTGCCCGTCTTCGAGTCGACGGACTTACTGCATTGGCCCTTCTTGATATACACCGAATAATAGAGAGCCTTTATGTTGTTCGGATCCACCTGCAGCAACCGGCTCGCGGCACTCAACGTCTCGTCGGCATTGCGCAACTGCTGAAAGTAGGTGTCCATCAGCATGTCCAGCACCGTGTTCTTCACCGGACTCTGCGGATAGGTCTTCAAAAAGCTCTCCAACTGCGCAGCCTTCACCTTGGGATCGCTTTCCGTCGTGGCCAACTGGTAGGCATTGAACTGATCTGCCGGAAGGCTGACCTGCCCAGATTGGGTTGATGTTTCCTGCGCTCGCAACATGGGCGTGACGGAAAGGCCAAGGCCGGCCAGCGCCATCGCGGATGCAAAGACAATCTTCTTCATTCAATTGCTCCTGGGAAATGCCAAAGTAGCGAAATCAATGCTAAAGCTCGCGCGAGCGGACTGTACAACCCTCGACCCCCATCGGCTTTCGCACCGGGGCCTCGGAAACGATACCACGGCGTGTCCCTCGCGGTGTTGGAAGGATTATAGAAACCTCTGCCCCCTGTGACAAGCAAAGTTGTTGCCAAAAGATACGGCGCCCCCACAGATTCGCCCGCACCCATGCCCGGTCGGAAGCCAGACAGATTCACACCATCCCGGCAGCAGATCCTCGGCGCCTTGCAACCGCCCGGCTCCGATCCTCCCATGCTTGGATTTAGACACCGGCGAAGCTCGAAATGTTTCCGCCCGACAGAAGTTTCAATGGTTCAACTGCAGCAACTCGACCAACTCGGCCTGCTCGGCCAGAAACGCGTCGTGCCCATGCGCGCTCTTCATCTCCCGGTAGTCGGCCTTCACTCCCGCAGCTTGGATGGTATGCGCAAACTCGCGCACCGATTCCGCCGGAAACAACCAGTCCGAACTGATTCCCACAAAGTTCAGCCGCGCTCGAATGCGGCCAAAAATATCTTCCGAAAGTCCACTCCCCCGCAGGGGGTCCCAGGTGTCCATCGTGCGCAGGATCGCCAGGTACGAGTTGGCATCGAAGCGGTCAATGAACCTCTGCCCCTGGTGATCCAGATAGCCTGCAATATCGAATCGCCCGCCAATCAATCCCATCCCGTCAGGATCCATTGCCCACGGGTCTTCCCCGTTGCGGTTTGGATTGCGCCCGTACCGCTCCTCAAACAGTGGCGCCGATTTATAGCTCAACATCCCAATCTGGCGCGCCAAGGCCAGTCCACGTCGTGGCGGCTTCTGCGGCAGATAGTTTCCCCCCGCCCAGTCCGGATCATTCTGGATCGCAGTGCGCTGCAGATGATTCAGCGCCAACCCCATCGCCGAAAGCGGCGCCACTCCGATAATTGCCGCCCGCTGCACACGTTTAGGATCGTGAATCGCCCACTCCAGCGCCTGCATGCCCCCAATCGAGCCGCCCATCACCAGCCGCAGCCGCCGGATGCCCAGTGAATTGAGCAGCTGCGCCTGCGCCCTCACATTGTCCCGCACTGACACCAGCGGAAATGCCGGCCCATACGGCCTGCTCGTCGCCGGATTCACCGAACCCGGTCCCGTTGAGCCGTAACACGATCCCAGAAGGTTGATGCAAATCACGAAATCGTGTTCCAGCGACAGCACCGCGCCCGGCGCGAAAACCTCGGGCCACCACGAGCCCACCAATGCCGATCCCGACAGCGCGTGACACACCAGCACCGCGTTATCCCGCGCCGCATTCAACCGGCCATACACCGCATAGTGCAGCGTCGGCTGCGCGAGCGTGCAGCCGCTTTCCAGCGATAAGTGCCCGTCGAGCACAAAATCGCCTTCGTAAGTCGGCTCCAGCCCCTTTCCGGCCGGTCCGGCTCCGGTCCCCGATCGGGATTCGGTCATATCAATTATTGTGCCGCAACGCCCGCCGCCTGCGCCTTGCCGCGGTAGACTTGCCCATTCGCCGCTTCAATCGCCTGGTCGAGGTCCGCAAGAATATCGCGAATGTCCTCGATCCCGACCGATAGCCTCACCATCTCCGGCGTCACACCGGTTCCGGCTTGCTCCTCAACCGACAATTGCTGGTGCGTCGTTGAAGCCGGATGAATCACCAGCGACTTCGCGTCCCCGATGTTCGCCACCAGGCTGAATAGTTCCAGCGAGTCGATCAGCTTCTTTCCTGCCTCGTAACCACCTCTGATTCCGAAGGTGATCAGCGCGCCCTGCCCGCTGGGCAGATACTTCTTCGCCCGGGCATGATACTTGCTCGACTCCAGTCCCGGATAATTCACCCACTCCACGCCAGGATGCTCTTCGAGATGCTTCGCCACCGCCAGCGCGTTCTGCGAGTGCCTTTCCATGCGCAGGTGCAGTGTCTCGATTCCCTGCAACAGCAGGAACGCATTAAACGGCGACAGGGCCGCGCCGGTATCCCGCAGTCCCTGGATGCGCGCTTTCAGAATGAACGACAGCGGCCCGAATGTCTCCCAATACGACAACCCGTGATACGAAGGATCGGGCTCAACAAACTCTTTGAAGCGCCCCGACGCAGCCCAATCAAACTTCCCGGCATCCACAATCACGCCGCCAATGCTGTTCCCGTGCCCGCCCAGGAACTTCGTCGCCGAATTCACCACGATGTCCGCGCCCCATTCGATTGGCCGCACCAGCGCCGGCGATGCCGACGTGTTGTCGATGATCAACGGCAGCCCGTGTTCATGCGCGATCTTGGCCAAGCGCTCGATATCCACGACGTCCAGCTTCGGATTGCCCAGCGTCTCGGTGTAGATCGCCCGCGTCTTGTCGTTGATCGCCGCCCGCAGTCCGTCAAAATCGTCTGCATCGACGAACCGCACCTTGATCCCGAGCCGCGGCAGTGTGTAGTGGAAAAGGTTGTAGGTCCCGCCGTAAAGTGACGTGGTCGAGATGATCTCCTCGCCCGCCTTGGCCAGCGTCGTCATCGTCAGCGTTTCCGCCGCCTGGCCCGACGCCGTCGCCAGCGCCGCCGCACCACCCTCCATTGCCGCCACGCGCTTCTCAAATACATCCGTCGTCGGATTCATGATGCGGGTGTAGATGTTGCCGAACTCCTTCAGTGCAAACAGCCGTCCCGCATGATCGGCGTCCTGGAACAGGTACGAAGTCGTCTGGTAGATCGGCACCGCCCGGGATCCCGTGGCGGGATCAGGCGATTGCCCTGCATGAACGGCAAGGGTGGCAAACTGAAGCTGCTTCTCTTCAGGCATGATGACCTCCTTCACTTTCTCTTCTTCTTCAATATTCAGAAACAGGGTATGGTGCCGGATGAAATCCGTGTCAACAGCATATAAGGCCAAGTCGCGTTCTTGATTCCGGAACTCTATTTCCCCGAATCACTGACAACTGATCACTCACAACTGATCCCTGACCCCTGATCTTCCCCCCACACATACGCCCCCGCCTGCGCCAGCCCGACATGCGCCAGCACCCGGCACACAAACTGCCGCGCCATCTCATCTGAATCCAACGGCTTGTTATAGAACGCGGGGATCACCGGAAAGATCGTCGCTCCCGCCTCGGCTGCCAGCGTCATGTTCCGCAGATGGATGCGGTTCAATGGGGTTTCCCGCACGCACAGCACCAGCGGCCGCCGCTCCTTCAGCGTCACGTCCGCCGCGCGCGCAATCAGAGAATTTGCAAGTCCGTTTGCAATCGCCGCCAGCGTTCCCATCGAACACGGCAGCACGATCATTCCACTCGACGGATGACTCCCGCTCGCAATCCCAGCGCCGATGTCCGCATCCGCGTGCTGAATGATCTTCTTCGGTTTCGCGCCAACCAGTTTCTCCACCAGTCCCGACCGCCCGCTGACGCCCAATTCCTCCGCGATCACGCGCAGCGAGTTCTCGCTGGCGACAAAATGCACCCGCTCCACCCGCTCATCGGCTTCGAGCGCCCGTAGCAGCCACCGCCCGAATACGGCCCCCGACGCGCCCGTGATCGCGACCGTCAGTTCCACGCCACCCGGACCGCTCCCGCTTTCACTCGGCTTCTTCGTTTGCCGCATCGTCCTTCTTGCCCTCGTTCCACTCCTCCATCATGCGCGCGTATTCCATGGAGTGCCCGTATTTCTCAAGCCGCTTCATCTCCTCAAAGGCGAGAGCGTGTTCACCCGCGCTCCACAAGGTCCGAAACAGCATTACCGACGACATTTCCGACTCCGGCGACAACTTCACCGCCACGCGCCCGTGCTCGATTGCCTCCCTGTGCTTCCCGCTCCGCGACAAGATCCACGCCATGTAGCTGTGAAGCAGCGAGGATTCGGAAAATTCCTCGACCAGAGATTTCAGCAGGCTCTCGGCGTCTTCTCTGTTGTCCTCGCCGTCCAGCTCAATCGCTTCGCGAATCGCTCCCAGCACCCGCTCCGCCGCTTCATCCGGAATCTGGTTCATCGCCTCCCGTCCTGCGCCCAAAACATCAAGGCGTCGCGGCAATGGCCGCCTTCTTCGCGTACGTTGTCAAGAACAGCTTTGTCCACGATTCTCCCGTCTTCATCTCCAGCAGAAACGTCAGCGTCCCGTCCGGCGGATTCTCATACGTCGCGCGCAGCAACGGCCCCGCCGCCGCCGGATTACTCGTCAGCACCAGCTTGTTTCCCGTCAGCTCTCCCGACAACTCCATGGGTCGGATCGATGTGTCGTTGAACCACCACGCCGTGTACAGGTTGGTCTTCGGGTCATACGAAATAAAGTGCCGCGTGTCCGTCGCCTTCCGTCCCGGCAGCGTCGTCGAAAGCATTTCGCACAAATACTTCCCCGCAATCCCGACATCAATCCGGTCCGTCGCGTCGCCCACCATCGCCTGGCCGCCTTGCATGTTGAAGTCCTGGTGCCCCGCCCAGTCGCCTCGCATCCAGGCCAGCTTGCTCAATCCGTCAGCCTGGGTCGCCGCCGGCTGCGCCATCGCCACTACGCCGCTTGCCACGAAAAGCAGACACATGAAAAGCCTCATCCCAACCTCCTGGCGTCGTGTCTCACAAATCTCGATCATGATAAACGTTGTCATTCCGAGCGAAACGGGGCCCTAAACGCAGTTCAGTTTGGGGGCGGTGAGCGAAGAATCTGCGTCTGCATTTCGATCAGAGCTTCTGCAACACCCCGCTCGCAGTTCCATAACATCCACGTCGCACCCGTGCTCCCGCCCATCCGCGGAGAGCGAACAGCCTCCCCTTACTCTCCCAGCACTCTCTTGAAGATCGCATCCACATTGCCAAGCTGACGCGTGTAATCGAACGCCTCGTCCAGTTTCTCCCGGCTCAGCAGCTTGCCGACCTGCGCATCGCGCTCCATCTCCTCGCGAAAATTCAGATCCTCTTTCCACGCCCGCATCGCATGCGACTGAACCAATCGATAGGCCTCCTCGCGCAGCATCCCCGCTTCGGCCAGATCGAGCAACAACTGCCCCGAGAAAATCAGCCCGCCCGTCGACTCCAGGTTCTTCTTCATCCGTTCCGGATACACCAGCAGCCGGTCGATCAAATCCGTGGCCTTCGCCAGCAGGTAATCCACGAGGATCGTCGAATCCGGAAAAATCACCCGCTCCACGCTCGAATGCGAAATGTCCCGCTCGTGCCACAGCGCCACATCTTCCAGAGCAGCTTGCGCATTGCCTCGCAGCACCCGCGCCAGCCCGCTGATCTGCTCGCTCGTAATCGGATTTTTCTTGTGGGGCATCGCCGACGAGCCTTTTTGCTTCTCGCTGAAATACTCCTGCGCCTCGCGCACCTCCGTCCTCTGCAGGTGCCTCACCTCGACCGCAATCTTGTCCAGCGTGCTCCCGATAATCGCCAGCGTCGCGATATACGCCGCGTGCCGTTCTCGCTGGATCACCTGCGTCGCCACCGGGGCGGGCTTCAATCCCAGCCGCGCGCAAATGCGCTCCTCGTGCTCTGGCTTCAGATGCCCAAACGTGCCAACCGCGCCCGACAGCTTGCCCACGCGCATGTCTTCGGCGGCCGCATCAAACCTCGCGATGTTACGTTCGATCTCCGCGTACCAGTTCAGCAGCTTCAGTCCAAACGTCGTCGGCTCGGCGTGAATTCCGTGCGTGCGCCCGATCGTCGGTGTGTGCTTGAATTCGATCGCGCGCCGCTTCAGCACCGCTTTCAGACCAACCAGGCCCTCGCCAATCAGCTTCGACGCCGCTTTCACTTGCAGCGCCTGCGCCGTGTCCACCACGTCATTCGACGTCAGCCCATAGTGCAGCCATCTCGACTCCGCATCCAGACCCTGCGCCTTCAGGCTCTCCGCCACGGCCGTCGTGAAGGCAATCACATCATGCTTCACCTCGGCCTCGATCTCATGAATCCGCTCGACTGAAGCACTGCCTTTTGCGATCGCCGCCGCCGCCTTCGCCGGAACCACCCCGTCTTCAGCCAGCACCGCGCTCGCCGCCGCCTCCACTTCAAGCCAGCAGCGATATTCTGTCCAGATGCGCCCCATCGCCGGGCGTGTGTAACGTTCGATCAAGCGCGGTCTCCTGGCTCGGGCGCTTGCCGAGCCCTCACCAACACTTGATTGTACGAGGTATACATGCTCCAGTTGTTCCCTTCACCCCGGAACTTCATAAGCGGGATTGATCCGAATAAGTGGGATTGATCCGATCTGCTTCATCCTCCCAAGCTCCATCAGTGGCACTATGGAGATGCTCCCAGCCTCTCTGCATGCGAAGATGACGGGACGCCGGGAATAGAACGAGGAGAAGGAAATGAGCTTTCCAAGACGCCAATTGCTTCAGATCTTGTCCTATGCCGCCGGGTCAAGCTTCTTTTTGCCCCGGAATGGATCAGCTCTGACGACACAAAGCTCGGCCCAGCCGGCGAACTCCGCTCCGGCTGCGAAGTCAGCCACTGAAACGGCCGGAACGGGAATGGAGAAAGTGGTTGGGATCGGAGGGCTATTCTTCCGCGCGCATGATCCCGCTGCGTTGGGCCGCTGGTACCTCGATCACCTCGGCATCGAGCTCACTCCCACCCAAACGGACTCGCCTGTTTGGAAGCAAGAGGCCGGACCGACGGTCTTCAGTCCCTTTCCTGAAACCACTCGTTATTTCGGCGATCTCCAGAAAGCCTGGATGGTGAACTTTCGAGTGCGCGACCTCGACAAAATGGCGGCCCAGCTGCGAACCGCGGGCATCGAGGTGAAAGTTGACCCGCAAACGTATCCCAATGGCCGCTTCGCTCGCCTGCATGACCCCGAGGGAAATCCCATCGAGTTATGGCAACCTTCGTGATCCGGCGCAACTCATCGCGCACCCCGCCAGCTAGGTTCCGGAAACCTGGCCCCTGGCCCCTGATCCCTGCGGCTCAAGTCGAAGCTTCTTGTACAGCTCCTCATACAGCAGCCCCCGCCCCGGGCGGTACGGCTGAAACCACTCTCCATCAATCACCAGCTGCGGCACGGCCCGCTTGCCCACGTGCCGGATCACCTCGGCCGAGGCCGCCGGATCGACATCCACATTAATCTCGGTATAGGGAATTCCGTGCGATTCAAGAAACTGCTTCGCCGCGCGGCAGTCCCGGCACCACGCCGCCGTATAAACCCTTACGTCCATGAAACGATTCTAGCTATTTTTCTGCGCTACTCTTGAGTCCATGACCGCCGAAAAAATCAAAAGTTTGCTCCGGCTCGAGCCGCACCCCATCGAGGGAGGCTCCTTCCGCCGCACCTACACCTCGACTTCCAGCATCAGTCTTCCCCGCGGAACCCGCGCCCTCGGTACCGCCATCTACTACCTGCTCGAGCCCAGTACGTTCTCCGAAATGCACGTTCTCTCGTCCGACGAGATCTTCCACTTCTACCTCGGCGATCCCGTCGAAATGCTCCAGCTCCACCCCGACGGCAGTTCCGCCATGTTTACTCTTGGACCGGACTTGCCTGCCGGCCAGCACGTGCAGCTCGTCGTTCCCGCAGGCGTCTGGCAAGGCACCCGCCTCATCGGCGACGGCAAGCTGGCCCTGCTCGGCTGCACCGTCACGCCCGGCTTCGACTTCGCCGATTACCGCAACGCGCCCGCCAGCGACCTCATCGCCCAATGGCCCGGCCAGACCGATCGAATCCGCGCTCTCACCCGCTCCTGAATCAATGTGTCATCCGGGGCGAAGCGCGCTTAAGCCCTCGCTTTAGCCAACCAGGGAGTCTCATCCCTTGTCCCTTGGTCCCTATTCCCTCGCTCCGCGCCTGTCCCTGAAGAACCCCCTCAGTAGCTCCCCTGCTTCCTCCGCCATCAGTCCCCGCTCCACCACCATCTGGTGGTTCAGCCGCGGATGGTTCAGCACCTCCAGCACCGATCCACACGCGCCCGCCTTGGGATCCGCCGCCGCAAACACCAGCCTGTCCAGCCGAGCATGGATCATAGCCCCGGCGCACATCGCACACGGTTCCAGCGTCACGTAAAGCGTGCATCCGTTCAGCCGGTAGTTGCCCAGCGCAGCGGCCGCCGCTCGCAGCGCCACCATCTCCGCGTGCGCCGTCGGATCGTTGTCGCGCAGCACGCGATTTTGCCCCAGCCCCACGAAGCGGTCGTTCGCCACCACCACCGCGCCAATTGGCACTTCGCCGGCTTCCGCAGCCTTCCGCGCCTCGCCCAGCGCCTCTTCCATCGCCACCTGGTCCGTAATCATCATTTCGACATTTCACGACCTCGATGCCCCGCGTCTCGACTCTTAGTCCTGGGAGCTCCTCTTGCTTTGTCTCACGAAGCCACTTTCGCCGTGCGACCCGCCGGCTCCTGCTGCGTCATGCAGTGCAGCGCTCCCAGCCCCCAGATCAAATCCACTGAGTGAATCCCCACCACCTCGCGATCCGGAAAGACCTGCGCCAGCGTGTTCAGCGCCACCCGGTCGTTGGGATCATGAAACGTCGGCGCCAGCACCAGCCCATTCGCCACGTAGAAATTCATGTAGCTCGCCGGCAGCCTCTGCCCGCGAAACACCACCGGCCGCGGCATCGGCAGTTCCGCAATCTCGAACTGCTTGCCCTCCCGCGTCCGCGCCGCCTTCAGCCGCTTCAGGTTCTCGGCCAGCGGCCCATGATTTTCATCCCTCGTGTTTGGCTCGACCGCCGTCGCGACCCTCGCCGGCCCCACAAACCGCGTGATGTCGTCCACGTGCCCGTGCGTATCGTCGCCCGCCGCTCCACGCCCCAGCCAGATTACCTGCTCGATGCCGAGATAATCCCGAAACGCCCCCTCCAACTGCTCCCGGCTCACTCCCGGATTCCTCTGCTGTACGTCGCTGAGCAAACATTCCTCGGTGGTCAGCAATGCGCCCTGCCCATTCGTATCGATTGACCCGCCTTCTAAGACGAGGCGATGCGCCCGGCCGGTCGCCAGCTGGACCTCCGGCACCCACGCGCGCATCTTCAGCCGCTTCGCCACGCGCCGCGGAATCAGCACATCCTTGTGCCAATCGTCATACTTCGCCCACGCATTGAATCGCCAGCTGGTCTGCGCAACCTGCCCCGCCCCATCGCGCACAAAAATTGGCCCCGAGTCTCGCATCCATCCGCGATCCGTCGGCCAGCAATGGAAGGTCACGTTTTCCAGGTCCGCTTGCGCCCGCCGCAGCATCCCCCGCACGCGCTTTTCCGCCGCCGCGTTCTCCACGATCAACTGCACGCGCTCATGCGCCGCCAGCAACCGCACAATCTCCGCATAGAGCCACGGAATCGGCCCAAACTTCCCCGGCCAGTCTTCAGGATTGTGCGGCCACGCCAGCCAAGTTGCCTCGTGCGGCTCCCATTCTGCCGGCATGCGATAGCCCAGCTCGCGCGGTGTCTTTCCTTCCTGCGAACTTGCCATCGTTATTTCTCGTCCCCATCAGCCGCCCACGAGTTCGCCGGATCCAGGAACCGCTTCGTGATCGGCGCATAGGCATCAATTCTGCGGTCGCGCAAAAACGGCCAGTTTCTCCGCGTCTCTTCCAGCAGTGCGAGGTCAATCTCCGCCACCAGCACCTCTTCCTTGTCGTGCGAAGCCTTCGCCACCACGCGCCCAAACGGATCGGCCAGGAAGCTCCCGCCCCAGAACTCCAGTCCCGGACCCTCCATCCGATTCCCCAGCACATCGCCCTGTTCGTGTCCCACGCGATTCACGCCCGCTACATACACGCCATTCGCAATCGCGTGCGCCCTCTGAATCGTCTGCCACGCCGAGTACTGCGCCTCGCCAAACTCCGCTTTCTCCGCCGGGTGCCATCCAATCGCCGTCGGATAAAACAGCACTTCCGCCCCTTGCAGCGCCGTCAGCCGCGCGCCCTCGGGATACCACTGGTCCCAGCACACCAGCGTCCCCACGCGTCCGTATGCTGTATCAACCGCCTTGAATCCCAGATCGCCCGGCGCAAAATAGTACTTCTCGTAGTACAGCGGATCGTCCGGGATATGCATCTTCCGGTACACGCTTGCAATCGCGCCATCCACGTTCAGCGTCACCGCTGTGTTGTGATAGAGCCCCGGCGCCCTGCGCTCAAACAGGCTCGCCACGATCGCCACCCGCAATTCCCGCGCCACTGCCCCCAGCTTCTCCGTCGACGGCCCCGGAATCGGCTCAGCCAGGTCAAACAGCCGCAGATCCTCGCGCTGGCAAAAATACTGCGCCTTGAAGAGCTCCGGCAGGCACACAATCTGCGCATTCAACCGCGCCGCCTCGCGCACACGATTCACCGCCGCGGCAAAATTTGCTTCCGGATCGGGCCCCATCCGCATCTGCACCAGCCCCACGTTGTACTTTCTGCTCTCCATCTCGATCCTTGCTTCCAAACTACCCGCAAATCGCGGCAAGATTGAATTCACCCGCTTTGAAAGGGCTCGGCTTATCGGGGTCCCCAGCGACAGGTCTTCGCCCGTGGGTGACTTGAGTCGTGCCGTAAACCCCCTCATCGCAGCGGACCTTCAGCCCCTGAGGGACGCTCTATCTCCCCAGCGAAAAATAAAGATTCAAAATCGCCCCTGCCGATTCCGTTTCACCT
>Ga0335072_10014084_pt1 | contig 11363 bp, 12 predicted proteins | sample Lox_Sample_21_FD_206725 | JGI IMG/M metagenome (GOLD analysis project Ga0335072, IMG submission 206725) | Soil microbial communities from Loxahatchee National Wildlife Refuge, Florida, United States - Lox_Sample_2.1 | ecosystem: Environmental > Terrestrial > Soil > Wetlands | place: USA...
GATCCCGCTGATCCTCGCTGTCCGTGCCCGCAGGTCCCGCCCATAGCCCGGTATGCTCTCAGTCCTCGTCGGTCAGCCCGGCGCAGGTGCCGAACAGGCGCAACTCGGCGCAGATCGCGGCCTGGCGGCCAAACGCTCGCGCGTCACCGCGAGAGAGCGAGTCCCAGCACACCTGGTCCGCGAGGGCCAGCGCCCGGGTCATCTCGGCCATCAGCCAGGCGGCCGGCTTGGTCTCCACCTGATACCGGAGGCTTGCCACGTCGCGCGCGGCAGCGGTCTGCGTGACCGCCACCAGCCTCTCCAGCAGCACTGACAGCTCCCCGGTGAGATACTCCCTGGTCACTGGCGCTTCCCGTGACCGCCAAGCGCTGTCGCGGCGCGCAGCCGCAGCCGCCGGGTCCACGCGTCGATCACCGCCTGCCCGTCAGCGTCGTACCGCACCACCAGCGTGTCCGTCCGCCCGGTCACGACAAGCACGCCACGCCGAACGTCGGCACGCTGCTCGAGCGCGGCGATCTCCTCGAATGGCACCCAGGCCCGGACACCGGGGGCGGGCAGGGCCTGGACCCAGAGTCCGACGCCACGCTCGCCAATTGCCACGACACATGGAGGTGAGTACAGCCACCGGCGCCGCCACCGCTTTGCGGGCCACGCAACGGCGGGCACGACGAGCAGGTCCTCCAGGCCGACACGCCCGACGCTGTCGACGAGAGCCGGGTACGCCCCGTCCGGCAGCCAAGCCAGGTCAGCGGGCCGGCGCACGCCGCATAGGGCGCCCGCGGGCAGCAGGTGGGCCACTAGGTCGCGCCCGATAACGAGTTCCCAGTCCGCCTCCAGAAGCTGGCCGCCCATGTCGCGCCTCCATCAGAGCCATGCGTCCGACAGAGGCCATCAGCGGCAGTCCCGCGGTCAGGGCGAGCCTCATCGCCATCGCCCATTGGACCACCGCGACCAGGCAAAGGCAACATTGCCCGGCGGCTTCCTGCGTGCGCTTTACCGCCCGGCTTAACGGATCTATTCTCGAAGCGGGTACGGCGGAGGGGCTCGCCGTTAATCGCGGTCATCGCCAACGGTCCCTGTCGGGAGACGACAGGAGGCTGTGTGACCGTACCCAGCGCTGACGCGTGCTCGTCATGCGTCCCCCCTGGCGATGGGCTAGATCCTGGCTGGCTCGCCCACCTGTACCTCCGCCACGGGCTGTCTACCTACCAGATCGCCGCGCGAGCGGGGGCCGACCGGCAGCGGGTCACGAGGGCGCTGCGCAAGGCCGGCGTGCCGCTGCGCCCGCGGGGCGCGGGCCGTCTCCGCCCGGAGCGCCGGTCCGGCTACCAGCCAGACCTGCCCTGGCTCATGCGCGAGCTGTACCAGGAGGCGAGGCTCAGCTCACGCGAGATCGCCGCCGTCCTCGGGATGCCCGAGCGGACGGTCCGCGACCGGCTGCGCCGATACGACATCAGGGCTCGCAGCCGCGGTCGCTGGAACCGGGAGGACCGCGCCAAGGTGCCCGCCAGCGTACTGCGGCTCCTTTACGTCGAGTTGGGCATGACAGCGGCCGAGGCCGGACAGCGCCTGGGGATGTCAGGCAACACCGTGCTGCGCAACGCGCACGCCCTGGGGCTGCCGGTCCGTTCCGGCGGCGCCGTGCCGCTGCCAGGCCCATCCGAGATCGAGCTGGTCAGTGCGCTATACGCCGATCCGCTCATCGCCGTCGCGCTGGCAGCGCATGACGTCCCTCGGGTGCTCCCTGGCGGTTCGCTAACCGAACGGTTCCCTGAACCGGTACCGCTGACCACCCCGCTGGTCAAGGACCTCTACTGGGGGTGCGGGGTCAGCCTCTCCCACATCGAGTTGCTTACCGGTCAGCCGGCCGAAAGCATCCGCGGATTCTTGCGCCGCTCGGGCATCCCGCTCCGTCCTCCGGGTGGGCGAACCCCGTTCATGCGGCGCTGGCGGTCCGGAGGAAATGGCGACGCCGCTCGCCTTTCCGCCCGGCGGCCACCAAGACCTGTGCACGATGCCAGGCGCGCGAAACGCGCGGAACCATCTGGAAAGGAAGATGCGCAATGACGACATCGGACGCGACCAGGCCATCTGCCGCCGGGCAGGCATCGGTACCGGTGCCGGCCGGGATGGCCAACCCGGCGCCCTGGGCGGTGACCGCGTTTGCCACCACCTCGTTCATGCTGGGCATGTACCAGACCCACATACTGAACAACGCCGGGATCCTTATCGTCTTGCCGGCGGCGTTCTTCTTCGGCGGCCTGGTGCAGATCATCGTCGCGATCATGGAGTTCACTCGGGGCAACATGTTCGCCGGCGCGGTATTCGGCACATACGGGCCCTTCTGGGTGATAGTGGGCGCGTTCGACACGCTGTACGCCGCCAGCGTTCCCCCCGTACAAGCCAACGACGCGAATAGCCTGCTCCTCGCTGTGTTTGCGGTGATCACGTTCTACCTGGGGATCGCCTCGCTGAAGCACGACCTAGTGCTATGCGTGATCATCTGGCTGATCTTCCTAGGGCTGGTCGTGCTGTCGATCGGCGCCGGGGCCAACAACGTCGACATCACCGAGGCCGGCGGCGTGATCGTCCTGATCTTCGCCATCCTGGCCTGGTATCACGCTGCCGGCGACATCATCGAGTCCACCTTCGGGCGCAAGGTCCTTCCCTTCGGGCCACCGCCACTCCGTTAACGGGACCTCAGGGCGCTGCGGGCGGCCGGGGAACCCGCCCGCAGCGCCGGCTCAGTGGCGGCACGTCACGCGCAGCCAGCCCTCTGCAAACAGCCAGCCTGCGATCACGTCCGTCGGCCAGTGCACGCCCAGGTAGATCCTGCTGACGCCTATCCCGGCACCGGCCAGCAAGGTAGTCGCCCGCAACGGACCCCCACGAACTCCGAGCGCCCCGGCCGTGGCGCCCGCCGCGAGCACGGCCAGCGTGGTGTGCTTGGACGGGAGGCTGAACCCTTCGGGCTCGATCAGCCACGCCGCGGCGGGCGGGCGCTGCCGGGCGATCAGCCGGGACAGCCGCCTCCTGGCCATTGCGCCGCCCGCAACCGCCAAGCACGGCGCCCCGGCGCGCCACCATCCGCCCCGGCGGGCCGCGACGACTCCGGCGAGCGCGAGGACCGGGTAGGCGACGGCCGGCTCGGCCAGGTCGCTTACCGCATGCGCGACCCGGGTGGCCGCCGGGCGGCGGTGGGCGCGGACCGCCTCGAAAGCTCGCCGGTCGGCCTCGCCCAGCCAGCCGCGATCAGCGGCCGACGCCAGGACGGCGACCCCCGCGAAGGCCGCCGCGGCGGCCGCCAGCTGCCGGCCGGTCACCAGCCGCCAGGCGGCCATCACCGCCATGCGGCGTCGGCGTGCTCTGCCGCCTCCCGCACCAGCGACGGCATCATGGTCACCAATGCGGTTTCCGCTCTGGCGTACGCGCTGGCGCCAACCCACAGCTGACAGCCGACAGGCCGCCCAGAGCGGTCCCGTAGCCGGGCCGCCGCTGGCCGGGCGGGCGCGGCGTATGCGGGTACCCCGGCCTCGCGCAACACGGCGAGCACCCTGGGCACGACCTCGTCGCTAATCTCAAGAACGGGCGCCCACGAATCGGCGTCCAGCCCGTTGTCCCGGCCTCCGGAGGGCAGCCACCACAGACGGCCGCTCCGCCCGGGATGCCGCAGGGGTTTCGACGCGGCAGACGTCACAGCATCCTCCTCACCATCGCTGGAGAGCAGGACCCATCGGCCTTTCGGCAAGCCCGCGGATATCCGGGCGCGGCGAGGTCCACCGCCGGGCGGCCTGACGCCGCCATGACTATTTTACCCCGGGAGGTCCTTCGGCCCCCATGGCCGGCTACTGTCTGGCAAAGAGGTGATGGGACCCGCCTGTAAACGCGGGAGCTGCTCGCTGATGGTCCCTGATCGTACGAACGATTGGGGAACGTGGCGTCGTGTCCACCTCGAAATTCTTGCCGTACGCAGCCGAGATCAACATCCGCTGCTCGGCAATCGTGTTCCGCGAGGATGCGGTGCTGCTAGTGCACCGCCTGCGGGACGGCGCCGATGACTGGGTGCTGCCCGGGGGCACGCCGCAGCCGAGTGAGTCCATGGCCGCCTGCGCCCGGCGGGAGACCCTGGAGGAGACCGGACTCGCGATTGACCCGTCCCGGGTCGCGTTCGTCCTCGAAGCACTCGGGCCTGAGGATCACCGGCGCACCGTGGACCTGGTGTTCCTCGCCACCGGTGATGTGCGCGGCGAACCGGACGCGGGCGAGCCTGACCTGGAAGCCCGGTTCGTGCCACTGGTGCTGCTGCCCGGGCTCGACGTGCGCCCGCCGCTGTCGGGGCACCTGCGCGCACTGCACGCCCGCGGCGCGGCGCCCACCGCGGCGTACCTGGGGAATCTGTGGCGCCCGCAGCGCGGTAACGGCGGCTCTGAGTCGGCGCCCCAGCTCGCCGGAGACAAGTAAGAGCGATTCGAGGCAGTTGCAGGGCCAAACGACCCTGCCGTGCCACGGTGCCGCGGCATAAGACTCGGCATGACGAAGGGAGAAAGTAATGCCGTCGTTCTACGTAACCGAATTGTCCGCGCTGGAGATCCTGGACTCACGATCCCGGCCGACGCTGGCGGTCACCGTGACGCTGGCCGACGGGACCACGGCCCGCGCCGGGGTGCCGTCGGGCGCGTCCACCGGGTCACGGGAGGCCGTCGAGCTCCGCGACGGCGACAAGGCCCGGTACGAGGGCCGGGGCGTGCTCAAGGCCGCGGCGAACGTCAACGGGGAGATCACTGACCTGCTGCGCGGCAGGTCCTGGGGCTCGCTGGCCGAAGTAGACCGGGCGATGATCGCTCTTGACGGCACCCCGAACAAGAGCAGGCTCGGCGCCAACGCCACCGTCGGCGTCTCGATGGCGCTGGCCCGCGCGCTGTCCGTGTCCGCGGGAATGCCGCTGTGGCGGTGGCTGACCCCGGACGGAGTCGCCCCGTCGCTTCCCGTGCCGCATTTCAACGTCCTCAACGGCGGCGTCCACGCCCCGAACGAGCTTGACTTCCAGGAGTTCATGATCGCCCCGCTGGGCGCCACGACGATGGCTGAGGCCGTCCGCGCTGGCGCTGAGGTCTACGCCGCGCTGCGCCGCGAGCTGACCAGCCGCAAGCTCTCGACCGGCCTGGGTGACGAGGGCGGCTTCGCCCCCGAGATCAGTGAGCCCGAGGACGTCCTGCGGCTGCTCGTCCAGGCGATCGGCGACGCCGGGTACGCGCCCGGCCGCCGGGGCGTGTCGATCGCGCTTGACCTGGCCGCGTCCGAGTTCCGGCAGGCTGACGGGCGCTACAAGGTCGCCGGTGACCTGCTGGACAGCGGCCAGCTGACCGACCGCCTCGCCGCGATCACGAGAGAGTTCCCCGTTCACCTGATCGAAGACGGGCTCGGCGAGGACGACGACGAAGGCTGGATCGCGCTGACCGCGCGGCTCGGCAGCCAGATCGAGCTCGTCGGCGACGACAACTTCTGCACCAACCCGGCGATCATCACCCATGCCATCGAGCGCGGGATCGCCAACGCGTCGCTGATCAAGCTCAACCAGATCGGCACCGTCACCGAGACGCTGGAGGCCATGCGGATCTGCCGCGACGCGGGCTACCGGCAGTTTGTCTCGCACCGCTCGGGGGAGACCGAGGACTCGTTCATCGCCGACCTTGCCGTGGGTACCGGCTGCGGCCACCTCAAGTCCGGCGCTCCCGCACGCGGCGAGCGGACGGCCAAGTACAACCGGCTGATCGAGATCGCCGCCACCGCCCCCGGCCTCCGCTACGGCATGGCCTGACCCTGAAGGCTCGGCACTCTGCGGATATTCATCGTCCGGCGCCGACTCACCACGAGGGGGGCCCGACGACGCCGGCTGCTCCCTGGTCGGAAACCTGGCCGGCGGGTGTGCTGTGCGCGGGGGAGCCCGTGCTGTGCCCTGGAGCCGGACTGGCGCAAATCATCGCCGCCGTTTCAGTGCACGCACCACCATTGCCGACGGCGCCCAGCGCCAGCGTGACCGCTATCAGCGCAGCAGTTGTCAGCAGCCACAGCAGCAGCAGCACGGTTCCCTGGACACCCAGACGCCGGTGCGCCCGGCGCAAGCCAGCGCGCCACCGGGCGCGGCGCAGCCGCCGGAAAGCCCGTCGCGAGCCCGTTCGCGTCTTTTCCCTGTCCGGCATCTCCTCATCCGAGGCCAGCCGATTGAACGCCGACAGCAGCGCCGCCAATTCCGGGTCAGAGCCAGCGAGCCCGTTCTTGATCGACTCCAGGGCCTGCTGCTCCCATGCGCTCAGGCTCACCGCCGGTCCCTCCGCCGCCTCGCCGGGCCTGGAGACGCGGGAATATAGCGCAACATAAAGGCCTCCACCTCAATGCGCGGCATTTATAACGCCGAGAGGGTAGAGGCCATCAACCCGTAATGCGGATATCCGGGTACTACGCGAGCCTCATCGCGTAACAAAAGAATATCAGACCGGCCGATGACGGCAAATGCCCAGACACCAGGCCGACCGGACCGGGCTGTCGCTCACGACGCTGGCTGCTCGCTCGCGTCGCCCGCCTCGTCGAGCAGGGCGAGCGCGTGGCGAGCCGCCAGCTCCCGATGGGAGAGATCTCGTTCTTTCTCCGCCGCGTCAGCGACTGACGCGCCGCGAAGTTCCTCGGCGGCGTGCATGGCGGTCCGCATCCGGCCCGTCGCCTCCGCGTAGCGCCGCTCCACGGAGCTGGCCAGCGCGCGGGTTGCCTCCGACAGCCGGTACTGGAGGTCACCCCTGGCCCGGCCGATCTGGCGTGTCACCAGGTCCCGGGCTTCGTGCAGCAGGTGCTCGCGGGCGCGGCGGCGGCCAAGCTCGCCGGGGAGCTTGCGGCGGATGGCGCCGGCCAGCAGTTCGGTCTGGCCGGAGTCGTCCGCTGTGGTGTAGAAGAAGCGGCGGTCCTCGGCGAGCCGACCGCCTGGCTCCGGCACGGCCAGATCCAGGCCGAGCAGCTCGGACGCCGAGTCGCGCAGCTCCTTGAGCGCGGCCGTCAGGTCGGCCGCCAGCCTGGCGTCGGTGCGGGCCAGCCCTTTCTCGATGATGTCCCGCCGCCGCGCACGCCAGGCGTCAGCCACCTCGATCGTGAGGGCAACCAGGCGTTCCCGGCCCTGGCGCTCGATCTCGTCGGCCGTGGCGGTGCGCAGCTCGCCGTCCAGGATCTCCTCGACCTGGCGGGTGGTGTCACGTCCGAGCCGCAGTCCGTCGGCTTCGGCGGCCACGTTGAGGTCTTTGAGCAGTCGCGCGGACTCGGCGTTCACCACGGCCACTGCGTCCTGGCCCCGGATCGCGACCTCGGCCAGCAGCTCGCCGAACCGGGCTACCTGGCCCGCGGCGTCCCCGGCGGCGAGCTGCGCGGCGCGCCTGGTCAGCGCCACCTCGTCCAGCAACGATCGGGCGATCCGGCGCGCTCGCATGACGGCCGACGCACGCAGGTCCGACTCCCGCCTGCTGGCGAGATACGTCGTGAAGTCTGTGGCGAACACGCTGAACCCCGGGTCGCCGCCGGCCAGCGCGGCCCGCGCCGACACCGGGTAGATCCGGCCCGGCGCGGCCTGGGCGCCAGGGCTCGGCGCAGCTTGCGCCAGCACCAGCCTGGTGAACTCCACGGCCTCCGCCAGCCCGGCCGCGTCGAGGTGGTCGGCCTTGTTCAGCACCGTGAACGTCGCCACCGACAGACCGTTGACCTTGTTGTACAGGTCCCGCTCCGCCGCCGACACGGGCGGGTCGGCGGTCAGCACGAGCACGGCGGCGTCCATGGTTTCCAGGGCCTCGTGCGCCGCGGCCGTGTCCCACGCGAACACCGACCCGGTGCCCGGCGTGTCCACCAGTTCGACCCCGTTGGTCAGCACCGGCGCGTCCAGGTACACGGTCACGGCGGCGACATGCCGCTTGTTACCCGGGTTGCCTCGCTCGGTGACCAGGTCCGGCAGCGCGGTGAGCGGCTGCTTCTCCTCATGGCCGTCCGTGAACCGCACCTCCGCGTGCGGGTCGTCGCCGTACCTGACCGTGGTGGCGACCGCGGTCAGCGGTGTTACTCCGGCGGGCAGCACCGCACGCCCCAGCAGCGCGTTGATCAAGGTGCTCTTTCCGCGCTTGGCCTCGCCAGCGACCAGAACCCGCAGCCGCGCCGCGTCCAGCCGGTCCCGCAGCGCCGCGATCTGCTCCCGGTCCTGGTCTGTGCCCAGCACCACGAGCTCATCCAGGGCAGCCGACAAGGCTCCGTCGGTGTTCGTCATCGAGAGTGGCCTCCTACCCGCGTGCCTCGCCTGGTAGGGACCGTTGGCGGCCGCCGCCGCGTTCACGCCCGCCCGCGCTTGAGGCCGGCGGCACACGGCGAGCCCCTCCGCCGTGCCGGTTCCAGGATAGCCGCCCGGACGCCGCCCGAGCCTGACCGCGTGAGCGTCAAGCGCCGCGGGGCGGGGATCCGCAGAACACGGCTCCGTCGAGGAACGCCGCTGCCCGCCGCCACGCGGTCATCTCCGGTCCCCTGGCCTCGTGGCGGTGCGGCCAGGTGCCCTTGATGAATGCTGCGTCCAGCTCGGCGGCCAGCCGGTCAGCGCGGTCGATCGCGTCGGGCGCGGTCACCTGGGCAGCCCACGGGTCGGCTGTCTTCAGGTGCAGCAGGTGCCGGACGCACAGCGGGAACGGGGAGCCGGGGACTCCAGGCGCGACCCGCAGCTGCCAGCGCAGCTCGTCGAGGGCCCGCCGCGCGGCGGCCTCGCTGGCCAGGCAGACGGGGCAGTCATCCAGGCCGATGCCGCGACGGTGCCGGAACCGCAGCCAGCCAGCCGGGCCGTCGAGTTTGCGGCCGGGCGGGGAGAGCGGCCGCACTAGGGCCCCGGTAAGGCAACCGGCCTGCCAGGCCAGCAGCGCCACGCCTGGCCTGCGCTGCTGGACGACCAGGTCACCGAGATGGTCCTCGCACAGCAGCAGCCGGCGGTCCGGCCCGGCGCGGTCGCCGCCATCGGCCAGCCTTGCCAGGCCGGCCTGTTCGGAGCGTCCCGCGGCCAGGCAGGCGGCGCACACGCCCGAGCCCGGCAACGCGACGGGCGGCAGCGCGTCCCGCAGCACCAACCGCACATCAGCGTCCCGGCCAGTACCGGCCAGCCAGCCGGGACCGGCCTGGCAGGCGGTGACGGCCTCGGTCATCGTCCGCGCCAGCCAGGCGACGACCCCCCGATCACCCCGCGCAGCGGCCGCTCGCAGGTGCGGGATGCACAGGCCGCCGAGCTCGCGGTACCGGTTCCGGACCAGCCCGTCGGCCAGACCCTCAAGCAGGGTCTCCAGCGCCCGGCCGACGCTGCCATCGTCATGCTCACAAGCGGGGCAGCCAGCGACCCGTGCCGCGCGGCCGGCGAGGCGGTCCCTGGCCGCCCGCACCACGTCCCGGTACAGGGCGGTGAGCCTGCGGGCCGCGCCAGGCTGGCTCATCACCCCGCGCGTGTGACGGGGGCACATCCCCAGCGACGCGCACAAGCGCGTGACGGTCGCCGCGTCCCCGTGGCCCTCCAGCGCGAACCAGCCCAGGTAGCGGCTAGCCGCCTCGCCGAGGTACCGGCACACCGGGCAGCCAGGTCCGGTCAGCAGGTCCGCCGCGGAATACAAGGTGAGCACCGCCGGGCCGCGCGGGAGCGGGGTGGCAGCCGGCACGCTAACGCCCTCCCTAATCGTCAAACGATCAGGAACCATCAGCGGGCGTACCGCGGTTCTAGGCGGGTCCCATCACCTCACTCACCAGACGGTAGCAGGGCGGGCAGGGACCGCGCCTTAACTGAAGCTGAGGACGTAGCCGTCGGCGCGGAGCTTGGCCTTCACGTCCTCGCAGTGCTCCGGGCCGCGGGTCTCCACCTGCAGCACCACCTCGACCTCATCCACCGGCAGGGTGGGCGCGAGCCGCTCGTGGCTGACCTCGAGGACGTTGGCGCCGAGCTCGGCGAGGTCACGCAGCAGCCCGGCCAGCGCTCCCGGGTAGTCGGGGAGCCGGCACCGGAAGCCGAGGAAGCGTCCCGCGGCGGACAGCCCGTGCCGCAGCAGCTTGGACAGCAGCAGCGGGTCGATGTTGCCGCCGGACAGCACCGCGACGATCGGCGGCTCGAAGTCGCCGGGGTGCGAGAGCAGGGCCGCGACTGCCGCCGCTCCCGACGGCTCGACCACCTGCTTGGCTCGTTCCAGGCAGATCAGCAGCCCGCGGGCCAGCGCCGCCTCCGACACGGTGACGAACCCCGCTGCCAGCTCCGACAGGATGCCGTACGCGATGTCGCCGGGCCGGTGCACCGCGATGCCGTCGGCGATCGACGGCCGTCCGACCACGGCGGTGGGCTGCCCAGCGGCGAACGAAGCCTCATAAGCCGCGACCGCCTCCGCCTGCACGCCGACGACCTGCACGGACGGGTCCAGCCCCCGCACCGCCACCGCGATCCCGGCGGCGAGGCCGCCGCCGCCGACCGGGACCAGGATGGTCTTGACCTGCGGGCACTGCTCGATGATCTCGAAGCCGACGGTGCCCTGGCCGGCCACCACGTCGGGGTGGTTGAACGGGTGAATGAACACGCTTCCCGTGCGCGCGGCGAAGTCGAGCGCCGTCTCGAGCGCGTCTTCCACCGAGGCGCCGGCCAGCACTACGGAAGCGCCGTAACCGCGGGTGGCCTCCACCTTGGGGATCGGCGCCCGCTCCGGCATCACGACGGTCGCCGCGGCGCCGAGCAGGCCCGCCGCGAACGCCACGCCCTGCGCGTGATTGCCCGCGCTCGCCGCCACCACCCCTGATGACCGCTCGGCGTCGGACAGCCGCGCGATCCGCGTGTACGCGCCGCGCACCTTGAACGAGCCGGTGCGCTGCAGGTTCTCGCATTTCAGGTAGACCGGGCCGCCCACGGCCTCGGACAGCACCCGGGAGTAAAGCACGGGCGTCGGCGAGATGACGTCGCGGAGCAGCTCACGGGCGGCGACGATGTCGTCCGGCTGCACCAGCGGGGAATTGGAGGCCATGCCACTGAACCTTAGCGAAGCTTGCCGAGTGTGAACCTTTGCGAACCTTAGCCGCTGCGCTGACCTGCGGAAGATGCGAGCACTCCGGTGGCCGACATAGTGTCGAAGACGTGCAGCAGAACAGCCAGCATCCCACTGCCAGCGCTCCGCCCCGGCCAGCCACAGTCGGCGAGCTAAGGGCGAGCGGCCACGTCTACCGGACCGTCAAACAGGAGATCAGAGAGAACCTGCTCGCCAGAATGCGCGCCGGCCAGGACCGGTTTCCCGGCATCGTCGGCTTCGACCAGACCGTGCTGCCGCACGTCGAACGGGCGCTTATCG
>Ga0335072_10014085_pt1 | contig 11362 bp, 11 predicted proteins | sample Lox_Sample_21_FD_206725 | JGI IMG/M metagenome (GOLD analysis project Ga0335072, IMG submission 206725) | Soil microbial communities from Loxahatchee National Wildlife Refuge, Florida, United States - Lox_Sample_2.1 | ecosystem: Environmental > Terrestrial > Soil > Wetlands | place: USA...
AACCGACCCTCGCTTTCATCCCCAAGATCCTGGTGGTCGGGCTGACCATGCTGTTCTTCGGGCCGTTCATGCTGGCCGTCGTCACGGACTTCATGCGGCGGATCATCCTCATGATACCCAGCTTCGTGAGGTGACCTGGCTCACGCCGGGCCCGGGTGAAGCGCCCCAAAACGGCTTGCCTAAAATTAACGGTTGGTGACCCTGTTCGACGAGGCAGCGGGGTACCGGATGGCCTAAATCCCAGGTGATGCCACCGCGAGGATTAGCGCGGCTTGATTAATCTTTTTGGCCTGCACACCGCCGAGCTCGAGACCTTCTTTCTCATTTGGGTCCGCTGCTCGACGATGATCATGATCATGCCGATCTTTGGTACAACGTCGATTCCCGGACTCGTGCGTGTCGGGCTGGGTTTGATCATCAGCTTTGCCGTCGCCGGCTCCGTGCATCCGTTGCGCGTGCCGCTCGATTTCGACGGCTTTGCGGTCGGCATACTGTGCCAGGTCATCATCGGCGTGCTCTTCGGATTCGTGACTCAGCTGATCTTCATGGGCATCCAATTCGCCGGTGAGATTCTCGACGTTCAAATCGGATTCGCCGTCGCGAACATTCTCAATCCGACGACGCAGCAGCAAGTTACGATCATCGGCGAGCTCGAGCTCGCGATCACGACGCTGATCTTTCTCATCACGAATTCGCACTTGCTCTATTTCCAAGGCATGGCGGGATCGTTCAACCTGCTGCCGTTGCCCTGGGCGACGATATCGCAGGGCACCCAAGATTCGATTGCGCTGTTCTTCACGCAAGCGCTGCTGATTATTTTTCGAATTGCGGCTCCTGCTTCGATCACGCTGTTCCTCGTCAACATCATGCTGGCATTCATGGCGCGCGTCGCGCCGCAAATGAACATCTTCGTCGTCGGGTTTCCGATTCAGATCACGGTCGGTCTGATCATGCTCATCATCTGCTTGCCCTTGCTCGGTTACGCTCTTCCGCAGCTTTTCGGCCAGGTTCCGCGTCAGCTCGACACGCTGATGCGGAGTTTGGCGCCGGCGTAGACTAATGGCAAGACCCGAACAAACCGAGAAACCAACTCCAAAGCGCCTCGGCGAGGCGCGTTCCTCGGGCCGCGTCGCAAAGTCGACCGAGATCGCGCCGGCCCTCGTCTTTCTTGCTGCGGTCCTGATACTGCACTTCGGCTTCACCGTTTGGCTGGACAACATCTACCATTTGATGCTCACGATGTTCACGCATATCGGAACGCATCAGCCTATCAATATTTTTTCAGCCTGGAATTACTTCCGCATCGGCTTCGCCCCGCTCGTCCCGCTGCTCACATTCATATTCGGAGTTGCCCTGCTCATAGGGTACTTCGCGAACGTATTGCAATTCGGTTTTCTCTTCGCTCTCAAGAGCATTCGCCCCAATTTCGGCAAGCTGAATCCGTTGGGCGGCTTGCGCAGTGTCCTCATATCGAAGCAGACCGCCGTCACATTCGGCAAGCAAATCATAAAGCTGATTGCGGTCGCCATGATCATCTTCATGGCGCTTCAGAGTCAGATGGCCACGATCTACAACACGGCCCGGAACTCGCCGCACGATTGGATCACGGTAATCGAGGGCTTGATCTATGCGGTCGCGTTGCGCTTTGCGCTCTTCCTTGTCGCGATGGCGTTTCTCGATCTCGTTTACCAGCGTTGGCAGTACCAGGACTCGCTCAAGATGAGCAAGGCCGAGGTCAAGGACGAGCAGCGCTCGCAAGAAGGCGCTCCTGAAGCGAAACAAGCCGTCAAGCAGCGCCAGCGCGCAGCCGCGCGCAAGCGGATGATGGCCGCCGTGCCCAGGGCGACAGTCGTCGTAACCAATCCGACTCACTTCGCATGCGCGCTCGAGTGGGACGAGATTACGATGGAGGCGCCGATCCTCACGGCAAAAGGCGCCGATCTCGTCGCGCGGCGCATTCGCGAGCTGGCAAAGGAATACAGCGTTCCGATCGTCGAGAACGCGCCGCTGGCGCGCACCCTCTACTACAAAGTCGAGCTCGATAATCCCGTGCCGTCCGAGCTGTACGCCGCGACCGCACAGGTGATCGCGTTCGTCTATCGCCTCAAACGGAAGACCATCGCATAATGCGGAAGGAACAACAGTAAATGGCGGCAACTCGAGGTCCGGCTCCGGCCGCAAACCGTACGCGCAGCACCGTCATGGAGAACCTGAGCCAGGGCTCCGGGATGTGGATTGCCGCGGCTACGGTTTTGATCATCGGCCTGATGATCGTTCCGATTCCGCCCGAGCTGCTGGACCTTCTGTTGACGCTGAACATCACAGCGGCGACGCTGATCCTGCTGACGACGCTGTACACGGAGAACGCGCTCAGCTTCAGCGTCTTTCCGACCTTGCTGCTCATCATCACGCTCTTCCGGCTGTCGCTCAACATCACCGGAACGCGCTTGATCTTGCTGCACGCGTATGCCGGCCGCGTCATCGAAGCGTTCGGAAACGTCGTCGTCGGCGGCAATTACGCCGTCGGTATCATCATCTTCGCGATTTTGATCATCATCCAGTTCGTGGTCATCACCAACGGCGCCGGGCGCGTCGCCGAAGTCGCGGCCCGCTTCACCTTGGATGCCATGCCCGGTAAGCAGCTGGCAATCGACGCCGACCTAAATGCCGGATTGATCACGGAAGCCGAAGCGCGGCAACGCCGTCGCGACATCCAACGCTCCGCCGACTTCTACGGCGCCATGGACGGTGCGTCGAAGTTCGTGCGCGGCGACGCGGTCGCCGCCGTGATCATCGTCTTCGTCAACATCATCGGCGGCTTTTTCATCGGGATCTTGCAGCAAGGCCTGACGCTCGTTCAGGCCCTGCAGCGCTTCACGATCCTGACGGTCGGCGAAGGTATCGTCACGCAAATCCCGGCGCTGCTCATGTCGACGGCGACCGGTATCATCGTGACCCGGGCCGCGTCGGAGATGAACTTCGGCAACGAGCTGACGCGTCAAATCATCCAGGAGCCTCGCGCAATTGCAATTACCTCGGTGCTCTTGGTTGTCTTCGGTTTTGCCGGGCTTCCGCCGCTTTGGATGTTCCTGATGGCCGGCGTGATGTTCGCGATTTTCATGCGTCAACGCGATCTGCAAAGGCGCGGTCTTTTGCCGCGCGGAGACGGTACGATTCCCGCGCTCTCCGGCGGCCCGAGCGCACCCGGCGTGCAGCCCGGCGTTACCGCGCAGCCCGCGGTCAAACCGGCCGAGTCCGTCGTGCCGCTGCTCTCCTACGATCCAATGGAGCTGGAGATCGGCTTCGGTCTGATCCCGCTTGTCGACGTCGCCCAAGGCGGCGATTTACTCGAACGGATCACGATGATCCGCCGGCACGCGGCACGCGAGCTCGGCATCGTCGTTCCGCCGATTCGCGTTCGCGACAACCTGCAGCTCAAACCGTCGACATATGTCATCAAGATCTACGGGTTGGAAGTCGCACGGGCGGAAGTCATGGTCAGCCGGCTGCTGGCGATGAATCCCGGCACGGCGACGCAGCCGATCGAAGGTATTCCGACGACCGAGCCTGCGTTCAACTTGCCGGCGCTGTGGATTCCGGAAAGTGGACGCGGCGATGCGGAAATGGCCGGCTATACGGTTATCGATCCGACCAGCGTCATTGCGACGCACCTCACCGAGATCATCAAGTCGCACGCGCCGGATCTGCTCGGACGCCAAGAGACGAGCTCCCTGCTCGACAACGTCAAGCAGCACTACCCGGTCGTGATCGAGGAGCTGATCCCGAATCTACTGACCGTCGGCGAAGTCCAACGCGTCCTGCAGAATCTCTTGCGCGAGCGGATTCCGATCCGCAATCTGCTCTTGATTCTGGAATCGCTTGCAGACGGCGCGCGCCAGAGCAAGGACATCGACTATCTCACGGAGCGCGTCCGTGTAGCCTTGGCGCGGCACATTTGCGCCGAATACTCGGAAGACGGCTTGCTCTCCGTGATCACCGTCGATCCACGTCTCGAGACGCTCCTGGGCGAGGCCGTCCGGCGTGGCGAGGACGCGTACGCGCTCCTCGATCCGCAGACGGTCGCCAAGATATACACCTCGCTCACCAAGCAGATCCAAGCTGCGCAGGCTGCCGGCCTGCACCCGATCGTCCTCTGCTCGCCGACGATTCGCCTGGCGCTCAAACGCCTTACCGAACGCGCGGCACCCTCGCTCGTCGTGCTCTCGTACTCTGAGATCGCGCCCGGCCTGCGGGTCGAGTCGATCGGGCAGATCTCGACGGCGGACGAACCGGAACCCGTCGCAACGTGAGCAAGAAGCGCGTTCTCGTCGTCGACGACGCGGTCGTCATGCGGATGATGATCAAAGACATTCTTTCCAAGAATGGCTACGACGTCGTCGGGGAAGCGCAAAACGGAGCGGACGCAGTCGAGAAATACAAAGCGTTGCGTCCCGACGTCGTTACGATGGACATGGTGATGCCCGGCGTCGACGGTATCGGCGCGGTGAAACAAATCATCGCGGAAGATCCCGACGCCAAGATCGTCATGTGCACCTCGATGGGGCAAGAAGCGTTGCTCAAGGAAGCGCTCGACGCCGGGGCGAGCACACGGCTGACGAAGCCGTTCCGCCCGGCCGAGATCCTCGAAGTGATCGGCAAGTTGGTGGACGGCGCAGACGCGTGAGCGATTTGCTGCGGCTCACCGACCTGCAAATCGATGCGCTCAAGGAAGTAGCGAACATCGGCGCTGGTCACGCAGCTACAGCGCTCTCGCAACTGCTGAACACTACGATCAAAATGGAAGCGCCCCGGGCGGAGGTCATACGCTTCGGCGACGTCTACTCGCGCGTAACCGACAAGAGAGTGTACGCCGTCTTGCACGTCTACGTGCGTGGCGGCATTCCCGGTCATCTGGTCGTCATGTTCGACCACCAGGACGCGCTCGATTTCGTAGGGATGTTCCTCAAGCGTGTCGGCGGCGATCTGCAGCTTTACGACGCCGTTGTGGAAACCACGCTCAAAGAGCTGGCCAATATCGTCTCGTCGTCGTATCTGAGCGCCGTCGTGCAACTGACGAACACGAACATGATACCGTCCGTCCCGGTGATCTCGTACGGCTCCTTACAAGCCACGTTTGAAGCCCTGATGCCGAACTCGCCGCACCGCGACGTGCTCTTCGTCGAGTCGACGTTCCTCGATCGCGGCGCAAAGATTTGCGGTCATCTCGTCTTCGTTCCGGAAGCGGGTTCGCTCGAGCCGCTGCTGGCTGCATTCGGGGTCGGGTGAGCGAAGAACCCTTCGACCGTGCCGAGCTCATCCGCTACTTCAAAGATGAATCGGATGAGCTGCTCCAGCAACTCGACGCCGATCTGCTGAAGCTCGAGCCGCTCGCCGCGTCCTCGCAGGCCGACCCCGAAATCGTCAACTCGATATTCCGCTCGTTGCACACCATCAAGGGAAGCGCCGGAATGCTCGAGCTTCACGACGTCTCGACGTTCGCGCACAGGCTCGAGAACGTTTGCGATTCGGTTCGTAACGGCCGTTTGCCGCTCTCCGGCAATCTCATCGAGATTCTTTTCGAAGGCCGCGATCTATTGACGGCGTTCATACGCGCGGGCACCGAGGGTGCGCAAGCGCCACCCAGCGCCGGATTTACGGAACGTCTCGAGGCGGTCGTCCAGCGACATACGCGCACGGGGGACGAAGAAGCGCAGCATGTCGCTGCCGAGCGCGCCGGGGGTTCAGCCGGCAAAGTGCGCCCACGGACGATCCGCGTCGACATCGCGCGTCTCGACGTGCTGCTCGACCTCGTCGGCGAGCTCGTAATCACGAAGAACCGTATCGTGCAAATCAGCACGATGCTGACGCGCGGCGAAACCGCGGACCCCGCCGGCCTGATCGCGGAGCTGAGCACGGCGGCGGCGCTCCTGGCGCGCACCAGCGCGGACCTTCAAGAAGCCGTGATGCACGCCCGCATGGTGCGCATTGCCGGCGTATTCGAACGGTTCCCGCGGGTCGTGCGCGACTTGGCGAAGTCGCGTGGAAAAGAAATCGAGCTGACGATCGAGGGCAGCGAGACCGATCTCGACAAGACGATCGTCGATGAGATCGGCGAGCCGCTCATGCATCTCGTGCGCAATTGCGTCGATCACGGCATCGAATCGCCGAAGCGACGGCGCGAATGCGGGAAAGAACCGGCCGGCAAGATCGAGCTGCGCGCGGCGCACGAGGGCAACAGCGTCGTCGTGCAGATCGGCGATGACGGCAGCGGCGTCGACTTGGAGCGCGTCCGGGAGCGTGGCCTTGCACTCGGGTTGATCGCAGCCGGCGCGCAACATTCGGAGCGCGAGCTCTTGGAGCTGCTGTTCGTCCCCGGTTTCTCGACGGCGCGCAGCGTTAGCGAGCTGTCGGGACGCGGCGTCGGCATGGACGTCGTCCGGCGCGCGATCGGGCGGCTTTCGGGGACCCTCGAGGTTGCGTCGCGGCCGGGTCTCGGTACGACGTTTACGATCCGGCTTCCGTTGACGCTTGCGATCCTAGGCGCGTTGCTGGTCCGGATCGCAGGCGAGCTGTACGCGATTCCGCTCGACGCCGTCAGCGAATCGCTGCGTCTGGATGCGGAGCAGATCGAACGCAGCGAAAGCGGAGACGCCGTGATGCATCGCGACCGTCTCTTGCCGCTTATCCGCGGCGCCGAATTCTTCGAGCTGGGTGGTGTCCCCGATTATAGTAAGGGCGTGCTGATCGTCGTGCTGCGCGCGGCCAATCGAGAAGTCGGCCTCATCGTCGACGAATTTGTCGGCGATCAGGAAATCGTCGTCAAACCCCTCTCCGAGCTGGTCGGCCCGATTGCGGGCATTGCGGGCGGGACGATCCTCGGCGACGGATCGATCGCGCTCATTTTGGATCCGAGCGTCATGATCAGCGAAGTCGACCGCGGTCCAGGCTCGATCGTCGTTTCTGGAACGATGCATCAACGATGAGAACGACCTCCGAAACACTCCAAGTCGTCGTCTTCGCGCTGGCCGGCAACGAATTCGGCATCGACATCGTGCAGGTTCGCGAGATCGACCGCTTGATGCCGATCACGCGCGTCCCCCGTGTCCCCGCTCACGTCGAAGGCATCGTCAATTTGCGCGGCCAGCTGGTCCCGATCGTCGATCTGCGAACGCGTTTGGGGATTCCGCACACCGAGCCGACCAAGACGGCGCGCATCATCGTGGCTGAGATCGGCCCGCGCAGCATCGGCATGATCGTCGATGAGGTCCGCGAGGTGGTGCGCATTCCCGTCGATCAGATCGCCGATAGCGAAGGGGTGCTGGAGGGGCTTGCAAACGAGTTCATCGGCGCACTTGGGAAAGTCGATGAACGCTTGATCATTCTATTGGATGTCGAAAGGGTGCTTGGTCCGGAGGCTCCCGCCGATCTCACGGATAAAGGAAGCACGTGATGCAAACGCCGACCGAACACGTGAAGGGAAATGGCGTTCCGCCCGAATCCAAAGCGGCGCGGGATGCGGCGCGACGCACGCTTTTTTGGCTCGGCGTTGCGGGCGCTTCCGTTGCATTGACGTACGTCGTCATCCGAGCCGCGATGCGCCGTCCGCCCGCCGATCCAACCACGCAACGGATCGAGGCGTTGATCGACGAGGCGAATCGGCTCCTGCGGGCCCTCGAAGAACAAAAATAGAGATCGGCAGCGAACACGACGTTCGCTTCACCGACCTGCTTGCAAACGGTCAAGGCGTCGGTAGAGTAGATTCGCGGGTCGTATTCGTTTGGGGGCCACTCCCCGATGAGCGCGCGCGTATTCGAATCGTCGAAACGAAGAAATCGTACGCGGTCGGCGAGATGCTCGAGCTCATCGAGAAGTCGCCGGAGCGCGCCGACCCATTTTGCACGGTGTTCGGAACGTGCGGCGGCTGCCAGGTCCAACATCTTTCGTACCGCGCCCAGCTCGCGTGGAAGTCACGGCTCGTTCGCGATGCGCTCGAACGGATCGGAGGTTTCGCGGGCGTGCAGGTCGATCGCGCGATTGGGATGGACGAGCCGCGCGGATATCGCAACAAGATGGCGCTCGTCGTCGAACGTCCGCGCAACCGAACCGCGTTCGGGTTCTACCAGATGCGAAGTCACGCGTTCGTGGCGATCGAGGCTTGTCCGGTCGTCTTGCCGCAGCTGGATGCGGAGATCGGCGCGCTGCAGCGCGCTGCCGAAGATTCGAGGCTCGCCTCGGCGTTCGCGAAGGTCAAGCATGTCATAGCGCGTGCCGGTGCATCCACCGGCGAAAGCGTGACCGCCTTGACGACGGACGAACCCTTGGCGCAGATGGCTGCGCTCGCTCCGGAGCTGGCAAAACGTTTGCCGGGGGTCAAGGGAATAAGCAATTCGTTTGCGCCGCCGAGCGCCAACGCGATTCTCGGACGAAGGCAGCGTCAGCTATGGGGCGAGAGCGAAATGGAAGAACACGTTACGCTCCCCGACGGCTCGCGCGTGCGCTATCGCGTCTCCGCGGCCTCGTTCTTTCAAATCAACAGCACGATGGTCAGCAAGCTTTTTCAAAAGCTGGCGCAATTGCCGCGGCCCGGCAGCGTTCTGGACCTTTACTGCGGAGCGGGGACCTTCTCGATCTTCTTCGCGCTCGGCGGCGCGAGGGTGACCGGTATCGAAGAAAATCCGGCCGCGATTCGCGAAGCGCGGGCCAACGCGGCCCTGAACCAGGTCGAGGGCCGCACGAGATTCTTGAGCGGCCGCGTCGAGAACGTCGTCGGAAAACCGGAGGCGCGCGACCTGCTGCGCGCCGACGTCGCGTTTCTCGATCCGCCGCGAAAGGGAAGCGATCCGCAGACACTCGATGCGCTCGCGGCGGCAAAGGTGCCGGCGATTTGGTACCTGTCGTGCAACCCCGCCACGTTGGCGCGCGACCTGGCACACCTGCGTGCGGCCGGATACGTCCTCGAAGAAACGACCCCGTTCGATTTCTTTCCGCAGACGGGGCATGTCGAGACGCTTGCTCGCACGCGAAGGCAGGATGCTCCGTAGGGAGAATTCGGTTTAGCTTATGGCCAGCCCCGATCTCGACGTACGCTACGTCGCAAAGCTTGCTCGCATTGCCCTGACCGACGAGGAGGCGCGCACCTACGGCGCGCAGCTCGCGGACATCCTGGGTCACGTTGCCGCGCTCAACGAGCTCGATACCTCGGATGTTGCGGCCACGGCGCAAGTGATCGAATCTCGCAACGTCGAGCGCGAGGACGCGCTGACGTCTTGCTTGCCGCGTTCGGAAGCCTTGGCGGGCGCTCCACGCGAGCAGAGCGGGTATTTCCGCGTACCCCGCATCATCGGTGAACCCTAATGGCGTCGCTCATTGAGATGACGGCTGCCGAGACGGCGAGGAACGTCAATGCGCGTGAATGTTCGGCACGCGAGATCGCGCGTGCGACCTATGCGCACATCCGGGAATCGGACGGCGAAGTCGGCGCGTTCCTAACCCTGACCGAGGAGCTCGCGCTCGAACACGCGGATCGCGTCGACGCGCGGGTCGCGGCCGGCGAACGCTTGCCGCTTGCCGGCGTTGCGCTTGCCGTAAAGGACAACATGTGTCTGCGCGGTACGCGCACGACGGCGGGCTCAAAGATTCTCGGTGACTGGACGGCGCCGTATACCGCGACCGCCGTGCAGCGCATCTTGGACGCAGGCGCGCTTCCGATCGGCAAAACGAATCTCGACGAGTTCGCCATGGGAAGCTCGTGTGAGAATTCTGCGCTCGGCGTGACGCGCAATCCGTATGACCTCGCGCGCGTACCCGGGGGAAGCTCGGGCGGGAGCGCCGCGGCTGTGGCGAGTTACGAGAGCACGATCGGTCTAGGAAGCGACACCGGTGGCTCGATTCGCGAACCGGCGGCGTTTTGCAACATCGTCGGCTTCAAGCCGACCTACGGGCGTGTCTCGCGGTACGGGCTCATTGCGTTCGCCTCGAGCCTCGACCAGATCGGACCGCTGACGCGCACGGTCGAAGATGCCGCGCTTGCCTACGATGCCATTGCGGGATGCGATGCGATGGACGCAACGAGCGTCGACGTTCCCGGCGAGAGCACGGCAAATAGTCTTCGCGAGGATCTCAAAGGCCTGCGGGTCGGCGTCGTCAAGGAATATCGCGTCAAATCGCTGGGCTCGGCGATCGACGAAGTCTACGCCAAGGCCTACGCGGATTTGGAGCGGCTCGGCGCCGAGATCGTCGAAATCGGATTGCCGACGGCCGATTACGGCATTGCGACGTACTACCTGATCGCGCCCGCGGAGTGCTCGTCGAACCTTGCCCGCTTCGACGGCGTCCGCTACGGCTTGCGCGTCGAAGGCGTCGACATGACCGAGACGTACGACCGCACGCGCGCGGCGGGTTTCGGGCCGGAAGTCAAGCGGCGCATCTTGATCGGCACGCACGCGCTCTCCAGCGGCTACTACGACGCGTATTATTTGAAGGCGCAAAAGGCACGCACGAAGATTGCGGCCGACTTCGAAAATGCGTTCGGCGCATGTGACGTGATCGCGGCGCCTGCGGCCGCAACGCCCGCCTTCCGCTTGGGTGCGAAGAGCGATCCGTACAGCATGTATCTGATGGACTACTATACGATCCCCGTGTCGTTGGCCGGCTTGCCGTCGGTCTCGGTGCCGTGCGGTTGGGCGCGCCCCGAGGATGGTGCGGACGACATGCCCCTTGGCGTGCAGCTCACGGCCCCGCTCTTCGGCGAACGGCTCTTGCTCGGCGCAGCGCACGCCTACGAGCGCGCAACACTCCATGCGCGGAAGTTCCGTCCTCGCATCGGCGACAATGCTGTTGGGCGCGCCCTCGAGGTATCCTGACATGTCGGTGATGAACAGCGCGCCCGCCAACGGGGGCCCCACGCAACGCCGTTCACACTACGAAGCGGTGATCGGGCTCGAATGCCACGTCGAGCTGAAGACCGAAAGCAAGATGTTTTGTGGTTGCAAGAACGAGTTCGGCGGCGAACCGAATACGAAAGTCTGTCCTGTCTGCTTGGGCTTGCCCGGGGCGCTTCCGGTGCCGAACAGAAAAGCAATCGAGCTCACGATCAAAGCCGGTCTTGCATTCGGCTCCGAGATTCCGCGCTTCTCGAAATTCGATCGCAAGAATTATTTCTATCCGGACATGCCTAAGGATTACCAGATCTCGCAGTACGACATGCCGCTCTGCAAAGGCGGCGTCGTGGAGTTCTGGCTCGAGGACGGCTCGCGCGGCCAGTGTCGCCTTACGCGAATCCATCTCGAAGAAGACACCGGAAAATCGACGCATGCGGGTTCGAGCGACGGGCGTCTTGCGGGCAGCACCTATTCGCTCGTCG
>Ga0335072_10014086_pt1 | contig 11361 bp, 11 predicted proteins | sample Lox_Sample_21_FD_206725 | JGI IMG/M metagenome (GOLD analysis project Ga0335072, IMG submission 206725) | Soil microbial communities from Loxahatchee National Wildlife Refuge, Florida, United States - Lox_Sample_2.1 | ecosystem: Environmental > Terrestrial > Soil > Wetlands | place: USA...
CTCACCGCCTGGGCGGACAACACCGAGCCCCGCTCGGCGGCGGCCTACGTGCACTACGGGATGACATCCTCTGACCTGCTCGACACGGCGCTCGCGCTGCAACTCGTCGAGGCGACCGACATCATCGCGGCGAAGGCCGACCGGCTCGTCGCCGTGCTTCGCGACCACGCGCTCGCGCACCGGAGCACGCTGCGCCCCGGCCGCACCCACGGCATCCACGCCGAGCCTGATGTGTGGGGGCACCGAGTCGCCGACTTCGCGTTCGCGGCGGGCAGGTCGCGTGACCGGATCCGCCGGGCACGGGAGGCGGTGGCCGTGGGCACGCTGTCCGGCCCGGTCGGGACCTACTCCAACATCGACCCGTCGATCGAGGCCGAGGTGATGCCCAAGCTCGGGCTGCGCCCGGCCGACGTGGCGACCCAGGTGGTCATCAGGGACGGGATCGCGGAGTGGATCTCCGCCCTGGCCATCTTGGCCACGGTGTGCGAGGCGGTCGCCCTTGAGGTGCGGCACGGGCAGCGCACCGAGGTGCGGGAGCTGTGGGAGCCGTTCCGTGCCGGGCAAAAGGGATCTTCCGCCATGCCGCACAAGAAGAACCCGATCCGCTCCGAGCGGATCTGCGGCCTGGCCCGCATGATGCGTTCGTACGTGACTCCGGTGACCGAGGGCATCCCACTATGGCACGAACGTGACATCTCGCACTCAAGCGTCGAGCGCATCGCGCTGCCCGACGCGGCGATCACGGCGGACTACCTGCTGCACCTGACGACCGGGCTGGTCGAGGGCCTGGTCGTGAACGTCGACCGGATGCGGGCCAACCTGGACTCGGCCGGCGGCCTGCTGTACTCTTCCGCGGTGCTGCTTGAGCTGGTCAGTGGCGGTATGTCCCGGGAGGATGCGTATGCGCTCGTCCAGGCGGCAGCGATGGACACCTGGGACAATGCCACGCCTTTCCGTGATTCTTTGCAAGCTCAGGGTAAGTACCGAAACATGACGATCGACGAAAGCGCGCTTGACCGGGCATTCGACCCGGATGCCTATGTTGCCCGGCTTGGTCCGGTCTTCGACCGTCTCGCCCAGCTCACCTGAGCAATCACCAGCCGGTGGCATACTGGACAACGCGCTCGCTAACGACGTGCTACGCGCGCCGTGGGCACGCCGTCGTTCTCGTCGTCACCCCTCGGACAGGAGCTGTATCCATATGACCAAGGGCACCGAGATCCGCTACCACGTACGCGGCGGCACCCCGCTAGCCGGGACCGTCTTCATCCAGGGTGCCAAGAACGCGGCCCTGAAGATGATCGCGGCGTCGCTTATGGCGGCCAAGGGCCGAACTGTACTTCGCAATGTCCCGCCGATCGAAGACGTGCGCCGGGCGGTCGAGCTCGCGCAGGCCATTGGCGCCGTCGTCGAGTTCCACGAGTCCGAGCGCACGCTCGTCGTCGACGCGTCCAACCTCACCAGCCCGGTGCTGCCGGCGGAGATCGCCCGCCGGTTCCGTGGCTCGGTGCTCTTCGTCCCCGCGCTGCTCCACCGCTTCGGTGAGGCGGTTATTGAGGGCATCGGCGGCTGCAACCTGGGCAACCGGAGCCTCGACTTCCACTACCGTGGATTCGCCCGGCTCGGCGCGACCGTGGACGAGGGCGAGGCGGTCATCAGGATCACCGCCCACGACGGCCTCAAGGGCGCGCACCTTTACCTGGACACACCGTCGCACACCGGGACAGAGAACCTGATCATGGCGGCGGCGCTCACGCCGGGCACCACGGTCATCGACAACACGGCGCAGGAACCTGAGGTCCTGGACGTCATCGCGTTCCTTTCTAAGATGGGCGCGGACATCAGCGGCGGCGGAACCGGCTTCATCACCGTCCACGGGGTTCCCGAGCTGACGGCGGTCGAGCACACCGTGATGGCCGACCGCATTGACACCGGCGTCTGGGCGATGGCCGCGGCCGCGACGGGCAGCGAGTTGAGCCTGGTCGGCGCCAACCTGGATCACTTCGGCGTGGTGCGCTGGAAGCTCGAGCAGATGGGCGTTGAGTTCACCAGCGAGGGCGCGGTCGTTAAGGTTCGCAGGGACAAGCCACTTCGCCCGATCAACGTGGTCACCAGCCCGTACCCCGGCTACGCCACCGACCTGCAGTCGCCGATCATGGCCCTGGCGACGTGCGCCGATGGCGCGAGCTACATCCGGGAGACGATCTTCGACGGTCGCTACAGCCTGGTGCCCGAGCTGAACAAGATGGGCGCTAAGGCCGAGATCGACAACAACGTGGCCATCGTCCACGGCCCGTGCACGCTGCGGGGCACCGATGTGGTCGCGCACGATCTGCGCGGCGGTGCCGCCCTGATCCTGGCCGGCCTGGCCGCCGAGGGCGAGACCGTGATCTCCAACGCGTACTACATCGACCGCGGCCACGCCAACCTGGCCGCGCGCTTCGCGGCGATCGGCGGCGACGTGACGGCCGTCGAGCACGAGGTCGAGGCGCTCTAGCTTCTGTCATCACTGGTCACTGGCCCAGGGGGACGCCCCCTGGGCCAGTGACTAGCTCGCGTGGGCGGTGCTTGCCGCCTTGGCCTGCTGGTACAGCACCTGGATGCTGCGCCCGAGGTAGACGCTGAAGGAGACGGAGTTGGTGTCGCCGCCTCGCTGGTAGCCGCCGATGACGCCGACGATCCTGGCCTGACGGGCGTTGCGGCCCACGGCAATCCACGGGCTGCCGCTCGTGCCGCCGTAGAACCCGCCGCAGGCGAACCTCACCTGGGTGGCTGAGAGCTTCGACGTCCAGTTCTCGCAGGTGATCGGGAAGTCCTGTTGCTGCGGGTAGCCGGTGACCTGCACGAGGTTGATGAACCCGGGGTTGAACTCGATCGGGTCCGCGCCGACTAGGTCCTGGATGTTCTTGCCGCCGCTGGGGTTCAGCACGACGAAGCCAACGTCGTAGTCCGGGTCAGCGCCATTGGCCCACTGCGGGGCCACGATCAGGGCGCGTGGCGTCCACACCCCGTAGGGTCCGACGCCGTTGCTGTAGCCGGGGATGAAGACGATGGCGCTGCTGCCCTGGCCCCTCCCGTCGTTGATGCAGTGCGCGGCGGTCATCAGCAGGTTGTGTCCCGGGCTTGGGACGACGCTCGCGGTGCAGAAGTGAGGCCCGTTCGGGTCAGGCGCGAAGAGCGGGCCGATCCGGGGATTGCTGCCCGCCAGCGGTTGCGCGGTCGGGTCTACCTGCAAGACGGTCGGAGCCGGCTGCCGTGTGGGCGACGCTGACGGCGGCGGAGGCGCAGGGAAGTCGAGCTGCGTCCCTCCCTTGCCCTCATCGCCCGCGACCCCGGCGCTGCCGCTGCCTGCCGGCCTCTGGGACCGGGCGGCCGGGCGGCCTGACCCGCTGTCGCAGGACGCGGTGGCGATCGTGGCGATCGTGGCCCAGCCAATGAGGAGCAGCGCCGCTATGACGCCGCCGGTACCTCTCCGACTTATCGCCGCCACCGTATCCTCAGCCCCCAGCCTCAGCGTGTGGCCCCGGCTAGACCCGGTGCGGAAACTCGTGGGCGACCGCGAGGAACGCGTCGTTGGCCTCCGGTGTCCCGATGGAAACGCGCACGCCCTCGTCGCCATACGGACGGATGGTGATGCCCGCCTCCTCGCATGCCTCAGTGAACGCCTTGGTCTGCTCGCTCAGGCGCAGCCAGACGAAGTTGGCCTCGGTTGGCGGCACGGTCCAGCCATCCGCGGTCAGCGCCTCCCAGACCCGGCCGCGCTCCGCCACGGTGGCGTCCACCCGGCTCAGCAACTCATCCTCAGCCGCCAGGGAGGCAACCGCGGCGGCCTGCGCGACCGAGCTCACGCTGAACGTGAGCATGGTCTTGCGTACCGCCTGGGCGACAGGCAGCTGGCCGATCAGGAACCCGACCCGCAGCCCGGCCAGGCCGTACGCCTTGGAGAAGGTACGCAGCACGGCCACGTTCGGGTATTCCCTGTACAGGTCGAGCCCATCGGGCACCACCTCGTCGCGGACGTACTCCCGGTAGGCCTCGTCCAGCACCACCAGGCAATCGCGCGGCACCCGCTCGAGGAACATGTCGATCTCACTCGACAGCAGCGCGGTGCCGGTCGGGTTGTTCGGGTTGCACAGGAGGATGAGCCTGGTTCGGGGCGTGATCGCGTCCGCCATCGCCTCAAGATCGTGCGTCTCCTCGGTGAGCGGTATGCGCACCGAGGTGGCACTGGCCAGGTCGCATAGCCCCGGGTAGGCCTCAAACGAGCGCCAGGCGTAGATGACCTCGTCCCCTGGTCCCGCGGCGGCCTCGATGACCTGCTTGAGGACCCCGACCGAGCCCGGGCCAACGGCCACGTGCCCGGGCGGGACGCTGAACCGGGCGGAGATCGCGCTGATCAGCGCCTCGGCCCCGTTGTCCGGGTAGCGATTGATGGTGCGGCCTGCCTCCGCGATCACCTGGGCAACCGAGGGCAGCGGCCCGTGCGGCGACTCGTTCGACGACAGCTTGTGCGGCTCCGACCGACCCGGCCCCGCGACCAGGGCCTTTCCTGGCACATAGGGCGGGATCGTCTCAAGGACGGGGCGGAACTGCGGCGTCGCGTCGGTCATGGCCCATAGTCTTGCACGGTTTCCTCCGAGCGGGACGACCCAGCTGTCGCCCTCCGCCCCTGCTGGCGTTCAGGACAGGGTCTTGGCGGCGTACTGGTAAGCCTGCTGCCCAAGCTCGCGCACGGCCGCCTCCGAGGCGTTCGGGCCGTCGACGCTGACCGCTCCGATGAAGCCTGAGCCCTGGAAGACGACCGACCACACGCTAGCCGGGGCCTTCTGCCCCTGGAGGCTGATGTTGAGCACGCGGGCGGTCTTCTTGCCGATCCCCTGCACCCAGTCCTGCTTGACCGTGTACTGGTAGGTTCGGCCGCCCGCCGACGCGGTGTAGTGGGTGCAGCCGGCCGGGATCGGCCGGCCAAGCGCGGTCGCTACGGCCTGGCTTGGCGGCGTGGCGAGGACCTCGGACACGCCGTTGGTCACCACGCGGAAGTTGACGACCGCGGCGGGGGCGGTGCCCAGCGCGCCGGTGTCGAGCACGGCGCCCTGGAGCACGGTGGCCGGCATGCACTGCGAGGGAGTCACGGTGACCCCGTTCATCTGCGCCGCCGCGGCCTGGACCCCGGGCAGCGAGGAGTAACTGCCGGCGTTCGGCGCCGAAATCGGCGCATCGCCGTTGATCCTGGTGAGCAGCGCGCTCTTGAGCTGCTGTGCGCCGAAGTTGCCGGACTTGTTGCTGACTGTTATGCCAGTCGTTCCGCCGGTGGCGGTATGCGAGCCGCCACTGCACCCAGCCAGGCCGGCCAGCCCGAGGAACCCGGCCGTAGCCGCGACCGAGAGCACCGGGACTGGAACATGCCTTGCGCGACGATCGAACATTAGTCACCCTCCGAGTTGGTTGCACCTCGAAGCGTGATCATATCTGACTACCGGCTACCGTAGGTAAACAACCGGTGATGACGCGCCTACACGGCGCGGTTAGGCGCTGGCCGACTCGGTAGAGACCTTGGGCTTGCTGAGCTTCCTGAGGCGCTCGGCCGCCGCTCGCCGCGCGACATCCTCGTTCACCTGCGTGGCGGCGTTAGTGAGCTTGGGCGTCATCCAATCAAGCATCGGGCCGAGCGCGGTCCGCCAGACGTTGGCGGAGTGGGTACCGCCCTTGACGACCATCAGCGGGACATCGGGCACGCGGGTCATGGCGTACTGCTTGAAGAGCTCGGCCTGCTGCAGGTACCAGGGGTCGCTCCCGCCGGCCGCCAGCCAGAAGTACGGGGCCTGCAGGCCAATCGGGAACTGCCCCACGTACTTGTAAGGCGTGTTGAGCAGGGCGAGCCTCGGGTACTTAGCGAAGACGTTAGGTACGTTGACCGGCGCGGCGCCTGGCCGCCCGCCTGCGGGAACGTCGCTGTTGCTGGGCTCGAAGTAGCCGCTCAGGGCACCCACGTAGCCGAACCTGGCCGCGTACTGCAGCCCGATGTTCGCCGCGCAGTAGCCACCCTCTGAGTACCCAGCGATCCCCCAGGCCGGGCCGGCGGGCATCACCCTGAGGTTGGTCATGACCCAGTCAGGCACCTCCTTGCCCACGAAGGTCATGTCCTGGATGCCATGGGGGTTGTTGAGGCACTGCAGCGAGTACGACAGTCCCCCGTCCGTATCCGGCATCACCAGGACCGCGGGGGTGGCCTGCTTGGTGTCGAGCAGGCCCAGGTAGATCGGGATCACGTCCATCACGTTGATCCACGACGCGGGCTGCCCAGGCGAACCGTGCAGCAACTCGATCGCCGGGAACCTGGCGTTCCTGTAGGCCTTCTGGAAGTACTGCGGCGGCAGGTAGACATAGACCTGCCGGGTGATCCGGCTGGAGTGACCGGTGACCGTTGTCCTGAACAAGTAGCCCGTCTGCTGTGACAGCGCGTCGCGCTCCGCTGCGGCGATCCCGGCGCGGACGCTGCCGTCAGGGGAGTCGCCCGACGCGCCCGCCACCTCCGCGAGTTGCGGCACCGACTGGGCGCCTGACCCGGACAGGTCGCTGACGAGCGCGCCCCAGGTCTGGTAGTAGCCGTAGTACTTGTTCACGGCCGCGACGCCGAACACGGCCGCGGGGATGAAGGCGAGGAGCGCGACGAGCACGCGGACCACGACCAGCTTGCTCAGCGCAAGCCAGGTGACCAGCCCGGCGAAAGCCAGCACGAGCAGGACGAAGAACAAGGTCCCCTGCGGTTCGAGCACTCCCTCTCCTTACCGCATCCGGGGCGCTGCGCAGGGTGAGCACACCCAGCAGCGCGCAATCTCGGTCGCCAAATGAGTGTGGCGGTGGAGGTGGGATTTGAACCCACGGAGGGGTTGCCCCCTCACGCGCTTTCGAGGCGCGCGCCCTCGGCCACTAGGCGACTCCACCGCCGATGAGCTTACCTGACGTTCGCACCTGACTAATAACCCTGGCGGGTCTTATCGGCGTTCCAAGAAGAAAGTTCGGATAATACCAAGGCACTCGTCGTCGAGCACGCCACAGAGGACCTCGGGCCAGGGGGCTACGCGCGGGTCCCTGATGACGTCCCACAGCGACCCTACCGCGCCCGCTCTCGGGTCGGCCGCACCGTAGACGAGCCGGGCGAGGCGGGCGGCGGCGATGGCGCCCGCGCACATCGTGCAGGGCTCCAGGGTGACGACGAGGGTGTGGCCCTCAAGACGCCAGTCCCCCGCGGCGGCGGCCGCCGCGCGCATCGCCACGATCTCCGCGTGCGCGGTCGGGTCGGCTTCGGCCTCCCGGCGGTTATGGCCACGCGCGACGATTTCCCCGGTCGGGCTCAGGATCACCGCGCCCACGGGCACCTCGCCCTCGGCCGCGGCGGCCGCGGCCTCCGCGAGCGCTACCCGCATGGGCGACTTGTAGCGAGCGAGGTACTCAGCCGCCAAGGGCGATGTCAAGCGCGCGCTCCATGGCCGGGCCGAAGCCCAGCCGGGAGGCGATGGTCTCCACCGCCTCGTCCGGGTACATCTCCATGTCGCTTGAGATCGCCGCCAGGTCCATCTCGTCGAGGCCCAGGTCGGCGAAGATAGATAGGTCGCCGGCCGGGAGGATCTGGTCGATGTCCTCCTCATTGGGGACCGGGATGTCGAGGTACTCAAGGACAGAGACGGCCAGCGGGTCGCCTTCCGCGGCGGCGCCGATGTCGGACAGCAGAACGGAGACCTGCCCGCTGAACACCCGGACCGCGACGAAGAAGTCGTCGGCCACTCCGGCGAAGCCAATCGTCCCGGCGATGCTCGGCTGCTGGCGCAGCGCGCGGAGCAGGCCCTGCAGGTCAGCCGTCACCGCCACCGGCAGGACGTCGGCGTCCCACCGCTCATCCTCTCGGTAGACGATGATCGCAAAGTCTGTGTCTGTCTCGCTCACCTCGGGCGTCGCCATGGTACAAGCATGCCTCCACCGGGGGAGTGTTGTCAGATCGGCCAACGGCCTGCTGCCGAATCGGTACCTGCTTCGCCCATTAGTCATCCGGACGCGACGATCGACCCTCGCAAACAGGACGATCCCTGACAAATCTCCGCAACCAGAGGGGTGGCCGTTGCCAGTGGGGCCGGCGTGTCGCCTTCCGCCGTGCGGCGGACGGCCCCATACTTCACATGGGCAGCAGATCGGGCACCTGAGGGCGTGACGTCGGCCGAAATCGGGCATACTGCTGTCCGACGGGACAGTTAGGGTCAAGGGTCGCATCTCGCCCAGTCCTTCGGCTCCGGCCGTGGGCAGGTTAAGATGAAAAAGGTATCCGACAAGATGGTGCAGTCTGCGATTCCAGGGAGTCGGCAGTGAAGCTTAAGCAGATCCTCACATATGCAGCGATCGCTTTCGTCATATGGTGGGTCATCCAGCAGCCCACGAGCGCCGGTCACCTGATGCATAACATCGGAGCCCTCCTCTCACAGGCCGCGCACGGCCTCTCCAACTTCTTCGCGTCCATATGAGGTAGCGATGGGCATTCGCATGGCGCCCAACTTCGATCGGGTGCCACATACGGTCGAGCGACACCTGCTCCCTCATGAGCGTCAGGTGCTGACCGTAAGGTTCCACCCGGCCGTGCTGATCAAGCCGGTGGCGATCACCCTGGGCGCGCTGGCAATCGCACTAGTGATCAGTGTCGTGCCCATCATCGACGGCCTTGTCAAACTCGTGATCTGGCTTCTCTTCCTCGGCGTGCTTGCCTGGCTCGCGGTGCAGATCTGGACGTGGCTTGAGGATTACTTTGTAGTAACTTCACAGCGGCTGCTGCTCACCACCGGACTGCTTAACCGCGAGGTGAATATGATGCCGCTCGGCAAAGTCACCGATATGAGCTTCAGGCGCTCGGCTTGGGGCCGGATTCTGGGTTACGGCGAGTTCGTCGTCGAATCGGCGGGCAAGGACCAGGCCCTCCGCAACATCCGCCACCTGCCCTATCCGGAGCAGCTTTACCTGGAGGTCTGCGGCCTCATCTTCAAGGACTCGGGCGACTCCGACGACTAGCTCGTGCGGCCCGTGGCCGGTCTACCTGGCGGCTTGCCCGGAAGACCGGCCACGGCTCGTTATGCCTAATGGGGCTGGGTCAGCCAGGTCGCGGCGGCGATCGCGGACCCACGCGCCCCGGCCATGTCCAGGTCGGGCACGAGCGTGATTTCCGTCACCGCCTCCTGCTCAAGGTAGAGGTTGGTGTGCTCGCGGACCGTGGCGAGGAACCAGTCACGGAAGTGCGGTGCCGCCTCGATCACGCCGCCGCCCACGAAGTACACGTCGGGATCGGTGAACTTCGCGGCGACAGAGAACACCCGCCCGATGGCCATCGCCTGCTGCCTGAAGATCTGCAGCGACATCTCATCGCCCTTCTCCGCCAGGCCGCGGACGGCCTTCGCCCCCTGGTCGATGGGCAGGCTGGCCAGCTCGTGGTCGGGGTAGCGGGTGAGCCAGTAGGGCAGGAGGTTGCGCCTGATGCCGGTCAGCGACGCGAACGACTCGGCGTCGCCCATGGCGCCGCAGTTGCAGGACGGCAGCGGCTGCCCTTCCTCAAGCAGCCCCTCCAGCCGGATCGGGAAGTGGCCAAGCTCCCCGGCCATGCCCGCCGCGCCGCTGATGACCTGGCCGCTCGCGACCACGCCGCCGCCGAGGCCGGTCCCCACGATCGCCGCTACCGACCCGTACAGGGCCGCCGCGGGCCCGAACCTGACATGGTGCGCATACAGGGCAGCGGCGTTGGCGTCGTTGTTGTAAACGACCGGAATGCCCAGCTGCTCCTCGAGCGCCCTCCTGATGTCGAAGGCGCCCCACGCCGGGTGCCCGAAGTTCGTCGCCCCCTTGGACGCCAGGACCCCCGTCGCGCTGGCCGGCCCGGGCGTGTCAAGGCCGACGGCGCGCACCGCCGACCGGGCGATCCCGGTCATCCCGAGTACCTTGTCGACGGTGTCGACGAGGGCGCCGATCGCCTTCTCGGGTCCCTCGCGGACAAGGCTGGGCAACTCCGCCATCGTGTCCACCAGGAAGTTGCCGTGCGAGTCCAAGACGGTCCCGTTGTTGGAAGTGCCGCCGTTATCGATACCGACGGTAACCCACTCACCGAATCCCGTCATCCCGCCCGGTACTGCCATGAAGCCTCCTTCTGCGCCTGCGTCGGACTGACGGTATCCCAGGTCAGGCCCTTATGCACGCGCAGGTGCCGGCCGGCTGGCAGCCGGCCGGAAGAAGGCCAGCTAGCTGGCGGACTTCACCGCCGAGACGCCGAGGGCGAAGACGGGCTTGAGGCACGTCTTTCCCTTAAATGGCAGGTAGACAGGCACAGTCTGGCCCGGCGGGTAGACCTGCAGGTAGTTGCCGCTGGCCGGCTGGCAGTCCGAGGCCGAGTAGTTGAGCACCTCGACGAGCTGCAGTGTCGCGCTGGCCGTGGCCCCGCTGGCCAGCGTGATGACCGACTTGGCGTCGATCGTCGACCGGCTGGCTCCGGCCCCGACCTGACTGGCGGACGTCGTGCTGGTCGTGAGGGCGACGCCTGGGTAGCCGTAGAGCAGGCAGGTGCGGCCCGAGACGTTGGTGAAGTTGATCTGCAGGTAGGTCGATCCCGCCGCCGCGCCAATCGTTCCTTCCGTCACCTTCAGGCCCGAGGTCGGGCAGGGCACGATCGCCACGCCGCCCGGCGTGACCGACGGCGCGCCCGGGGATGAGCTGGCGGGCGGGCTGGTGCCGCTGTTGCCGGCCTGGCCGGGTGACGTGCCCGCGGAGCCGGCTGACGGGGTTGCGGCCGGGGCGCCAGTGGAGACCGCTGCCCCCGAGTTCGTGGTTGATGTCACGGGGGCCTGCGAGCTGGCGGAACTGCCGGACGACGTGCAGCCGACGATGAGAGTTGCCACCCCGATTCCCGCGATGGACGCTGCCAGGGAGTTAGCCGCTGTGAGTCTCATGATCTGTAAGACGCTACCCAGCCCGCTCTGGTTGAACGCACTTCGTGACCGGACTCACCGCTGGCCGGGATATAGGAAAGGCGAACGGCCCGGCACCATTGAGGTACCGAGCCGCCGACGGGTGATGCGGAGGCTCGGGGATTTGAACCCCGGATGGGATCACTCCCAAACCGCATTAGCAGTGCGGCGCCATAGACCGGACTAGGCGAAGCCTCCATCCACGTCGAAGCCCTGACCACATGAACGCGGTCGAACAGACGCGGTGCCGCTTAGCGTACCAGGGTCAGCGGGCTTCGATCACCTCATAGTCCCCCTGGCGGTAAGCCTCGCGCATCCGGACTTTGGAGAACTTGCCCACGGACGTCTTCGGCACCTCTGCGATGAACGTCCA
>Ga0335072_10014087_pt1 | contig 11360 bp, 11 predicted proteins | sample Lox_Sample_21_FD_206725 | JGI IMG/M metagenome (GOLD analysis project Ga0335072, IMG submission 206725) | Soil microbial communities from Loxahatchee National Wildlife Refuge, Florida, United States - Lox_Sample_2.1 | ecosystem: Environmental > Terrestrial > Soil > Wetlands | place: USA...
AACCGCGACAGAGCGAATCAGCGCTTGTGTATCATCTTGGCTGATATCGCCCACAAGCCAGGCGGCACGCATGAGTCCGTCTTACCGAAATCACTGGGCGCGAGGTCCGCGGGCTGAAGGCGGGGGAACTCACCGGGCGGGGCGTCGACAGGGCAGGAGAGCTAGCGTCATCCTGTCCGCCTGCGGTGTGATAGCGGGCTTCGGTATCGGGGCTGGCGTTCTGCATTTCGTGCGCGACGGTGACGGCACAGGCCATGCAGCGGCACAGCTCAGAGCCGGGGCGGCCCTGAGCGTTGTTCGCGGGGGCGACGCCGGGCTGTCACTGTCGACCCTTGATGCGCAGTGGCCCGCGTACTCCGACCATTCGAACTGCGCGGACTGGGCAGGCGGCGACGGGGTCTCGGCGATCAGGCTGAGCTCCACGCAGATCGCGTGGTTCTTCGCCGATAGCTACCTCGGTCCCGCGGGGCCGACGACCGGCTTCTCGCGCACGCGCGGTTTCGTGCACAACTCGGTGGTCGTTCAGACCACGGCAGGGAGCCGGACGAGGCTGGTGACGCTCACCGGAGGCGGGGCGTGCACAGGCGGGCGCGGGCCGAAGTCAATCGTGAACCCGACGAAGACGTCCGCGCACGGGCGATTCTGGGATGCGGACGGGGTCAGGGTCGGCGGCACGATCGTGAAGTTCTACAACGCCTACCGATACGGCCGGATCCCGTTCAAGCCGACAGGAACGACTATCGCGAGCTTCTCCGTTAGCAAGCTCAGCGCAGCCGGACGCAGCAACGCTGACCCGGGGGTCATCTCACCAGCGCTGACATCGATACCGAAATACGTGCCACCATCCGGCGGAACGCCCATCGTCTGGGGGTCGGCGGTGCTGAAGTCAGGCAGCACCGTCTACGTATACGGCTGGCAGAGCCCGTCGGCGGCTAGTACGCAACGCCGGCTCTACGTTGCCCGTGTGAAAGCCTCGCGGCTGGCCGACTTTGCCGCCTGGCGCTTCTACGCCGGTGGCCACTGGTTCGCAAGACTCAGCCGCGCGGTCCCCGTGAATTCCGCCGCGCAGGACGTTAACGTCGCGTCGGCGTTCAGCGTGGTGGCGATAGCCGGACGCGACTGGCTGATCCAGGCCGTAGGAGTAGGCAGCCCCGACATCGACGCCTACCCGGCACCGACTCCGTACGGGCCCTTCGACGCGGCGCAAGGCATCCTGCTGTACCAGGCGCCGGGTATGGGGCTCGACGCCGCCGACGACTTCCGCATCATGTACGAGGCCCGCGCCGAACCTGCGCTGTCAACCAGCAAGACGCTCGTCATCAGCTACAACGTCGGCTCCGAGGCTGTCACAAGCGCCTGCGAGCCGATCGCCGACGTCACGAACGCCTTCAGCCAGCCGCGGTTTTTTGCCGTGCCCACAAGTGCGTTCACTACCTCGAACGCGAGCGTGCAGGAGCTCGCGCGCGGGGGCAGCCTGCCCTATCCCGAAATCACTCAGCAGCATCCAGCGGACTGGTTCGACTCCCTGGCGTTCCCCGACGGCTGCCCGCCAGTGCCAGCCGTGGCCCGCGTGCGGGCGCACACTAGCGCAGGCCAGGCGGACCTGACCTGGCCGTCAGCCGGGATCGGCATGCGGTACCGGATCTACGTACGCTCTGGCTCGCAGGGATTCCGGTACCTGCGCACGGTGTCGTCGGACCAGGTCACGGTTACCAGGCTGGCTTCCGGGCTGACCTACGACTTCGAGGTCTTGCCCGTGAGCACGCGCTCGCACACCGGGCCGGCCGGCTACGTGTCGGTCCGGATGCCCTGATCGGGCGCTGGCTACATCATCTCGTCGGTGGTCGGGATCAGGACGGTCTTGACCTCCGTGTACGCCTCGATGGCCGTGCGCCCGCCCTCGCGGCCGATGCCGGACTGCTGGTATCCGCCGAAGGCAGCGTGCGGCTCGAGGCCGTAACCGTTGATGCCTACAGTCCCGGCCCGTAGCGCCCTGGTCATCCGGAGCGCTTTCTTGATGTCGGATGTCCATACGGTCGCGGCGAGGCCGTACTCGGTCGTATTGGCGATCTTGATGGCCTCTTCCTCATCGGTGAAGGGAATCACCGACAGCACCGGGCCGAAGACTTCCTCGCGCGCAATCGTCATGTCGTTGCTGACGTCGGTGAACAGCGTCGGTGCGACGAAGTTTCCCGCCGCGAGCTCACCGTCGCCGCGCGTGCCACCGCATACCAGCCTGGCGCCTTCAGCCTGCCCTGTGCCGATCAGGCCGAGCACGCGGTCCAGCTGGCGGGTATTGATCAGCGGGGACGAGGTGACGGCCGGATCGAACGGGTTGCCGTAGCTGACCATCCCGGCGATCATCTCGGCCATGCCGTTGAACTCATCGACCTTGTCCCTGTGCACGAGCGCACGGGTCTGCGCCAGGCAGACCTGGCCAGACAAGCCGAGCGTGACAGTGCCCATGGTCAGCGCGGCCGCGGTGCCTGCGTCGCCGTCGGCGAACACTAGCGCCGGGCTCTTGCCGCCGAGCTCAAGGCTGACCCGCTTGAAGGTGCCCGCCGACGCCTCGATGATCTTCCGGCCAACCAGCCGGCTGCCGGTGAAGGAGATCTTGTCGACCATCGGATGATTGATCAGCGCGTCGCCGGTGGGGTCGCCGGGACCGGTCACGACATTGAGCACGCCGGCCGGCAGCCCGGCTTCCTCGATCAGCCGCACCAGCCGCAGCACCGCGAACGTCGCGTACTCAGATGGCTTGAGCACGACAGTACAGCCCGCCGCCAGGGCCGGGGCCAGCTTTTGCGCGGTCAGCAGCAACGGGGCGTTCCACGGCACGATCGCGGCGACGACGCCTACCGGCTCGCGCAGCGTCATGACGAGGTGGTCGCCGCCCTGGTAGGGCGGAAGTGTCTCGCCCGCCAGCTTGTCCACCCAGCCGGCGTGATGGTCGAACACGTCAGCCACGAAGGCAGCCGACATCCCGTACACGGCGCCGAAGCTGAGCGGCACGCTGTTATCAAGCGCTTGCAGCGCGAGCAACTCGTCGCCGTGCTCGCGCACAAGGTCGGCGATGCGGCGCAGGACGCGGATCTTCTCGGTGGCACGAGACCTCGGCCATGAGCCTTCGTCGAACGCGGTGCGCGCGGCGCGGACAGCCCTGTCGACGTCAGCGGGACTGGCGACCGGGAACGAGGCGACTTCCTCGCCAGTCGCAGGATGGCTGTGCGTCCAGGTCTGCTCGGTCGAGCCAGGTCCCCACGACCCGTCGATCAGCAGCTCGCCGTCGGCAAGGCCGACCTCGTCCCGGTGGGTCTTGATCGAAGCAACCATGACCTGCCCCTCTGAGTGGAACATGTTCTATTTCCTCGGAGGGTATACCGGCAGGCCGCAGGGCGGTATAGACGCTAGCGACGTTCCGGCACGAGAACGAGCCAAGTCGCTGTTACAGCCTGGACAGCCGGTGGCTGGGCCATAGGCTGACGCCGTGGCTGGACGGGAAATGACGATCGACGGCGTCATCGGCGAGTTGCGGTCCGGCATGACTATCGGGATCGGCGGCTGGAGTTCACGGCGCAAGCCGATGGCGCTCGTCCGGGCGCTGGCCGCGTCGAGCCTGTCCGATCTGACTATCGTCAGCTACGGTGGCCCTGACGTTGGACTGCTGATCGCGGCGGGAAAGGTCCGGCGCCTCGTCACCGGGTTCGTGTCGCTCGACTCGATCCCGCTAGAGCCGCACTTCCGGAGGGCGCGACAGCGCGGCGCGATCAAGCTCACCGAACTTGACGAAGGCATGCTGCACTGGGGCCTGCTTGCGGCCGCGCACCGACTGCCGTTCCTGCCGATGCGTGCCGGACTCGGCTCGGACGTGTTGCGGATCAATCCTGACCTGCGCACTGTGCGATCTCCCTACTCGGACGGTGAGCAGTTCGTCGCGGTGCCGGCGTTGCCGCTCGACGCGGCGTTCGTGCACATGAACCGGGCGGATGCGAGCGGGAACGGCCAGTACCTCGGGCCGGACCCGTATTTCGACGACCTGTACTGCCTGGCGGCCGGGCGAGCTTACATGTCATGCGAGCGCATCGTCGCGACGCCGGAGCTGCTGGCGGCCGGTCCGCCGCAGAGCCTGCTGATCAACCGCGCGATGGTGGCGGGTGTGGTGGAAACCCCGCACGGCGCGCACTTCACCAGCTGCATCCCTGACTATGACAGGGACGAGGCGTTCCAGGCCCGGTATGCGCGGGCGGCAGCGACCCCGGAGGCGTGGGATGAGTTCGCGGCCGAGTTCCTGTCCGGCGCGGAGGCTGAGTATCAGGCAGCCGTCGCGCAGTTCCGCGCGGCGCGCGTGACCGGTGCGGCTGGCGCGGCGGGCACCACCGACGAGGTGAGAGCGTGAGTGGCGAGGCGACGCTCGCGGAGATCTGCGTGGTCGCGTGCGCGGAAGCATGGCGGGGCGACGGCGCCATCCTGGCGAGCCCGACCGGCATCATCCCCACCCTGGGCGCGCGGCTCGCGCAGCTGACGTTCGAGCCGGACCTGCTGCTGACCGACGGTGAAGCGATGTTGCTGGCGCCTGCGGCGGACGACGAGCACGGTGCCTCAGGCAACGGCGGACGCGATGACCGGGTGACGGAGGGCTGGCTGCCGTTCCGCCAGGTATTCACGATGCTGGCGGCGGGCAAGCGGCACTCGATGATGGGCGCTTCGCAGCTCGACCAGTTCGGCAACCAGAACATCTCCTGCATAGGCGACTGGGTCCTGCCGAAGGCCCAGCTGCTAGGCGTTCGCGGCTCGCCGGGTAACACGGTCAACCACCCGGTGAGCTACTGGATACCGAGGCATTCGCGCCGGGTCCTGGTCGAGCGGGTCGACATGGCCAGCGGTGTCGGTTACGACCGGGCAGCCGGCCTGACCGGGCGGGCGCGCCAGTTCCACGAGCTGCGACGGGTCGTGACCAACCTGGCAGTGCTCGACTTCGCGGGCCCTGATCACTCGATGCGGCTGCGTTCGGTCCATCCCGGCGTCTCGGTCTCCGATGTCGCCGACGCGACCGGCTTCCTTCTCGCGGCGCCCTATCAGGTGCCGCAGACCCGGCTGCCTACCGGCGCGGAGCTCGCGCTGATCCGCGAGCGGCTCGACGCGGACGGGCGCCGCGATGAGGAACTAGCCTGACTAAGCCCGTGCTCAGCCCGACTCGGCTGCCCGGTTACCCACCAGCACGATCCAGACCGGGCCTGGCGCGAACCTCATCGGCTGCCCGGACCGGGTGGTGAAGGTCGTCCCGTCGTCTTGCTTAGGCCGGGACCAGTCGGCCTTGTAGGCCCTCCCGTTCCGCAGCACGATCGCGGTGCCGTGGCCGATGGTCTGCGCATATGGCGGCGGCTTGCCGTACTCAAGGAAGTGGGAGCGGGACACTACTGTGTGCTGGATCACGACGGTTGCGGCAGACATCTGCTGGCGCTCGGTTGTTTCCGCGCGGGAGCCGTCCATCCAGACGAGCCAGCGCCCGCGCCGGGCGGACCAGGTAAACCTGAAAGACGCGGCGGGATAGGTCACGGACTGCGATGAGGTGCGGCGGCCGCCACGATCGGGCGGGCCGAACTTGAACCCGATGTCATGCGCCTTGCTAGCCCCCTTGGCTTCGGCCAGCAGGGTGCGGGTGTTCGCGTAGAGGTTGTAAGGCGCGATCCGGTTGCTGGACCGGAAGTAGCCGCCCGTCACGTCGGCGCCGACGTCCACGATCCTGGCCCGCTCCACTACGCGGGTCAGCTGCGGCTGGGCGCCTGACCACGCGAACGCCGGACGGCCGAACTGCCTCAGCAGTTGCAGGTCGTCGTCTCTAGCGCTGCGTACAGGGCCGATCACTGGCGGTATATGCGAGGAGAAGATTGCCAGAAAGCGGCTGAGGCCGCCCTCGACCGGCAGCACGTAGACGATGTCCGCGTCGTTCAGCCCGGTCTGCGGCCGCGCGTACACGATGTTGTCGATCTTCACCGCGAGGACCGGGCCTAGCCTCTTGACCGGCTCGCCGGTGAAGGGAGACACCAGCCGAGTCGGGCCCTGCCGGTGCAGGGCCGGGCTCGCGATCGGGGTCGAGCTCGGATGCGGCGCGGCCTTGGGTACGGTCGTGCTGCCAAGGGCCAGGGTCAGGCCGGTGGCGGCAGCTATGCCCGCAACTGCTCCGGTTGCCGACAGGACGATCTTCCTGCGTGTCCACATCATGCCTGGTCCTGCCGATCTAGCCTCGTCACGTCTGCCATTGTGCCTGCTAGTAGGCACTGCGAGAGCCAGCGACGAAAACTCGGGAAAACCTTCCCGCTTATGTCGAACGACAGCTTGCGCGCTCGACGCACTGGTGAGAGCGCGGCCACCAGCGGCCGCGGCGACGAAGAGACGGACCTAGGAGAAGGAGCAGCACAGATGAAGTTCTTCGGATACACCATGGGCGACCCGAACGCACCGGTCGAGCCCGCCAGCCCGGAGGTCTATGAGCGGATGGGCGCGTTTGTGGAGGAGGCAACTAAGGCAGGGGTGCTGCTGGCGACCGGCGGTTTTGCGCCGCTGAGCGAAGCGGTCAAGGTCAAGTACTCCGGCGGGGAGTTCACTGTGCTCGACGGTCCGTTCGCCGAGGCCAAGGAACTGGTGGGCGGCTGGGCTCTGATGGAGACCAGGGACCTCAGCGAGGCGATCGAGTGGACCAAGCGGTTCCTGGCGATCCAGGGTGATGGCGAAAGCATCGTCCGGCAGGTTTACGGACCGTGACCAGGCGGCTGCGGGGCAACCTGGCCTTGGCCGAGGCTGGTTTGCCCCGCAGCGCGTGCCGTGGTGTGATCGGCTGGCGTGACCGACGTCAGGACGCAAGCCGCGATCGAGACCGTCATCCGGCTGGAATCCGCCCGTCTTATCGCGGGCCTGGCGCATTTCACCGGCGATATCGGGCTTGCCGAGGACCTGGCGCAGGATGCCGTCGTGGCCGCGCTCGAGCAGTGGCCGGGCGAGGGCGTGCCACGAAATCCCGGTGCCTGGCTAACGACCGTTGCCAAGCGCCGCGCGATCGACTTCTTCCGGCGCAGCGGCGACCTGAACCAGAAGTACGCGCAGCTCGGCCGCGCGCTGGAGGCCGAGGGCGGCGCCTGGACCCCGGATTTCGATCGTGCCTTCTCCGACGACATCGACGACGACCTGCTCCGGCTGATCTTCACCGCGTGCCATCCGGTGCTGAGCGTGCCTGCCAGGGTGGCGCTCACGCTCCGGCTGCTCGGCGGCCTGACCACGGCCGAGATCGCGCGCGCCTACCTGGTGCCCGAGCCCACGATCGCCCAGCGGATCGTGCGGGCCAAGAAGGCGCTGTCGGAGGCGCATGTCCCGTTCGAGGTGCCAGCAGCCGGCCAGCGGGCGCCGCGGCTGGCCTCGGTGCTCCAGGTTATCTACCTGATTTTCAACGAGGGCTACTCCGCTACCGCCGGGGACGACTGGATGCGGCCCGCGCTGTGCGCCGAAGCGGTCCGGCTCGGCCGGGTGCTGGCCCAGCTAACGCCAGACGAGGCCGAGGTGCACGGCCTTGTCGCGCTGCTGGAAATCCAGGCGTCCCGCATCCCGGCCAGGACCGATGCGGCGGGCGAACCGGTGCTCCTGCTCGAGCAGGACCGGTCCCGGTGGGACCGGCTGCAAATCAACCGCGGGCTGGCAGCACTGCAACGAGCCAGGGACCTCCGCGGCGAACGGGGGCCTTACGTTCTGCAGGCATCGATTGCCGCCTGTCATGCCCGTGCGTTCCGCAGCGATGAGACCGACTGGGCGGAAATCGTCGCGCTTTACGGGGTGCTGGCCGAGGTAATGCCCTCGCCGGTCGTTGAGCTGAACCGTGCCGTGGCGATCTCCATGGCCTACGGACCGCAGGCCGGCCTTGAGCTGGTCGACCAGCTCAAGGATGAGCCCTCCTTGCGGAATTACCACTTGCTGCCGAGCGTGCGCGGTGACCTGCTGCGGAAACTGGGCCGCGAGACAGAGGCGCGGGCGGAGTTCGCCCGTGCGGCCATGCTGACGCACAACAAACGTGAACAGCGGCTGTCTGCCGAGCGCGCCAGGGACACTGAGCCTGACTAGCACGAGCTGCGAATCAATCTGCTGACGGATCCTTGTCGGCAGCTGTCAAAGTCGTGTAGTCCGTGGCTGGTGGTTGTGCGTTATGTGCGCGTGGAAGCCCAGCAGCTGGACTTCGCGGAGTTCTACCGCGAATTCAAGGACGCGTGCCTGTTCGCCGTCCTGGTGAGCGTCGATGACCGGGATGTGGCGCAGGAACTGGTCGACGAGGCCTTCGCCCGGGCCTGGGCATCATGGCGGTCGGTCAGCAGGCATCCGGCACCAGCGGCATGGGTTGTTCGCACCGCGCTGAACGCCAGCGTCTCCCGGTGGCGGAAACGCCGCCGGGAAGTATCGCTGCCCCAGCCCGGCAACATCGCGGACCTTGCGGCCGGGCAGGCCGACAGCAGCCTCGATCCGCGGGTCATGGCGGCCCTGACCCGGCTGCCTGCCCGGCAGCGGCAGGTGGTCACCTTGCGGCTGCTTCTTGACCTTGACACCGGCCGCACTGCCGAGGTTCTCGGCATCTCGGCCAGCGCGGTCAAGGCCCACCTGGCCCGCGCCATCGCCACATTGCGCAACAACCTCATCCCCGAACCACAGCAGGAGAAGCGATCATGAACGACAACGACCTGATCACCGCAGTAAGAGAGCAACGCGACAAGGTTCACTCGCGCACCCCGGTAGACCAGATCATCAGCCGCGGCCGCACGGTCCGCGCCCGGCGCCGGATTCCCCCCGCAGTCGGCGGGCTAGCCGTGGTCACCGCCGCTGCAGTGGTGCTGGGCCTGGGCGTGTCGGGGGCCTTCGGCCCGGCCCATGCCCGCGCCACCGGCACGATCCGGACCACGGCCTTCACGCTCACAAGGCACGCCAACGGCACGGCTACGCTGACTATCAGCCCGCGGGTGCTCCTGCAGCCCAGCACTCTGCAGAGCGACCTGCAGCAAGACGGGATTCCGGCTCTCGTCACCACCGGCAGCTTCTGCTCCTCAGACCCCATCCCGGCCGGCTTCGCGCGGGTGGTGTCCGGGCCGACCGGCACGCCGCCGACCGTCACCATCAACCCTGCAGCCATGCCTGCTGGCACTGAGCTGAGCTTCGGCAACTTCCAGTACTCCTCGAGCAGAACAGACACCGAGATCGAGCTCATCGACGCCAGCACCCACACCTGCTCCAGCGCCTTGCCCACCTCGCCGCCCGACGACGATGGCGTCCTCATGCTGGGCAACGGCTCCGGGATGGGCGAACCAGCCGGATCGTAACCACAGCCCGGTCCTAGCCAGGGAAAGGAGGGCGGGCGCCACCGCGCCCGCACCCGGCTCCTGCGTGACTCCCTGGCGCGTGGGATCATGGCCGCATGGCCGATTCGTTTGGCGCCCGGTTCGCGGCCGTCCGGTCTGCTCACGGCCCGCTGGTATGCGGGCTCGATCCCTCCGGCGAGTTGCTTGACGGCTGGCGGCTTGGCGACACCCCGGACGGGCTCGACCGGTTCGCTGACATCATGCTTGACGCGGTGGCCGGACTGGTGGGCCTCATCAAGCCGCAGTCGGCGTTCTTCGAGCGGCATGGCTGGCGCGGCGTCCGGACGCTGCAGCGGCTTGCTGACAGCGCCCGCGCAGCCGGCCTGCTCGTCATCCTGGACATCAAGCGTGGCGACGTCGGATCCACGAACGACGCATACGCAGAGGCGTACCTCGGGAAGGGCGCGCCGCTTGCGGCTGACGCCATCACCGTCCATCCCTATCTCGGCCTGGGCGCCATGGGCACGTTCGTGTCACGGGCCGAGCAGGCAGGCAGCTGCGTGCTGGTTGTGACCAGGTCGTCGAACCCTGAAGGCCGGGAGGTGCAGGCGGCTGTGACCCGCCCCGGCGGCGTTACCGTCGAGGAGGAACTCCTGCGGGAGATCGGCGCGCTCAACGAGCGCCTGGCGCCCGGCCGGATCGGACCCGTCGGTGCCGTGATCGGGCCGACTCAGATGCACCCTCAGCTTGACCTGGCGGCTGCCAACTGCCTCTTCCTCGCGCCTGGCATCGGTGCGCAAGGCGCGACTCCCGCCGATGTGGCAACGGTGTTCGCGGCCTGCCCGGACCGGGTCATGCCAAGCGCCTCACGGTCGCTGTTGTCGGCCGGCCCGGACTCCGGGCGCCTGCGGGACGCGATCTCGGCGCTCGCGGCGGAATTCCGCGCTGCCCTGCCCTGATGTGACGCGCGCCCGAGGCCGCTGGCGGCATAAGAAGTGCGGCCGGCCATCAGTCTCCTGACGGCCGGCCGCTCCTTGCGTACCGCGGCGTTCGGAGAAAGAGCTCAGTTGTTGCTGTAGCCAGGGATGCCGGCGTTCGCGATGGTGGTGCTCACGTGCAGGTAGACCGGTCCCTTCCGGGCGCAGGCCTGGAAGGAGAACGGGAACTTCAGCGAGGCATAGTCGCCGGGTGCGTACACGCGCAGGGCGTCAGCAGTCGTAGGGCGGCAGGCCCTGCGGGAGAAGTTGCCGACATCGGTGATCTGCAGCACGGCATGCGCGGTCTGGTAAGGCGCCAGGGTCACCGTCAATTCGGTATAGCCATTGTTGCGTGCTGCCGCGCTGCCAAGCTGCTTGCCGCCTGCGCCCAGCGCCGAGACACCGGGGAAGCCGTACAGCGTGCACGTCTGACCAGAAATGTTGGAGATCTCAAGGTCGTAGTAGGTGCTGCCCGCGGTTCCGTTACCGGGAACGCCCATCCAGGAGGTCAGCCAGCCGCGGCGACATGACGGCTGGGCGACTGCGTGCGCCTGAGTCGTTTTCGCAGCGGAGTGAGACCCGGCGGACGAAGCAAGGGCAACGGCCGGCAACAGGATCGCGGCGCCAGCGACGGCCGCGGTCATGATCATGCGGCGGGGGGATTTGGTGATCAGCTTCATAGTGTGCTCCTTAGCGAGAAAGGCTGACACCGCTATGACGCCAGTGCCGCCGCCGCGGTTGGAAACACGACTCGTCGTAAATCGAGATAGCTTGCGCCAGGGTAGAGCGGGATCATCAGCTGTAGCCGCGCGCCCGAGGGAGCTTTCATGATCTTCATCACCGCCAAGTTCCGGGTCCTGCCGCAGGACGCCGACTCCTGGCCGGAAATTGCCGGGCCGTTCACCAGGGCTACCCGCGGCGAGCCCGGGTGCCTCTGGTTCGACTGGTCGCGCAGTCTCGACGACCCGAACGAGTACGTCCTCGTCGAGGCATTCCGTGACGGTGACGCGGGCGCCGCGCACGTGCAGTCGGCGCATTTCATGGAAGCGCAGCAGAC
>Ga0335072_10014088_pt1 | contig 11360 bp, 11 predicted proteins | sample Lox_Sample_21_FD_206725 | JGI IMG/M metagenome (GOLD analysis project Ga0335072, IMG submission 206725) | Soil microbial communities from Loxahatchee National Wildlife Refuge, Florida, United States - Lox_Sample_2.1 | ecosystem: Environmental > Terrestrial > Soil > Wetlands | place: USA...
CAGCCAGCGGATGCTGGCCGTCACCGCGGACTCCGGCGGCTTCGTCGCGGTCGGCTCGGCCGGCACCGGCCCGGCCGCGTGGACCTCCGTGAACGGCGGTCAGGCCTGGACCCAGCAGGACGTCCCGGTGCCGGTCGGCGCCGTCCGGGCCGTGCTCCAGCACGTGGCCGGCAACGGCCGCACCGTGGTCGCGGTGGGCACCGTGCTCACCACCGGCGGGCAGCAACTGCCGTTCGCGGCGAGTTCGGCCGACGGCGGCCGTACCTGGACCGAGTCCGCGCTGCCGGTTCCGGCCGGCCGCGCGTTCGTCACCGCGCTGACCGCGGCCGGCCGCGAGTTCCTGGCCACCGGGACGTTCGGCAGCACGCCCGGCCACCAGGACGTGGTGGTGTGGACCTCGGCCAGCGGGTCGGCCTGGAAGGCGGTCACCCCCACCGGGCCGGGCCTGACCGGGACCGGCATCCAGGCCATCACCGGCCTGGACGTCGCCGGCAGCACGCTGACCGGCGTCGGCTTCACCGCCACGCCCGGCGGCGAGCAGCCCGTCTTCTGGCAGGCGCCAGTCCGCTGAAAGCAGGGCCGGGCAGCTAAAGCAGGGCAGCTAGGGCCGCAGCGGGATCGCCACCGGCCGTCCGAACACGTCGTCCCTGCGGTTGGCCAGGCTCGGCACTGTGGCCCGCACGGTCTCGACCAGCCCGACGTCCACCGAGCCCACCGCCACTCCCGCCGACGGTCCCAGGTCCAGGCGGACCACGCCGAGCGGGTCCACCAGCATGCTGCGCCCCACCCCGGTCGCGGCCCGCGTGGCCGGCTCGGAGGGGTCGGGCACCTGCCCCACCGCGGCCACCCACACGGTGTTCTCGATGGCCCGCGCCCGCACCAGGGTGACCCAGTGCTCCTCCTTGAACAGCCCCGCCGCCCACGCCGCGGGCAGCACGATCAGCTCGGCCCCGGCCGCGGCCAGCGCCCGGGACAGCTCGCCGAACCGCACGTCGTAGCAGATCTCCAGCCCGGTCCGGACCCCGGCCAGCGTGCACAGCACCGGCACCGACCCCGCCGCGACCTGGTCGGACTCGCGGTGCCCGAACGCGTCGAACAGGTGCAGCTTGCGGTAGGAGGCGACCAGTTCCCCGCGGCCGTCAAATACCACCGCGGTGTTGTACACCCGCCCGTCCGGCGCGGGCTCGAACACCCCGGCCACCAGCGCCACCCCGGTGTCCTTGGCCGCCGCCGCCAGCCCCGAGCAGAACGGCCCGTCCACCGGCTCGGCCGCGGCCCGCAGGTCCGACCCGAACCTGACCTGCGTCGCCTCCGGGAACACGGCCAGGTCCGCGCCCTGGTCCGCGGCCGAGGCCAGCGCCTCCCGCACCCGCTCGAGGTTGACCGAGGCAGACGAGCTGACCGGAATCTGGCCCAACGCGACTCGCATACTCCCTACCCTAACCAGCACGGCATCATGGCCCTGTGAATCGAGAAGACAATGGCCCTGTGAATCGAGAAGACAATGGCGTGAAACGACCGCTGCTCAACCGGCGCCTGCAAGGCCTCGGCACCACGATCTTCGCCGAGATGTCAGCCCGCGCCGTCGCCACCGGCTCGATCAACCTCGGCCAGGGCTTCCCGGACCGGGACGGCCCGCCCGAGATCGCCCGCGCCGCCGCCGACGCCATCCTGGCCGGCCGCGGCAACCAGTACCCGCCCGGCCCCGGCATCCCGGAACTGCGGCACGCCATCACCGGCCACCAGCGGCGCTTCTACCAGATGGACTACGACCCGGACACCGAGGTCCTGGTCACCGCCGGGGCCACCGAGGCCGTCGCGGCCACCCTGCTCGCCCTGGTCGAGCCGGGCGACGAGGTGATCGCGTTCGAGCCCTACTACGACTCCTACGCCGCCAACATCGCCATGGCGGGCGGCATCAGGGTCCCGGTCACCCTGCGCCCGCCCGGTTTCCGCCCCGACCTGGACGAACTCGCCCAGGCCATCACCCCCCGCACCCGCCTCATCCTGCTCAACAGCCCGCACAACCCCACCGGCTCGGTGTTCACCCGCGCCGAACTAGCCGCCATCGCCGCCCTCGCCATCAACAACGACCTGCTCGTGGTCACCGACGAGGTCTATGAGCACCTGGTCTTCGACGGCGAGCACGTCCCCATCGCCACGTTCCCTGGCATGCGCGAACGGACCGTCACGATCAGCTCGGCAGGCAAAACGTTCTCGTTCACCGGCTGGAAGATCGGCTGGGTCACCGCCACCCCCGAGCTGGTCAGCGCGGTCAAGACGGCCAAGCAGTTCCTCACCTTCGTCAGCGGCGGCCCGTTCCAGTACGCGATCGCCCAGGCCCTGGCCCTGCCCGACGAGTACTACGGCACCCTCCTGGCCGGCCTGCGAGCCCAGCGCGACCTGCTCACCCGCGGCCTGGCCGGGCTCGGCTTCGAGGTCTACCCGCCGCAGGGCACCTACTTCGTCACCACCGACATCAGGCCCCTGGGCGAGCCGGACGGCCTGGCCTTCTGCCGTGCCCTGCCCGAACGCGCCGGCGTCGTCGCCATTCCCGCCGCCCTCTTCTACGACCATCAGGAGGCCGCCCGGACCCAGGTCCGGTTCGCCTTCTGCAAACGGCCCGAGGTCCTGACCGAGGCCCTGACCCGTCTTAAGACCTTTTTGACCTAACGAAGCGTGGTGCTCAGCCCCCGCCAACGGTAGTCCTAGGCCCATGGTGGGCCGCTGGCCCGGCAGCCAGGATGGAAGCATGATTTTCGCACTTTGGCTCCGGGCCCGCCGCTGGGGTCTGCTGCTGCTGCCCGTGGCGATGGCGGCCGCCATGATGGCCGGCGGGGCTCACGGGCTCATCCCGGCTGAGCTCGGCATCGCGGTCCTGGCCATCGTCTTCGCCCCGAAGCTGGCGGCCAGGCTGGTGCCCTTCGGCGTACTCGGGCTGGCCGTCTTCGGGGTCCATCTGGCCAGGACGTACCGCGACGGGAACACCAGCCAGGTCCAGTACCTGTTCGTCCACGCGGGTCCTGGAGCCTGGGGTTTCTGGCCGGTGCTGGCCGAGGCCGGCGTCCTGTTCGCGGCCGGCCTGTGGCTGCTGTCGCGGCTGGACGCGCCGCTGGTCAGGGCGCTGGCCGGCCAGTGGCTTGACCGCCGTCGCGGCGGGATCTCCGCCATCCACGGGCTGCTCCTGATCCCGGTCGTGGTACTGAGCATGCAGCTGCTCGGGCCGCATGCCTGGTTCGGCCGCGAGGTGGCCGGGCTCGACGTGCTCCTCGTCGACCTGGCCGTGGCCACGGCCGCGCTGGCGCTGATCTTCCGGTCGCGGGCCTGGGCCGCGACGGTGGCCGTGGCGGGCCTGCTGGTCCTGGGCGCCTACGGCTGGCTGATCGCGGTGTTCTGGCCCGCGGTGCCCGGGTTCGCGTACGGCTTCTCCGACCTGAGCAACAACTCGGTGCCCGCCCCGCTCTGGAGCGACGCCCTGCAAGGCTCGGTCCTGCTGGCCCTGGGCCTGTGGCTGACGCCGCGGGTGATGCGCCATCACCTGGCCGGCGCGCCCGACCCCGAGCTCGCCGCCCGGGCCCGGCAGCTCACCCAGCGGGTGCAGACCCTGACCAAGACCCGCCACGACGCGGTCGACACCGCGGCCGCCGAACTGCGCCGGATCGAGCGCGACCTGCACGACGGCGCGCAGGCCCGGCTGGTCGCCCTGGGCATGTCCCTGCAGGCCGCCGAGCGGCTGTTCCCCGTCAACCCGCAGGCGGCGCTGGCCCTGGTCACCGAGGCCAAGGAAACCTCGTCCCGGGCCCTGGCCGACCTGCGCGAGCTGGTCCGCGGCATCTACCCGCCGGTGCTGGCCGACCGCGGTCTGGCCGACGCGGTCCGGGCCCTGGCCCTGGACACGCCGCTGCACACCGAACTCGACATCGACCTGCCCGGCCCCGCCGCCGGCGGCCATGCCGGCCCAGCTGGCACGATCGACATGCCGGTCGCCGCGGCCGTCTACTTCGCGATCGCCGAGGCGCTGGCCAACGCGGTCCGGCACTCCGGCGCCCGCACGGTCCGGATCCACCTGCACCACGCGGCCGGCGCGCTGCGGGCGCAGGTCACCGACGACGGCGCGGGCGGCGCCGACCCCGCCGCCGGGACCGGCCTGGCCGGGGTGGAGCGCAGGCTCGCCACGTTTGATGGCATCCTGGCCGTGAGCAGCCCGCCCGGCGGGCCGACCATCGTGGCCATCGAGGTACCGTGCGCATCGTCATCGGCGAAGACCTCTTCCTGCTGAGGGAGGGCCTGGTCAAGCTGCTGTCCGCGCACGGCTTCGAGATCGTCGCCGCGGTGGCCACCGCCCCGGAACTGCTGGCCGCCCTGGTCGACCAGCGCCCCGACGTGGGCATCGTCGACGTCCGGCTGCCGCCCACCCACACCGACGACGGCCTGCGCGCCGCCCTGCAGGCCCGGGCGGAGGTGCCCGGCCTGCCGGTCCTGGTCCTGTCCCAGTACGTCGAGCAGCTGTACGCCCGCGAGTTGCTGGCCGACCAGGCCGGGGGAGTCGGCTACCTGCTCAAGGACCGGGTGTTCAACGATGACCAGTTCACCGGCGCGATCCGCACCGTGGCCGCCGGGGGTACCGTCCTGGACCCCGAGGTGATCCGCAAGCTGCTCGACCGGCACTCCCGCGCCGAGCCGCTGACCCGGCTGACCCCCCGGGAGCGCGAGGTGCTCGCGCTGATGGCCGAGGGCCGGTCCAACGCCGCCATCGCCCAGCGGCTGTTCATCACCGAGAAGGCGGTCAGCAAGAACGCGGCCGGCATCTTCGCCAAACTGGACCTGGCCCCCTCCGACGACGACAACCGCCGCGTGCTCGCGGTCCTGGCCTACCTGGAGTCCTGATCGAAACCCCGTTGCTCCACGCCGCCGAGGCGGCCCCCGGGTTCATGCCCCCCGCCGAGGGCCTGGCCCTGTTCGACGCCGCCGCCCGGTACTGCGGCCGGGGCCCGGTGCTGGAGATCGGCAGCTACTGCGGCAAGTCCACCATCTACCTGGCCGCCGCCGCCCGCGCCGCCGGCCAGGTCGTCGTCACCGTCGACCACCACCGCGGCTCCGAGGAACACCAGCCCGGCTGGGAATACCACGACCCGCACCTGGTCGACCCGCTCACCGGCCGCCTGGACACCCTGCCCGGCCTGCGCGCCACCCTGGCCGCCGCTGGCCTGGAGCAGGACGTGGTCGTCATCGTGGGCCGCTCCGCCGCCGTGGCCCGCCTGTGGGCCACCCCGCTCGGCCTGGTCTTCATCGACGGCGGCCACACCGAGGCCGCCGCGGTCACCGACTACGAGAGCTGGGCCCCCTGGGTCACCTCCGGCGGCGCCCTGGCCATCCACGACGTGTTCCCCGACCCCGCCGACGGCGGCCGTCCCCCCTACCTGATCTACCAGCGCGCCCTGGCCTCCGGCGCCTTCACCGAAGTCCGCGCCCAAGGCTCCCTCCGCCTCCTGGAACGCACCGGCGCGGGAATCTAGCCCCCGTCCTGCTCCCAAGCGGTATCCCGGAATACCCCCGCGCCGCCGGACCAGCCCGTCAGCGCGTCGGCGGCCAGGACCACCGCGGCCGCGGTCCAGGCTGACCGTTCGGCCGGGAAGTGGGCCTGGCGGGCGTACTGCCAGCCGGTCCAGTAGGACCCGTCGCGATGGCGCAGGTGCGCGACGGTGGCGAACATCGCGGCCGCCTCGGCCCGCATCCCGCACGCGTCCAGGGCCAGCACCAGCTCGCAGGTCTCCGCCCCCGTCACCCACGGCTGGTCGCTGACGCACCGCACGCCAAGACCGGGCACCACGAACTCCGCCCAGCCCGCGGCCAGCCGTGCGGCCGCGTCCGCGCCGCGGACCGCCCCGCCCAGCACCGGGTAGTACCAGTCCATGGCGAACCGGCTCTTGTCCGCGAACGCCTCCGGGTGCGTCGCCACCAGGTCCGCCAGCCGGTCCGCCGCGAGTTCCCAGTCGGGCTGCGGGTCGTCGGCCAGCTTGGCCAGCGCCACCGCGCAGCGCAGGCTCTGGTGGATGCTGGAGCAGCCGGACAACAGCGCGTAGGTCCCGGCCGCGCCGCTGGCATCGCGCTCCCAGGCGATCTCGCCGCGCGCGGTGCGCAGCCCGAGGGCCCACTCCACCGCCCGGCGCACCGTGGGCCACATGGTCAGGGCGTGGCTCTCGTCCCCGGTCACCAGGTACTCGTGCCAGGTCCCGACGGCGACGTACGCGGCGTGGTGGCTCTCCGCCGCGGGGTCGGTCACCAGCCCGCCGAGGCTGGACCGCGGCCACGACCCGTCGGCGCGCTGCGTGTCCCGCAGCCACGCATAGGCCCGCCGGGCCGCCCGGTGCAGCCCGCAGGCGCTCAGGGCCATCGCGCACTCGACGTGATCCCAGGCGTCGACGTGCCCGTCCGGCCAGGCGATCGCCCCCGAGGGCTCCTGCGCCCGGGCGATCGACTCACCCGTCGCCAGCACGTCAGCCTCGTTCAGGACCACCTCACCTGTCACCCGGCTGCTCCCGTTTCACGGCGTACACTACGAGGCTCTTCCCGACCACGGGGTTCAGCGCCTGCTCAGCCATCCGGGTGGCGGCCGGCCTGCGCATGATGTCCCAGACCAGCATCCGGTGATACGCGGTGACCAGCGGGTGCTTGTCGTCGTGCACTCCGACCGCGCACTTCAGCCACCAGTACGGCGAGTGCAGCCCGTGCGCGTAGTGATGCCACCCGACGCTCAGCCCGGCCCGGGCCAGCTTGGCTTCCAGCTCGACCCGCGTGTAGATGCGCACGTGGCCCCCGGGGACCTCGTGATACTCGGTGGACAGGGCCCAGCAGATCCGTTCCGGCAGCCAGCTCGGCACCGTCACCGCGGCCAGCCCGCCGGGCCGCAGCACCCGCGCCAGTTCGTTCATCGCCCGCTGGTCGTCCAGTACGTGCTCGAGGACCTCGGCCGCGATCACCCGGTCGAACACCCCGTCGCCGAACGGCATCCCGGTAGCGTCCCCGGAGACGGCCGTGGCACGGCCCTGCGGGCCGGCCTCGCCCGCCTCCCGCATCGCGGCGAACATGTCCCCCACCGGGCCGAGTTCGGTGGGATCCAGGTCGAAGGCGACCACGTTCCCGCCCCGCCGGTACACCTCGAACGCGTGCCGTCCGCCCCCGCAGCCCAGATCGAGCACGCGCTGCCCGGGCCGGACCGGGAACCGGCGGAAGTCGACGGTCAGCACGGGCCCGCCCCGACGTCCTCCCGGTGCTGGTCCTCCCGGTGCTGGCTCTCCCGGTGCCGGGCCTCCCGGTACTGGGCCACGGTCGCCTGCGCCACCGCCGGCCAGGCGAACCGTTCGCCGACCCGGCGCAGGGCCCGGTCCGCCAGCACGGCGCGCTCGGCCGGAGAGTCGTGCAGGCGCCTCAGCACGGCGGCGAGTTCCTCGCTGTCGGCCGGGGTGAACAGGGCGGCGGCCTCCCCGGTCACCTCGGGCAGCGCCCCGGACCGGCTGGCCACCAGCGGGGTGCCCGACGCCATGTGCTCCAGGGCGGGCAGCGAGAACCCCTCGTACAGCGAGGGCACCACGGCGACCTCCGCGCTGGCCAGCAGGGACGAGAAGGCCTCGTCGTTCAGCCCGTGGGTGAACGTGACCCGGTCGGCGATGGACAGCTGGGCGGCCAGCCTCTTGGTGGCGGGCGTGGGCTGGCCGACGATGACCAGGTGCACGTCCCGGTCGGTGACCAGCTTGGCCACCGCGTGCAGCAAGGTGGCCGTGCCCTTGAGGGCCGAATCGGCGCTGGCCACGGCGAGGATCCGGCCGGGCACCCGCGTGGCCTGCCGCGGCCGGAACATCCGGGTGTCGACGCCCAGCGGGATGACCCGCACCCGCTCCGGCGGGACCTTGAAGTCGCGGCAGATGTCCCGCCGCGACGAGGCCGACACGGTGATCAGCGGTCCCGACCGGGCGATATGGCGTGCCACCCTGGCCTGCATCCGGACGAACCCGTACCAGCGCCGCCGCGACAGCCGGTCCAGCGGGCCGAGGGCGGCCAGGTCGATGCGCCTGTCCACGCTGATCGGATGATGGATGCTGGCCACCAGCGGCAGTCCGAGGCGCTCGATGCCGAGCAGTCCGTAGCCGAGCCCCTGGTTGTCGTGGACGACGTCGAAGTCCCCGGCCCGCGCGGCCAGCGCACGCCGCACCCTGATGCTGAACGTCAACGGCTCGGGGAACGCGCCGCTCCACATCATGACCGTCTCGAGCGCGTCCGCCCAGTCCCGGTACTCATGCCAGTGCGGCGTCCGGAACGGATCACTGTCCCGGTACAGGTCCAGGCTGGGCACCCGGGCCAGCCCCGGGCCGGGGTCAAGCTCGGGATACGGCTGGGCCGAGAACACCTCGACCCGGTGCCCGAGCGCGTCGAGTTCCCGGCTCAGGTGGCGGACGTAGACACCCTGTCCGCCGCAGTGCGGTTTGCTGCGATAGGAAAGCAGCGCGATCCGGAGCGGGCGATCCGGGGTAACCACGGGTTGCTGTCCACCGTGAAATCATACGGGCAGGCCCAGGGCTCCCGGCATGCGATGCCTCAACCCGGGCCGCCCGGGTTACGCTGTTCATGGCTGGGCAGCCAGCCAGGTGCCGGCGATGACAGGACCGGATCACGGAGCCATGGCGGGCCGCGGCCACCTGCGCGCCGCCCACGAACTGGCCGCGCTCACCGCCGACCTCCCCGTCGGCTCGTCCCACGCCGGCCCGTCTCACGCCGGCCCATGGTCGCCCTGATCGAGGGTGCGTTCCTGGCCAGTTCTTTCGTGTTGCTCGTCCTGGCCGCCTACGCGTTCATCGCCACGGTCGCCTTCCTGGGCTGCGGCTTCCTCGACGCCCGGCAGGAGCACCAGTCCCGTACCAAGTTGCCGTCCCCCAGCCCAGGGCCCTCCTGAACTCGACCCAGGGCACCCCCGGTCCGCCCCTGAGCGCCGCCACCCGACCGTCCTGAGCGCCGCCACCCGACCGTCCTGAGCGCCGCCAGATATCCCGTGCTCGACACATCCCGTCACAGCCGTGTCCTCCGCCACAACAGGCTCCCACGTTAACCAGAATCACCCAAACGAGGAATCGAATGCGTGCTCCTGCCAGCCCGAAAATGTCAGTGGTACCGGTTAGAGTCCGATTAGAGATCGACCCCATCCACGCACCCGGGCCCCGGGAGGTGAGACCAGGACCATGTGTACCGCGGCGGTTCCGGCTGGCGCCGATGAGGCGCTGGACCTGGTGGAGTCCCTGCTGGGGCCCCTGGCCCGGGCGGACGCGGCAGGGTTGCCGGCGGAGGTCATGGCGCGGCGGCTGCGGGCGCTGGAGCGGATCGACGCGGTGGGGGCCGCGCTGCGCGGCCGGTACCTGGCCGCGTTCGACGCTCAGGACGGGCCGGTGGGTGACGGGCAGCGGAATGTCCGGGCCTGGCTGGTGCACTGCACCCGGGTCACCAAGGGGCAGGCCGGGGAGCACCTGGCGGTCGAGCGGCTGGCCCGGGACCACCCGGTGCTGCATGCGGCGCTGGCCGAGGGCTGGGTGCTCAGCAGGTCCGTCGCGCTGCAGGTGGCCAGGTGGACCCGCGCCATCCCCGGCGAGTGCCGGGCCGGGGCCGAGGAGATCGTGGTCGGCGCGGCGCGGGCCGGGGCGGATCTGCGGGCGCTGGCGGCGATCTGCGCGGAGATCCGCGCCCGGGCCGCCGAGGCGGACCCGGAGGAGGGCAGCGGCGCGGACCTGGACCGCGGGGTGTCGCTGGACACCACGTTCGAGGGGGCCGGGGTCGTGCACGGGGACCTGACGCCGGAGTGCACGGCGATGGTGCAGGCGGTGCTGGATGCGCTGTCGGCGCCGGCGGGCGGCGGGGACCTGCGGACCCGGCCGCAGCGCTACCATGACGCGCTGGCCGAGGCGATGCGCCGGCTGCTGGCTTCGGGGCTGCTGCCCCAGCGGGCCGGGCAGCCGGTCAAGGCCCTGGTCCACATCTCCCTCGCCGACCTGCTGGACCGGGACGGCGGCTCGGCGCTGCAGGACACGTGGATCGCCGGGTACCGGGCCCGGTGGGCCGCGCAGCGGGCGGCGGCGTCGGTGGCCACGGGGGACGGCGGGGCGTGGCTGGAGGGCGACGCGGCCCGGGCCGTCGCGTGCGACGCGATGATCGTCCCGGTGGTCACCGGCGACATCGACCCCGGCGCCGTCGAGGAGCTCATCCTCTTGTGCGTCCGCTACCACCGCCTGCGCACCGGCACCCCGGACCGGACGGACAGCCAGGACGGCGGCCCGGATAGCTGCGACGCGGTCGTCCCGGCCGGTCTGATCGGCCGGGCCGCCCGCCAGGCGCAGCAGGCCGCGGCGGTGGCGGAGCTGCTGGCCGGGCTGGAGCAGCAGATCCTGGGCACGATCCTGCAGGTCGTCTCCGGGCCGGGCGGGGTGGCGTCGTTCCTGCGGCGCAACCTGCTGGGCCAGGGGCTGAACGGGCCGTCGCTGCCGCTGGACGTGGGCCAGACCGACGACATCCCGGTGCACCTGCGCCGCCTGGTCGCCCTGCGGGACCAGACGTGTCAGTACCCGGGCGGCTGCGACCAGCCCGCGTCGGGCTGCGAGGCGCACCACGTGGTGCACCGGGCCGACGGCGGCCGCACCAGCCTGGGCAACCTCAAGGACTACTGCTGGTGGCACCACCACGTGGTACTGCACCAGCTCGGCTGGACCCTGACCGCCCACCCGGACGGCACCAGCCAGGTCACCAGCCCCGCCGGGAAGACCATCCGCAGCCACAGCCCGCCACCCCGACCCGGGTAGGCGGTGAACAGTCCACCTCAGGCCTATGTGTCAGCTGCCTTCTTCCGGCCCACCTTCGGACCGCCGGGCGGCGGAGTGGTGCAGCCGACGCAGGGCGGTTTCCCGCGGAAGTAGGCCGGGATGGACGGCGAGTCGGTCGGCGGGTTCGTCGCCAGCAGGACCGGGGCCCGCGGGGCCTGGTTGAAGTCGAAGTCCTGATCGAGGTTGCCCAGGATGGCCTCGTCCTCACGGACGTCGGGCCGCGGGTCGGGGCGGCCGTCGGTAGCCGGGTTCAAGCGCGCGCCGCCGAGGAAGTCGTCCTCGATGAACTTCAGGTAGGCGTCACTGGACAGGATCTGGTGGTCGACGTAACCGCGCTTGGCGTAGGGCGAGATGACCAGGCTGGGAACGCGCAGGCCGTAGCCGTTCTGGTCCACCGCGGGCGGTACCACGTTGTCGTAGAAGCCGCCCCAGTCGTCCCAGGCCAGGAAGATGGCGGTCGAGTCCCAGTCCGGGCTCTCCATGGCGGCGTTGATGATTGAGGTG
>Ga0335072_10014090_pt1 | contig 11359 bp, 7 predicted proteins | sample Lox_Sample_21_FD_206725 | JGI IMG/M metagenome (GOLD analysis project Ga0335072, IMG submission 206725) | Soil microbial communities from Loxahatchee National Wildlife Refuge, Florida, United States - Lox_Sample_2.1 | ecosystem: Environmental > Terrestrial > Soil > Wetlands | place: USA: Florida...
CACCGAAGCGCTGGACGAGGCGCGCCGCCGATTCGTGAAAATTGCGGTAATGCTCGTTGGTGACGATTCGATGGAAGTAGCGGGCAATGGCGCCCACGTTGCGGTCGATGGACCACTCGTTGTCGTTGAGCACGACAATCAGGCGCTGGGTCTGCTCGGCAATGTTGTTCAGCGCTTCAAAGGATATGCCATTGGTGAACGCTGCGTCGCCTGCGACGGCGACCACGTGCTCTTTGCCGCCCGCCAGGTCACGGGCAACAGCCATGCCAAGTGCCGCAGAGAGCGCGGTACCCGCGTGTCCGGCGCCATAGCAATCGTGCTCGCTTTCAGTGCGCAGCATGAAGCCGTTGAGGCCGCCGGGCTGGCGGATTGTCTCAAACCGCTCGCGGCGCCCGGTAAGAATTTTGTGCACGTAGGCCTGATGACTGACGTCGAAGAGAAGTTTATCTTCCGGGGTATTGAAGACCGAGTGGAGGGCCAGCGTGAGTTCAACCACGCCGAGATTGGGACCGAGATGGCCGCCGGTTTTGGAAAGGGTTTGAATCAGGAATACGCGGATTTCCTGAGCTAATTCGGCCAACTGTGAAAAATCCAGCCGTCTCACATCCGACGGCGAATGAATGGATTCCAACAATGTTCCCATCTGCGTCCTTCCCCCAGGAAAATGCCGAAGATTTGGGAACAAATCCCCGGCGACCCGGCGGGACTCCAAAACCAACGCGTCGCCCGGAAGCAGAAACCAAACCACCTGGCCAAGCCGGGCTTACGCGGACCGCGCAAAAGCGTCACCCAAGTATAGCAATCCGGAAGATTGCCGGAGCTTGGCTGGTTAAACCCTCTTTGGGCGGCAAAGTTGCCGGGGCACAGGGGGTCCCGGGGGGCCACATCGGGCAACCGGGTTGTAGGATGGCGATGTGCAATCGCAGGAGGTTCTGCCGGTGTCGAATCGCTTAAAGATTGTTCTTTCGGAATTATTCTTCTTGACGTGGGTGGCATACATTCCGGTCTATGGCCAGCTCCCTGAACCTGGAGCGCAGCCCGTCACGCCGAATCCGCTGGTGGATACGACCGTCAAGCCGGGTAAGATGCTGCTTTTCAGTCTGGATGCGCGGTTTGCTAAGGATGTAGCCGCGCGGGGAGGGGCAGCTTTTGCGGATTGGTTTGCCGACGACGCAGTGGAGTTGGGAAACGGTGTGGCGCCGGTGATCGGCAAATTTGCCATCGTCAAGTCGGCCACATGGTCGCCCAAGGTTTATCAGCTAACCTGGACACCGACAGATGCGCTGCTGGGGCCGTCCGGTGACATGGGTTACACCTGGGGACACTTTGAAGGCCACAGCAAGGACGCCGCTGGCAACCCGATAACGACCAGCGGCCGGTACATCACGGTATGGCGCAAGCAGCCGGACGGGACATGGAAAGTGGTACTGGATGCGGGTGCGAATGAGCCGGCGGCAGCAGGCGACTGCTGCAAATTGCCGGGGCCGGGAAACTGAAGCCAGCGAACATCCAGGCGCTGCCGGACCAAAACCGGCATTGAATCCGAAAAAGCGGAGCGCATCGTGAGCGATCTCTGGAATGACATCAAGCACGCGCTGCAAATGTTCCTCAAGAATCCAAGCTTCACCGTCGCCGCGGTTGCTGCCCTCGCGCTTGGCATCGGCGCCAACACTGCCATATTCTCGGTCGTTGATGCAGTTCTGCTTAAGCCGCTCGGGTATCCTGACGCCGATCGCATTGTCGAGTTTCTCGCCCCGTCGTCCGTAATCGTCAGCGACCTTTCCTGCGTTCCCGAGTTTCACTTCTATCAGCGGCAAACCAGCGTATTTCAGGAAGTCGCTGCGTATGACATGGCGGGACCCGGCTTTAACCTGACCGGCGACCGGCCCGAGCAACTGCAGGGCATTCACGTAACGGAGGGCTATTTCCGCCTGTTTGGCGCGCCGGTGATGCTTGGCCGCACTTTCACACCGCAGGAGGATTCTCCCCACGGCGGCAAAGTGGTGGTGATGAGCTATGGGCTATGGCGGCGCAGGTTCGGAGGCGATCCGCATATTGTTGGCAAATCGCTTTCACTGGGAAGCGAGCCTTACACCATCGTCGGCGTAATCGGAAAGCAGTTTGATGCCGATCCACCAGCGGATATCTGGCTTCCGTTTCAATTTGAAGCGGTCAGCAACGACATGAACAACTACTTCCACGTAGCCGCCTTGCTGAGGCCCGGCGTTACGGTGGCGCAAGCCAACGCCCAATTGATGGCCGCGGCTCCCGAGTACCATCGCGAGTACCCATCGACCAGTCCTCGACGAATCTTCGCGGTTGGACCGCTCCGCGAGACGATTGTTGGCGACGTACGCAGGTCTCTGATGGTGATGCTGGGAGCGGTGGGACTGGTGCTGCTGATCGCTTGCGCCAACATGGCCAATCTATTGCTGGTGCGCGCGGCGAGTCGCAAGCGGGAGTTTGCCATCCGATCTGCGCTGGGAGCTGGCCGCGCACGGATTGCCCGCCAGCTGTTGACAGAAAGCGTGATGATCTCGGTTGCGGGCGGTGTTCTCGGACTTGTGCTGGGCATGGTTGGAGTGCGCGCGCTACTGGCAGTGAGCCCTGCCGGGTTACCACGCATCGGCGAAAACGGATCGGCCGTTGGACTTGACTGGCGCGTGCTCGTATTTACGCTTGGTGTCTCGCTTCTGACTGGGATCGTGTTTGGGATGTTCCCCGCGCTGAGCGCTTCGCGCACGGATCTGAATTCGACGTTGAAAGAGAGCAGCAGCCGTTCTGGAACCGGCTTTCGACAAGGCAAGGCCCGTTCTTTGCTGGTGATGAGCGAAGTTTCCCTGGCGTTGGTGTTGCTGATTGGCGCGGCGCTGCTCATCCGCACTTTTATCGCGCTGCACGAAGTGAATCCGGGTTTTGATCCGCATCAGGTTCTCACCATGGAAATGTCGCTGACCGGCGAACGCTATATGAAGACCGCTGGGGTGGCGCAGCTCTCGCGAAACGGTCGAGACAGGCTGAACGCAATTCCAGGAGTGGAGGCTTCGGCGGCTGCGTACTGGCTCCCGATCTATGTTGGAGATGGCCTTCCATTCCAGATTCTCGGGCGGCCAGTGAAAAAAGACTGTTGCGGTAGCAGATGGATGAGCATTTCGCCAGGCTACTTGAAAGCCTTCAAGATTCCAGTGCTCCGCGGACGCGGCTTTACCGAAGAGGACAAGGCGGGCGCGCCGGGCGTGGCGATCATCAATGAGGCCATGGCGGAGCGCTTCTGGCACAATCAAGACCCGCTGGGTCAACACGTGCTGATCGGCCAGGGCATGGGGCCGGACCTCGCGGACGAGCCTGTTCGCGAGATCGTCGGGGTGGTGGGCGACGCCCATGTGAATGGGCTCGGACAGCCTGCGGACCCGGTGATGATTGTTCCCATTGCTCAGGTAACGGACCTCTATACCGTGTCGTATACCGTCGTGCAGCCACTGCTTTGGGTTGTGCGCACACATGGCAATCCGCTGCGGCTGGCCCCAGCGATCGAAGAGCAGTTGCGCCAAGCCAGCAGCGGCTTTCCAGTGGCCCATATCCGCACCATGGACGAAGTGATGGGCAGTTCGACTGCACGGGAAAGCTTCAACATGCTACTGCTGACGATATTCGGTGCAGTGGCGCTGGTGCTTGCGGCGATCGGCATTTACGGCCTGATGGCGTATTCCGTGGAGCAGCGCACGCAGGAGATGGGGATACGCATGGCTCTCGGCGCAGACCGAACCTCCATCCGCAGGCTGGTTGTGGGGCAAGGCATGAGGCTGGCGCTAGCGGGAGTGGTGGTCGGCGTCGGCGCGGCTTTCGGGATGACCAGACTTCTTGCCGGTTTTCTGTTCGGCGTAAAGCCTTGGGACCCGGTCGCTTTCGTCGCAGTGCCCCTGATTCTCGCGGCGGTGGCGCTCCTTGCCGTTTGGCTGCCTGCGGCTCGCGCGTCAAGACTTGACCCGACCGAGGCCTTGCGCGCGGAGTAACAGCGATCGCTTCCTTTCACACTCTTTTCGAGGCTGCATGAGACAATGCCTTTTGCAGCTTTCCCTGCCGTTTTTCTGGCTGCCGCAAGGACCTGATGGGCGCTTCCACACGCATTCTAAATCTGCTTTTTGGGCGCCCACTCGCCACCAGCGAGGAGCGCGCCGAGTGCATCGGCCCCATCGCCGGCATTCCGATCTTCGGCCTTGATGCGCTGAGTTCAGCGGCCTATGGACCTGAAGCCGCGCTGACCTTGCTGATTCCACTCGGCATCGCCGGGGTGCGCTACATCGTTCCGGTGAGCGTGGCCATCGTAATCCTGCTGACGATTGTTTTCTTCAGTTATCGGCAGACCATCGAAGCGTATCCCAAGGGAGGCGGCAGCTACACAGTGGCGACCCAAAACCTGGGAAGGGATGCTGGGCTGCTGGCGGCCGCCGCGCTGATGATCGACTACATACTCACAGCGTCGGTGGGGATCTCTGCCGGCGTTGGCGCGCTGATTTCGGCGGTTCCAAGCCTGCAGCCACACACATTGCAGCTATGCCTGGGAGTATTGGCAATCCTCACCCTGATCAACATGCGCGGAGTGCACGATACGGGCGTGGTCTTCATGATCCCGACGTATCTCTTCACGGGAACGCTGCTGATTGTAATTGGCGTTGGTGCATGGCACGCGATCGCGGGTCACGCGCATCCGGTGACGGCCTTGCCCGCGCTGCCCGCGGCGACTACGGCGGTAAGCCTGTGGCTGATGCTGAAGGTATTCTCTTCAGGCTGCACGGCGATGACCGGCGTTGAGGCGGTGAGCAATGGCGTGATGGCATTCCGCGAAGACGCGCGCAGGAACGCCAAGATCACTCTGACCATCATCATCCTGCTGCTCGGAATTCTACTGATTGGAATCGCCCTGCTGTGCCGTGCCTACGGAGTGGGCGCAACCAACCCCGGCAGCGACCACTACGAAAGCGTTTTGTCGATGCTGACGCGCGCCGTGATGGGCCAGGGATGGTTCTATTACGTGACCATCGGATCGGTTCTGCTGGTGCTGGCACTGTCGGCCAATACGGCGTTTGCCGATTTTCCGCGCCTTACCCGCGCCATTGCATTCGACAACTATCTCCCCCACGTATTCCTTCTTCGCGGAAGGAGATTGCTCTATTCGTGGGGGATCTACGTACTGGTTGCCCTCACGGCGCTGCTGCTCATGATCTTCGGTGGGGTCACGGACCGGCTGATTCCGCTCTATGCCATCGGAGCGTTTATGGCCTTCACACTTTCGCAAGCCGGGATGGTGATGCACTGGAAGCGCCAAGGCCATGCTCGCATGCGCATGGCGGTGAATGGATTGGGAGCATTGGCCACCGGGATCACCACGCTGGTGGTGCTGGTGGCCAAATTTGTCGATGGGGCCTGGATCACGGCGCTGCTAATTGCCTTGATGATCCTGGTGATGCGTAACGTGAAACACCACTACACCCGCGTGGCACGCGCGACGAATCTCCAGCGCCCCATTGTGCCGGCAGAGATCAGCGAACCAATCGTAGTAGTGCCCATCGATCGCTGGAGCCGAATCACCGAGAAGGCAATCTCCTTCGCGCTGTCGATGTCAAACGACATTCGATGCCTGCACGTGCAGACCACGGAAGAACCCGACGATATTTGCCTCGAATGGGAGAAAGACGTGAGCGCTCCATTGCGCTCGGCGGGCAAGTGCGTTCCGAAGCTGGAAATCTTGCGCTCTCCTTATCGCTATGTTCTGCAGCCGGTGGTGGACTATGTGCTGGCAGTGGAACGCGCGTCGGAGCACAAGAAAGTGTGCGTGCTGGTTCCCGAACTGGTCGTCCGCCACTGGTGGGAAAATCTACTGCACAATCGCCGCGCCGATCTGCTGAAGGTGATTCTTCTGCTGCGAGGAAACCGGCGCATTATCGTCATCAATATTCCCTGGTATCTCGAAGGCAAATGATCGGGGTTGGCCGCCGATCGGCGGAAATTTGTTGCGTGGCACGATTCCCTTCCTCGGCGCCAGCGGTCAAAATGGAAGGTGGACCAGCGGGAAGCTTGTGCAGTCGTGAAGCGGAGATTCGGCTTGGCAGAAAGTTTCAGCCGGCGCGCGTGGCCATTTTGCTTCGTAGTCCTCGCGTGGGCTGTCTTGTTCCCCATTCCGAGTCCCGCCCAGGCGCAGGTTACTCCGGAACAGGCTGATCAAGCCTCCCCGGCACAAGGCGGTCCAGACGCACTCGCCACGGTGCATGGCGTGGTGCGGAACGGCGCGACTGGCGAGCCTCTGCCGCGCGCGCTGGTTCGGATCGATGGCGACGCCGGCTCCGGCGTGCTGACAAACGGCGAAGGGCGGTTTGAGATTCCCGGTGTACCCGTCGGCCCGCAGCAGTTTGAAGTCATCAAGCCGGGATTTCTCGATCAGGCATTCCTCGGGACAGAAAGCGAAGTCCAACGGTTCGTTGTGGCCATGGCGAACGGCGCACACAATGTGAATGTAGCAACCGACATGCCTGATGTGGTCTTTACCATGGCGCCCACGAATGCCATCCAGGGACAAATTCAGCTTTCCACCGGAGATGCTGCGGAAGGTATCTCTGTGGTGTTGCTGCGGCATAGCGTGGACAACGGCCGCTTTCTCTGGTCGCTCGTGTCGACGGCGAAGACCAACAGCGACGGATCGTACCGCTTCGGCGGGCTGCCGGACGGAGACTATGCGCTCTATACCAACCCCGCATTGGACAGCGAGCCCGTAACAAATCTGATCGCAAAGGGCGATGCAGCCAATGTGGCGCGCAGCGGTTATGCAAGTCAGTTCTACCAGGATGCGCGGAATGTCGCGGGCGCGGCCAAGATTCGGGTTGCCGGCGGCGAACAAGCCGAAGCAAATCTCTCGCTGACGCTGGAGCCGTTTGAGGCGGTCGCGGCCACGTTAACGTTTCCTGGAGGCCGAGGACCAGACCGCTTGCCCGGACTTGGGGGCGCGCCGATTTCGACCACGATCATGGATGCGCAGGGACATCAACTTCCCTACACCGCGCAGTACGATCCGTCGACGCACACCGTACAGGCGTCGCTTCCCGACGGAAATTACACCTTTGTGGTGACCGCGGCCGCACTCCGTGGAATTGATTTTCATGGTTCCGGCTCTGCTTCGTTTCAGGTCAGAAGTTCAATGGTCGGATCGGCTGATTTTTCAGTCGGCGGACACGCAATCTCGAATTTGCGGGTACCTCTCACCGCCATTCAAATGAGTCCAGTTCAAGTGAATGTCATCGAGAACGAATCGGGGGCCGCGCCGGCTGCGGGAGGGGGCATTTTTATCACCCTGAGCCAAACCGGCGGATGGATGGCCGACGGCATGCTCAACAGCTATGCGGATGGTCCCGTACCTGGACCGCTCCCTGCGAATTTTCTTCAGCCGGGCCGATATTGGGCTCATACCAACATCGCGGACAAGCGCTACTGCGAGGCATCGTTGACCTCTGGCGGAGCGAACCTTGCGCGCGAACCCCTGGTGCTTGGCTTGGCCGGCCCCGGAGCGCCCTTGACCCTGACGCTGCGCGAAGACTGTGCAACACTCACTCTGACGCTGCCGGGTAGCGCAGCGATTCCGGCATCCGGCGAAGAGCCATACTACACGGTGTATGCCGTACCTGATTTTGATTCGACAATGGACGTGGTGCCAGAAACGCTGCGCGCCTCCACTGGCGGCAAAATCGTGCTCACTGGACTCACCCCCGGCAACTACCACGTGTATGCCTTTGAAGGACTGGCAGCGCTTCCCTATCGCGATCCGGTAGCGATGACTGCGGTTGCAGGGCGGGGACAAGCGGTGAACCTCGCCCCCTTCAGCAAGACCACCCTTGCGCTGGAGGTACCGGAACATTGACCCCGGCGCTTGATTGGAAGCCGATAGACAAAAGCCGAAGCATCAAAAGCGGCTTGGTGTCGATTGCAATGGCGATGGCTGCCCTATTCGCGAGCGCGCAAGCTTCCAAAATCGCTGCGTCTGACCTTGGCCACTATCGCATTGCCGGAATCGTGGTGAACGCAGTCACCGGCGAACCGGTGGGGCGCTCCGCCGTATCGGTTCTGGACGAGGCAACGAGCCACACGGTGGAGACCGTGTTTGCGGACGGCAATGGTCACTTTACCCTCGATCGACTGCCTGAAGCCAAGTATGAGCTAACCGCCTCAAAGCGCGGATTCCGGACCGGATTCTATGACGAACACGATGACTACAGTACGGCGATCGTGACCGGGCCGAATGAGGACACGGAGCATCTGACCTTCCGCCTGCAACCAAATGCAGTTTTACGCGGAGTAATCAGCGGTGACGGCGGCGATCCTGTTGAGGGTGCGCGGGTGATGCTGTTCAAACTACCGCACGGCATCGGGCGCGACTTCACTAGGGCGAGGGGACCGGAAAACAACATCCAGCAGGTTGACACGGCCACCACCGACGATCGGGGCGCATACGAGTTCGGCAACCTGGCCACGGGTGAGTACGTTTTGGCCGTGATGGCGGAGCCGTGGTATGCGGTGCAAAGCACGCCGCGGCCGCGTAGCCAGAACAGCAATCCTGACGCGAGCAACGCGGCGCTCGACGTGGCGTATCCAGTTACGTATTTCGACTCCACGACCGAAGAACCGGGTGCGACGCCGATCACGCTGGCGCCCGGAGCGCGAGAGGAAGCGGACATCAATCTGCATGCCGTGCCAGCATTGCACCTTGTGGTGACGGCGCCGCAAAAGCAGAACGGCAACATTGCGCGGCCAGAGTTGCGACAATTGATTTTCGGCACGCAGGTTGCGGACGAAAGCGCTGGTTTTCTTGACGCGATTCAGAATGGGACAACCGAGTTCACCGGAGTTGCGCCGGGTCACTACGAACTGTTGCAGGGCGACCCGCCGCGCATGGTGGATCTCGATGCAACCGCGAGCGAACAGATCGACGCGACGGCCGGCACTCCCACGGTGACGGTTTCTGGCATGCTTCGCAGCGCCGAAGGGGAAACGATGCCGGATGGTGTGACCCTGTTTATTTATCCCATGGGAGGCGCGCCGCACATGAGCCCGCTTGTCACGAATGCGATGAGAGGCCGATTCCGGTTCGAGAATGTTCCGCCGGGAACGTGGGAGATGTCGGGATGGAACGGCGAAAATCCTCTGCCCATTCTGTCGTTGAGCGCGTATGGCACATCGCATGCGGGCGGAATCTTCACTGTATCGGACCGATCACTTGACCTCACGGCAACGGTTGCGGTGCGGCGGACGCGGATTGAGGGTTTCACCCGAAAGGGTGGCAAGAGCGCATCGGGCATGCTGGTGGTGCTGGTGCCAAAGAATCCGGCCGCCTTTGACACCTTGGTTCGGCGGGATCAGTCCGATTCAGATGGCAGTTTCGCCCTGCGCGATGTGGCGCCGGGAGCGTACACAATTATCGCTCTGGAGGACGCCTGGGACCTTGATCGGTCAGGCCCGGCGGTGCTGGCCCGCTATCTTCCGCGCGGTCTCGACGTCACAGTAAGAAGCACTACGGGCGGTATATTGCACCTCACTCAGCCTGTGGAAGTTCAGGCGCGCTGACGGCGCTTCGTGGAAGCGGGTGGGAAAGGTTAGTCTAAGAGGGTACCAACGCATTGTTATGCACCCGCGAGGGGATATCCCTGGATCCGCGGACCTGCACAGACGAGATTGAGGAGTTTGCATTGAAGAGAAAGTTGTTGCTTTCAATCGCGGCTATCCTTCCGGCCGCGCTGATACCGCTGGCGGCGAACGGCCAGGTGGCCCCGGACAAGACACCTTCTGCAACCAATGAACCCACGTTTAAATACCAGGTGTATGCCGGATGGGCATACACAAGTTTGAACCAGGTGAACCAGTCGCGCAGCGGCCTGCAGGGCGTGGAAGCTTCAGCGACTCGCAACTTCGGCAAGTATTTCGGCTTGACGGTCGATGGATCGCATTACGAGTGGACGCTGACTTCGGCGAATCCCGAAGCGTCGTCGGTGGATTTGTACTTGGCCGGACCGGAGTTTCATTCGGATCTGTACGGCCGAGTCGGCATCTTTGTCCGCGGTTTGATCGGTGCCGCTCATACCGGGGGCGTAAGCATCCAGCCCAGTGAGTCGTTCGCCGGCGGTGTGGGTATTGGGGGGGACTATAAATTGAGCCCGCGCTTTGCATTACGGCTTTCGGGTGACGACATCGGGTCCTCGTTTACGTCGGTGCCGTACCAGGCAGGCGATTCGCCGCATCGCAGATTCAACGGCCGGGCGACAATTGGCGTGGTCTACAAGTTCTAAGGCACAGAGACGCGAGCGAATCCAGAGGCGGGAGCTGAATTGCTTCCGCCTCTTTTATGTGGCTGGGGATGAGGCCGAGGCTGGATTCGGCTTCCTCTTTTGGACGTTTATTCACGTCACAGCGATGGCCGACGCAACCTGCTATAGTGCTCGCCAAATTCCGAACCCCGGAAAAGGAGCGCTCCCATGCGTAGCACTGTATTCAGCGGCGTCGCAGCGATTTGCCACAGGGGAACTTGCAGATCACTTGCAAGCCTTCTGCTCGCAATCGGCGCGACAGCGTTTCTCTTCGCAGGGCCCATTTCTGTTGCAGAGGATTCCAAAACTCCTGCTGTGCTGCCGGCGCCCTCGGATGGCAAGGCGATTGTGTGCATCTACCGCGTGTACAGATTTACTGGCTCCGCTTCTCACGATGAGATTTTCGTCAACGGCACTCATCTAGGAAAACTCTTGAATAGCGAATACGTGTTCTCTGAAGTGCCGGCGGGGACCGTCGTTATCGTCGGATTGCCCAAGATGTACTACGGAAGCGTCACCATGTCAGTCGGGGCGGCCCTGGCTGAGGGAAGGAAGAAAGAGAACGAGCGGGCCCGGTTTGAGGCTGAAGCGGGCAAAACCTATTACTTCAAATGGACCGCCGGAACCATGGCGACGATGATCAAAGTGACACCCGTGGATCCCTCAGTCGGAGCCAAAGGGATGAGCAAACTCCATCTCTCCAAGCCGCCCGACGACAAGGACGCGCCGCAACCGGAAGCAAAAGAGCCGGAGAAACCGGGAACGAATTAGCACCGCTGCGGTTGACTCGCGCTGAACTGATCATCGCACCCACCACGCTCCCTCCAGGAACGTCGCGCCAAGCAGTCCTTTCCTTAAACTGGAGCAAGATGTGAAAGCCTGGAAATCGTTTCTGCTTGCCTTCAGCGCGCTTCTCCCCATGATCAACCCGCTGGGATCGGCGCTGGTCTTTCTGGGTCTGGTAGGCGACGGTCCGCCTGCCCTTGATCGTTTTTTGGCGCGCCGCATTGCAGTGA
>Ga0335072_10014091_pt1 | contig 11358 bp, 10 predicted proteins | sample Lox_Sample_21_FD_206725 | JGI IMG/M metagenome (GOLD analysis project Ga0335072, IMG submission 206725) | Soil microbial communities from Loxahatchee National Wildlife Refuge, Florida, United States - Lox_Sample_2.1 | ecosystem: Environmental > Terrestrial > Soil > Wetlands | place: USA...
GACAACACGTACCACTGCCGTCCCTCATCTCACGGTCGACGAGCGGATCGCGCGCGGCAAGGCCGCGCGCCAGGAGATTCCCCGATCTCGCCACGCGGAGTACGAGGCGCCACACGATCGCGCCGACCCGGTTGATCTGCTCGAGGAGCAGGCGCGGACGCGCGTCCCCGAGCTCGTCCCGATCCGCTACGGGCGGATGCTCGTGTCGCCGTTCACGTTCTACCGCGGCGCCGCGAAGCTCATGGCGAACGATCTCGCGGGGACGCCGCGCTCGGGTCTGAACGTGCAGTGCTGCGGTGATGCTCACCTGTCGAATTTCGGCGTGTTCGCGTCGCCCGAGCGCAAGCTCGTGTTCGACATCAACGACTTCGACGAGACCCTCCCGGGACCCTGGGAGTGGGACGTCAAGCGTCTCGCCGCGAGCATGATCATCGCCGCGCGCGACAACCAGTTCTCGGCCAAGGACCAGGACAAGATCGTGCTCGACACGGTTCGCGAGTACCGCACCGCGATGCGTACGTTCGCGGGAATGCAGAACCTGGAGGTCTGGTACGCGCACCTGGAGGTTCAGGAACTGATCGATCAATTCGGCGGGCAGATCAAACGCGAGCAGTTGAAGCGGACGCAGGCGACGGTGGCCAAGGCCCGCACGAAAGACAACATGGCCGCGTTCTCGAAGCTGACGCAGCAGGTCGACGGAAGAGTCGAGATCGTCGATCAGTCGCCGCTGATCGTGCCCGTCCGCGTGATGCTTCCCGGCGACGAGGGCGACCGGGCGCTCGAATGGCTGCGCAGCCTGATCCGGGTCTATCGCCAGTCGCTCGACCACGACCGGCGCAAGCTGCTCGAGCAGTTCCGGCTAGAGGACTTTGCGCGGAAGGTAGTGGGCGTCGGCAGCGTCGGGACGCGGGCATGGATCGCGCTGTTCTTCGGTCGTGACGGCGGCGATCCGCTGTTCCTCCAGTTGAAGGAGGCCGAGGAGTCGGTGCTCGAAGAGTACGTCGGGCGGAGCGTGTACAGAAACCACGCGCAGCGGGTCGTCGTCGGACAGCGGATGATGCAGGCCGCGAGCGACATCTTCCTCGGCTGGATTCACCTCAAAGAGGGATTGGACGGAGTGGCGCGCGACTTCTACGGCCGCCAGCTCAAGGACTGGAAGGGGTCGGCGGAGATCGAGCAGATGGTCCCGCTGGGGATGGCCGCGTACGGGCGGGTGTGCGGCTGGACGCTCGCGCGGGCCCACGCCCGCAGCGGCGACCGCGTTGCGATCGCGGCGTACCTTGGCAACGGCAACGCGTTCGATCGAGCGATCCTGGGCTTCTCCAAGGCCTACGCGGACCAGAACGACGCCGACTACGCCGCGCTGTCCGAGGCGGTCAAGTCCGGCCGGATCGTGGCTCAGACTGGGCTCTGATCAGCCGTCGAGGAGCTTCGACTTTGCTGCCTGGTACTCGTCCGGGCTGATCGCGCCTCGGTCTTGGAGGTCGGCGAGCTTCGCGAGCTGATCGGCCGTCGACGACTCGGCGCCAGGACCGGGGTTGCCGTGGCGGCGCTGCTGCCGGCTCTCGCGCATGTCCGCGACCCGGGTGCGGATCGCATGGGTCGTCGCCCCTGATCGCGCCTCGGGGAATTCGACCGCGGTCTGCTGGATCAGGAGGTACGCGCCGAACAGCGCGAGCAGCGTGAACACCAGGATCCCGAGCGGCTTGCCGGTCGCGGAGATCGGGTCCCAGATGAACACGAGAAGCAAGATCCCGAGCACGATCCCGTAGGTCGCGACGGTCTGCTCGCGCAGGAACGGAGCGATCGCGCGCCGGGTTGCGTGCGCCGGGCGGGCCGGGCCGGCGAACCATGCGGCCGCGACCAGGACGATTCCGATGAGAACGACCGCCCCGGCGACGTCTTTCAGGATGGCCGTGGCGATGTTGTACACGTGCTTAATCGTCACCTGGAGCGATGCGTCGTCGGTGAGCGCGGTCACCACCTGCCCCTGGAGGATCGAGCGGCCGAGGATCACCACCGCGCCGGCGAAGATCCCGGACAGTCCGATCGTCATCAACGTGCGCCGCCGGTGTCCCTTGGCCAGGAACAGCGCGAGCGCATACAGCAGCGGCACGATGATCGTCAGCCACAGCGCCAGCCCCTTGATCGCCTTGCCCCCGTTCTGGACGTATTTGAGCTGGTTGGACTTGAAGATGACCAGGTTCGCGACGCTGGGCGGCAGCTTCGAGGCGATGCCCGACGGCAATCCAAGACGCGAGGCGATGTTGTTCAGGATCGACGCGAGGTCGAGCGAGACCACGCCGTTGTTGAAGCCGACAGCGCCCTTGCGGCCATTCACGACGTCGACGAATGTCTGGTCGGCGGCGCGGTTGGCCTGTGCCCACAACTGCTGCACGCGAGGCCTGCTGAGCGCCAGCTCGGCGCCCGAGACGGCGGCGTTGCGCAGCGCCCCGGCCGCGGGGCCGGCCAGCCCCTGGAGCTGTGTGGGCAGCCCTTGCTTGATTAGGCCTTCGACGTTGACGTTCGCGTACAGCTGATCGACGAGGTAGTTAGCCGTGCTGGCTCGAACGTTGGCATCCTGAAGCAGCTGGGTGCTGGTCTTTGACCAGTTGTCGGGGCTGAACAGGAGCCGATTGGCCCACGTGGCGAAGATGCCGACGATCAGCAGCAAGGTCGTCACGCCGATGAGCACGTCGACGCCGATCAGTCGCCCGCGCGAGATCGCCCCCGTCCCAGTCGCCGTTGCCTCGTCCGTCGCCGGAGCGTCTACCGCCTCCTGAGGCTCCGTCGCGGGGGCGCTGGCCCGAGGCTCCGTGGGTGCGTCGCTGCCCTGAGGCTCGTCCGCGTGGCCGTCGCGGTCTTCAGCTTCCATCGGACACCAGAATCTCTCGTCCCATCGGCCGATATCGTCGCGCCGCCCTGCCGCTGGGGCATCGCCTGATTTGGGTGATGCCCGCGACGCCTGCGAAGTCGAATATCGTCCGCAAAACGATGTCAGAAAACCGTAGCCGAAGCTCCAGACTGGGACCCCTCGGGCCGCTCGTGGGGCTTGGCACCAGAGCTGCCACGGCCACACTCCGGCCGATCGTAGGCGTAGCCGGCGCCGCCGCGGAGGCGGGCCTCGACCTCGAGCGGCGAGCGGTCAACCGCGTGCTCGAGAGCGACGAGATCGAACGGGTCGTGGTCGTGGCGATCAACAGCGTCCACATCCAGGCGGCGCTCAAGCAGGCGCTCGAAAGCGACGGAGCGGCCCAACTCATCGACACGCTGTTCGACAGTGGCCTGCTCGACCGGTTCTTCGAGCGGCTGCTGGCCAGCGAGAGCCTGTGGAACATGATCGACGAGATCGCCGGCAGCCCAGCGGTGACGGCCGCGATCTCCCAGCAGGGCCTCGGCTTTGCGGATCAGGTTGGCGACCAGGTCCGCGACCGTTCGCGCAAGGCCGACGACTGGATGGAGCGCGCCGCCCGGCGGCTGATCGGGCGCCAACCGAGGGTGCTTCCGGCGGAACCTGACGCGAGCTCCTGATGACCGGACTGCCGGCGGCGCCCGCGGGCGAGGCGCCCATCGTGAGCGCGCACCCCGTGGATCGCCGGTACGCGGGCCTGGCCACCCGCATCGTCTCGGCAGTGGTCGACGCAGCGCTGATCACGGTCGTGGATGTCGTGGTGGGCGTGGGCGCCGCGCTGATCCTGTCGCTGCTCCACATTCCGCACGAGCTCAGGACGATCCTGGCCGTGATCGGTGCGCTGGTGTTCGCCCTCGGGTCGATCCTGTACTTCGTGATCTTCTGGTGCACGACCGGCCAGACGCCCGGTGCTCGCGTGATGCAGATCCGAGTGGTGAGCGCCGGCGCGGCGCGCGTCAAGCCGCGGTGGGCGGTGGTCCGCTGCATCGGAGTCCTCCTGGCGGCGCTGCCGCTGTTCGCCGGGTTCGTGCCGATCTTGTTCGACAGCCGGCGCCGCGGGTTTCAGGACTGGCTCGCGCACACGACGGTGGTCGAGGCACCCGGTCTGTCGATCGCCGACGTCAGCCGCGCGAAGCAACGGGCGATCCGCGCGGCCTCCCGGCAACAACCACCGCCCACCGGCGGCGTGGCGTAGGCGGCACACTCATCCCTTTCGGATGATGACCGCAGCGGTCGCGTCGCGGATGCTCGGATCAGGCGTCTGAAAGGAGAATGGCAGTGGCAACGCTTGTGGCAATCGGCTATCCCGATCAGGGGACCGCTGAGCAGGCCAGGCAGACGGTCTTCCAACTGGAGTCCGAGCTGATCATCCAGGCCGACGAGGTCGCGTCGATATCACGCGATCTCGAGGGCAAGTACCACGTGAACACGTCGCACGGCGGCGCGAGCGCCGGCAGCGGTGCCTGGTGGGGAGGGTTCTGGGGCTTCCTGTTCGGCCTCCTGTTCTTCATCCCGTTCGCCGGCCTGGCGCTCGGCGCGGGAATGGGGGCGCTGTTTGGCCACTTCGGCGAGAAGGGGATCGACAAGGCGTTCCAGCAGCAGGTGCGCGACTACCTGAAGCCGGGCACCTCAGCGCTGTTCATGGTGATCGAGCAGGCGACGCCCGACAAGGCGATCGCCGCGCTCGAGCAGTACGGCGGCACCGTGATCAGGACCTCGCTCTCGGAAGAGGACACCAAGAAGCTGCAGGACGCGCTCCAGCCGCCGACCCCCGAGCAGGTCGGCTGACGTTAAGGGCTCACGCTGGATGGACGGCGGCCGCGCCCGGCTCTCCGGTCGCGGTCGCCGCGGGCGCGGACGAGGCCGTCGCCGGTGCAGACGAGCGCGGGCTCAGCAGCACGGTGACGATGTAGGCGACGACCACCGCGACGATGATGAGCGGCTCGTCGCCGGTCCCCGAGTGGATGGTCAAGAGGGTGGCGAGCACGATCGCCGAGAGCGGGAGGCGCAGCACGGCGGTGACCGACGCGCCGAGCCCGACGGCGACCGCCGGCGTCATCGGGAAGCCGGGGAGATGGGAGGCCAGGAGGCCGGCGGCGGCGCCCAGGAACACCGCCGGGAACGTGGGCCCGCCGCGGAACGCGCCGATGCAGAGGCTGTAGGCGATCCCCTTGAATACGATCACCCAGATGAGCGCGGCGATCGTCCAGGTGCCCGCCTGCGCGACCAGTCCGGACAGCGCGTCCTGGCCGGAGAACAGCACCTCGTTGACGTTCTTGTCGGTGATGCCGTGGAACGCGATCGCGAGCCCGGCGACCACCAGGCCGATCGCCGGAAGCAACAGCAGCAGCCGTCGCAACACGACGCCGTAGGTGGTCAGTCCGCCCATCATGATCCCCCTCGTCACGACCGCGATCAGGATCGAGAGGACGATCGTCCATCCGAACTGTCCGATCGTCGGATGGCCGTACGACGGCAGCACCACCGGGCCGATCGCGTAGGCCTTGGAGCTGAGACCGGTGAACGACCCCATGCCGATCGAGACGAGCGAGCCGATACCGGCGGCGAGCAGCCCCGGGATCAGGATCAGCGGGAGGCGCGGTCCCCCGATCCCGCTCGCCTCGATCAGGATCACGGCCGCGATCAGCGGTGAATCGAAGATGAACGACAGGGCAGCGAAGCTGCCGGCGGCGGCGACGAGCTGAGTCGCCGGCGGTGGCGTCTGACGGCGCGTGAGGCCGAGCGAAAACAGCGCCACGCCCGAGCCGAGCGCGATCAGGGGCGCCTCCGGGCCGACCACCAGCCCGAACCCGACCGCTGCACCGCCCGCGAGGATCACTCCCGGCAGGTCGATCGGCGTCGTCGGAGACCCGGCGGCGAGGCCCTTGGCGGGGATGTGGCCGCCGTCCCCCGGCAGGTGCTTGATCGCCAGAGCAACCAGCAGGCCCGCAATGCCGAGCACCGGCAACCCCCACCACAGCGGCGGCCCGTTGTCATACCCGAGCGCGTGCGGCAGGTGGGTCCAGAGCTCCTTCTGGAGTTGTGAGACACCAACGAGGAAGCACCAGGCCGCCAGCGAGACGACGATCCCGATGATCGACACGACCACCAGCAGCACGACGAACTGCTTGCTGCGCATCGTGGCCGCCGCCTGCTCAGCGGTCGGCTCCGGGGGCGGCGCGGGCTTGGCGGCGGTCGTCGCGCTCACTGCCGACGCTCAATCGGGGTGCTCAGAATGGACCGGGTGGACGTCGACGCGGTCGACGTTCACGCCGACGCCCTGGAGCGTGGCGAACAGCTTGTCGCTGTGCGCGTCGTAGTCCTCCTGCGAGCGCCACAGCTCGAACATCCTCACGTCGTCGTCCTCGCCGTACGCGGCGTGGTAGAGGCGGCCTTCGGGCTCGTGAACGCCGTCCTTCTCCAGGTCTCCGATCACCCGCTGGTACTCGCCCTTCGACATGTGGTCCGGGCATATGTGCACTGCGACCGGCATGACGCCGCACGGTAGCCGCGCCGCGCTCCGCGGGCATCACCCCGATGAGGTGATTGCGGTCCGGCCGAGCGCCCGCTGGACGAGCAGCGTCAGGCACCCGGCGAGCAGGAGCATCGACACGTTGATGCCGAGCACGAGCAGCGCGCCGCCGGCATCCGACGCTCTGCCGAGTCCTGCGGCCACGCCGAAATAGGCGGACGCCGGGATCGTCGTCACCGAGATCGCGACGCCGACCGCGGAAGAGGCGCGCGTCTCGAGCGCGAGCATGCCGGCGACGCCGGCGGCGAACGCGACGATCGGCGTCGAGATGTTGACCGTCGAGAGGCCCGCCAGGAAGCCGCTGTTGATGTGCCCGCCCTCGGGGAGCAGATTCAGGGCGTTCAGAGCTCCGGTCATCACGCCGCCGACGGCGCAGACGACGGCCAGCCCGAGCACGAGCGCGATCACCGCTCGCCCCGCTAGTTGCCATCGGAGCAGCACGAGTGCGGTGGCGGCCGCGGTGATCGGGAGCGTGTCGGGGCTGATCGCCATCGCGCCGACGACCAGGGTGACGTTCTGGTAGATCACGCCGAAGGCGGCGATGATCCCCGCCGCCGCCATGAACACGAGGTAGCGGGGGAAGGGGCGGGCGTTAGCTCCCGCCTGGCTGAGGAGATCGGCCCAGACGACGCTCGCGAGCGGTCGCTGCGCGGCGGCGGCGCCGATCGACTCGAGGCGGACGAGCACCACGTCGTCCGGGGGCACGCCGAGCCGGTTCGCCTGCTCGAGCGCGCCATCGACCGCGTCGTCGGCGAGGTCCGCAGTCACCAACGCCCTGCCGGCGCCGGGGTCGGACGTGCGCATCACGTGACGCGAGCCCGGCATCCGCTCGAGGCCGTCGGCGAGGTCGGCGATCACCGCGGCGGGCCCGAACACCCGAAGCTCGAGCACGGGTCAGGGGCCCAGGCGGCGGACCCGATCGTCGACGGCGGCGACGGCGGCGACGTAGGCGGCGTGGGTGCCGAGGCACGTGGCCATCACGTCAGGCGGCCACTTCGAAGGCGGCGGGGTCCGCCCGAGCAGCGGGAACATGGTGAACGTCATCGTCATCAGCGTCCCGCCGAAGATCGCGCTCGCCCACGGCTCGCCGACCTTTCGGCGCAGGACGCCGTGCAAGAGGCCGAACGCGGACCCGTAACCCCAGCGCAGCGCCCACCCGATATCGCGGTCCTCGCGGGCCGTGACGTGAGGCAGGTGCATGATCGACGCAACGATCTTCCCGGGCACGAGCGAGTCGTCGTAGTCGAGTGGACCCTTGTGCTCGGGGCGTAGCTTTCGCTCGACCACATAGGCGAGCGATAGAGCGGCGGTACCGGCCGTGCCCGCGAGCACGCTCCGGACGGGCCATGGTTGTTTCATTTTTTCAGCCTCCTCCCAGCGAAGTTGCCGATCAGGATTCCGAGCACGGTCACCAGGTACAGCTGCCCGATGAGCATCTCGAGGACGGCGAGCGCGTGGCCGATCGGCTTGGCCGCGGTGTAATCGCCGAACCCGGTCGTCGTCATGACGGTGAACGAGTAGTACACGAGGTCGCCGTTGTTCACGTGCGGCTGGGCGAAGTACGGCTTGTCGACCGCGGCGACGAACCCGATCGCGGTCGCGAACAGCATCGCGATCAGCAAGTAGATCGCGATGGCGCCGGCGACCGCCTGGACCGTGACGCCCTCGTCGTTGATCAGGCGCAAGAGGCCACCGACAAGGGCAATCGGGATCAGGGCCACGACCACCGAGCCGACGACGAACGTGCCGGCGTCCCCGAGCAGCCCGGTCCAGATCGCGATCACCAGGATGAGGGCCACGGTGCCGACCACGAAGGTCCGCACCCGCCGGACTTCGGCGCGCTGCCGGGACGTCGCGACCGCGACGCTGAGCGCCGCTCCAGAGAGGGCGAACCCGACGGCGCGTGACCAGTTCGCGTCGGGCGAGAGGACCTCCAGCACCACGAACGCGACGACGATCCCCAGAACCGCGCCGTACCGGAACGACGCCTCGTCCTCGGGTACGGCCGGCGCCCGTCTCGCCCCCACGGCGCTCACAGCGTCACCACCCGGTCGACGAGGTCGAGCCCCTCGGTGCGGTGCGTGATCAGGAGCACGGTGCGCCCGCCGGCGGCCGAGAACACGTCGTCGACCAGTGCGCTCGCGGTGTGCGGATCGAGGTGGGCGGTCGGCTCGTCGAGGACCAGCACCGGCGCGTCGGCGAGCAACGCCCGCGCGAGCGCGATCCGCTGGCGCTGCCCGCCTGACAGCTCGTGTCCGAGCTCGCCGACGAACGTGTCGAGCCCGTCGGGCAGTGCGGAGATCCAGTCCCAGATCCGCGCGCGCCGCAGCGCGTCGCGGAGATCGTCGTCGCTCGCGTCCGGGCGGGCGAGGCGGACATTGTCCCGGATCGACGCCGAGAACAGATGCGACTCCTGGCCGGCGACCGCGATCGCATGCCGGACGTCCTCCTGGCTATAGTCGCGGAGGTCGCGTCCGGCCAGGGTCACCCGCCCGCTGGTCGGGTCGAGGAACCGCAACATCAGGTTCGCGACCGTGGTCTTGCCGGCGCCGCTCGGGCCGAGCAGCGCGACCCGGTCGCCCGGATCGAGCCGGAGGCTGACGCCGTCGACCGCCGGGCGTGGCTGGCGCGGGTAGGCGGCGGACACATCCTCGATCGCCACCGCAAACGGCCACATGGGCGCCGGCGCCGGGCTCGCCGGATCGCGAACGTCAGGGGTTCGATCGGTGAGCTCGAGCACCCGCCGCCCGGCCGCGAGCGTGGCCGACAGGTCGCGAGCGGTCGCGGCCAGCGGCGTGACGGCTTCAAACGCGGCCAGCGCGAGCAACGCCAGCGTCGCGATCAGCACGCTGCTGAGCGCGCCGTGGTCGTGCGCGACGATCGCGACCGCGAGCACGCCGGCGACGGTGAGGCCGGTCACGACCAGCTCGAGGCCGTCGCCCACGCCGACGACCAGGGCGTCGCGGCCGGCCAGCTTGACCAGCGTCCGGTCGGCGGCACGGACGCGGTCGAGCGCCGCGGCCTCGGCCCCGAACGCGACGAGCTCGGGCGCGCCCCGGAGCGACTCGATCAGCTCGGCCGACAACTCTCCGCGAGCCGCAGCCTGCCGGCGGCCGGCGTTCGCGCCGAGCAACCCCGAGAGCGCGGGCACGGCCAGGCCGCCGATGAGCAGTCCGCCGGCGAGCACGAGCCCCGCTGCGGGCAGCAGCGCGACGGCCGCGCCGACCGACACGGCGCCCGCCAGCAACGCCACCAGCGGGGGCTCGAGGCCGCGGAGGTACAGATTCTGGAGCGCGTCGACGTCCGCGACCATCCGGGAGAGCAGATCACCCTTGCGGTAGGCGTCGAGCCCGGCCGGCGCCAGCGGCTCGATCCGCTCGAAGAACCGCGCGCGGAGCCGTCCGAGCACCCGCAGCGTCATGTCGTGGGAAGCGAGCCGCTCGAAATAGCGGACGAACGGACGGCCGATGCCGAAGAACTGGACGGCGACGATCGTCACCATCAGCGACAGGATCGGTGGGTGCTCGGCGGCGCGCGAGATCAGATACCCCGACGTCGCCATCAGCCCGACGCCGAACGCCACGGTCAGCGCGCCCAGCAGCACCGCCCAGGCCAGGCGCCAGCCCGGCACGCTCACAAGCTTCACCAGCGCCTTGAGCGCGTTAGCGTCTTTCATACCGCGCTCCTGACGGGCTCGGGCGCCGCGGCCCCGTCGATCACGCGAACGACCCGATCGGCGCTTTCGACGAGCTCGGGGCGGTGAGCGATCACCAGCATCGTGCGCCCGGTCGCCAAGCGCCGGACGGCACCGGCCACGATCGACACGTTCCGCGGGTCGAGGTCGGCCGTCGGCTCGTCGAGGATCACGAGCGGCGCGTCGCGTACGAACGCCCGCGCGAGCCCGATGCGGCGGCGCTCGCCCGGTGACAGCAGCCGCCCGCCGTCGCCGATGAGCGTCTCGTAGCCGTCGGGCAGCGCCGCGATGAACTCGTCGGCGCCTGCCAGCGCCGCGGCTTCCCGGACCGCCTCCGGCGACGCCTCCGGCGCTCCGAGGCGTATGTTGTCGATGACGGTCGCCCGGAGCAGCGTCGGATGCTGGGGCACCCAGGCGACGAGCCGGCGCCAGTCGTCGAGCTGGCACTCGGACAGGTCGACATCGCCGACGGTGATCCGCCCGCCGGTCGGCGACAGCAGCCCAAGCAATAGCGCCGCCACCGTGCTCTTGCCCGCGCCGCTCTCCCCGACGAGCGCGACGACCTCGCCGGGGAGCAGGTCGAGATCGAACCCGTCGAGCACCGGGACCGGACGGGACGGGTATGAGAACGAGACCTGTTCGAGGCGCACCGGCGCGGTGTCTGGGCTGGGCGCTCGCCGGGGGCCTCCGGCGCCGACCGCCGCCGGAGCGTCGAGCAGCTCGAACATCCGGTCGGCCACCGCCAGCCCGTCCGCGCTCGCGTGGTACTCGGCGCCGAGCCGGCGGTAGGGGAGATACAGCTCGGGCGCGAGGATGATCACGGTCAGCCCCGCCTGCAGTCCGAGGCTGCCGCTGACGAGCCGCACGCCGGCGGTGACCGCGACCAGCGCCACGCCGATCGTCGCCGCCAGCTCGAGCACGGACCCCGACAGGAAGCTGATGCGCAGCGTTTCCATCGTCGTCTTGCGGTAGCGCTCGCTCACGTCGCCCACGATTGCCACCTGGGCCTGACCGCGGCCGAATGACCGAAGCGTCGGCAGGCCGCGCACTACGTCGAGGAAGTGACTCGAGAGCTGGCGGAGCGCCTGCCAGCGCTCCCGGGTCATGTCCGCGGTGTAGGAGCCGATCAGCCACATGAACACCGGCACGAGCGGGAGCGTGAGGAGCATGATCACGGCCGCCTCGAGGTCGACGAACGCCACCCACACGATCACCAGGAAC
>Ga0335072_10014092_pt1 | contig 11358 bp, 13 predicted proteins | sample Lox_Sample_21_FD_206725 | JGI IMG/M metagenome (GOLD analysis project Ga0335072, IMG submission 206725) | Soil microbial communities from Loxahatchee National Wildlife Refuge, Florida, United States - Lox_Sample_2.1 | ecosystem: Environmental > Terrestrial > Soil > Wetlands | place: USA...
ATCACCGAGATCCCGGGCGTCGACTGCGTCAAGCCCGAGGGCGCGCTGTACCTGTTCCCGCGGCTGGACCCGGACGTCCACAAGATCGCCGACGACGAGCGGATGGTCATCGACCTGCTGGAGCAGCAGCACCTGCTGTTGTCACACGGCACCGGCTTCAACCTGCCGACGGCTGATCACCTGCGGCTGGTGTTCCTGGCCCAGGTCGATGTGCTCGACGACGCGATCGGCCGGCTGGCCAGCTTCCTGGACGGCTACCACCAGTAGGCGGCTAGACCAGGCTGCCGGCCGCAGCCGGCTCGAGGTCCTCTTCGGGCCGGTCCTGGCCCTTCTGCAGCTTCGACGATGACGCGGCCAGGCTGACCGCCAGCACGCCGCAGCAGACCACGACGGCGCCGGCGATCTGGATCGGGGTCGGCCGCTCGTGCAGCACGATCGCGGCCAGCAGCATGGCCGCGGCCGGCTGCAGCAGCAGCGTGAGCGACGAGATCGCCGCTGGCAGCCGGGGCAGCGACCACGTGATCAGCAGCCAGCCGATGGTCTGGCTGGTCAGCGACAGCAACAGCAGCCAGCCGAACGACGGCCACGGGATATGGAACTGCAGCCCGCCGAAGACCAGGCCGATGAGCACCGTGCCGACGGCGGCGCCGGTCGTCGCCTCGGCCAGCGGGCCGGCCACGTGCGGGCTGCCCGACGAGGTCCGGCGCAGGATGAGCAGGAACGCGGAGTACGCGATCGAGGTCCCGATGCCGTAGCCGATCCCGGCCAGCGGGTGAGTGCCGGCGTCGGCGCGGCCGACCAGGCCGGACACCATCACGACCCCCGCCATCACAACGGGCAGGAAGATAAGGAACCGGCGCTCGGGCCGCTCGCGGAACACCGCCCAGGCCACGAACGCGACGAACAGCACCTGCAGGTTCCCGAGCACGGTCGCGATCCCGGCCCCGACCTCGGCGATCGCGTGATTCCACAGCACCAGGTCGACCGCGAGGAACAGCCCGGCCACGAACGCCCCGGCCCGCGCGGCCGGCTGCCGCGGCCCGCGCCGCCGCTGCTCGAGCACGGCCAGCAGCACCAGCAGCGGCACGGCCAGGAGGCAGCGGTAGAGCGCGGCGGTCACGGGCCCGGTGCCGGCGAGCGTGATCATGATCCCCGAGGCCGAGATGCTCGCCGCGCCGAGCACCGCCAGCAGCAGCGGCCGACGGCCAGGACCGGCCCCGGCACCGCCGTTGCTTGTCATGACCGTACTCGCATATGGTGCTGACATGACGGCCACCCTACGGGAGCGTTCTGACAGGAGTCAAAGCACTTTTGGTGCTGACCTGATCGAGGCGCTCACCGCCTGCGCCGAGCTGATCAACACCGGGCGCTCGCCGGAGGGCGAGGGCCTGAGCTCGGTGGCCGACGTGCAGGCCTTCGGCGACCAGTACGCCTTTCACGGGATCGGCGCCGGGCCGCGGGATGCGGTGCGGCTGCGCTCGCACCGCTCCCGGCTGGACGCTATCGCCGCGAGCTGCGAGTCGGGCGAGGAGGCGGCGGCGATCGAGATGCTGAACGCGCTGCTCGCCGAGACCGGCGCGGTCCCGCAGATCGTGGCGCACGACGGGCGCGGGCCGCACATCCACGTGTCCCGCCCGGCCGCGCCGCTGGCCGACCGGATCGCCGCCCACCTGGGCATGGGCCTGGCCGAGCTCGTGGTCGCGGGCGAGATGGAACGGGTACGCACCTGCTCGGCGCAGCCCTGCCGGTTGGTGTTCGTGGACCTGTCCCGCAACCGGTCACGGCGCTACTGCGACAGCCGCACCTGCGGCAACCGGCTGCACGTCGCGGCCTACCGGGCCCGCAGGTCGGCGGCCGGCTAGAGGTCCCGGCCGCTCACGCCGCGCCTGCTGCTATTTTGTGGCTGGGGGAAATCACGGTCCAGATCGGAGGTCTCGATGGGCCTTCCCGCCAGTCAGCGCAGAATCCTGGAAAGGATCGAGAATGCGCTGCACGGTTCCGACCCGCGGCTTGCCGCGCTGTTTTCCATTTTCAGCCGGCTGAACCACGACGAGGAGATGCCCGGCATCGAGCAGATCCGGGCCCGCGCGGCGCTGGTGCTCGCCCGGCTGACGTACCGCGTCGTCCGGATCGGCCGCTGGTTCGGCGCGCCGGCCAGGGCCCGGCTGCGCACGGCGCTGTTCTTCCCGGTCGCGCTCGCGATCGTTGCCTCGGCCATCCTGGTCGGGGCCGGGTTCCCGAGCTCGAACCGGTGCGCGTCGGCACCGCGATCCGTGGGCACCACGCACACCCGTGACAAGTCGCGGACCTGCCCGCCGGCGATCGCCAACCCGGCGGTCGTCGGCCGCTGACCGCCCGACTCGCCCGCCGCCAGGCCCGGCCCCCGTCAGCGGTTGACCGCCACCAGCTCGGGCTTCAGGCAGGCCGGGGCGGCGCCCGGCCTGGCGGCGGCGCCGAGGCGGGCGCAGGCAGCGAGCAGGATCGTGCCGTTCGACGGGCCGACACTGCCGCCGATTCCGGAAAGGTCAACGAAGTAGTGCGGCCAGGGCAGCGACGGCGTGGTCCAGATGACGTGCCGCTGGCCAATGTTGTAGCCCCAGGCGTCGCCGCTCGCGCCCTGGTCCAGGCCGAGCGCCACGCCATTCCTGACCCCGTAGACGCCCGATGAGTTCGGGACCGACGCGCCGAAGATCCGGACGCCGGTGAGCGGGCTCAGCCCGGTCAGGCCGCTGCCGGAGGTGACGTACAGCGCGGGCCGGGCCGGGTCCTCGCTCTCGGCCACCACGTCCTTCTTCCGCCAGCGCAACGCGCCGGTGGTCTCGCTGTAGGCGCTGACCCCGTCGGTGTTCGAGAACAGCACCACGCCGTCGAACGCGGCGGTCAGCGTCCCGTCGAAGGAGCCTCCCTCCGGGCGGATCATCCGCTCGCCGCCGGTGCGCAGGTTGATCCGGCGCAGCCCGGTGACCGGCGCCGATCCCAGGTACCCGCCCGCCGCCACCGTCACGTAGAGGTAGTCGCCGTCGGCCCGCCACGCCTGGGGCACCCGCCCGGTCGGCCGGCTCCAGATCGCCCGGCCTGACCCGTTGTCGTAGCTGGTCACGGACGTGCTGCCGACGATCACCGTGTGCGCGGCGTCGGCCGCGACCGCGCCGCCGTAGCTCGCCGCGGGGTAGTCGCGGGTCTCCTGGCCGCCGCTCGCGGACAGCACCACCTCGTCCCGCGCGGTCCCCCCGCCAGCGGTCGTGCTGGGATAAGCGACCCCGGCCGTCACCACGCCGGCCCACGACCGCACGGACACCACTGACGCCCCGGCCGGGAACCCGGACAGCGTCGCGGTCCAGAGCGAACGGCCGGTCTGGACGTCGAACCCGTAGACGCTGGTGCCGTAGCCGACGGCGGCCACCTGCGGGCCAGCCGCCACGTAGGCCTGGCCCGCCGCTGGCACCGTGCCGATGACGCCGCCGTCGGCGATCCACGAGCCGCTCAGCGCCTGGGTCCAGCGGACGGTTCCCGCGTGCCCGCAGCGCAGAGCCGCGCACGGCTTTGCTCCCGTCCCGGTGGCGTAGCCGGGGATCAGGGCCGCCCCGATCAGCACGCCAGCCAGCAGAGCGCGCCGCGCCAAGCCCCACGACCACCAGCGCGGCATCCTCACGCCTCCGCCCGACCTTTTCGCCGCCTGCTCGCCCGCCGGTGCAACGCCCCCGGGCGCCCCCGTGCCTGGGCCACCACGCTAGTCCTCCCGCGCGCCGGACGGGACGTTGACGCGCACGACCGCGGCCGCGCGGCGCGCTTGGCCAGGTGCCCATCCGCCGGGCCGGCCGCAGCAGTAGCGTTGGCATCGCGAGGCGTGCCCAGGCTCACAGCCACAAGGAGGAGACGATGACCGAGCGAGCACCGCTGCCGTACGACTTCCTGCCCGAGGTGCCGTCGTTCACGGTCGAGAGCGACGACGTCCGTGGCGGTGAGCAGCTGGCCGACGCCCAGGTCTACAACTCGTTCGGGATGTCGGGGCAGAACATCTCGCCCCACCTGCGCTGGAGCGGCTTCCCGCCGGAGACCGCGGGTTTCGCCGTTACCTGCTACGACCCGGATGCTCCGACCGGCTCCGGCTTCTGGCACTGGCTGGTGATCGACATCCCGGCGTCGGTGACCGAGCTCCCGGCGGGCGCCGGCGCGGCGGGCGGGGCCGGCCTGCCGGCCGGGGCGTTCATGGTCAGGAACGACTACGGCACCAAGGACTTCGGCGGCGCGGCGCCGCCAGCGGGCGACCCGCCGCACCGCTACGTCTTCGCCGTGCACGCGCTCGACACCGGCAACCTCGGGATCGACTCCGACGTCTCCCCCGCCGTGGCCGGCTTCAACCTCAGGTTCCACACGATCGCCCGTGCCGTGACCATCCCCGAATTCGGGCACTGAGCCGAGTCGCCCGGGCGTCGTCAGGAGCGGTGGCGGCCGGGTCCGGCCGGCCGTGGCGCCGGTCCGGCCGGCTGTGGCGCTGCGGCCGGCTCCTCGACGTCCCGGCGGCTGATCGCCAGGTACGCGACGAACGCGATGATCGGGATGGTCAGCCCGATCGCGACGGGCCCGCGGCCGTACCCGAGCCCGCCCACGCTGCGCGGCACGCCCATCCAGTCCGCGTACGAGGCACCCAGCGGCCTGGTCACGATGTAGGCGAACCAGAAGGCCGCGATCGCGCCCCGCCGCAGCAACCAGTGGGCGACGCCGGGAACCGCGAAGATCAGGGTGAACATGATCCCGGAGGTCAGGTAGCCCAGGTGCAGGGTTGTCGCGGTCATGTCGCCCAGGGCCGTGCCGAGCGCGAACGTGGACAGCACCGTCGCCCAGTAGAACGCCTCACGGCGCCGGGTGCGGATGCTGTGGATGGACAGCGTCCGCTCGGTCGCGTACCAGGAGATCAGCACGACGACCAGCACCGCGGCAAAGAACACGCTGGACACCGCGTACGGGATGCCGAGCTTGATGTGCATGCCGTCGGCCGCCATCGTGCCGAAGATCGCGACCAGGTCGACGGTCAGCCAGTAGATCCAGGCCATGTACTTACGCGCCCGGAACTGCAGCGCGAGCGCGGCTACCAGGGCCAGGCCCGCGATGGCCACCGCGAGAAAGGGGTCGATCCGGTAGACCAGCCAGTCCGACGTCGCCTCGCCCTGCGCGGTGGTAAGGATCTTGATGATCCAGAAGAACACCGTGATCTGCGGAACCTTGCTTGCCGCCTGATGTGCGGTGACGAGCGGCTCGCGCCGGACTCGCCCCGCCGTCATATCGCCCGAAGTCACCGTCGATCCCATCGCCTGCCGGGTACCCCGGCACAACCTATAGGGCGTCCCTCAGCCCGGCCTGCGACTTGACTGTCCGTTTGCCCGGTAGCTCAACCGCTGTTAGCCCGGCGACGCAACCACTTCGATGCTATCCGCCGAGGCCCGCCAGCACGCGTTGCTCGGTCTCCGGGCTCAGCCCATGCTCGATCCGGCCGGGCGGCGGGTCGCCCTCGGCCTGCAGCCACCGCCAGGTGTCGGCCACGGTGTCCTCGACCGGCCGGCAGGCCATGCCCTCAGCGAAGGCCGCGGAGACGTCCCCGTCGTGCAGGCCCGCGAACTCACCGGTCGGCGGCAGCCAGACCGGCAGCTCGGTCCAGGGCTCGATGCCGGCCCGCTCTATCACCTCCGGCGGCACCCAGACCAGGGTGGCCCGCGAGCCGGTCACCTCCCTGGCCGTCTCCAGCAGGGTGGCCATGGTCGCGTGGCCGGGCCGGCTGACGGTGTTGAACGCCCCGCCCACACCGCGCCCGGCCGCCGACAGCATCCACGCCGCCAGGTCCCGGCAGTCGATGTACTGCAGCGGCCGGTCCTGCGGGCCCGGGGCCAGCACGTCGCCGCCGCGCTCCATCCGCCGCAGCCACCACGGCATCCGGCCGACGATCTCGTACGGGCCGAGGATCAGGCCGGCCCGGGCCAGCAAGGCCCGGTCGCCGAACGCCGCGACAGCGGCCAGCTCCCCGCCGCGCTTGGCCGCCGCGTAGTCCGCGCCGTCGTCGCTGGCCGGGTCCGCGTCGACCGCCGGCGAGTTCTCGTCGGCGCCGGGCGGGAACGACCGGTACACCGACCGGCTGGACACGTACCCGTAGTGGCCGGCCCGGCCGGCCAGCATGGCCGCGGCCTCGCCCACCACCCGGGGCGCCCCGCTCCAGGTGTCGATCACGGCGTCCCAGGACTCGCCTGCCAGCGGCCCCGACTCCAGCGCGGCGCGCAGTGCCGGGGTATCGGTGCGGTCGGCGTGCACGGCCCGCGCGCCCGGCACCTGGTGCCCGGTCAGCCCGCGGTTCAGCGTGGTCACGTCATCGCCCCGCTCCAGCGCGGTCTCCACGACCGCGCGGCCGACGTGGTGGGTTCCGCCCAGAACAAGAAGTTTCATGCCAGACACCCTGCCGCAGGCAGGCCGCTCTACCGAGCGATTTTCGTCAACGGCGAAGCGGATCTGCCGTCGGCTAAGCCGGTCGCGCTCATTCGGGCGTGGCAAGCCGGTCCAGCGCCGCGATGGACTCCGCGCCCAGACGCAGGCTCCCCGCGGCGATGTTCTCGGCCAGATGCCCGGGGTCGGCGGTTCCGGGGATCAGCAGGGTGCTGTCGTAGTGCGCGAGCAGCCAGGCCAGTGCCACCTGGGCCGCGGTGGCGCCCAGGCCGGCCGCGACGGCGGCCACAGTGGGGTCGCCGGTCACCTTGGGCCGGCCAGGGAGGGCGGAGCGGAGCGGGAAGAACGGGACCCAGGCGATGTCGTGCTCGCGGCACACCTCGAGCACGGGCTCGGCCGAGCGGTCCAGGACGCCGTAGCAGTTCTGCACGCACGCGATGCCGGCCGGCAGTGCCTGGCGGAGCTGGCCTTCTGAGACGTTGGACAGGCCGATCGCGCCGATCTTGCCGGCGTCCCTGAGTGCGGACAGCTCGGCCAGCTGGTCGTCGAGGCTGACCTGCTGGTCGCCTTCGGCGATCAGCCCCGGCCGGGCGTCAAGACGCCGCAGGTTAACGACGCCGACCTGTTCGACGCCGAGCGTGGCCAGGTTGTCCTCGACCTGCTCGCGCAGCTGCTGCGGCTGCTGCGCCGGGACGAGTTCCCCGGCGGCGTTCCTGGCCGCCCCGACCTTGGTCACGAGAACCAGGTCGCCGGGGTACGGCGCCAGCGCGTCGCGGATCAGGGCGTTGGTGGAGCCGTAGAAGTGGGCGGCGTCGATGTGGTTGACGCCCGCGCCGGCCGCCTGGCGCAGGATCGCGAGCGCCGCATCCCTGGCCACGCCCGGGCGGGCGAGCTGCATCGCCCCGAACCCCATCCGGGCCACGCCCCGCCCCGCCAGCTTCGCGGTCCCGCCCGGGGCGGGCACGGGGGAATCGGTTCGCTGTCCGGCTGCCGTCATCAGTGATCCTCCGGTCGTGGCATAGTGATGAGAGAACCGGAGGAACCTCCGGTAGATCTCATGCTAACAGATCCGGAGGACCCTCCGCTTAATGCAGGACCACGATCAGTCCAGGCGCGTGCGCGCCGACGCCCAGCGCAACCGCGCCCGCCTGCTCGACGCCGGGCGGGCGGCTTTCGCGTCCGGGCCGGAGCCGGTGACGCTGGAGCGGATCGCCCGTGACTGCGGGGTCGGCATCGGCACGCTTTACCGGCACTTCCCGACCCGCGAGGCGCTGGTCGAGGCCCTATACCGGCAGGAGCTGTCCGACCTGTGCGCGAGCGCGGGCGACCTGCTCGCGGCGAACACGCCGGAGATCGCGCTGCGGGCGTGGATGGACCGGTTCGCCGACTACGTGACCGCCAAGCAGGAGATGGCCGACGCGCTCCGCGCGGTGTTCGCCTCCGGAAGCGTCACGGTCTCCGAGGCCCGCGAGCAACTGACCGCGGCGCTGCAGACGATCCTCGACGCCGGCATCACCGCCGGCTCGCTGCGCGCCGACGTCCGCGCCGAGGACATCGTGGCCTCGATCGTCGGCATGTTCGCCGCCACGTCACGCGCGGGCGGGAACGAGCAACTGCACCGCATGCTCGACCTGCTCGCGGACGCGGTCCGGCGCCCGGGAGCACCGGCCGGGGAGCGAGGATAGGAGGAGCCGGAGCGCAGAGGAGGCCGCCCCCGATGACCGGCTCGCTGTTTGATCACCTCGCCGACGACTACGACGTGGCCCGCCCGTCCTACCCGGACGGCATCTACCGGGCGCTGGAGGAGGCGGCCGGCCCGTTGACGGGCAAGCTGGTGCTGGACGGAGGCGCGGGCACCGGCATCGCCTCCCGCCAGCTGGCCGGGCGAGGCGCGAGGACCGTGGCCCTGGACATCGGCGAGCTGATGCTGCGGCGGGCACAGGCCCGTAGCCCGCGCTCGTGCTTCCTGCTTGCCGACGGGAACGTGATCCCGCTGCGCGACGCGAGCGTCGACCTGGCCTGCTTCGCCCAGTCCTGGCACTGGTTCGACCACGACCGCGCGGCCCGCGAGCTGGCCCGGGTGCTGCGGCCCGGCGGGTTCTGGGCGGCGTGGTGGAATCACGAGGCCGGGGACGGCGAGGAGTGGTTCGACGCCTACCAGGGCGAGATGGAGTCCGCCTGCGCTGGCTACGTCCGGCCGGCGCGCCGCGAGCCCGCCCCTGGCTGGGCCGACGAGCTCGTGACCGGGACCGGCCGGTTCGAGCCCGCCACGACGACGGTGGTCCCGTGGACGTGGACCCTGGACCTCGGCCGCTGGCTGACCTACGAACGGAGCAAGTCGTACGTCGGCGATCTCCCGCCCGCCGATCGGGAAGCCCTGCTGTCGCGGATCGCCGGGATCGTGGCCGCCCGCTTCCCCGACGGCCTCATGTCGGTGCCGTACGTCACCACGCTGCGGCTGGCGCAGCGCTGTCACTAGGAGGGCTCACGTACGGCCACCACTAATTGCGCGGCGCAAGAACTCAGGATACCGTGTCCGCCTGCGGGCCCAGTTCCCTGAGCGACAGCGTTCAGCGGGCACTCAGGAAGATACGGTTCCCTTCTGGAGGGGTAACCCCACGCGCCCGCGCGCCTTAGCATGGTCTCGGGCGGCCGGTGCAGCGGCGGCTTGCCTGACGTGCGCCGGCGGTGCGGTACGAGCGGAGTGTGGTCATGTGCCGCTGTCGGGCCAGAGGAATCCGGATGGGTGAGGCAGGGCTGGCATGAGCAAGGCAACCAGGATCAGGCAGCAGAACGCCAGGGAGAAGATCGCCGCGCAGCGGGCGGCGGCCCGGCGCGCCGAGGTCCGCAGGCGGGCGCTGATCACCACCGGCAGCGTGATCGTGGTGATCGCGATCGTCATCGCCTTCATCTTGATCAAGGCGTCCGGCAACAACTCCCCCTCCAGCGGCGGCTCGGGCAGCGTCACCGGCACCGCGCTTCCGGCCAGCGTGGGCAAGGACATCAATTCCGTGCCCGCCAGCACGCTGAATTCCGTGGGCATCGGATCGGTGCCGGCCTTCATGAGCGCGGATGAGGCCGGCGCGCCGCCGCTCACCCCTGTTTCCGGCGGCGGCTCGCTGACCAGCGGCGGCAAGCCGGAGATGCTCTACATCGGTGCCGAGTTCTGCCCGTACTGCGGTGCGGAGCGCTGGGCCATGGCGCAGGCGCTGAGCCGGTTCGGAACGTTCACCACTCAGCTGCGCGGCATCCACTCCTCCAGCACCGACACCGACCCGAACACGCCGACGCTGACGTTCTACAAGTCCAGCTACACCAGCAAGTACCTGACCTTCACCCCGGTGGAGAACGAGAACCGCGACCGGGGGGCGCTGCAGAACACCACGTCCGCTCAGCAGGCGCTCTGGGCGAAGTACGACACCTCGGACGGCGAGCAGGGCTACCCGTTCATCGACTTCGGCAACAAGTACATCCTCAAGCTGCCCACCTATGACCCCGGGGTCCTGGCCAACATGAGCTGGGCCCAGGTGGCATCGGCGATGCACAACCCGTCCAGCCAGGTCGCGCAGGGCGCTGACGGGACCGCGAACCTGATCACCGCCGCGATCTGCAAGATGACCAACGGCCAGCCGGGCAACGTCTGCACGGCGGCCGGCGTCGTCAAGGCGAGCGGCTCGCTCTGATGGCCGGCCAGAAGGCCCGGGCGGCACAGGGCCGGCCCAAGGGCGGCGGCACCGCGACACGCAATGGCCGGACCGCGCAGGCCGCCCCGGCCCGCAACGGCAAGAACGGGCGGGCCGACGCCGGCGGCCGGGGACAGAGCAGCAACCGGGGACCTGACGGCCGCGGGCCGGGCGGGCGCCCGGGTCAGGGCAGGCCGGCCGGGCCCCAGGGGCGGGCCGCCCAGGTCGCCCAGCCCGCGGCCCCCAGTCCGGCCGACGACCGGTTCAGCCCGCCGGCATGGGTGCGCTGGACCGCCCTGGCCCTGTCGCTGGCCGGGCTCGGCGTGTCGATCTACCTGACGATCGCGCACTACACCTCGACCACGATCCTGGCCTGCTCGAGCAAGGGGTACGTGGACTGCGCGAAGGTGACGACGAGCGCGCAGTCGATGGTCTTCGGGGTGCTCCCGGTCGCCGTGCTCGGCCTGGCCTTCTACGTGTTCATGGTCGCCGTCAACTCGCCGTGGGGCTGGCGGATGCGGATCCCGCAGGTCTGGTGGGCCCGGATCGGCAGTGCCGTGGTCGGCATCGGCTTCGTGCTGTACCTGCTGTACGCCGAGATCATCCAGATCGGCAACATCTGCCTCTGGTGCACCAGCGTGCACGTGATCACGTTCCTTCTGTTCGTGCTGCTGGTGTTCACCGCCACCCTCAGTGGCGGCGCTACGGCCAGGGACGCGCGCTAGCACGCACGCCTGCGGGCAGGATGTCCCCATGGACGTCCTGAGCAGCCGGATCCTGCTGCGGCCGGCCGACCCCGACCGGAGCCGCCGTTTCTACCGCGACCAGCTTGGCCTGGCGGTCTACCGCGAGTTCGGCCCGCCCGACCACCCCGGCGTGGTGTTCTTCCTCGGCCAGGGGCTGCTCGAGGTGTCCGGGCGCTCGGCCGGCCCGGCCGGCCCGTCGGTGATGATCTGGCTGCAGGTGCGCGACGTCAGCGCCGAGCACGAGCGGCTGGCCGCGGCCGGCGTCACGATTGTGCGGCGCCCGGCGGCCGAGCCCTGGGGGCTGACGGAGATGTGGATCGAGGATCCGGACGGGGTCCGGATTGTCCTGGTCGAGGTTCCCCCGGATCACCCGCTCCGGCGCGATCCGCGCCCGGCGCCCTCGTCGTGATCCGGCTCCCGGGTCAGATGCCCTTCAGGCTGCCGATGCCGAGCGACCCGGACGAGATCGCCCGCTCGGCCTGGCGCACGTAGGCCTGCGG
>Ga0335072_10014093_pt1 | contig 11358 bp, 9 predicted proteins | sample Lox_Sample_21_FD_206725 | JGI IMG/M metagenome (GOLD analysis project Ga0335072, IMG submission 206725) | Soil microbial communities from Loxahatchee National Wildlife Refuge, Florida, United States - Lox_Sample_2.1 | ecosystem: Environmental > Terrestrial > Soil > Wetlands | place: USA: Florida...
GTGCGAGATGTTGTATCGTCCGCTCGCGGTCACGCTCAGAGCATGGGTGACGTCGAATGTGTCGGTCGCGAAGGTGCCGAGATTCTTGTTGACCGAGTCGACGCTCACGGGCACGGCATCCCCATTTGCGATCGCGGCCGGGGAATTCTCAGGCGTATCGACGACCAGGTCCGACGGAAGCACCAACAGCAGAGGATTGATTACACCGATCTGGGCCCCCGTGTAGAAGCTCGTCGAGGCATAATCGACCGCGGTGCCGAATGTAAATTGATTGTCATGACCGAAAAGAGACTGGCTGTTCGAGATCTGCAAGCTCAATCCGCGGCCCCAGGAGCGAATCAGCTCGAAGTCGTTCTCCCCGATCGGGATGGTCCCACCGTCGGAAATGTCCGGCAAAGGCTGTCCCGCCGCATTCGTGAGCGGGGTGACGCCATCAGGCTGACAGAGAATGCCGGGCGCGCTCGAGCAGGCACCGTAGTCCGTTGTATTGCCGTTCGAGACGCTCTGTGCATACTCACGGTAGTAAGCGACACCCTGCAGGGACCAGGCATCGGTGAGCTTCACGGTTCCATTCAGTGTGAAAAAATTGAGGGTGTTGATATTGTTCTGGGGTCCAGTGAAGACGAACGATCGATTCACAGCCAGCTCCTGCACCGGAGCAGCACCCTGTCCCTCCATCAGGTCGTCCGCGTGCGTATAGCTCAGGTCGAGTGTCGCGCGATCGGTGTGCATGCTGAATGCGCTATACAGCGAACGGATCGTGTCGCTGCTGAAGTCCCGCCAGCCGTCCCACTCAACCGCCCTTCCGGCGACGTAGAAGCCGAAGATGCCGGAGTTGAGGCCGGCCTGCCCGACCGCCGAGCGGGTTCCGTAGGAGCCGCCCTGAAACTCCGCATCACCTCCCTGATAGCTGAATCCGTTCTTCATCGTCACGGACATGGCGCCGCCGAGCGAGTTGAGGCCATACAGTGGGCTCGAGCTGACGAGCTGAACCTGATCGATTGCGACATCCGGAAACAGGTCCCAATTGACATTGTCCCCGAATGCCTCGTTGATCCTCACGCCGTTTTGATATACCGCCAGTCCCTCTGGCGTGCCGAGTACCGGTGAGGCCTCGAAACCGCGATACAGGATGTCCGGCTGGAAAGGATCGTCTAGATCGTCATTGATGTTGATGCTACTTAGAGTCGAATTGAGCGCCGTGGTCAAGCTCGGTGTGCCTTCCCGAGAGAGGTCACTGGAGGTGAGCACCTGTACGTTGCCCGGAAACTCGTCCGCATTGATCCCCTCACCTGGCAGCGGCGTGGCCGTAATCGTGACCTCCTCCACAGGTTGCGATGAGGGGTCTGCACCCGGCGGCGCATCTGCGCCATGCGCGCCTGCGGTCCAGAGGAGGGCGGCGGCTAGGGCCACGTGTTGAACGGCCGATGGTCGCGCCAGTTGACGCCCGCCGGAGATACAATTTGCAAGTCTGCTGCCCATCGACGCCCCCACCAGCGCTGAAAATGGCGTGCGAATTTTTTCGGTGCCGAAGCGTAACGGACGTGATGGCCCGAACGATCGTGAAAAATTCCCGACTTAAGGCCGCGTCCCGCAACCGCCGAGCACCCGTGATCTCATCGCAACGATTTCAAGGCGGTTGTCGAGTAGTGGGTACTTCGGATCCGTGCAGTGTCCGCGACAAATCCCCACGTCTTCCAGTGAATGACTCCCGGCGTTGCCGGGATCTGGTCCTGAGGACGCTCGTTTTGCCGCCGTCCGTTGCTTGAGCGGGAACGCTTTGCTACAAGCAGTTCGCGATCGACGAGGATGGAGGCTGCATCGTGGCGTCGACAATCACCGTGCTATTGGTCGATGATCACGCCGCTTTGCGCGCGGGATATCGGCGTCTGCTCGAGGGCGATGGCGATATACGGGTGGTCTGCGAGGCTGCAGACGCAGCCCAGGCTTGCGAGTTCGCCGAGAAGCTCGCTCCGGATGTGGTAGTCATGGACATCACCCTGCCCGGCGCTAGCGGTATAGATGCGATGCGCCGCATCCTCGCGCGGCAACCACAGCTGCGCGTGCTTGTGGTGAGCATGCACGACGAGGCGGTGTTTGCCTCACGTGCTCTGCAGGCGGGCGCGTGGGGGTTCGTGGCCAAGATCAGCGCACCCGAGAAGTTCCTTCAGGCGATACGCTCCGTAGCGAAAGGGGAGCCCTACCTCAGCGCCGAAGTCACCCCCTGACGGCGACGCGGTGGGCAAGGCAGGCGCCAATGAGGCAGACAACGCTCGCGCCGAACATCCACTGAGGGATCTCCAGTAGACGACTCGGGGACTCCGCCTCCAGTGCCCTGTAAATACCGGCACTCCTCTGCGCTCGGAGATCCGGAGGATCTAGGCCAGCCGCTGGTGCCACCGATATCGCAGCTCGCGGCACTCGATGCCATGGGTGCAATGTTACCGAGTTGTACAACGAGGAGCGGTCGCATGACAGCCCCGGCCGTGTACCGCCCCTGACCTTCATGCCGAGGCCAGGAGTAGCTCGAGGGTGTAGTGGACTGAAACAAACCAAGACGGGAGTGTGATCGTGCCTATGAGTACGATCAGGGGGTTCCACTGCAACCGGATACACGGCCCGACGTGGAGCCAGCGATATTCCCATGATGACGACGACTCGATAGATGGGCAGAGACACCCGCTCGTCGGGTCGACTGTAATAGTAGGTGTCGCCACGGTAGAGCGGCTGGGGTCGACGACGGCCGGTTCGTGCGCCAGCAGGCTGGCGTCGCCCGCTAATTCGGCGGGGGTAATCGGCGCCTCGATGCGTGCGCATCGAGGCACCGTCGCGGGTGAGTCGCTCACTCCTTCGTTGGCTGTCGCGGTGCGGTCCTGGCAGCGATCACGCCCTTGATGTCGGAGATGGCGACGACGAGCGCCGCGACCCCGCGCCGGCCGCTGACATGGAACTGAATTGCTCGCGTTTCCCCCTCGGCGGTACTGGCGGCCTGCTCGACGGCGAGCTCCTGGATGATGTAACCGCTCCCGGTGCACATCTGCATGACCTTCTCCACGGCCTTGCCGGGCGTGTACTGCACGTGCAGCTCAGCGTGCTCGGACAGAATCCGCTGCGCAACGGGGGCGTAGCCATAGACGACCAGGAAGTGCGCGGCTGTGACGAAGACGGCGAGCAGCGGTAGGCCTGCGCCGCACGCCATGCCGACGGCGGCGGTCAGCCATATGATTGCCGCCGTCGTCAGGCCCCGTACCACGTCGCGCTGTACGAAGATCAGTCCACCGCCGATGAAGCCAATGCCAGATACGATCTGGGCAGCAACGCGCGAGGGGTCGAGGACAATTGCGTACGGAACGATGGTATCGCCGAAGCCATACTTAGAAACCAGCATGATGAGTGCTGCGCCGACGCCGACCAGCGTGTGAGTGCGAAGCCCGGCGCTCTTAGCTCTGAACGTCCAATGAGCGTGGACAGCACGAGGGCAAGGGCGAGCTCTCCGAACTGCACCCAGGACTGGCCGAGGGACTCGACGTGGAGGAAATTCAGCAGATGCATGGGCGGCTCCTGAGGTTACCCATCACGAGGTATTGAGGCGCGGCACTATCGTAGCAGTGCCGGGAATCGGCCCTGCCCAGGCGAGCCGCGCGCGGCGACGCCCACGTAGCGTGGCGGTGTCTCTACTCAAGGTCGCCGGGGGCGGCGGCCTCATAGCAGGCGCAACCAGGAGGCCCTCCATATCCAGTTCTACCTCACACTGCTCGACAATTACCTGCCCGATCAGGAGCGGCGGGCTCAGGCGTTTGCGGCGATCGATAACATCGCGTCGATCCGGCGCAAGGCGCAGTTCTGCCAGCGCTGGACGGATGAGGTCTTCTGCCTGGAGCGGATCCGGTCGGAGACGGACAAACTGCGATGCTGAACCTCAGCTGCTTTGCCGCGTGCATCGAGGGGCTGCCCGAAATCCGTTCCCCTTCATGCAGCTGCAGGACGTGCAGGAGCTCACCAACTTCTTCGAGAGGCGTGTTTCGGTATATCAGATCGCCGTGCAGGGGGAAATTTGTTTCGACGCGTCGTACTGACGCGGCGCTCCGCATGGAGCATGAGACGGACTTTCTCGGTGAGCATGCCCAAGGCGGCTACGAACGTCGCCCGCTCCGTCGGTGGTACGGCGGAGAGCGATTCACGGTTCAACCGCAGCGTTGCGGTGCGCAACAAGCGGGCGAGTGCTCGGCCGCGCTTCGTCAGGCTGACATCGACCGTACGCTGGAGTTTGGGATGGACCGAGGCGAGGAGCAGGCCATGCTGGGTCAGGCGCTTGACCAGCCGGCTCACCTGGGCCTTGTCGAAATTGCCGATCTCGCATATTCGTTTGCACGAAGTGCTCCCGAGTGCTTGGACAATACCAATGAGCTGGCACTCGGCCGGATTGAGACTGAACTGTCGCCGGTAGTGCAGCCCCTGCATTCGTCTGGACAACTGTGCCAAAGCGTGAAGCCGAGAAAAAACGAGCGCTCTCGCACCGTCCGGGTCACCGCCAGCTCCCCGCATCTGAATACCCCGTGAGTCGCGACCTTCAATCCGAGTAAATACGCCGCCGAACGTCGAATCCCTCGGAAGCGACGACCTCAGGAAATCTTCCGGGCGCCATCGGGAGCGAGTCGCTGCTCGAGTCGGCTGCAGTACCAGTCGATGAACTGCCCGACTCCTTTCTCGGCGAGCGGCGACAACGGCCCCGGCTCGTATGCGGGACAGTTCATGCCGATCTGACTCTCGTGGACGATGCGGCGGTCCTGTTCATTGGTCGCGACCCAGACGTGCGTCAATTCCTCCAGATCGTAATCCACACCGTCGACGGCATCGCGGTGCACGAGCCATTTCGTGGTGAGGGCGGTCCGGGTGGGCGTGAGGGGGAAGACTCGAAACGAGATCGCGTGATCGGCGAGGAAGTGATTCCAGGTCGTGGGGTAATGGAAGAGAAGCAGTGCCCCGATGTTCAGATCGCGCGCAATCCCGTCGCTCAGGGGTCGTTTGACGGCGGGCCGACCTGTGACCGTGTAGCTCAGGGCATCGCCGAGCATCGGCATGCGAGCGGTCCGCGCCCGGCCGTCCGCGGCGAGTTGCAGCTCGCTGGGAAGTCCCGCGGATTCGCGGCAGCTCACGCCACCGCTCCAAACCGGGCCCGCGAGCCCAATGCCTGGAATCTCAACGCCGCGATCGACGCTGCCGGGGCGTTTGATGTTGTGTACGACGCTGCAGTTGGCGCACGGAGCCACCAACTTCGGCTCGCCATCGTGGATCACGACAGGGCGCGAAACCTCGTACTGACTCCCGATGACGGCCTCAGTCGCGTCTATCCGGATCTGCGCTTCGGCCGGTCAGGTTCTGCGGCCATCACGTGGTTCGATGAACGGGGGAGGGACTGACCATGTCGAGCTCGAGCTCGAGGTAGCCGCCGGTGCGGCGCTCGCCTCGGGCATCTGCGTCCTGGGAGCAGGATGACGAACGCTCCCCGTTCGTCGTTCGGATCCTACTTGGCTTGGAACGGCGATCGTCTCGAGCTTGCCTGGTGTGACAATCGGACGGGTCGGTTCGAAGTCTACGTCCGAAGCTTCGACGCGTCCGGAAAGCCGCTGGGACAAGAGCGGCGGGTCAGCGATCTCAGCTCGGCCGGCTCGATACCGTCCATACAACCCGACGGAACGGGTTTCCTTGTCGCCTGGAACTCGTACCGATCGCGTACTGGGCTTGGCCACGGCGGTATCCTCTCATCGATAGCAATGACCGCACGCATCCGTTGAAGTCTATCCCGGGAGGCCGGCGCGCCAAAAACGAAAGCGTTAACGAGAGATGAACGCCACTGAAACCGTAACTTACGTGACAGGCTGAGCTCGCAGGCCCAACGCTCGCCCACTTTCGGAAAGACGGTTCTTGCGGTGGGAGCGGTGACCGTGGATGGGTACTTCGACATCTCTCCGGGGACGCGATCGACCGATGCGCAGCTGGTGAGGCAGTCGCTCAGCGGCGTGCACGCGGCGTACTCCCAGCTCCTCGAGCGGTATGCCGGGCATCTGAAACGCGTCCTCGCCAATCGGTTGCGCAATCCCGAAGACGTGCTCGACGTGTTGCAGGAAACGCACCTCGCTGCCTGGCGGGCGCTTTGGAGGTACGATCGAGCGACCCTTCGAGGCCTGGCTCACTTCAATCGCGCTCAACAAGTGCCGGGATTGCGGCCGACAGCGGAGCGTGCTCCTCCAGCTGCGCACACGGATCCGCGCCGAAGCCGACCACGTGAGGGCTGGCATCGATGAGCGCAATCCCGAGAGCGTGGTCATCGCGGGGGAGCGGATCCGCGATCTGGCACGCGCCTTCGACGAACTGCCGTCGGCGCTGCGCGAGCCGCTCGTCCTGACGGCGCTCCAGGAGCGCCCCCAGGCGGCTGTCGCTCGGCAGCTGCGCCTGACAAGGAAGGCGGTGGAGATGCGAGTGCGGCGCGCTCGGCAACGGCTGCGCATGGTGAGCGCCGCGTGACAATCGGAAACTGCTTTGCCCGCTCTGCGGCGGCGCGCGTGCCGGGGTCTCGATTGCGCCGCGTGGAGTCGGCGGCGCATTTGGCTGCTGCGCTGGCAAGGGCTTCGAGCCCTGCCGATCCATACCGTTGGCAGACGGTCGGCTGCGATTCCCGGGAGTGGCGCACCTTCGCAGACCTGATCGCCGATGAGGAGCTGATGGACGCCTGGGTCCGCGGCTGCGGGCAGGCCGAAGGGCGCTGCTGCAACGAGGGAAGGACCTCTTCATGACATGATTCCTAGTGTGTTTGAAGTGCGTGCGGCACGGTATGCGTCTGCATTTGTCATGAATTCTGCGTGACGTAGCTCCTTCTCCTCGGTTACGAAGTCCTTATGCACTCGGTCCTGCGTGTCGCGAAGGACCCCGCTTCCTGGCTGCCAAAACCGCACGCCCCCAGCGCGAGGGACATGCATATGCACGCGCGCGCGAACGGGCTCCGCGTCTGCATGAGATCCCCAGGGTTGTTTGTCGTAGTGACGGCCGCCTGCAGCGGCGCTGTCATTGACGAATACGCACCTGGAGGCAGCCCCCCTCCACGAGCTCCATTTCGGTGACTCATTGGGAGCGTTCGATGGCGCGCCGGGATCGCCTACTCGGGACCCTTTCGATGTGACCCCAGATTTAAACCCCCACCGCGGAGCTTGACGGCCAGCTGATGGGGAGCCCTGAATCCCTCAGCCGAAATCACATCAGTTCAAGCCTATCAACCGTAATGTGTCGCACTTGGGCAAGGTCAGCCGAGCGCACGCCACCGTCCCGTATGTCGATCACCTGCCTCCTCCCCCGAGTGTTGATCGAGCGAGCGGCCTGTGTTGACACGCATCGCTTGCCACCATATCTTGTGTCTGCCAGCGGTGCTAACCCCTAGGGGTTGGCTTAATAGGGAATCCGGTGAAGCCAGAATCGGAGGCCATTCCGGAGCTGTCCCGCAGCGGTAACTGGGAACGAACGATGCCTTGAGCACTGGGTCCTCGCGGACCCGGGAAGCGGCATCCAGTAGGTCGAGGCGCTCTCGAGCGCTTCAAGCCCACGAGCCCGAAGACCTGCCGCGGCCACCGCCCAATGCGGTGCACGGCTATCGGGCTCTCGTGGTTGGGGCGGCCGGGACGAGTCGGCTTCGTACGCTGCGCCGTATTCGGTCCCGATCCCCTGCGAGGCCTTTGCAGGGGACATTCAAGATGACACTCAATCTGGCGAGAGATCCCGCCGCTGCCTCGGATGCGGCCGCCGTCGCGCGCGCACCCGAGCAGCCCGCTTTGCGCCTGACCGCGCCGCCGGCTGCGCGCACGCAAATGGCTGTGACTAAACGCAGCGGCGAGCGCGAGCCCGTCGACGTGAACAAGATCGTGCGTGCGGTCGGGCGGTGCAGCGAGGGACTTGCGGACATCGACCCGATGCGCGTTGCCCTCAAGACCATCGCGGGACTCTACGACGGCGCGACCACGCGCGAGCTCGATGAGCTCTCGATCCGCACGGCGGCTTCCTTCATGTTCGAGGAACCGGAGTACTCGAAGCTTGCGGGCCGTCTGCTGAGCGGCTTCATCGACAAGGAGGTCCAGGGGCTCGGCGTTTATTCGTTCTCGCAGTCCATTCGACTCGGGTTCGATTTAGGACTTATCAACGAGCGTGTGCTCGGCTTTGTCGAGTCGCACGCGCGCAAGCTGAACGATGCGATCCTGCCCGAGCGCACACACCAGATCGAGTACTTCGGCCTGCGCACGCTCTACGATCGCTATCTGCTCAAGCATCCGACGCGCCGGCACGTGATCGAGTCACCGCAACACTTCTGGATGCGCATCGCTGCGGCTCTCAGCCCGACCGTGGTCGAGACGCTGGAACTATATTCGCTATTCTCAAGCCTCGAGTACATCCCAAGCTCGCCCACGCTGTTCAACGCCGGCACGCGCCATGAACAGCTCTCGAGCTGTTTCCTGCTCGACTCGCCCGAGGACTCGCTCGAGGGAATCTACGACAAGTACAAAGACATCGCCCAGTTGTCGAAATTCTCCGGCGGCATCGGAGTGGCCTGGCACCGGGTGCGCTCGGAGGGATCTCTGATCCGCTCGACGAACGGTCTCTCGAACGGCGTGGTTCCCTGGCTCAAGACCCTGGATTCCTCGGTGGCCGCGGTCAACCAGGGAGGCAAGCGCAAGGGTGCGGCGTGCGTCTATCTCGAACCGTGGCACGCCGATGTCGAGTCTTTCCTGGAACTGCGCGACAGCACGGGCGATGAAGCCAGACGCACGCATCATCTGAACCTCGCGAACTGGATTCCGGACCTGTTCATGCGACGCGTGGAAGCGGACGAGCCGTGGTCGCTGTTCGATCCGCACGATGTCCCACACCTGCCCGACCTATTCGGCGCAGCATTCGAAGAGGCCTATATCCAAGCCGAAGCACAGGGACTGGCGAACAAGACGCTCAAGGCTCGCGATCTCTATGCGCGCATGATGCGTGTCCTCGCGCAGACCGGGAATGGGTGGATGACCTTCAAGGATAAATCGAACCGCGCCTGCAATCAGACGGCCAGGCCAGGCAATACGGTACATCTGTCCAATCTCTGCACCGAGATCCTCGAGGTGACGAGCAAGGGCGAGACGGCCGTGTGCAACTTGGGCTCAATCAATCTCGCGCGGCATGTCGGCGTGCAGGGCTTTGACTTCGAGAAGCTTGCGCACACGGTCGACGTCGCGATTCGTCAGCTGGATCGGGTGATCGACCTCAACTATTACCCGATCGGCTCCGCCCGCGCATCGAACATGCGCTGGCGGCCTGTGGGCTTGGGCGTGATGGGGCTCCAGGACGTCTTCTTCCGGCTCCGGCTGCCCTTCGACAGCGAGGAGGCGCGAGCACTCTCTACACGAATTGCAGAGGAGATCTACTTCCACGCACTGCGCACATCCATGGAGCTCGCCCGGCAGTACGGCGCTCACGACGCCTTTCCGGACACCTGGGCAGCGCGAGGAGAACTGCAGTTTGAAGCGTGGGGGGCGACACCGCGCGATGGCGCGCGATGGAACATTCTGCGCGAGGAGATCCGATCGCATGGCCTGCGCAACAGCCTGCTGATCGCGATCGCGCCCACAGCGACGATTGCCTCCATCGCCGGCTGCTACGAATGTATCGAGCCGCAGGTCTCGAATCTCCTCAAGCGCGAGACACTCTCGGGAGACTTCCTCCAGGTGAACCGCTATCTGGTCGGGGAGCTGAAGCAGCTCGGCTTGTGGACTGAGGAAATGCGCAATGCGATCAAGCTCGCGGAAGGATCGGTGCGGGAGCTCAAGGAGCTGCCGCCGGAGCTGCGAGCGATATACCGCACCGCGTGGGAGCTGCCGATGCGCGCGCTCATCGATCTTGCGGCGGATCGCGGTGCCTTCGTGGACCAGAGCCAGTCGCTCAACCTGTTCATCGCCAACCCGGCGATCGGCCCGCTCTCCAGCATGTACATGTACGCATGGAAGCGGGGACTCAAGACCACGTACTACCTGCGGTCACGTCCCGCGACCCAGATCGCCAAGACCACGGTACAGGCGTCCATCCGGGAGGCGGAGGCGGAGGCGGAGGCGGAGGCGGAGGCGATCGCCTGCTCGCTCGAAAACGCGCAAAGCTGCGAGGCGTGCCAGTGAGCGGTCCGGTCGAGCTGACTGCCAGCGCCTGCGCCGGAAACCAGCTGCTCAACCCGGGCTTCGACCTGACCTTACGGCCGATGCGCTATCCTCGTTTCTACGAGATGTATCGAGCCGCGATCAAGAACACCTGGACCGTGGAGGAGATCGACTTCCAGATCGATCTGGGGCACCTGCGCCAGCGCATGTCGCCTGCCGACCGCCATCTCATCGAGCGCCTGGTGGCGTTCTTCGCAACGGGCGACTCGATCGTATCGAACAACCTCGTGATTAGCCTCTATCGGCACATCAACGCGCCCGAGGCGCGTATGTACCTGTCGCGACAGCTCTACGAGGAAGCCCTCCACATCCAGTTCTACCTCACACTGCTCGACAACTACGTGCCCGATCAGGAGCGGCGCGCGCAGGCGTTTGCCGCGATCGAGAACATTCCCTCCATCCGGCGCAAGGCGGAGTTTTGCCGGCGGTGGACGGATGAAGTCTTCTCCTTGGATCGGATCCGGTTGGATGAGGATAAGCAGCGGTTCCTGTGTAATCTAAGCTGCTTCGCTGCCTGCATCGAGGGACTGTTTTTCTTCGCAGCATTCGCTTACGTGTACTTTCTGAGATCTCGGGGGCTCCTACCGGGGCTTGCGGCCGGGACCAACTGGGTTTTCAGGGACGAGAGCGCGCACATGGCCTTCGCCTTCGAAGTGATCGATACGATCCGGCGCGAGGAGCCGGAACTCTTCGATGGCCGATGGGCCGTCCAAGTCACGCAAATGATCGAGGAAGCGGTCGACTGCGAGTCGCAGTTCGCCGAGGATGCGCTCTCGGGAGGCGTCGTGGGGCTGACGCGTCTGGAGATGCGTCAGTATCTGGAGTACGTCGCCGATCAGCGCCTCGCGATGCTCCGCCTGCCCCAGAGATATGGAGCACGCAATCCCTTCCCCTTCATGCTGTTGCAGGACGTGCAGGAACTCACCAACTTCTTCGAGAGACGCGTGTCGGCGTATCAGGTCGCGGTGCAGGGGGAGATCTGCTTCGACGCCTCGTTCTGAGCGCCACGGCCATCGACCCCCTCGACCGGCTATGCGGCCGGACCAACAAGGCATCGAACAACGGCATCGCGCGAGAGTCGTTGCTCGAGACGACTGCAGTACCAATCGACGAACTGCCGCACCCCATT
>Ga0335072_10014095_pt1 | contig 11356 bp, 6 predicted proteins | sample Lox_Sample_21_FD_206725 | JGI IMG/M metagenome (GOLD analysis project Ga0335072, IMG submission 206725) | Soil microbial communities from Loxahatchee National Wildlife Refuge, Florida, United States - Lox_Sample_2.1 | ecosystem: Environmental > Terrestrial > Soil > Wetlands | place: USA: Florida...
CGTGGCATCCATCCCTCGATGTATCGCGGCCGGCTGTGGACGATGCGCCAATTCGCGGGCTTCGGAAATGCAAAGCAGACGAACGAACGCTATCATTTCTTGTTGGCGCAGGGTCAGATGGGGCTCTCGGTCGCCTTCGACATGCCGACCTTGATGGGCTACGACTCCGACGCGCCGCAGGCGCTCGGCGAAGTCGGCAAATGCGGCGTCGCCATTGATTCGCTCGCCGACATGGACCAGCTCTTCGACGGCATCGACATGGGCGCGATCACGACCTCGATGACGATCAACGGGCCGGCCTGCATCGCGCTGGCCCAATATATCGCGGCTGCAGAAAAGAAAGGCGTTCCGCGCCGTGCGCTCGGCGGTACGATTCAGGCCGACATCCTCAAAGAGTACATCGCGCAAAAGGAGTGGATCTTTCCGCCGCGCCCGCACGTGCGCATCATCGTCGACATGATGAAGTTCTGCACGGAGCAGATGCCCAAGTGGAATACGATCTCGATTTCGGGTTATCACATTCGTGAAGCCGGCTCGACAGCCGTGCAAGAACTGGCGTTCACGCTCGCCGATGGTTTCGCGTACGTCGAAGCTGCGATGAAAGCCGGAATGGACGTCGACAGCTTTGCGCCGCGGCTATCGTTTTTCTTCAATTCGCACATCGATTTCTTCGAAGAGATCTGTAAGTTCCGCGCCGCGCGCCGCATCTACGCCCGGCACATGCGCGAGAAATACGGCGCTAAAGATCCGCGTTCGTGGCAGCTGCGCTTCCACACGCAAACCGCGGGCTGCAGCGCGACCGCGCAGCAACCGCTGAACAACGTCGCGCGGGTCGCGTTCGAAGCCATGGCCGCGGTGCTCGGCGGAACGCAATCCTTGCACACCAACTCGATGGACGAAGTCCTCGCGCTGCCGAGCGAACGCGCCGTCGAGGTCGCGTTGCGCACCCAGCAGGTGCTTGCATACGAAACCAACGTCACCAACGTCGTCGATCCACTCGGCGGTTCGTACTTCGTCGAGTCATTGACGGACGAGATGGAGCGGCAAGCCGAAGAGTATTTCCGCCGCATCGAAGAGTTCGGCGGTTGCATCGAGGCGATCGAGGCCGGGTTCCTGCAGAAGGAGATAGCGGACGCGTCCTATCGCTATCAGCGTTCGCTGGAGACGCGAGACCGGGTCATCGTCGGCGTCAACGCCTTCGAGCGCGAAGGCTCGGAAAAAGATATCGAACTGCTTCGCATCGAGCCGAAGGTCGAGCACGAGCAAGCCGAGCGTGTGAAGAAGACGCGTCGCGCCCGGGACGCGGCCAAGCTGGAATCCGCGCTTGCCGCCCTCAAGCGCGCATGCGCGGATGAGGCGATCAACATCATGCCGCCGCTCATCGACGCGGTGAACGCGATGGCAACCGAGGGCGAGATCGTCGACGCGATGGTTTCCGTTTACGGACGCTATACGGAGACGCCGCGGTACTGATGGCCGAGAAGAAACGTCCGCTGCGCGTGATCGTCGCCAAGGCCGGTCTCGACGGACACGACCGCGGCGCCAAAGTGATCGCACGCGCTCTGCGTGACGCCGGGATGGAAGTGATTTATACGGGCCTTTTCCAGACGCCCGAGCAGATCGTAAACACGGCTATTCAGGAAGACGCGGACGGCATCGGACTCTCAATTCTGTCCGGTGCGCACATGACGCTGTTTCCGATGATCGTCGAACAGCTCAAAGCCAAAGGCGTCGACGACATCGTGTTTTTCGGCGGCGGGACGATTCCGCCGGATGACGCCGTCGAGCTCAAGCGCCTGGGTGTGCGCGAGATATTCACACCGGGAGCGCCGCTCTCGGATATCATCGCGTTCATCGAACGTGAATGCGGCAAGCGGCGGGAATTGGTCGGCTAACACGCTCTCGCCGCGGGACGTTCAGCGAAAACTTGCCGAGATCGAGAAGCGTTTGACGCGGCCGCCGCATGCGGTCGAGGATTTATTCGCGCGCGCGCAGCTTCTCGAGATTCTGGGGCGCAACGACGATGCGCGCGAAGCGTACTTCGCGCTGCTCGAGTCAGCGCCCACGCATTTCGGGGGCCTCAACAATCTCGGCAACGTCCTGACGCGAGCCGGGAAGCGCCGGGCAGCGCTGGCTGCATACGAAGAAGCCGTCCGGCAGCATCCCAAAAATCCGGTCGGGCACGTGAGCCTGGGCATCTGCATGCTCGAGCTCGAGCAATTCGACGGCGCGCAAGCGCACTTCGAAGCGGCGCTCCAGCTCGATCCGGAGAACGCCGCCGCGCACAAGGGACTCGTGTATCTCTTCAGCCGAACCGGCGACGAAATCGCGGCGGAACGCCATCGAAAGCTCGGTTTCGGTGCAGAGCCGATCGAAGTGCTGCCGTACTTGGGTGAAGGCGAGCCGACCGAAGTGCTCGTGCTCGTTTCGTCGACGGGCGGAAATCTCGATGCGGAAAGCTTGCTCGACAAGCGCTACTTTGCCGCGACCAAACTGTACATCGAATATGCCGATCCTGCAAAACCGTTACCGCGCCACGCTGTCGTTTTCAATGCCATCAGCGACGCGGACGTCGCCGCCGGCGCACTTGCGCGCGCACGGGAGTTTGCGACGGACGCGCCGCTGATCAATAGCCCCGATGCGGTCTTGCCGACCGGACGCGCGCAGAACGCGGAGCGTCTGCGCACGCTCGAGGACGTCGTCGCTCCGCGCACGCGGCTCGTAGTCCGCAGCGAACTGGAACGTGACGGTGCGGCGCGGCTCGCAGCGTCCGGCTTTGAGTTTCCGCTGCTCCTGCGGTTGACGCGGCAACACACCGGCCGTCACTTCGTCATGGTCGAGAAAGCAGAAGATCTGCCCTCCGAGTTGGCTCGGCTCCCCGGTGACGAGTTTTTCGCAATCGAGTATCTCGACGCGCGCGGCGCCGACGGGCAAGCGCGCAAGTATCGTGTCATGTTCATCGACGGCAAGATGTACCCGCTGCATCTCGCCGCGTCACCGCACTGGAAGATTCACTACTTCTCCGCCGATATGACGGAGAACGCCGCGAATCGCGCCGAGGACGAGCGGTTTCTCGCGGACATGCATGGTACGCTCGGGCCGGTCGCTCTCGCGGCGCTCGAGCGAATCGAACAGGCGCTTGGGCTCGATTACGCCGGCATCGACTTCGCGCTCGATGCGCAAGGCCGCGTGTTGCTGTTCGAAGCGAACGCGACGATGGTCGTTGCGCAGCCGGGGGCCGATCCCCGCTGGGACTATCGGAGGCCCGCAGTTTCGGCAATCTTAAACGCGTTCAAGGATATGCTGATAAGGCGGGTAAGAGTCTGAGCGTGTCTGGTAGGCCGCGCGTTCGTTTTGCACCGTCCCCAACGGGATTTTTGCACGTCGGTGGCGCGCGCACCGCGCTGTTCAACTTTCTTTTCGCACGCAAGAATGGCGGAACGTACGTGCTGCGCGTCGAGGATACCGACGTCGCGCGCGAGCGCCCCGAATACCGCGAAGAGATTTTTCGTGCGCTGCGCTGGCTAGGATTGCAGCACGACGAAGGTCCCGACGTCGGAGGCGACTACGGTCCGTACAACCAACGCGAGCGCCTCGCAGGCTATCAAGCCGCTCTCGAGCGGCTCTTTTGGTCCAACGACGTTTATCCATGCTTCTGCGCGTCGCGTGCCGACGAAGTCGCGCAAGATGACGAGCCGGTGCAGAAAAGCTCGGCCTGCGCGTGTTCGTCGCTGTCGCCGGACGCGGTTTCCGCGCGCACCGCAGCGCTCGGAACGTCGCCCGCGATCCGCTTTCACATCGACGCGGCGCGCACGTACCGCGTCAACGATTTGATTCGCGGCGAGGTTGAGTTCCCGCCCGGCGAAGTCGAGGATTTCATCATCGTCAAGGCGGGAGGAGACCCGCTTTACAATTTCGCCGCCGTGGTCGACGACGCAGCGATGAAGATCACGCACGTCATTCGAGGCGAAGAACATCTCGCGAACACCCCGAAGCAGATCGCACTTTACGAAGCGCTCGGCGAACCGGTTCCGCAGTTCGCGCATTTGCCGATCATCCTGAATTCCGAGCGCAAGAAGCTTTCCAAACGCGACGGCGCTACGGGCGTCTCCGAATATCGCGGGCTCGGATACCTTCCGGACGCGCTGGTCAATTTTCTCGCGCTGCTCGGATGGTCGCCGCCCGGCGGCGAGCTCGAGATCATGGCGCGCGAAGAGATGATCGAGCTATTCGATCTCGATCGCGTCCAGAAGCATGGCGCAATTTTCGACGTCGTCAAGCTTGCGTGGATGAACGGTGAATACATTCGAACCGTTCCACTCGAGCAGCTCGTCGACCTGACGGCCGAGATGCTCGCCGGTGCGCCCGGCGCGGATAAGTTGCGCACGGACCGCGCCCACGTCGAAGCGGCCTGCGCGCTGCTGCGCGAACGCATCAAGACGCTCGACGATCTCGTTTCCGGCTCGCGCTATCTCTTTACGACCGATCTCGAGATCGCGTGGGATCCGCAAGCCGTCGCGAAACGCGCCGGAACGCCCGAAGCGCGCGAACGCCTGCACGAGGTTCTCGAGGCGCTCGGGGGCATTTCGGGTGATTGGACGCGCGCCTCGATCGAAGAGGCGATTCGCTCGCTCGCCGAGCGCAAAGGCATCAAAGCCGGTGAATTCATCGGGGCGACGCGCGTCGCCATCACGGGTCTCGCCGTCTCGGCGGGACTGTTCGAGACGGCGGAGGTTCTCGGGCGAGAAATCACGCTCGGCCGCATCGCTGCATTTCTGCGCGCGCATCCGTCAACGGTGACGGCATGACGACGAACGGCTCTGCGAGCGCGCTCAGCACGAGCTCCGCAATCGTATTGGCTGCCGGAAAAGGCGTGCGCATGAAGAGCACGACCCCGAAGGTTCTGCACGACATTTGCGGACGCCCGATGATTTGGTGGGTTTTGCGCGCACTGCGTGACGCCGGCGTTGTGCGTGCGATCGTCGTGACGAGCCCCGAGAATGATGCAGCGGTGGCCGCGATCGGCGACGTCATCCCGGACGTCGAGATCGATACCGTCATCCAAGCCGAGCAAAGAGGGACGGGTCACGCCGTTCAGATAGCCCTCGAAGAACTCAAAGCGCGCGAGGGTACCATTCTGGTTGCCTACGGCGACATGCCGGCCGTCGACGGTCCGCTGTTCCGCTCGGTTGTCGCGGCATGCGACACGCTGACCGCGCTCGCAATGGTCACGGCGCGAATGCCGCTCCCCTCGAACTTCGGCCGCGTGCTGCGCGACGGTGACCTCGTGATGCGCGTCGTCGAAGCGCGCGATTGCACGCCCGACGAGCTGCTCGTCGACGAGATGAACGCGGGCATCTACGCATTTGACGAAGGCTCGCTGCGCAGCGTGATCGGCAGCTTGGAGCCGAACAACGCGCAGGGCGAGTTGTATCTCACGGATACGGTTGCAATGCTGGCCGAGCGCGGCGATCGCGTCGTCCCCGTCCTGAGCGAGGATGCAACCTCGGTCATGGGCGTCAACGATCGTACCGAGCTCGCCAAAGTTCGGGCTGCGATCAATCAGCGGTTGTGCGATGAGTACATGCGCGGGGGCGTGACGATCGTCGACCCCGCACGCACCTACGTCGAACCGGATCTGTCGCTGGGCACCGACGTCGTCATCGGTCCGAATACGACGATCGGCGGCGCAACGGTCATCGGAAAGGGCGCTCGCATCGGTCCCAACTGCCGGATCTACGGCGCGACGATCGGAGAGTCGGCGCAGATCACCGAGAGCGTCGTTCTGGACAGCGTCGTCGGCCCGCATGCAGTCGTCGGACCCTTTGCGCACCTGCGCGACGGTGCGCGGCTCGAAGGCGACAATGCAATCGGCAACTTCGTCGAAGTCAAGGATTCGCAGCTCGCGCGCGGTGTGAAGGCGCGTCACCTCGCGTACCTCGGCGACGCCGAGATCGACGAGGGCTCGAACATCGGTGCCGGAACGATTACGTGCAATTTCGACGGCGAGCGCAAACACAAAACCAAGATCGGAAAACGTGTCAAGATCGGGTCGGATACGATGCTGGTCGCGCCGGTCGAAGTCGGCGACGACTCCGTGACCGGCGCCGGTTCGGTCGTGACGCGCGACGTCGCACCTGGCGACCGCGTCGCCGGCGTCCCCGCGAAATCGATCAAGCGAACAACGGCGAAGTAGCGCGCGTCAAGCGTTTGCGCCCTTTTATTGTCATCCTGAGCGTAGGCGCGCAAAGCGCGCCGAAGTCGAAGGACCGTCGATCACATCACTCGTCCCCGCAACGGCATTTTAGCTTTCCGGTGATAACGGAGTTCGCCGGGCCAACGCCTTCGAGCGGAGCCGCCGGGTTCGCGTTGGGACCGGATCAGGCCGTGTGGTACACCGAATGGAATGCCGACAAGATCGGACGGATTACAACGGCCGGCTCGATTTCTGAGTTTCCCATCCCGACACCGGGTTCGAATCCAGATGGGATCGTGACCGGAGCCGACGGAAACATTTGGTTTAATGAAGGCGCCGCCGACAAAATTGCGCGGGTAACGCCGACCGGAACGTTTACGGAGTTTCCGGTGCCGACGGGAGGAGCACAGCCCTCACAAGGTATCACTGTTGGCCCTGATAAGAGCATTTGGTTCTGCGAATTCTTTGGAAACAACATCGGCCGGCTGCAATGGTAGGTGCCTCAAGCTGAAACGCTAGGCCGGGTCACGAAGGATCCGGCCGTGAGCGACAGCTTGGCAGGCCGTGTGGCGCTTGTCACCGGCGGAGCGCGAGGGATCGGAGCGGCTATCGTGCGCGCGCTGTGGGAACGCGGCGCGAGCATCGTCGTGGCAGATAACGGAACCGAGATCGACGGACGCGGCGAGGATCCGAACCTCGCCAACGAGTTTGCTTCCGGTTTCGACGATCGTGTCATCGCGTTCACCGAGAATCTCGCGCAGGCCGGCGCACCGCGACACGCCGTCGAGCTCGCAGCCGGCTCGTTCGGCGGGCTCGATATCTTGGTCAACAACGCCGCCATCATCCGCGACGCTTTCGCGTTCAAGGCACATCTCGAAGATTTCGAGGACGTCCTCGAAAATAACGTGACCGCCGCTTTCGAAGCGATTCGTTCGGCAACGGTGCTGATGCGCGACCAAGTCAAATCTGCGCGGGGAGGCGACCGCTACCGTTGGGGCCGCATCGTCAACATCGTCTCGACCGCCGGGTTCTACGGAAACTACGGACAGTCGGCCTACGCCAGCAGTAAGGCGGCGCTTTTCGGTCTGACCCGTGTCGTCGCGCACGACATGGCGCGCAGCGGGGTCACGGTCAATGCAGTCGCTCCGTTCGGAGCGACGCGCGTTACCGAGTCGATTCATCCGCAAAACGATGCGCAGCGTGCCTACAAGAAGCAGGCGCTGGCGATCGACGCGGCCTTCGTCGGGCGCTTCGTTGCGTTTCTGGCGTCCGATGAGGCCCAATCGATCAGCGGCCAGCTTTTCTGCGTGCGCGACGCCGAAGTGATGCTGTTCTCGCAGCCGCGGCCGATTGCGCGCTTCGCGCTCGATGCGAACGCTTCGCACGACGATCTTTCACGCGAGGTGCAGAAGCTTGCCGCTGCGTTCACGCCGCTCGAAACAGATCTGGAGGCGTTTTCGCATGCCGGCGTATCCTGAGGTCAAGACGCCGAAAGCACTCGCCGGGGAGCCGGCCGAGTACCGTCAGGCCGTCGAGAAGATCGTCGTCAGCCACGCGATCAACGAGCTTCACGGTGCACGGATGTTCGACGAAGTCGCCGTTGCATTTGCACCGACGCCGTATTGGAAATGGTTGACATGCCGCGTTGCGATGGAAGAGTACGGCCATCACGTCCGGTTCTTCCGGCTCGGGCGCGAGATCGGCGTCGCGGAAGATGCGATGATGCCCGATACGTCATCCAAGCGCACGCTCTCGATCTTCGACTTCCCCTTGCGCAGCTGGGAAGAGTTTGCCGTGATCAAGCTCGTCGCCGATTTGGCGGAGATCCTTCAAGTCGAAGACCTCCTGCGCTGCAGCTACGTGCCGCTGCGCAACGCCGCCAAGGCGACGCTCCCGGAAGAGAAGTTTCACGCCAAATTCGGCGAGCAATCGGTGGGTGAGATTATCGAGACGCAGTCCGGTAAAGCCCGCGCGCAAGCCGCGCTGAATGCGATCTTTCCGTCGATGCCGGCCTTTTTCGGGTCCGACCGGTCGAAGAACAACGAGACGTACCGCCGGTTCGGCATCAAGTTCCGGACCAATGGTGAGATGCGCGAGGATTATCTGGCGCGCGTGAAGCGAGTCGTCGAGGAGCTCGGGCTGGCGCTGCCCGCCGCATGACGGGCATTGCCGAACCAGCATCGAGATCGAAAGCGACGCTCGAGGACCGGTATGAAAAGGAAAGCGGTACCCTCTACCTGAGCGGGATACAAGCCTTGATACGGCTGCCCATCGATCAGCACCGGCGCGACGTGGCAAGCCGTTTGAACACGCGCACGTTCGTGACGGGATATCCGGGCTCGCCGCTCGGCGGCTACGATATTGCGTTGCGCGCTGCGGGCTCGATCGTCGGCGAGAGCGGAATTCTGCATGTCCCTGCGCAGAGCGAAGAGCTGGGCGTCACGGCGTTGATGGGGACGCAAATGCTTGACGATCATCCGTCGCGCGACGGCATCGAGGGCGTCGTCGGCATTTGGTACGGAAAGGGTCCGGGTATCGATCGCTCGGGCGATGCCTTGAAGCACGCCAACTTTGCCGGAACGAGCCGGCTCGGCTCGGTGGTCGTGCTGGCCGGTGAAGACCCTGAAAGCAAGAGCTCGACGTTGCCGTTTCAGGAAGACTACGCGTTCATGAGCGCGGGGATTCCGGTGGTTTATCCGTCCTCGGTCGCCGAGTTTTTGGAATACGGCTTGCACGCGATCGCGCTCTCGCGCTACTCCGGATGCTGGATTGCGATGAAGCTGATCGGCCAATTGTGCGACGGCGGCGAAACGTTTGCAGTCTCACCCGGCTTCCCGAACATCGTCATCCCCCAGCTGACGATTGCCGGCGAGCCGTTCCGCAAATATACGGACTTCCGATTCTTCCCCGGTCTCAACATCGAGCCTGAGCGGCGCCTTTATCGCGAGCGTCACCTTGCCGTACGCGCGTATGCGCGCGCGAATCATCTCGATCGCGTGCACGTGCGCACGCCGCAGGATCGCATCGGATTGCTTTCTGCGGGCAAGAGCTTTTCCGATCTGCGTCAAGCGCTGCTCGATCTCGGCTTTGACGATGAGGGCTTGCGCGCGGCGGGCATTCGCGTTGCCCGTCTCGGCGTGATCTATCCGGCCGACGAAGTATTTCTGCGCGAATTTGCAGGCGGCCTCGATGAGATCGTCGTCGTCGAAGAAAAGCGCGGCATCGTCGAGACCGCACTCAAAGCGGCGCTCTGCAACACGGAGCATCGCGTGCGCGTCGTCGGAAAGGACGACGAGCTGGGCGCGCCGCTCTTTCCGGTCGAAAGCGGAATGGACGCCGACGAGATCGCGCGCATCCTCGCGCCGCGTCTCGGAAAGCGTGCCGAACGCTTGAACGCGATTCGCGCGCGCACGTATAAGGAGCTGCCGAAGCGCACGCCCAACTATTGCTCCGGCTGTCCGCACAACACGTCGACCGTTTTGCTCGACGATCAAATTGCGTGGGGAAGTCCGGGCTGTCACTCCTTCGCGTCGATCATCGAGCAGCCCGAGCGCCATATCGAAGCGATGACGCAGCTCGGTGGTGAGGGAATTCCATGGATCGGCTTGTCGCCGTATACGTCGCGCACGCACATGGTGCAGAACGTCGGCGACGGTTCGTTCTTTCATTCGTCGTACATGAACGTTCGTTTTGCCGTTACCGCAGGCGTGAACATCACGTTCAAGCTTCTGTTCAACGGAGCTGTCGCGAACACGGGCGCGCAAGCCCCAGTCGGCGGCAAGAGCGTCGAGGAGGTCGTGCAGCTCCTCGCGCTCGACGGCGTGCGCCGGATCGTGGTGCTGACCCAGACGCCGGAGGCGTATCGCCGCGCGCAGTTTCCGGCGGTAGCGCAAGTCTGCGACGTCGACGAGCTCGAGGCTGCGTCGCGCGAGCTTCGAGAGACGCCGGGCGTAACGGTGCTGATTTACGACGGAACGTGCGCAAACGAGCGACGGCGGCGCCAGAAACGCGGGAATGCTGCGGCGCGGACACGTTTCGTCGTCGTCAACGAAGACGTTTGCGAGAATTGCGGCGATTGCGGTGCGCGCACGAATTGCATGTCGCTCGGAAAAGTCGAGACCGAGTTCGGCGTCAAGACGCAGGTTCATCAGTCGTCCTGCAATCAGGATCAGAGCTGCATCAAAGCCGAGTGCCCGTCGTTCGTAACCGTCGAAGCCGAGCCGGGAACCGGGATTCGCAAGCCCCAGGCGCGCCCGATCGGCGTCACGCTTCCGGAACCGGACTATCCGCGCACGCTCCCGCGCCCATACCATATCTATTCACCGGGCGTCGGCGGGACGGGCGTTCTCACGCTCAACGCAATCCTGGCGCAAGCTGCAGCGTTCGACGGCAAGCGCGTGCTCAGCTACGATCAAACCGGCGCCGCGCAGAAGTGGGGCGCCGTGCTTTCCAGCCTGATCGTCGCCGAGCCCGGTCAGGACGTCGCCGCCAACAAGATCGGTGCCGGAAAGGCCGACCTTTATCTTGCGCTCGATCTGCTTGCGGCCGCAGATCCCGTCAATCTCGATCGGTGCGATCCGGAGCGTACGACTGCGGTCATCAACACCTCGCTGCTCCCGAGCGGGGAAATGATTCGCGACGTGCACTTTTCCGTGACACCGCTCTTGCTGGTCGACGCAATCCGGGCCGTGACGCGTAAGGACGCGGATGTTCGCTTGGCTGCGCGGGCGATCGCGGAGAGTGCGTTTTCCGATCATATGATGACGAATATCGTCACTCTCGGCGCTGCATATCAGGCTGGGTTGATCCCGGTTTCGGCGGCCGGCATCGAGGACGCCATACGCCTCAACGGCGTGGCGGTCGAAAACAATCTGCAGGCGTTTAATTACGGGCGTCTCGCCGTCTACGATTCGGCCGCGCTTTTTGCGCACGTCGGCGAGCAGCAACCGCTTGCGGATCGATTGGTGGGGACGCGCGGCACGGACGCTTCACGCAAGCTGCTGCAATGCTGCGAGGGTTTGAGTCCGGAAGCGCATCGGCTGCTGCGTGCACGCATCCCCGACCTCTGCGCGTACCAAAGCGCGGCGTATGCGGCTCGCTACGTCAACGCCGTCTTGCTCTTTGCCGAGCGCGAGCGTTCGATCAGCGGCACGGACGGCG
>Ga0335072_10014096_pt1 | contig 11355 bp, 4 predicted proteins | sample Lox_Sample_21_FD_206725 | JGI IMG/M metagenome (GOLD analysis project Ga0335072, IMG submission 206725) | Soil microbial communities from Loxahatchee National Wildlife Refuge, Florida, United States - Lox_Sample_2.1 | ecosystem: Environmental > Terrestrial > Soil > Wetlands | place: USA: Florida...
GCGAATCCGGCCTCCAGGAAAATGTCGCCGCCCTTCTCAGCTACGTCGTCGGCTGGATCACCGGCCTCATCTTCTTCCTCGTGGACAAGCGCCCCAACGTCCAGTTTCACGCCCGCCAATCCATCACCCTCTTCGGCGGCCTGAGCGTTCTCTACTTCGTTCTCGTTCCCGTCATGGGCATCGGCACGTTCGTCGGATTCGGCCTCGTCGGGCTCCTCATCGGCGTCATTGATCTCGCCGCCTTCGTCCTTTGGATCATCTGCATGATCAAGGCCTACCAGGGCGAGCGCTTCCGCATTCCCGTCGTCGCCGATCTCTCCGAGAAAATTTTCGGCAAAGTCTAGTCCCGCCGCGCGGCCTCTCGCTCGCCGCGCCAAGTGCCGTTCCGGAACGCTCGCCGGCGCCCTCCCGCGCTTCTTTCCCGCACACCGCCGCATCCTTGCCTCTTGACATCTGCGTTACGTCCAGCCATTCTTTCCTACTTTCCTCATGATTTTCGGTGAGCCTGTACTCCTGCGGACGAGGTGAGACTTGAAGGTTCGCGTTTGCTTTCACGACAGATGCTTCGACGGCGCCTCCTCGGCCGCCATCTTTTCCCGCTTCTACCGCGAGCGCATTGACCCCCACGCCGAATTTCTCTACACCGGCATGACCCACAAGGCCTCCCAGCCCTTCGAGGACGGCCTCTTCGACGGCGACGAAAACGCCATCGTGGACTTCAAATATTCCAGCTCCCCACAGCTCACCTGGTGGTTCGACCACCACCAGAGCGCCTTCCTCACCCCCAAAGACGCCGACCATTTCCGCGCCGACCACTCCGGCAAGAAGTTCTACGACCCCACCTACAAATCCTGCACGAAATTTCTCTCCAATATCGCTTCGGAAAAATTCGGCTTCGACGCCCGCCCCATCGCCGACCTCATCAAGTGGGGCGACATCATTGACGGCGCTCAATTCGCCTCGCCCGAAGTCGCCGTCGGCCTCGTCGAGCCCGCCATGCAGCTCGCCCTCGTCATCGAAGCCGCTCCCGAACCCAATCTCGTCCCCAAGCTCATTCCCGAGCTCGCTTACATCTCGCTCCGCGAAATGGTCGAGCTCCCCGCCGTCCAGCGCCACCTTGGCCCCCTCCTCGATCGCCACCACCGCTCCATGGACATCCTCCGCGAGCGCGCCGATTCCCGCGGCGGCGTCATCTATTTCGATCTCAGCGACCTCGATCTCGAGGGCTACAACAAGTTCATCCCCTACTTTCTCTACCCCGGCGCCCTCTACTCCGTCGGCGTCAGCGCCTCTCCCACCCGCGCCAAGGTTTCCGTCGGCACCAACCCCTGGAAAGAAGCCGACGCCGAAGTCAATCTCGCCTCCCTCTGCGAAAAATACGGCGGCGGCGGCCACGCCCGCGTTGCCGCCATCTCCTTCGGCCCCGGCGACCTGGTTCGCGCCCGCCAGGTCGCCAAAGAAATCGCCTCGCTCCTCCGCAAAGAAAAATAGTTTTGCGCCGCGGCCTGCGCGCCTCTTTGGCCTTTTTCCCGCGCATGCTATACTTTTTGGCTCTGTGGGCCGCTAGCTCAATTGGTAGAGCAGTTGACTCTTAATCAACGGGTTCCAGGTTCGAGTCCTGGGCGGCTCACCACTCCTCGTTCCTAAATCCACTTCCTGCAACTAATTGACTTTTTCCCCTGTATCCCCAGTGACACAAAACTTGGGAACATCTGGGAACAAAACCCCCGCCACCCGCTCGACCGCACGCCGCTGCGAGTCCGGGATTGCATGCATGTAGGTGTTTAACGTCGTTTCGACGTCCGAGTGGCCAAGAATCGATTGCGCCGTCTTGACCGACTCCCCAACCTCTCCAAGAAGCGTTGCGTTTGTATGCCGGAAAGAATGCCAGGAAACCCTAGATAAACCCGCTTTGTCGCATGCCGGAGCCAGCACACGGTTGTAGAGGTTCTTAGGGCTCTGTGGCGTTCCTTTCGGCGTTTGAAAGACGAGGTGCTCGGGCAATGCGCCGCTGCACGTATTGCGGTGAAGTTCGAAAACATCCCGAACGGCTCGGCTCATCGGAACAACTCGTCGGCTGCTTCGCGTCTTTGGAGTTCCGAACCGGCCATCCGAGAATGTCTCCGTGACTTCGATCGTCCCACGTACGAAATCGAGCCGCTTCCATCGCAAAGCCAGAATCTCACCGATTCTGAGCCCTGTGAGGACCGCGACTAAGACGATCGTGCGACACGGCTCGGAGAGGTATGTGAGGAGCAATCGAATCTCCGCGGGAGACAGGACCTTGCGATCTTCCGCAGGTCGCCGTTCCCCGAGTTGAATCCCACTCGCCGGATTATTCTCAAGGTACCCAAGCTCGACCGCCGCCTGAAATACCTTCGACAACGTCAGACGAATTCCATGCAGGGTCGAATTCGAATACCCATCTTTCTTTCGGTCGAGAAGAACCTGCTTCACGACCTGTCGGGTCACATCACAAAGGCGAAGTGATCCGATCACCGGCAGAACGTTTCTCTCGAGATGGAAGTTGTAGTACTTGACGCTGCTGGCTTTCAAGGCCAGCAGCGTGTCGGCCTGCCAATGCTCCCTTGCGAATTTCTCAAAGGTCATCATTGGCCGGGCGCGGTGCCGTCCCTTGTTGATCGCTGAAACTCGCTCTTGAAGAAGCGAGCGGGCTTCCCGCTTGGAGAGGTCCTCGAATGATCCGAGCACGATGGTGCGCTGCGTGCGGTCAAGCGTCCCGTCTTCCTGGATCACGTCCTCCCTCCAGCGAGCCACCCAAACTTTGTTGCGTTTGCCACGGATGTACAGACTGCCGTCCTGATAACGCGGTCGTGCCATCGTTTCCTTTCCGTTGGCTCGTCCGCATTTCCTTGCGCTGAACAGCAGTTTACTCGCTTTCTCATGTAGCGATGCAGTCATTTCCGCGTTGCCTCGACAACCAGTCTCTTACTTCGGATTCGCGAAATCGCCAGTACTTGCCTAGCCGGTAGGCGGGTATTCGGTTCAACGATCGCTTCCGCAGGTGTCCATAGACCCAGGACGCAGGGACTTGAAGCACTATCGAGATTTCTTGAACGGTGAGAAGCCTGTCGCGAACATCGCTTCCCACTGTGGCCGTGTCGTCCACGGCCTCGTAAGGACGGGCATTGTCCGAATCATTTAGCGTCGAAGGGAGAGGATGCCGGTTCTTCTGTGGCACAACTCTATTCGGTGGGCACTGTGGCTCGAATCGAGCGTGCGGAGATCCGCACGAATCCTCCCGTCCCGTGACCGGCTTCCTCACGCGGTCGTCGAGAGCGACGGATTTCTGTTTCATATCGTCTTGACGACCTCCTTTACGGGCTCCTGGGCCGGAGTTGGTTCAGTCTGCCTGTCGAGATTTGCTTCAAGCCAGCGTTTGAATTCGTCGTCCTTGCGAAACAAGTGCTTGAGAGCCTCATTAACGACATAGGACGGGCTCGCATCAAGGAACTCGGCATATTTATGCAGCGTCGGCTTGACCTCCTCCTCGATCCGAACCTGCAGTCCAGTAGTCTTAGGGAGTTTCTGGGGCGCCTTGAGAAGTGCCATTTTTAGATATCTCCTTTGCGCATCGATCTGTGGTCACACACGCGTACCAAGAGGTTTATAAGCAGGTCCTCGATAGTTTTACTGAGGAAGTTACCGGCGGGGACTTCCTTCATTAGTCTAATCAGCCAACGAATAAGAAAATGGACCGGGTACTAGCGAAAAATTCTTTCTTGAGCAGGGGAGGGGCCACAGGGAGGAACCGAGCTGAAATCTGAAAGGCGGACCATCCTTGCGGAAAACTTCGCTCCGGTCGATGCATTTGTTCTTTGAAGAAGACCTCTTGAGTGTTAATTGGTTCTTCGAAGGTCTTGCTTTGCCCAATTCATACTGCGTTACCCCGTGAGTGGTCCCGCGCACCGCGCCTACGACCACCGTCTATCCCTTATTGCATGCACAATCGATTCAAGTCCGACCTCTCCTATGAACAGCGGCCGTTGATTACCAAGAATTTGGCATCGTTGCCGAGTCTCATGCGGGCGGGAGCGACCCCGAAAGACCATTTGGGCGGCTGAAAGCGCAAATGTCGGGGTCGCTCCCGCCCGTTGACGTTACCTGCAGTCCGCGGCTATTCGAGTTGAGAATTTGTAAAGCCTTTCAAGGCCGTGCTCGACTCTGGAGCCGGGTGAAGGCCGAAGTGCAGGAGAATGTGTAGGTTCGTTTGGTCTCGCAATTCACCTAAGGCTGCCATTGATGGCTAAGAAATCTAGCCCGTGAATAAAAAATGAGAGAATGCTAGCTCTGGGTATTGACTTCGATAGATATATAATGTAAACACCAACAATCCTTATCCCGAAATGGCACTGCTCGGGAAGGATCTTGAAGTTCTGATTCCTTGCTACCGTCAGAATTGAAGGTTTTTCGACTCGAGTGCTCCATGTTTCCGATGCCAAGCCCTCTTGGAACGACGGCCTCGGACACCTCCAATCACCACGCCAACGACTTGTAGGATTTGCTGCCGTCGCGCAGCAGCGCTTTCGCTCATCTGTCCGGAGCCTTACGCATGGGTAGAGCGAAAGCTTAGACAGGGGTGTGCTTGGAATCTGAATGATTCTGCTGAGTCTCTGAAGGGGGATGCCAATGAAAGCCTTTCGCGTCGTCCTGATCGTGATCCTCGCGGTGTTTGGAATCGCCGTTCAAGTTTCCGCGCAGGGCTCGAGTTGCCTGCTCGGCGCGGCAACGACAACCACCGGTCCGGTGTTTCCCACTTGGTGGTTTGATTGTAATAATATACTGTTTCTTTGGATCTGCTCGTACTACCCCGCTAGCTGCACTCCGGCCGCAGGAGCTGGTGAAACTTGTCCGACCTGCGGTTCCCCCACAGCGAGCACTCCGATCTCTTTGGCGAGCGGCAACACGTATATCGATGAAGCCGACATCCGGATCCCCGGGCTTAACGGCGGCCTTAGCTTGGTCAGAACTTGGAACAGCGTTTGGCCAGCGACTCAAACCGCATCTCAAATAGGCTTGTTTGGACCTAATTGGAGGTCAACCTATGAGGAAAGAATTTTTGTAGGCTCGGACAACTATGTCAAATACGCCCGTAGCGATGGAAGCTTCTGGTCTTTTGCTGGCCCCAATCCGTTGACGGTTGCCGCCCCCGCCAATGAAGTGGCAACGCTCGTGTACGGCCCAACAAACTGGACGCTTACGTTTAAGAATGGCGAACAGCGAGTTTTCAACGAGACGAGCGGAAACCTCGTCGCGATCATCGACCGAAACGGAAATACAACACAATTGTCCTACGACGCCGTCAACCGGCTTACTACGGTCACCGACCCGTCTTCAAGAACCCTTACCTTCACCTACCAAAGCCCGACAAGTTTTCTCGTGACAGGAGTTGCCTCAAGCACGGGGCTGAGCGCTTCTTATAGCTACGACACCTACGGCCGGCTCCTTCAGATTACCGAGCCCGACTCTTCGACACTCTCGTTCCAATACGACAGCCATTCTCTGATCACAGCTGTAACGGATTCACAGGGGAAGATCCTTGAATCCCACACGTACGATAGCGCTGGGAGAGGCCTTACGGGATCGCGTGCGAATGGTGTAGATATGGTCACACTCAGCTACGGGAATCCCTAGCCGGGAACTGAAGCGTCGCCCTGAGTTCGAGCTCTGCTCCAACAACCTTTTCAGCGGGTCTGGGGAGAACTGAATCATGAAATCGGTCTGGTCAATGGCGAATTCAGTTTCGGTCATAGTCCTATTCTTGCTGATTTGCTCGGCCGCCCAAGCGCAAAGTCCAGCGATTACGAGCCTCTCACCCTCATCTGGACCGGTTGGAGCACCAGTTACGATCAATGGAAGCGGGTTTGGAAGCGGTCAAGGGACAAGCACGGTCACTTTGAACTCAATCACTACCGTTGTGACGAGTTGGAGCAGCACGAGTGTTGTCGTACTCGTCCCATCCGGAGTGACCTCTGGGACGTTTCAGGTAACGGTTAGTGGTCAGCCTGCAACGAGTCAAACCTTCTCCGTGACGGCACTCCCCCCTGGCTGGACCGACCAAGACGTCGGGACAGTCGGAGTGTCAGGGAGCGCGACCTATGCAAACGGCACCTTCACGGTGCAAGGTGCAGGCCAGCAGATCGATCAGTCCTCTGATGCCATGCATTTTGTTTATCAGCCCTTATCCGGTGACGGGACGATTGTAGCGCGTGTAGCAAGCGTGGCCGGGCCGACGGGGGCAGAGGCTGGCGTCATGATTCGAGAGACCATGAGCCCCGGCGCAACCGTTGGCCAAGCTTCTTACTACGCCCGATACAGTATTTTCCAATACCGGGCTTCTACTGGAGGAACGGCGACGAATCAGTCGAGTTCCGGGACGGTCACGCTGCCCTATTGGGTGGAATTGGTCCGGAGTCTCAACACATTCACTGCCTATATGTCCCCCGATGGCTTGAATTGGACGCAGGTTGGGTCCGCCGAGACGGTCACGATGGCTGAGTCCGTCTATGTCGGATTGGCCGTAAGTAGCCAGAGCACGACGACTCTGGCAACCGCGAGTTTCGACAATGTATCGATCAATCCCGCGGGGGGGCCAGGTCCGATGATTGTGGGTGTTACTTCGACGACTGGATCCGTTGGCAGCAATTTAACGATTTCAGGGTCAGGGTTTGGGACATCACAGGGAAATAGCCTTGTCACTCTTAACCAGCTGCCAACGACAGTGAATTCATGGAGCGACACAACAATTTCGATAACCATCCCCACAGGGGCTGCATCAGGGCTCCTAGTCGTTTCGGTCGCACCGAATATGAACGATAGCAATCCAGTCGTATTTGACGTGACCTCTCAACCTCTTCCGAGTACCTGGTCAGACCAGGATGTTGGACAGGTCGGAGTTCAGGGTTCTGCCACATACGCAAGCGGTACGTTTACAGTGAAGGGAGCAGGGTCGCAGGTCGCGCAGACTGCGGATGCGATGCACTATGTGTTTCAGCCTTTGTCCGGAAACGGGACGATTGTGGCGCGTGTGGTGAGCGTGCAAGGCAGTGGGACTCAGGCTGGTGTGATGATTCGCCAATCGCTGAGCCCGGGGGATCTCGCCGCGCAAACTTTCTACTATTCGAGTCAGGGCGCCTTCCAGTATCGGACGACGGCAGGAACCACGGCGACCAGACAATCAGTTTCCGTTTCAGTCCCTTATTGGGTTGAGGTGATGCGGAATGGGAGTTCTTTCAGCGGCTACGTCTCCATTGATGGGATAAATTGGTCCCAGGTTGGATCGACGGTCACGGTTTCAATGGCCGAGACGGTGTACATCGGGCTTGCCGTCAGCAGTCAGAGCACATCATCGCTTGGCACTGCCACGTTTGACAACGTTTCCGTAAATACCGCTGCAGCTGCGGGACCCGTGATTACGAGCGTGTCGGCCACGACCGGATCCGTCGGAAGTCAAGTGACGATCACAGGATCCGGTTTCGGGAGCTTACAGGGAAACAGCGTGGTCTTACTGAACAATGCTCCTGTCACAATCGATTCCTGGACCGGGGACACGTCGATTTCGGTCACGATCCCATCTGGCGCAACGTCAGGACTCCTCATTGTTTCGGTTGCCCCGAGCATGAATGACAGCAATCCGATTATCTTTACCGTGACGACGCAGCCACTTCCGGCACTGCTGCTCGATCAAGACCTGGGGAACGTAGGATTGGCTGGAGGCGCAACCTACTCGAACGGCGTCTTCACTATTAAAGGGGCAGGGAGCGGAATTGGCAGCACTGCCGACGGAATGCATATCGTCTATCAACCTCTATCCGGTAACGGCAGCATCATTGCAAGAGTTATAGGCATATCGGGCACCGCAGCGGCGCAAGCGGGCGTCATGATCCGCCAATCCCTCGCGGCGAATGATGAGATGGCGGATACAGATTTCGACGCAAGCAATTACGTTTACTTTCGCTTTAGGACGACTCCCGGCGCGACGGCGCAGTCGTCTAACGCCACAGCTAGAACTCCGTATTGGATTCAAGTCGTCCGAAACGGAAATTCCTTCACGAGCTATATGTCTCCAGATGGTGTCAACTGGCTTCAGGTCGGCTCGACCGAAACAATAAGCATGACAACGAATGTTTACATCGGCCTAGCAGTGAGCAGCCAGAGTACTTCCACGCTCGCCACCGGAACATTCGACAATGTTTCGATCAATTCCGCGACAGTCCCGGCTCCGGCAATAACGAGCCTTTCGGCCACAACGGGATCGGTTGGGACCCAGATCGTAATCAATGGTTCAGGCTTCGGCGCCCTCCAGGGAAGCAGCGAGGTGCTTTTGAACGGCGCTCCCATGACGGTGAACGCCTGGACGAATTATTCCATCGCTTTCACGATTGTCTCTGGAGCGACCTCTGGTCCGTTGGTGGTTTCCGTCGCTCCCGGCATGAACGACAGCAACCCCGTCGTTTTTACCGTAACCACACAACCGTTGCCGAATGGTTGGTTCGATCAGGATGTCGGACAAGTTGGGGCGTCCGGCAGTTCGGGATACTCAAATAATGTTTTCACGGTTAGCGGGTCGGGCTCTGGAGTGAGCAACACCGCCGACGGAATGCACTTCGCTTATCAATCGCTTTCGGGAGATGGTGTGATCGTGGCGCGAGTTGTGAGCGTGCAGGGAAGTGGCACACAGGCAGGCGTCATGATTCGCGAAACGCTTAATTCTGGCGCGACGATGTTCTTCTCCGAGTACCGCGGTCCTTACATTTATGCTCAGTATCGAACTTCCACCGGTGCATCCGCAACCTCAACTTCCACCACGTCCGAGACGCTCCCCTACTGGGTCGAAGTCGTGCGGGCCGGGAACACATTTTCGGGATACAGGTCGCTCGACGGCGTGAATTGGGTCCAAATTGGGTCGAGCGAGACGATATCAATGGCCGCGAATGTGTACGTAGGACTCGCCGTCAGCAGCGGCAGCTCCTCGACGCTTGAGCCGGCGACCTTTGACAACGTCTCAATAAGCTCGTCCTCCGCGCCCGCACCTGCGATTTCAAGTGTTTCAACTACGTCAGGACCTGTCGGAACTCAGATTGCGATCTTTGGATCTGGATTCGGCGAAACGCAGGGAGGGAGTCAAGTCTTCCTGAATGACACACCGCTTACCGTCAATTCTTGGAATTCAAGCGCCATAACCGCCGCGATTCCCACAGGCGCCACCACGGGGTCTTTAGTTGTCTCTCTTGCGCCTTCCATCATCAGCAGCAACCCAATTCCTTTCACTGTCACTTCAAACCCCATCCCAAGCGGTTGGCTGGACGAGGACATCGGCGCGGTAGGGCAAGGCGGTAGCGCGAGCTATAACAGCGGTGTCTTCACCATCAAGGGTGCTGGGTCGCTTTCAGGCACGGCCGACAGTCTCCACTTCGTCTACCAGGCATTATCCGGGAACGGCACGATGATCGCTCGAGTCGCTTCCCTTTCCGGATCGGGTGGGCTTGAGGCTGGAGTTATGATTCGCCAGAGTCTTAGCGCTGGGGACTTGTCTGCCGCAAGCGTCTGCGACAGCAACCACTACGGCTACTACTGGTGGCGCACAACGGCGAATGCGAACTCATCGGACTCGAATCGGTCCGCTGCAGCGGCGCCGTACTGGGTAGAGCTTGTCCGCAACGGAAGCACCTTCAGCAGCTATATCTCTCCAGACGGAGTGAACTGGTCGCTCGTTGGATCCGCACAGACGATTTCGATGGCGACGAACGTTTTTGTCGGACTCGTCGTGACCAACAATAGTCCTTCGTCTCTCACCACCGCAACGATCGATAACGTTTCCTTCAGTTCCAGCACCACCCTGCCGACACCGGTAGTCACGACTATTTCGCCGGATGCGGCCCTCCCATTTTCGACAGTCACGATCACGGGTAGCAACTTTCAGCCGACACAGGGAAGCAGCACTATCACATTCAACGGAACGGCGGCGAATGCGAATAGTTGGAGTTCGACCAGCATCGCCACCTCCGTTCCCGCCACGGCAACCACGGGAAATATTGTGGTCACCGTCAACGGAATCTCGAGCAATGGTGTCAACTTCACCATATTGCAGCAGCCGACAGTTTCAGGGTCCGCGCCCAATTCTGCCGGGCGCGGGGCCCAGGTCACCATAAGTGGGACCAACTTCGGCTCTGCTCAGGGAAACAGTTCGGTCACTTTCAATGGGGCTCCGGCGACCTCGTTTGCGAGCTGGAGCCCCACGCAAATCGTCGCTATCGTGCCGAACAACGCGACAACTGGTCCCATTATTGTTACGGTGTCCGGCCTTCAGGCGACTGGCAGTCCCACATTGACCGTTATCAATCCAGTGCTCAATGCTGTGACGCCCCCCTCCGCAGGCCCTGGCGGACTCGTCACCTTGAGCGGCTCTGGTTTCGGCCTCAGCAACTCTGGCGTTACGGTCCAGTTCAACGGCGTCTCCGCAAGCAGCGATGTGCTCAATGACGGGTCCATCCAGGCATTCGTCCCCTCAAATGCGACGAGCGGCCCGGTTACCGTCACGGTTGAGGGTGTCGTCAGCAACGGAATCCAGTTCACTCTTGTTGAAGCAGTTTCGATAACTGCTATCAACCCCACTGTCGGGCCGCTGGGCAGTTCAGTGACGATTACTGGCGCTGGTTTCGGGTCATCTCAGAGCACCAGCACGGTTGCGTTCGGCGGTGTAACGGCCACGGTGAGCTCATGGAGCGACACTCGGGTAGTTGCGATCGTTCCGAGCGAAGCCCTGCCGGGACCGGTCTCAGTTGACGTAGCCGGAGAAACCTTCGAAGGGCCAACCTTTACGGTCAACTCAACGATACAGTTGACCGATTCTCTTGGGAATCAGTCGAGCTACTCTTCGGGCATTTTTGGAGGGAAGTGGTACGTTACACAGTCAACGGGATCCGGTTGTTCGAGCTGCACTCAGCGAGGAAATATTTCGAGTCAGTACGATAGTTCTGGAGACCTGATCTCCGTTACGGACGAACTGGGGCACGTGACGAACTACACCTACGACTTAGGAAGAAACATGACCTCGGTCTCCCGGCAGACTGGCTCGGGGCGAATTGCGAGAACCTCTTACACGTACAACGGCTTTGGCGAAGTCCTGACGATGACCGACCCGCTCGGCAACGTCACGACGAACACTTATGATGCCCACGGAAATTTGCTCACGGTTACGACTCCCTCTCCTGGTGGAGGTGCGGCTGCAAGCGTCACACAGTTTGCTTACAATTCACTCGGCGAGTTGACTCAGATAACCGACCCTTTGAGCCACGTTACGACGCTTACTTATACTTCCGCGGGCCAGATCGC
>Ga0335072_10014097_pt1 | contig 11355 bp, 9 predicted proteins | sample Lox_Sample_21_FD_206725 | JGI IMG/M metagenome (GOLD analysis project Ga0335072, IMG submission 206725) | Soil microbial communities from Loxahatchee National Wildlife Refuge, Florida, United States - Lox_Sample_2.1 | ecosystem: Environmental > Terrestrial > Soil > Wetlands | place: USA: Florida...
AGACCGACTTCGTCGAGGCCGGCGAGCTCATGTTGTTCATCGACGAACGCCAGCTCGGCTATCTCGAAGACCTGATGTGGGATCAGGGCTTTCTCGATACACGGCAGATGGCCGGCGCGTTCCAGGCGCTGCGTTCCAATGACCTGCTGTGGTCGCGGCTGATCCGGGAATATGTGCTGGGCCAGCGCGAGCCAATGACCGATCTGATGGCCTGGAATGCCGACCAGACTCGCATGCCGGCGCGGATGCACAGCGAATATCTGCGCGGATTGTTCCTGGAGAACCGTCTGACGGCGGGGCGTTTTGCCGTCGAGGGCCGAGTCATCGCGATGCGCGATATCGCGGTGCCGATCTTCGCGCTCGGCACGCTGCGCGACCACATCGCGCCATGGCATTCGGTCTACAAGGTGGCGTTGTTCACCGATACCGCTGCGACGTTTGCCCTGGTGAGCGGCGGCCATAATGTTGGCATCGTCAATCCGCCGGCGGCGCGGCGCGGCAGTGTCCAGATCATGACGCGCGCGCGAGGCGACCGTTACATCGACCCTGACACCTGGGCGTCCCGGGCGCCGCGGCGCGACGGCTCGTGGTGGCCTGCGTGGCAGGCGTGGCTGGTCGAAGTTGGATCCGGCACGCGCGAGCCACCGCCTCCCATCGGTGCTCCAGAGCATGACCTGCCGCCAATGGAGCCTGCCCCGGGGCAGTATGTCCTCATGCCTTGAGGCCGCGTCCATCGACAGCGAAAACGCCTCCCGTGTCATGGTGCGCGCAGGCGCACCATCCACGTCTTTGCCGCGTGCCGCACGTAAAGTCGTGAATGGCTGCGACGAGCGTCGACAAGCCGCGGCCACGACACAAAGCGAAATCGCCGCGTGGCGCCCTAAGTTAGCGCCAATACGGCACGCCCCCGGCCGGGCAACCGAAATCCAGCCCTCATTGCCTTAAATATCCAATCGGCGCACGATATCGTGTGGAATTCATCGGCACGCCGGCACTGCGGGATATTGAAGGACAGCCGCGATGAGCAATACCGATCTGTCAGCGAACGCGGAACCGATCCTTGCCTCGCCGTCGCCGCGCACCTGGCCCGATGGCGGCGCTTCGCGCGTTCCCAATTGGGTCTATACCGACCCCGACATTTTCGTTCGCGAGCAAGAACAGGTGTTCGGCGATAACAACTGGCTATATGTTTGCCTCGACGAAGAATTGCCCGGCCCCGGCGATTTCCGGCGCATCCAGCTTGGTGCCCGCGAAGTGGTCGCCGTGCGCGGCACCGATGGCGCGATCAACGTGCTGGTCAATCGTTGCGCGCATCGCAGCATGCAGTTCTGCGCCGCGGCCCACGGCACCGCGAAGGAGTTCGTCTGTCCCTATCACCAATGGACCTATGACCTGGCCGGCAATTTGCTCGGCGTGCCGTTCCGTCGCGGCTATCGCGGACAGGGCGGCATGCCGGCCGACTTCCGGCCAGAGCAATACGGGTTGCAACGTCTGACGGTGACGCAACGACACGGCGTGGTGTTCGCCAGCTTCGGCTCGCCCAACGAATCGCTGGAAACCTGGCTCGGCGAACGCATGCTCGGCTATTTCGACCGCGTCTTCGACGGTCGCAGGCTCGAAGTGCTGGGCTATATGCGTCAGCGCATTCCCAGCAACTGGAAGCTGATGTTCGAGAACATCAAGGACCCGTATCACGCCAGTTTGCTCCACGTCTTCCTCGTGACGTTCGGCTTGTTCCGGCTGGACCAGCAATCCGCGGTGGAGATGGACGAGACCGGCCGCCACGCTGTCCTGGTCAGCCGCCGCGGCGGGCAGGAAACCAATGACGCCACCTCGCAGATGCGCGCCTTCAAGGCCAATTTCGCCCTGCGCGACAAGCGCCTGCTGGATCCGGTGCGGGAATTCCCCGGCGATGCCACCGTGGTGATGCAGACGCTGTGGCCCAACCTGATCGTGCAGCAGCAATCGAACACGCTGGCGATGCGTCAGATCGTGCCGCTGAATGCGCGCACCTTCGACCTGGCCTGGACCTTCTTCGGCTATGCCGACGACACCCCCGAGATGCGCCAGCGCCGGCTGCGGCAAGCCAATCTGATGGGACCGGCCGGGCTGGTGTCGCTCGACGACAGCGAGGCGATGCTGCTGTCGCAGGCGGGCATCGAGACGGACGACGACGAAGCCTGCGTGGTCGAGATGGGCGGCCGTGGCGTGACGAACGAACAACATATGGTAACGGAGACGGCGATCCGCGGGTTCTATCAACACTACCGATCGGTGATGGGGCTATAGACCCAATGATCGCCGCGGCACCCGGACTGGCCGTGACGCTCGAGCAACGGGCACGACTTGCCGATCTCTACTGCGCCTATGACGACGCCTTGAACGACGGCGCCCTGGAGCAATGGCCCGAATTGTTCTCGGAAACCTGCGTTTACAAGATCGTCCCGCGGGACAGTTTCGAACAAGGCTTTCCGATCGCGGTGATGTATTGCGAAAGCCGCGACATGCTGATCGACCGCGTGGTGGCATTGCGCGAGACGGCGCTGTACGCGCCCCGCATCGTCCGCCGCATCACCAGCGGCATCCGTTTGCGCAGCGCCGCGCCGGACGGACTGTTGCTCACCGCCAGCTTCGCCGTGTTCCAGACCATGCCCGGCCAGCCGAGCGAATTGTTCCTGTGCGGCCGCTGCCAGGACCGCGTGGCGGAAGAACACGGCACGCTGCGTTTTGCCGAGCGCATCTGCATCTATGATTCGACGATCGTGCCGACATCCCTGGTATATCCGATCTGATCATGCCTGCCCTGCCGCGCTACACCATCCGCGAGCATCGCATTCCAACAGCGCAAGCGCAGCCATATATCGTCACGCTCGGCCCGGACGGGAATTTGTGGTTCTGCGAAAGCGGCGCCGACCGGATCGGCCGGCTCTCCACCCGCGATTACCGTTTCACCGCGTTCCCGTTGCCGCGGGAGGGCAGCGTGCCGATCGGCATCATTTGCGGTGCCGACGGCAACCTCTGGTTCACCCAATCCGACGGCCATTGCATCGGCCGCATCACGCCGGATGGCGAGATCACCGAATTTCCGCTGCCGACCGCCGGGGCGGGTCCCAACGGCATCGCCCGCGGCCCGGATGGCAACGTTTGGTTTGCCGAGGCCGATGCCGGTCAGGTCGGACGCATCACACCGCAAGGGACGATCACGGAATTTGTCGACGGCATCACACCCGGCAGCCGTCCCCTGGCGCCGACCGCCGACGCCAACTGCGTCTGGATCAGCGAGGCCGACGGCAGCGCGATCGCGCGCGTTGCGATGGATGGCTCGATCCGGGAGTTTCCCACGCCCACGCCAAATAGCGGGCCTCGCGCCATCGTCCCCGGTCCGGACGGGCGATGCTGGTTCGTCGAAACCACGGCCAACGCCATCGGCCGCATCGACACCGAAGGCCGCGTCGTCGAATTCCCATTTCCTCGCCCCGGCGCCAGCCTGCGCGGCATCGATTGCACGCCCGACGGCGAATTTCTGATCACCGAGAACGCCGCCAACCTCGTCGCACGCATGAACGTCGCGGGCGAGGTGCTGGAGGAATATTCAATCCCGACGCCACAGGCCGGCGCCCGTTCGATTGTGGTACTGCCCGACGGCCGCGCGTTCTTCTCTGAATTCGATGCGGGACAGATCGGCGAGTTGGTGCCGACCGGCTGATCCCGTCACGCAAACGGATCGACCGCATAACGCACGCCGGTGAAATACAAACCTTCAGGCGGCGCCGTCGGGCCGGCCGCGGCGCGGTTGCGGGCAGCCAGCGCGGTGGCGACCCGCGACGGCGGCCAATGCCCGTCGCCCACCAGCTTCAGCGTGCCGACCATGTTGCGCACCTGGTGATGCAGGAAGCTGCGCGCTTCCGCGACGACCTCGATCGCGTCCCCAACGCGTCTCACATCCAACCGATCCAGCGTGCGCAGCGGACTGGTCGCCTGGCAGGCCGCCGCGCGGAACGAGGTGAAATCGTGCTGACCAAGCAATGATTGCGCCGCCTCATGCATTGCGTCCGGGTTCAATGGCGCCGGCACATGCCAGACGCGTCCGGCGAGCAATGCGGGACGCGCACGGCGATTCAAAATGCAGTAGCGATATGTGCGGCCGATGGCGGAGAACCGGGCATGCCAGCCCTCGGGGGCAGGCGCGGCGCGCAACACGGCGACCGGATGCGGCTTCAGATAGTAATTGAGCGCCTCGCGCAGCCGATCGGGTGACAGCGTCGTGGCAAGCGCCAATTGCGCCACCTGTGCCTCGGCATGCACGCCGGCATCGGTGCGTCCGGCGACGGCGCTGGACACCGGCGTGCCCCCGGACAGGTGAGCGGCAGCGCTCTCCAGCACCTCCTGCACCGACACACCGTTCTGCTGCCGCTGCCAGCCGACGAACGGGCCGCCGTCATACTCCAGCAGCAGCGCCCACAGCGTCATGCGCCACGGCCAAGCCGTGCGATCAAGGCCTGCGCCGCCGCGGGATTGCGCACTTTCGCTCCGGAAATGAAATACAGGAACACATCGCCACGCTTCGCCCAGTCCCTGGCGCGCTTTGCCCATCGGGTCAGCGCCGCCGCGGGATAGCCGGTCTCGCGCGATTCAGCCGAACGCATCAGCCGGGCGTAGGTGAAATCCGCGGTCGGCTCTTCGATCATGGGAAATTCGTCCGATTCGGCGAACACGATCGCAACGTTGTGTTGCCGCGCCAGATCATAGAACCGTTTGTCCTGGAAGCTTGGATGCCGCACCTCCAGCGCGTGGCGCAGCGTCATGCCGTCGGCCTCGCGGGGCAGCAATGCGAGGAAGGCCGCCATATCGTCAGGATCAAACTGCTTCGTCGCCATGAATTGCCAGTTGATCGGTCCGAGCTTGTCGTTCAATTCCGCGATCCCCTGGCCGACGTAGCGCGCCACCGAGTCGACCGCCGTCGCCAACTGCTTGCGGTTGGTGCAGAAGCGCGAGCCCTTGATCGAAAACACGAACCCGTCCGGCGTTTCGTCATGCCATTTGCGCCAGCTATCCGGCTTGAAGGTTGAATAGTACGTGCCGTTGATCTCGATCGAGGTCAGTTTGCGGCTGGCGAATTCCAGCTCGCGCTTATGCGGCAGGCCTTCCGGATAGAACGGGCCGCGCCACGGTTCGAAGGTCCAGCCGCCAACGCCTACAAATATTTTTCCGGCCATGCGGCACTCTCCACCCGACACGCTTGTCTGGTCCAAGCGTCATTGCAAGCCCGCCGGCACGACGCAATCCCCGCCGTTGCCATTGCCATTGCCGTTGCCGTCCCCGTCGCGATCGCCATCGCCGTTGACATCGGCGCGGTGTCATGATTTGAACCCGCATGCTTTTCGCATCCCGCCTGATCGCCGCCCGCCGACGCCGCCGTCCCATGACGGGGGTGTGGGGTTTGCGCGCGCACTAGCGAGAGTCCGCGGAACCAGCACGAAGGCCCCCGTCGGCTGCGGCGGGGCCTTCGTGCTTTTGGGGTCTCCGTCGCTGCTTCCCACCAGCAGCAAGGATGACAGCAATGACCCAAACCCCAGGCCCATGCGACGCCGTGATGAACATCACGCCGCGCCCGCCGATCGTCTTCGTCTCCGGCCAGGGTTCCTGGCTCACCGATGCGGACGGCCGAATTTATCTGGATTTCATCCAGGGTTGGGCGGTGAACACGCTCGGCCACTCACCCCGCGTTCTGGCCGATGCGCTGGCAGACCAGGCACACCGCCTGCTCAATTGCAGTCCCGCCTTCTATAACGACCAGATGATCCGCCTGTCGGATCTGCTGGCCGGGCACAGCGGATTGCACAAGGTGTTCCTTGCCAACAGCGGCGCCGAGGCCAACGAGGGCGCCATCAAGCTGGCGCGCAAATGGGGCGCGAAATATCGCGATGGCGCCTATGAGATCATCACCATGGACCACGGCTTCCACGGCCGCACGCTCGCCACCATGTCGGCGTCCGGCAAGTCGCAATGGGAGCACCTCTACGAACCGAAGGTCTCCGGCTTCGTCAAGGTGCCGTTGAACGACATCGCCGCGGTGGAAGCTGCGATCGCCCCACGCACCGTCGGGGTGATGCTGGAGCCGATCCAGGGCGAGGCCGGCGTATTCGAAGCTACCGACGGCTTCCTGCGCGAACTCCGCACGCTGACCCGTGAGCGCGGGCTGTTGCTCATTCTCGACGAGATCCAGACCGGCATCGGCCGCACCGGCCGCATATTCGGCGCAGAGCATGCCGCCGTCACACCCGACATCATGACCCTGGCAAAAGGCCTGGGCGGCGGTGTGCCGCTCGCCGCCTTGCTCGCGCACCGCGACGTCGCCTGCTTCGAGCCCGGCGACCAGGGCGGGACGTTCTGCGGCAACCCGATCATGGCCGCGGTCGGCTGCGCCGTGATCGAGGAGATCACGCGGCCCGGTTTCCTCGCTGCCGTCGTCCACTCCGGCGAGCATCTCGCCAGCCGCCTCACCGCATTGTCGCGGCGCCATGGCTGCGGCGAGGTCCGCGGCCGCGGCTTGCTGCGCGCCCTCAACCTGAACCGCGACATCGCCGCCCGAGTCGCAGCGCAGGCATTGGAACGCGGCCTATTGCTCAATGCACCGCGCCCGGATTCGCTCCGCTTCATGCCGGCACTGACCGTGACGGCAGACGAGATCGATCGCATGATCGAGCTCCTGGACGGCGTGCTGTCGGATGTCGCGGCGACCGCCGTGGCCGCCTGACACAAGCCGCCGCAACGAGAAGGGGAGCGCGCGCCATGTTCGAAGGTTTTGTCCGCACCGACATCGAAACATCCGGCGCGCGCATCCATCTGCGTCATGGCGGCGACGGCCCGCCGCTATTGCTCTTGCACGGCAATCCGCTGACCCACGTCTCCTGGCACGCCGTCGCCGATCGCCTCGCCCGACATTTCCATGTCGTCTGCCCGGATCTCCGCGGCTACGGCGACAGCGTCGGTCCCGAGGACGGCGGCGAGAACCACATCAACTATTCCTTCCGCGTGATGGCGCAGGACCAGGTGGAGGTGATGGAGCGATTGGGCTACCGCCGGTTCATGGTGGCCGGTCACGATCGCGGCGCGCGCACCACGGCACGCATGTGCCTCGACCATTCCGAGCGCGTGCAACGCGCCGCGCTGGTCGACATCCTGCCAAACCACCACATCTGGACCCATACCTCCAGGCAATGGGCCACCAAATCCTGGCACTGGTTGTTCATGATCCAGCCCTACGACATGCCTGAACGCATGATGGCCGGCGTGCCGGCGGCATATTTCATGGAAAAGAAACTTTCGAAACCCGGCATCGGCCTGGGCTTCATGCATCCCGAGGCGTTCGCCGAATATGTCCGCTGCTTCAACTGGAAAACCATCCGCGGCTCCTGCGAGGACTACCGCGCCTGCGCTTCCTGCGATCTCGACATGGACACCGCCGATTACCAGGCCGGCCGCAAGATCGAAACGCCGCTTCTCGTCACGTGGGGCGCGAGAAGCCACACGGGATCGGTGCACGGCGACGTGCTGTCGGTCTGGCGGAGCTACGCGACCAACGCCAGCGGCGGGCCGATCGATTGCGGCCACTACGTGCCGGAGGAGGCGCCCGACGCGTTATTCGACAGTTTCATGAGTTTCTTCGGCTAGCATCCCGCCCGCGAACCGCGGCGGTCACGACGCGAACCGGCAAAGTTCGCCGCGCGAACCGCGGCGGTCCGGACGCGAACCGGTAGACCGCGAGACACGAAGCGGCGCAAGGATCAGGACGGCCGGGTCAGCGCTCATCGCTGCCCCGGCACCCCCTCACGTCTGCGAGTCGAACTCCTGGCGCACCCGCTCGGCCAGCCCGTGCAGTTCGTCGCGGCTCACCCGCGCCACCACCGTGTAGCCGACGCCCTTGTCGATCCAAGCGCAGCCATCCATGCCCTCGACGTTCACCATATGCTCTGCGGTGTCGGCCATATGCGGCATCGGCAGCACGAACACGCTGAGCCGCCGCCCGCTCTCATCCTGGTACATGAACAATCCGGCCGGCCCCTGCGGTGTCGCCGCCAGACGGCCGCCCATGTAGTGGAACCCGGTCGGACCCATGTCCGGCGGCGCCACGGTGTGCTTCAGGCGGTTGGAGACCCAGCGGGCAAGGTCCTCACGTTGCTCCGCGCCCAGCTCCGTCGGCCTGCGGCGGTCGGCGGCATAGACCACGTGGTTGGCAATCGCCTCCTGCGCCAGCAGGGTCAGCTCGCTGGGCGGCCCGGCGAGCCTTCCATGCAACGCCCAGCCACCGGCCCCACCCACCAGGAAGGCCAGCACGACGGCGGCAGCCGCACGCCAGCGCGTGCGCCGCTCCGCAAGGCGCCCGGCAACCATCGCCTGCAGGTTCAGCCGCGCCGGCAGCGGCTCGGCGGCAACCGGGGCGAAACCGCTGCGCAATGCCTCCCGCTGTGCCGCATAGGCCGCGACTAGCTCCGCACTCTCCGGAAGCTGGGCCAGCAGGCGGGCGATCTCGGCGGCGCGCTCGGCCGGGAGCCGGCCGTCGATATAGGCATGCAGATCGGCTTCGGGGATGCGATCGCTCACTTCACCCTCCGCAGCGCCGGCCGCCCGGGCTGGCCGGTGTACTCGCGCAGCTTCTCCCGCGCGCGGGCCAGCCGGGACATCACGGTACCGATCGGCACCCCCAGCACCTGCGCTGCCTCGGCGTAGGACAGGTCCTCGATCGAGATCAGCAGGAGCACGCTTCGTTGATCGTCGGGCAGCATCGCCAGTCCGCGTTGCAGGTCGCGCCACAGCAACGCATCCTCCTGGGTCGCGCGCAAACCGGTATTGCTCTCGTGGCTGTCATCCAGGCTTTCCGGGGCGGGACGCGACCGCCGGCGGCGCGTTTGGCTGATGAAAAGATTGTGCATGATCGTGAAAAGCCACGCCCTGATATCCGCCTCTTCGCGTCGTGTGTGCAATTTGTCGAGCGCGCGTGCCAGGCAGTCGTGCACCAAATCGTCCGCCTCGTCGCGGCGACGCAGCAGGGCCACCGCATAGCGGCGCAATGCCGGGATGCAGGCCTCGATGCGCGCCAGCACGTCCGTGCCGCTCGGCGGCGCAGGCGCATCCCGGCCAGGCGGTTGCGCGGCGCCGGACAGTGCTCGCTCCAGGTTAGGGTCCCCGTCTCCCTGCGTCATGGACGCGTCATCGCCGCTGTTATTCCCGACGCCCCGACATCACGCGCAAGTCGTTGACCCTGGGGCGGGGGGGTCTTATCTGCGTCGGGCGGACTTGCCCGGTGCCCCTGGATAGCGAGAGGGCAGCCGCGCCGGCCGCGCCGGCCTGGAAGGTTCGCATGCTCGCTTCGATTGCTCGCGCCATTTTCGGCACCGCCAACGACCGCTCCCTCAAGGCATACCAGCGCCGCGTGCCGCAGATCAACGCGCTGGAACCGGACATGCATGCGCTATCCGATGAGGCGCTGGCTGCCAAGACCGCAGAGTTCCGCGACCGCCTCGCCCAGGGCGCGACCCTCGACGAATTGCTCCCCGAGGCCTTCGCCGCCGTCCGCGAGGCCGGCATGCGCACCCTCGGCCAGCGCCATTTCGACGTGCAGATGGTCGGCGGCATGGTGCTGCACGATGGCAAAATCTCGGAAATGAAGACCGGCGAGGGCAAGACGCTGGTCGCCACCCTCCCGGTCTACCTCAACGCGCTCGCCGGCAAGGGCGTGCATGTCGTGACCGTGAACGACTACCTGGCCCGGCGTGACGCCGAATGGATGGGCCAGATCTACCGCTTCCTCGGCATGACCGTCGGCGTGATCGTGCACGGCCAGGACGACGCCACCAAGCGCGAGCAATACGGCGCCGACATCACCTATGGCACCAACAACGAATTCGGCTTCGACTACCTGCGCGACAACATGAAATACCGGCTGGAGGACATGGTCCAGCGGGACTTCTGCTATGCCATCGTCGATGAGGTGGACTCGATCCTGATCGACGAGGCGCGCACGCCGCTGATCATCTCGGGCCCCGCCGAGGACAGTTCCGATCTCTATCGCAGCGTCAATGCCGTGGTGGCGGAACTGGTGAAGGACGAGGAAACCTACGACAAGGACGAGAAATTCCGCACCGTGTCGCTCACCGAGATGGGCTCGGAACGGGTCGAGGACATGCTGCGGGACGCCGGCGTGCTGACCGAAGGCAACCTGTACGACATCTTCAACGTCTCCGTCGTGCACCACGTCCAGCAGTCGCTGCGCGCGCACACGCTGTTTGCCCGCGATGTCGATTATATCGTGCGGCAGGACCAGGTGATCATCATCGACGAGTTCACCGGCCGCATGATGCAGGGCCGGCGCTACTCTGACGGCCTGCACCAGGCGCTGGAGGCCAAGGAATTCGTCACGGTGCAGGCCGAGAACCAGACCATGGCCAGCATCACCTTCCAGAACTATTTCCGGCTGTATCCCAAGCTCGCCGGCATGACCGGCACGGCCATGACGGAAGCCGACGAGTTCGCGGAAATCTACAAGCTCGACGTGGTCGAGATTCCGACCAACGTCGCCTGTGTCCGCAAGGACGAGGATGACGAAGTCTATCGCACGGCCGAGGAAAAATACGACGCCCTGTCCAAGCTCATCCAGGAAACCCGCGAGCGCGGCCAGCCGGTGCTGGTGGGCACAGTCTCGATCGAAAAGAGCGAGGTTATCAGCGAGATTCTGAAAAAGAAGCATGTGCCGCACGCGGTGCTGAACGCGCGTTTCCATGAGCAAGAAGCGGAAATCGTCTCACAGGCGGGCGCGCCGGGGGCGATCACCATCGCCACCAACATGGCCGGCCGCGGCACCGACATCAAACTCGGCGGCAACCTCGAGATGCGGCTGAAGAAGGAACTCGACGGTATCGAGGATCCCCACGAACGCGCCGCCAGGGAAGCGGCCGTACTCGCGGAAATCGCCGAGGCGCACGAGAAAGTGAAAGCGGCCGGCGGCTTGTTCGTCATCGGCACCGAACGCCATGAGAGCCGGCGCGTCGACAATCAGTTGCGCGGCCGGTCGGGGCGGCAGGGCGATCCGGGGCGGTCGCGCTTCTTTCTGTCGCTGGAAGACGACCTGATGCGCATCTTCGGTTCCGACCGGATGGGCGGCATGCTGCAGAAGCTCGGCCTCCAGCAGGGCGAGGCGATCGTTCATCCCTGGATCAACAAGGCGCTGGAGAAGGCGCAAAAGAAGGTGGAGGAGCGCAACTTCGACACCCGCAAGAATGTGTTGAAGTACGACGACGTGATGAACGCGCAGCGCAAGGAGGTCTATGCGCAGCGCAAGGAGTTCATGATGGCCAC
>Ga0335072_10014098_pt1 | contig 11355 bp, 8 predicted proteins | sample Lox_Sample_21_FD_206725 | JGI IMG/M metagenome (GOLD analysis project Ga0335072, IMG submission 206725) | Soil microbial communities from Loxahatchee National Wildlife Refuge, Florida, United States - Lox_Sample_2.1 | ecosystem: Environmental > Terrestrial > Soil > Wetlands | place: USA: Florida...
AAGGCAGGCGATCTGGTCCTCGCGATCGGCAATCCGCTCGGGCTGGCCAGCAGCGTGACCCAGGGCATCGTCTCCGCGGTCGGGCGCACGGTCACCGAGCCGGCCGAATCAGGCTCGCCGGGCGCCACCCTGCCGGACATGATCCAGACCTCCGCCGCCATCAACCCGGGCAACAGCGGCGGTGCCCTGGTTAACCTGACGGGACAGGTGATGGGCATTCCCACCCTCGCCGCGGTCGACCAGCAGCTCGGCGGGAGCGCGGCACCGGGCATCGGCTTCGTGATCTCCTCCGACATGGTCACCAGGATCGCCAGGCAGCTGATCGCGTCCGGGCACGTGACGAACTCGGGCCGCGCCGAACTGGGCGTGCAGGTCGCGACGGTGACGGGGACGAACGGCACGGCCGCCGGGGTCGGGGTCGTCTCGGTCGTCCCGGGCGGCCCGGCGGCCAAGGCCGGCATCCGCTCCGGTGACGTTGTCACGGCTGTCAACGGCACCGCCACGCCGAACGTGCAGGCTCTCACCGCGGTGCTCGCGAACCTCAGCCCCGGCCAGTCGGTTAAGGTCAAGCTCACCCGCGACAGCGGCGCCACGGCCACCGTCAGTGTGACGCTCGGCCAGTTGCCGAACACGTAGCTCCCTGCTGGTGCCGGTGCTGGTGCCTGCCGCCCGCCCGGCCTTCAGGTCGGCGGCGGCGGTGATGGCTGCTGTGACGGGGAGGTGCCGGGGCGGAGTGCGTGCTCGTCGGCGAGGGCGATGGCCAGCTCCCCTGAGGGGGTGGGATGAAAGGGTGCGGGGTCGTGCAGGCCCTGCACGTACGGCCCGGGATCGCACAGCCCGTGACCGGTGAAGTCCGGCTAGACGGAAGGAAGCCCGGCCGCTTGGGCGCCCTTGGCGAGCACGCCGTTGAGGGCGTGCAGCAGGCCGAGGAGGGATTGCTCCTTGCCCGGATCCATGCCGACCTTGTCCAGGCAGTGGCGGCTGGTGTCGAACGGATCGTAGTACAGTTTGACGAGCACCCTGGGGTGGGACGGCAGGTCGGCGAGCTGCCGGAGCAGCTGGTAGCAGCTGACCGCGAAGGCGGCCAGGCGCTGTTGGAAGTAGGCCACCGAGGCCCGGTTGTCGCACGCCCGGCTGGCGGCGCACAGCCGCAGCAGCGCCGACCAGCCCACGTCGTCGGCGCCGATGCTTACGATCGCGACCGAGGCGCGGGTGGCCTTCTTGGCCACCGCGAGCTGCGCCGGGACGGCGACGTCGGCTGTCTGCTGGGGGCCCAGGATACCGACGGGAATAGTGGCGCCGCTGCAGGCCAGGTTGAGCACCTGCCAGTGGCTGGCCGCGGCCAGGTCGGCGGCGTAGGTGTCGGCACTGCGGTGGCAAGCCTTTGCCTGCTTGCTGGGGTGCCGCTGCGGGGCGTTGCCCAGCCTGGCGGCGGTAGAGTCCCCCATCACCACGACCTGGACCCCGGTGCGGGCTGTCCCGGAAACTGCGGATACCGGGGGCAGGGGGGCCCGGCCGGCCAGCGTGGTGAGCGAATAGATGGCACGCAGCCGTGCCGGGGCGGTGTAGGCGGTCAGCATGATGCCGCCCAGGTTGACCGCCTCGGCGAAGACTAGTCCCGCCGCCAGCAGCACCGCGGTCCGGCGCAGGGACGCCCGCAGCCACCCGGCCAGCGCACCGAGCAGCAGCAGGGCGCAGGCGCCCGCGATGGCGGTCTCCCATCCGAAGTACGGGTCCAGCCGTCGGCCAGCGCCGCGCCGATGGCTTGCGCGGGATTGCCGGGGTGCGTTGCGGTGAATAGCGATCCGAGCTGCTGGTTGAGGGTGGTGCTGCTCAGTGCGAGCCGTGGCCGGACCGGCTCGAGGAACTGGATCGTGATGGGCAGGCGCTGCCCGAACAGGTCAAGCTGGCCGGGGCCTGACATGCCCAGCGTCGGCGCCGCCGCCCGACGCGGACCGTCTGCCCGGCCACCGATACCGCTTGCATCGGCGTGACCAGCAGGGCCACCGCGACCGACGCGAAGGCCACTAGAATCCCGGCCGCAAGGTAAGCAGCTGTCACGCGGGCCTGGCGGGCCATGGTCCTCGTAAGTCGCGCCGCGATGGATGGATGTATATGAGCGGTCACCGCTGCCTTCCACGCTGGGCGGTGCTGTGCGCAGCGGGCAGGGGCGCCGATGCGCCCGCCCGGCCAGCGGCGGCGTCGCCCGCAGATGCGAGCCGCGCCAGGGTGGCGGAGGGCGCTCTTTCAGCCGCCGCCGCGAGCCCGGCTTAACGCCAGAAACCTCGTGGGACGATGTGTCAAGGCATTAGCTTCCCGCCCCGTTCCGGTCAAACCCTCGGCGGATACGGGCACCTCGTATGGTTATAGCGAGAGTTCGTCTCCCGGTCTCGCCGATGCCGGTTGTTGCGCCTGCCGGCCCGCGCGGTGGCGGCGGCGGTGCGGCCGCGTAGCCACATAGGTGTCCATGCAGGATCGGGCGGGCGCAGGAGCCTCACTAGGGCCGGGATGGATGCCCCGGCCCAGGCCGGGCGGAACGGCGGCGGAAGACTTGTGAGCCGGATCAGCCCGGCATGGCGGAGAACCGTCTCGGCTGCTGTGCGCGGCGAGGGCAAGCCCGCCGGGGAGGGCGGCCGGCGTCTTCCGTACCGGCCCTGGCGGGCGGTCTGCCGGCGGCCGCTGCCGTGCGTCGGGGAATCTCGCTGGAACCGGCTGGCCCGGTGCAGGGCGGGTTTCCGGGCGGCCGGGCGACCGGGCTGGTTCTCGGGCTGGCCGTTACTGTGGCGGCTGCGGCAGAGTACGCTAGCGGCGGCCCGTTCACGACGCTGGCCTGGCTGGCGATCGCTCCCCTGCTGGCTTCTGTGGTGTTGCCTCCGCGGCTCACCGCGCTGATGGCTGGCTGGACGGTGCTGCCGGGGCTGGGGCTTACCCTCAGCGGGGCCGGACCGGCGGGGCACCCGGTCTCTCGGCTGGCCGTGCTAATGCTGCTGGCCGCTTTCGCGGTGGCCAACGCAATGCTGCGCAGCGCTGCGCAGCGGCGGCTTGGCCAGGCCCGTGCGGTGGCCAGGGTCGCGCAGAGCGCGCTGCTCCGCGAGGTGCCCCGGACCATGGCCGCGGCCCGGCTGCCATCCCGCTACCTGTCGGCCTCGGCAGAGGCGCGGGTGGGGGGAGATCTGCTAGAGGTGATCGACGGGCCGCGCCCACGATGGCTGGTCGGCGACACCAAGGGAAAGGGGCTGCCCGCGGTCCGGCTGGCCAGCGTCGCCGCCACCAGCTTCCGGGATGCCTGTGCCCGGTCAGGCCTGTCGCTGCCGGAGGTGGCCCGCGGTCGATCTATCGGTGACCCGGGCGGCAGGTAAGGAGGATTTCGTCACCGCGGTGTTCGCCGAGCTTGACCCCGCAGCTGGGTTCAGCTCGTGCTCTGCGGGCATCCCCCGCCTTTCCGGCTGACTGCCGGCGGCGAGCTGGAGCCGATGGCCCCGGAAGTGTTCGCGACGCCGCTGGGCCTGAACCCGAACCTGCACCTGTCGACCTTCTCAGTGCGCACCGGTGACCGGCTGGTGTTCTTCACCGACGGGCTGCTCGAGGCCCGCGACCAGGCTGGCCGGCTCTTCAGCGTCAGCGAGCACCTCCAGACACTGCGCCGGCCCAGCCTGCAGTCGGCCATCGACGAACTGCTGGACCAGGTGCGCGCACACCCGCTACCACCTTGGGGACGACGTCGCCGTCCTGCTCGTAGAGCTCACGCTGACCGGCGCCGCCAGCGAAGCAGATGACGACGCCGGGCAAGATGGGGGTCCGAGCGCTTCGGTGCCGCCGGTCACGGCCGCGCCGGGGCCCGCCCGCGACGACCAGGTCATCGGGGCCGCCGGGGCGCGGACGTTCGTCAAGCCGCAGGCGGCCCCCTGCCTGACTGACAAGGTGCTCGACGCGCAGAAAGCGCGCCGCGACCGCCCGCTAGGCAAGTCGGTCGCGGCGCGGCCCCTTTGACGAGACGAACTTTATTCGTAGCGCGATATTTCTGTCAACGCGGGCCGTCGTCAATGCGGGCGGTGAGGACTGCACGGGCTTGCTGCCCGTGATTCACCCTTGGGTGCGGTGACCAGGGCCCTGTGCCGGGCGACGGTGCTTCCACCTGGGGTGGCTGTCCGCGTAGAACACCATGACGATCGGTACGGCCAGGCAGATCACGGTAACGATGGGGACGATGACTGGGACGAGAGGCGATCCCAACAAAACAGCACCTTCTCTCGAGAGCGCCCGGCCGGCCATCGGTGCAGCGGGGACGTCAGGGCGCCCGGTGACGTAATCCAGATAGATATCGTACAACGATATAAATTTACCCCGAGTCCAGCAGGCCGCCAAACCGGGTGGCGTGGCCTGTCCGGGCCGCGGAGCCGATGGTCAGCAGCAGGACGAGTAGCGATGCGAGATAATCCTGGGGTGACCGAGCCCGCGGCGGCGCCCTCGTCGTTTTCGTTGCGCACGGCGTGGTCGCGGAGTTTGGAGACGCCGCTTCGCCGGTTCTTGCGGACCGAGACTGGCAGCGCGGCGATCTTGCTTGCTGCTACGGTCGCGGCGCTGGCCTGGGCCAATATTGACCCGGCCGGGTATGCGGGTACCTGGGGCACGGTGCTGGTGATCCGGTCCGGCGCGCGGGGCCTGGCCGATACCTGGCAGGGCTGGGTGAATTCCGGGCTGATGGCGTTCTTCTTCCTGGTGGCCGGGCTGGAGGTGCGCCGCGAGTTCGACCTGGGCGAGTTGCGGGAGCGGCGGAGGCTCGCGCTGCCGGTCGTGGTCGCTGTGGGCGGGATGGTCGTCCCGGTCGCGATCTACCTGGCCATCAATGCCGGCCACTCCTCGGTGACCGGCTGGGGGGCGGCGATGTCCACCGATACCGCCTTCGCGCTGGGCGCGCTGGCCCTGGTCGGTGCGGGTGCTCCCGACCGGGTGCGCACTTACTTGCTGACGTTCGCGCTGACTGATGACGTGGCCGGGATCGTGGTCATCGCGCTGGCATACAGCGGTCATATCAGCCTGCCCGCGCTGGGTGTCGGTGTTGTCATACTGGGCGTGGCGGCCGTGCTGCGCCGCCGGGGGGTGCGCAATGGCGCGTTCTACCTGCTGCTGGGGGTGGCAGGATGGATCGCGTTCTTTGAGTCCGGGGTCGATCCGGTGGTGGTCGGCCTCGTGATGGGCCTGCTCGCGCTCGCCTACCCCGCCTCGCGCCGTGACCTGGAGCAGGCATCGGAATCGTTTCGGCTGTTCCGTGAGCAGCCAACTCCGGAACTGGCCCGCGCCGCGCGGGAGAGCGTACGGCTGGCGCTGTCACCCAACGACCGGCTGCAGCAGTTGTTCCATCCGTGGACCAGCTACCTGATCGTGCCGTTGTTCGCCCTGGCGAACGCGGGGATCGCCATCAGTGGCGGCTTCCTGGCCCGCGCCTACACATCGCCGGTTACGCTCGGGATCTTGCTCGGCTATGTGGCGGGCAAGCCGATCGGCACCGTCGGCGCCGCCTGGCTGCTCACCCGCATCAGCCGCGGCCGGATCCGCCCGTCGGCCGGGTGGGCCGCGGTGACCGGCGCCGGGGCCATCGCGGGGATCGGATTCATCGTGTCCTTGCTGATTGCCTCGCTTGCGTTCCACGGCAGCCAGCTCGCCGAGGCGAAGGTGGGTATCCTGTCGGCCGCGCTGTGCGCGTCTGGGCTGGGCTGGGCCGTGTTCCGGGTCACCGCGCTGCTGCCCAAACAGCTGCGGCTGCGAGCGCTGCTGGGTACCGCCGAAACCATCACCGACCTGGCGGTGCCCGTCGATCCAGAGCGCGACTACATACGCGGCCCGGACCGGGCACCGGTCACGGTAGTGGAGTACGGCGACTTCGAATGCCCCTACTGCGGCCGCGCCGAACCGGTGGTCCGCGAACTGCTGGCCGACTACGGCGACGTTCGCTATGTGTGGCGGCACCTGCCGCTCACTGACGTTCACCCTCATGCGCTTGTCGCGGCCGAGGCGTCCGAGGCCGCGGCGGCGCAGGGCAAGTTCTGGCAGCTGCACGATCTTCTGCTGGACCACCAGAGCGCGCTGACGGTCAGCGACCTGATCCGCTACGCAGCCGAGGCCGGCTTGGACACCGGACGGTTCACCGCCGACCTGCAGAACCACACCGGGCAGGCCAAGATCGCCGCAGACCTGGACTCCGCCGACCTGAGCAGCGTTTCCGGCACTCCCACATTCTTCATCAACGGCAAACGCCACCACGGCGCCTACGACATCGCTACCCTCTCCGACGCGGTGCGGACGGCCCGGTCCCAGAGCCTCATCAACGACCGCGGCAAGCTCCGGCGCCCCTCCTGACCGGCTCGTCCCGGGCACACGGCAATGGCAAGCGATTTCGCTGGCAAGAAGCAGGCCACCGAGCTTCCAGGAGACTTGTTGGCAGCCGCCCCCGGGGAACGTAAGCTCATGTTCAGGTGAGCCGGGAAGTCTGGTCGGCGCGATATCGCACTTTGGACTCGTGCACCTGGAGCGCTCATGACGATTCCCCGCCACCTCCCGCGCCACACGTCTCGAAGAGCCGGGATCGTGGCCGGGCGGATAAGCCGGGACCGAGTGGCGGTGCTGTCCGGGCTGGTGGCTCCGCTGGCCCTAGCGGTGATCTTGGTGCCATTCCGGTCCGGGCTGCCCAACACTGACGCCGCGCTCGCCCTGATCCTGGTGGTAGTCGCGGTCGCCGCGAGCGGGCGCCGGCTAGCGGGCGTGCTGGCGGCGCTGTCCGCGGCTGCCTGGTTTGATTTCTTCCTCACGGTGCCGTACGAGCGGTTCACCATCACCCGCCGCCCGGACATCGAGACGACGGTGCTCCTGCTGGCCATCGGCGTGGCGGTCACCGACATCGCGGTACGGGGGCGCCGCCAGCATGCGGCAGCCGCACGGCGGGCGGGCTACCTGGAGGGCATCAACGCCGCGGCGCGGGCGGTCGCGACGGGCGAGTCGGCGGCTGGCCTGACCGAGCAGGTGTGCGGGCGGTTGACGGGGTTGCTGCAGTTGTCTGGGTGCCGTTTCCAGGACGGGGTCGCCGGGATCGGAGGCCCGGCCAGGCTGCTGCGTGACGGCACGGTGGTGGTCGGCGCCCGGGTCTGGGACATAGAGCAGTACGGGCCTCCACCGGGCCGTGATATTGAGCTGCTGGCCGAGGCTGGGGGTCTGCTGCAGGGACGGTTCCTGCTCACGCCCGGCAAAGAGACACGCCCCGGACTGGAGCAGCGTCTCGTCGCCGTTGCGCTGGCCGACCAGGCAGGTGCCGCGCTCTCGGGTGATCAGCTGGCGAGCCGCCGCGGGTAGGACCGAGGACGCCACGCTCCTTCAAGCCTGGACGGCAGGCGGAATGTCTCGCTAACCGAGACGGGTCGGAGGGCCAGGCCGCGGAATGGGAGGGGTGGTGATGGCGACAGGCTGGCTGCTGGCGGCGTTCGCCATGGGGGTGACGGTGAGCCTGGCCGCGAGCTGGCTGCTGGTCTCCCGGCTGGAGCGGCTCGCCGAACGGGCCGGGTTCTCCGAGGCCTGGCTGGGGCTGGTCGCGGCACTGGCCGCCGACGCGCCGGAGATCACCTCCGCGGTGACCGCACTGGCCCGTGGTCAGGCCAGCGTCGGCGCGGGGGTGGTGATCGGGTCGAATGTGTTCAACCTGGCCGCGCTGCTCGGTCTGGCCGCGCTCGTCGCCGGGCGGATCGCTTTCCATCGCCGGGTGGTTTTGCTGGGCGGCGTCCCGGGCATCTGGGTCGCTGCCGTGTGCCTGCTCGTGGTGGCGTCCGTCGTGCCGCCAGCCGGCGGGCTGGCCCTGGCCGCGCTAGTACTAGGCCCCGGGGTCGCGGTGCTGGGGATGCGGCGCGCCCGGATAGAGCGGCTGCGGCTGCCGGCCGCGTGGGTGCGGTGGCTGATCGCGGCGGTTCACGAGGAGGAAGACGAGCTATCTGAGGCGGTCCGGCCCTGCCCGGGCACCTGGCGCGACGGCGTGGCCGCCATCGCCGCGCTGGTCGCGGTCGTGGCGGCGAGCACGGTGATGGAAGTGGCGGCCACCGAACTCGGCAGCCGGTACGCGGTGGCGGGGATCGTAACGGGCGGACTGGTGCTCGCGGTGGTGACAAGCCTGCCGAACGCGGTCAGCGCGGTCTACCTGGCGATGCGCGGCCGCGGCGCGGCAGTACTGAGCATCGCGCTGAGCAGCAACGCGATCAACGTCCTGGCCGGCCTGCTTATCCCGGCCAGCATCACCGGGCTCGGGGCGGCCTCCGGGCAGGACATCCTGGTGGCCGCCTGGTACGCGGGCCTGACCGTTCTCGCCCTCGCGTTCGCCTACCGCGGCCACGGCCTGACCCGCCTGCCCGGCGCGCTAATCATCGCGGGCTACCTGGCCTTCGTCGCAGCACTGGGCGCCGCCCTAGCGCACGGCGGTGTCTATCCGGCGGCCGCCATCGTGCCCGCTGCCGTCATCGCCGCGCCCGCCGCTGCCGTGCTGGCGGGGCCGGGTACCCGCTCGCAGCACGGCGCCCTGTCCGGCCTGCCCGCCTGGTGGCGGCGGGAATCCCTGCTGTGCGGCTTGAGCACCGGCCGCCTGTGGGCGGCCAGCCTACTGGCGTGCCTGGGGATCGCGGCCTGCGATGCCGCCTGCGGGCCGCACCTGGTCCTGATCGGCCTGCTGATCTGCGGGCCGTGCTGCGCGCTGCTGACCGCCCGGTGGCCGCTGACCGCCGTCACCGGCGGATTCGCCGTCGCGCTTGGCATTGTGCTCGGCGTCCCGGACCAGATCTTCGCGACCACCACCCAGTACGCGTTCGTCGCCGCGGTCGCGGCGGCCAGCGCGCTGTCCACCGCGTGCTCGGCGGTGCTCCAGCGCCGGCATTCCTGACGGCGCGGATCGGGAGTCAGCCGCATCCGTTCGGAAAATCAAACCATCATCCCGAACGGGGCGCGGCTGACTGCCTCCCGCCGACGGCTCTCCCCGGTCATTCAGGCCGAGGCCGGGGTGTGCTCGCGGACGTAGCGGACGAGCCCGGCCACGTCGTCGGGCACGAGCCGGCTGATGGCCCCGCTGGAGTAGACGCTGACCACGACCTTGCCGTGCGGGTCGAGGACGAATCCGGTGGACTGGAGGTACACAGGGTCGGGTTGGCGAAGGCCCCGGTGAGTTCCGCGACCTTGCCGCGCCGGCGCCGTGCCCGACGGGGAAGGCCAGGCCGTGCCTGGCGATCAGGGCGGCGGTGGTGGCCTCGTCATCGACCGACAGGGCGGCGACCCGGACCCCGGCGTCTGCCAGGACGCCGCCGGCCCGCTGGAAGGCGCGCAGCTGAGCATTTCAGTAGGGGCACCACGATCCCCGGTAGAACAGCAGCACGCCGAACTGGCCGGCGAACGCGTCCGGCATCTTTACCGTTTGCCCGCCGGGGACGGTGAGGGTCAGTTCGGGGAAGGTGTCGCCGGGATGCAGCAGGGGCATGGACAGGCTCCTCGTCAGTAGTCGATCTGGGTCAGGATGCGGCGATGCCCTCGGCGCCGGCGGCGCCGGGTACCGTGACCGAGCCGATCTCGGTGAGCGAGCCGCCGGAGCCGACGCGGAACTCGTCGACGATGCCGTTCGCGCCGGTCTCGGCATACAGGTAGGCGCTATCCGCGGAGGATGTCGCGTCGGTGGTCCCGGCGTCGGTTGCCGTCGTGCCTAGCGGCTGCAGCGTGCCGCTGCCCTGGTCGGCGTAGCTCGACAGCGTGCCGCTGCCTGCGTTGGAGGCGTAGAACAAGGACCCGTCCCGCGCGATCCAGCAGGTGGCTTTCTGCCCGGTCGCCGCCCGGCTGGCCAGCGTCAGCGTCCCGTCCGGGTTGACCGTGTACGTGGCGACCGCGTTGTCGCCCGCCTCGGCGACCACCAGGTGTCCGCCGGTGTCGAAGGTGATGCCGAACGGGAGATTGCCCGGGTCCGCCGTGACGACGGGCGTGGCCGACGGGCTGCCGGAGAAGCCGAGCGCGAACACGTCGATGTCGTTGCCGTTGGCCTTCGTGGTGACGATCAGCTTGGACCCGTCCGGGGTGAAGGCGACCTGTCCGGGCGTGTGGGTGAACTCCGGGGTCAGTGTCGGGTCGAGGCTGAGCGGGCGGTTCCAGGCCGGGATCCGGACCAGGGTCGCTCCGATCCGCAGGAAGCCCTGGACCGACCCGCCGTCGCGGGCGTTGAGCACGTAGACGAGGTTGCCGTGGAGGGCGACACTCACCGGGAACGCCCCGCCGGACGAGATGACCTGGCGGCGGACGAGGCGGTCACCGTAGACCGAGAACACGGTGACCGTGTCGCTCCCGGCGTTCACCGCGTACAGCAGGCCGTGCTCGCGGTCGTAGACCAGCGACCCCTGCGAAGCCAGGTGGTCCACCGCCGACCCGTCCAGTATCCCGCCGAGTCCGCCGGTCTGGTAGGTCCCGGCCGCGCGCAGCGTCCCGTCCGCGGCCCGGTCGTAGACGGCCACAGCGTTCCCGCTAACGGCGTCGGTCTGGACGAACACCGCACCGGTCTGGCCGGGGTAATGGCCAGCGGCCTGCGTGGCGGCGAATGCGGTTCCCGGTACGACAGCCACGGCAGTGATCGCGAGGCTGCCGACGGCGGCGAGCCGAACAGTTCTGTTCATGAAGTTCCTCTTTCGGGGGAGGCCACAGGTGCTAGCTGCGTCCGGTCTGCTTCCGCAAGCGTGGTTTCCGTGGCCCGCGCCGCACATCGTCAAGACGGACAACACCTCCGTGCTCCCAACCGCGCCAGGGCTACCCGGCTCGACGGCGGGAGGCCAAGGGGAACGAGAGCGTGCCGAGCAGCGGTCGGCACGGCGCGACCACGGCGAGAGAGACCGCCGAGCTAACGTGGGAACAGCCTGCACGCGAAGGCAGCAGGCGCCGGCGCCTCTGCCGAACTCAAAGACCGGCAGACGAGGCAGGAACCCGTGTCGCACTGCTCGGCTTCGACAATCCGGGGTCACAGCGGGACGGGGCTGTACTCCGTGATCCCGTATTCGTCGCCCGCTGCCGCAATCAGCAGGCCGAGTGCGGCCGTCACCGCTGCCTGGTCGTGACTCGAGAGCCGTGCCATGATCCGCGCTAGCTCGCGCCGCCGCCAGGTGCTCGCCGCGGTTACCAGCCGCTGGCCGCTGGCGGTCAGCTCGAGAGTCACTACGCCGCGGTGCCGCGGGTCGGTGCCGCGGGCCGCGTGCCCGGCGGCGACGAGCCGGTCAGCCAGCCTGGTGACAGTCGAAGGGTCAAGCCCGAGCGTTCTGGCAGCCTGCCCGGACGGCACTGGTCCCAGGTCGGCGATCACGGCCAGCA
>Ga0335072_10014099_pt1 | contig 11355 bp, 8 predicted proteins | sample Lox_Sample_21_FD_206725 | JGI IMG/M metagenome (GOLD analysis project Ga0335072, IMG submission 206725) | Soil microbial communities from Loxahatchee National Wildlife Refuge, Florida, United States - Lox_Sample_2.1 | ecosystem: Environmental > Terrestrial > Soil > Wetlands | place: USA: Florida...
TTCAGCGCAGAGCGGGCCGACTGTCTGCGCCGTTGGCTCGTCCTCTGTTCCGACGAGGACGAGCGTCGGTACTTTGATCTGGCTCAGTCGGGATTCTGCGCCGGCCAACGAGCCCGCGGGCGAGAGAAGGACGAGCGTTTTCGACGCCGCGTCTGCTGCGGCTGCGTAGAGAAGCGCCGGAACCGCGGCGCGATCGGCAGCGATCATCCCATGGTCCGCAAGGCGCAAGCTCGCGACGATTTTGCCCAGAAGACCCACGCCGTCTGCTGGCGGATGGCTCGCGAGGGCCTCGCTTTGCAACACGACGACGCGGAAATTTTGCGCCAGCTTCTGCTCCAACACCGTCGGTGCCGCGCCGGACTCGTCGTGGAGCGAGACGATTGTCTCACCCTGGCCCCGCTCGAAACAGCGGATCGACACACCGTCCAGCTCGATCCGGCGCTCGGTGAAGCCGCTGGTCATTGCGCCGCTCCAACGCGTAGAGGCCGGTCTGCGCCGCCCTCCGACGCTGCTTCGCCAAGGTGGCGAATGCGAGGAAGAACCTCGGTCGCAAAGAGCCGCATCGATTTCTTGGTCTCTTCGATCGTCAGCGTGCTCGTGAAGCCGCCGAAAATGAGGTCTATGACGCCCATGCCGGTCGCTTGGTAGAATTCTTCGATCTGGCGAACAACCGTGTCGGGATCGCCGCAGAAGCGTACCTCGTCCAGGCCCATTCCGGGTCGAGCCGCCTGCGGCAGCTCGACGACGCTGCCGCGCCCCGAATAAAGCCCGCCCCTTGGATCATTTGTCGCGACGAGCCCGTCGCCGAGCCGGGACGCTTCCTTGGTGTCCTCGCCGACGGCGATGCGGCAGCGATAGACGAATTGGTCGGGCGTCGGCTCCCAGCCGTGGCGGGCGCATTCATCGCGGTAGTGCCGCGTGAGCTCAGCGGCAAAGCGCACGGGATAAAAGGAGATGCCCAACCCGATCCGCATCACGGCGGCAAACGAAGCGGACTCCTTGCTGTTTCCGGAATAATAGAAAGGCGGATGCGGACGCTGCACCGGACCCGGCCAGACCGAGACGGTGCGGAAGCGGTAATAGCGGCCGATCCAGCCGAACGGGCGTCCTTCGGTAAAAGCGCGGAGGATGAGGGTGGTCGCCTCCTGCGTGCGAGCCCGGGTTTCCTCCGGATTGACGCCATAGGACAGGAACTCGTTGGGCGTGCCGCGCAGGAAAAGGACGACCGCGCGGCCGCCGCTCATCGTATCGAGGAGCGCCAGCTCCTCTGCGATGCGCACCGGATTGTTCATGGCAACGAGCGGTCCCAGCACCGCGATCTTGGCACGCGGCAGGACCTGGCTCAGGGCCGCGCTCACGAGCATGGCGTTAGGGGCCAAGAGACGCGGCGAATAATGATGCTCCGACGTGCTCACCCAATCAAAGCCCAGTTCGTCCGCGAGCAGCGCCAGCTCGAAATTGATGCGGTGCGAGCGAAGCGCTTCCTCGGGGCGCGCCAGACTCTGCGGCGTCGGCCAGCCGCCATAGCGCAAGGCCTCGGCACCGTAATAGGTATTAGCGCAGAGATACGAGACTTTCATCGTTCCCTCCATTGACGCTTCTCACTTGAAATACTACCTCACGCGGGGCCAAGAGAGTAATTGGTCTGGCCCGGAGATGCAGCTTAGTCTTTCCTAGCCCCATCTATCGACGGAGCGTGCCATGGCGACGAAGATCGATCCCGCAACTCCAGGCTGGCAACAGCGCCACGTTGAGCTCTATCTCAAAACGGACGGAGCCGAGGGGCACGTCCTCGATTTCGGCCGGCCCGGGGTGCCTGAGGTCAACTGTCTTCTTCTGCAGACAACCGGCCGCAAGAGCAACGCGACGAAAACGACGCCGCTTATCTATGGCCGGGACGGTGCCGGCTATGTCGTCGTCGCATCAAGAGGCGGCGCGCCGACGCATCCCGCCTGGTTCCTCAATCTCCGCGACAACCCCGAGGTCCGGTTTCAGGTGGTGGATAAGAAATATCGAGGCGTCGCGCGGATCACGACCGGTGCGGAGCGCCAGCGCCTGTTCCACATGATGGCGGGCCTCTTTCCGTCCTACACCGACTATCAGGCTAAGACGACGCGCGAAATTCCGGTTGTGGTGCTGGAGCCGCAAGGAACGATCGACCGGCTTTAGGTCAGCGCGTATTTTGCGGATAGAGTTGATGATAGGCGTCGATGATGCGCTGCTGATAGGCGTGCTTCAACGCGGGGGTGGCGCTGTTATAACGGCCGATGCCGTCCCAGATGTCTCCCTGCGCCTCGCCCACTTTGACTCGCAAGATGTAGGCGGCAGCAAAGATGTTGAAGCACCCGTTGTCGCGAATTGCGTCGAACATTTCCAGCGCCGGGCGGTGCAGAAGGGTTGCGAATTGCGGGACCCAGGTCTCGGCATTGATCTGCGCCGGTCCGCAATCATGCGTCCCGTTCACGTTCGTGGTGCATGCGCCGATATGACCCGATTCGGCCTTGAGGATGAGCCATAGCGCGGGCTGGGCGAACCCATAGGCGGTCGCGGCGGCCGAAATACAGGCGGCGGTAATCGGTGCGAGCATCTTACTGTCCCGCCACGGCGCGATCGCCGCCAGACTCGCTCGCCCGTCCTGCAAGACGCCGCAGCGCGAGCCACACGGGCCAGAAATACAGTCGGCCGACGCTGTGCCACCGGCCGTCGGTGCCATCGCCAAGGCCCATCCGGAACTGCTCGCCGTGCTGAGGCAAGGCGAGCGTCCCGTAGAGCCGATCCCACAGCGCGATCTCGAACCCGCGATTCTTGCCGAAATGACGCGGCTCGGCGCTGTGATGGAGCTGATGGTGAGCCGGGCTGATGAGCCAACGGTCCAGAACGCGCCCATAAGAGATCCATACCTGCCAATGCTTCAAGTTGCCCAGCAGATTGAATCCCCACAAGAGCACATGCATCTCGAGGAATTGGTAGAACGAGACATTGGGACCGCCGAGCCATTGGAACGCCCAGGTGACGAGGCCCGTGGTGATCGCCGATCCCCAGGCCATGACGGCGAGATCGACCGGATGCACCCGGAAGGCGGTGATGGGGGTCAGCACCTCGGCCGAGTGATGCGGCTTGTGGAACTCCCACAAGAGCGGCACGTCGTGAAGCACCGAATGCGCCACAAAGCGCCCGAAATCGTACGCGATGAAAAATACGACGGTATAGACGATCCGCGTGGCCCAATGCGCCGCGCCGAGGCCATGAGGATCCCCCAACACGGGGCGCAGGACGCCGTCGAGGCCGCTCGCGATCACGCCGCCGGTTAACAGGGCCGGTCCGATCAGCAAGGGGTAGACGACTGCGTTTACGAGATAATAGCGATAGTCGGCTCGCGCCGATGGATGCCACCACAAGGCCCGGCCGAGAAAGCGCCGTCGGAACTCCTGCCAAGTCGGCCTCATCTCTTCGCCACGCGGCGCAAAGCGCCAGAACAGCGCCGCGACAACGATGGTCGAGATCAGGAACGGCCAATAGAGCTGCGACTGGGTCTGCAAAAACGGCACGAATGACCCGAAGATCAGGGTAAGCACGACCGTCAGATAATGCTGAACCTGTTGTGCCGTATCGGGCGACATGGGAATGGGCGCGCGCTGCTGCGTCTGCGCGTCATCTTATGCGCGTCGCGGCGCGTTGGCAAACCGAAGCGTCAGCGGCCCCTGACTCGGAACCAGATCGCTTCGTTGCCGGACGACGACGGCGAGGTGTCGATCCCCGGCGTTTGATCGTCGGCCACGCCAGCGCCGTTCTCGAGGAACAGGTTGCTGTTCGGGCCGCCGAGCGGCGTGTCGGCGCTGACCGGTATCGGCTCCGGCTGGGTCGCCGGCGTGACGGGCGCGATATCCGTGAGGGGATCCGAACTCGGTAGCCCCTCATTGCCGATGATGCCCGCGAAAAGAGTCGCGCCACTATCGATATCAACGACGGAGCCCGGTCCGAAGGGACCGCCCTCGCCGCCCGCCAAAGTGGGCATCGGCGCGCTGGTACCGCCGCCCAGGAGCGGCGGCGATTCGGTGGACGTCGCCACAAGGGGCGGTGGCGGCGGAGAGGATGGAATTATGGTTTGCAGCAAACCAGTGGCAGCCGTCTGTTGAATATTGGATGGAGACGACGATCCGGTTCCGGCCGTAAAGGGCACGGGCGACGCGGACCCGAGAGCAATCGCCGCGGAATTGATGCCACAGGTAAGGCACGAACCCTCGGAACTGTCGGTCAGGATCGTGAACGTGGCCCCGAGGCCCGCCAACTGACTGCCGAGGCCCGCTTCCGACTGACCGATCATGCTTAGCGCGTAATCGTAGGCAAAATTCGAGGTTGCGCCGGCGGCAAGGGTGCCGAGCGTGATCTTGATCCCGGCACCGAGGTCCTCGGGACCTTGGGTCCCGCCCGACGGGAATCCTGAAAAGCTATAAGGCACCTGGGGATTGGGGTTTTCGAACCCTTCGTAGCTCGTGTCGATGATCGGCGACGCGGCGCCCGTGGGAATGGTCGTCACCTCGTCGAATTCGGTCGGATAGACGTCCCAGTCGATATCGCGTTGGAACAGGACCGCGAGGCTTGCGCCGCTGGTGTTGGTCACGGACTCCTGGATCGTGAGCACGTTCGGCGCGATGAAATTATAGAATTGTGAAAGCGTGAGCGTACCGTCGCCGATATTGTTGACCACCATTGCCGTATGGGCGGTGTAACTGGCGATCGAGGTCGTCTCGTTGTCGTTGCCGAAATCCGCGGGATCGGCATAGGCATAGCCGGTCGACGAGCCGCTCCAGGAAATGCCCCAGGATTCCTGCGGCGATCCTGGGGCAAGCGGGTCGTACGCGTCGGAAATTCGCCGAAATCCGATGCCGGTCGTGAAATCGTACAGCACGCCCGTCGTATCGACGCCCACTTCGAAGCTGTCCGTGGGGTCTGTGATCACCATAGACACGGGATCGACGATTGCGCCGGCAACGGTTGTGGTGCCGCCAACGCTCAGGACCGAACCCGCGTCGGTGACGAACACGCCACTCCCCTCGAGGCCATAGGATTTCGAGTTGGCGTAAAGTGGCGCCACGCTGAACCCCGAGCCGACAAGGCCTGTCGCCCCATCCCATCCGGCGACGAGGTTGATGTTGCCGGTGCCGGAATTCTCGATCGACGCGTCGATCGTGATGTTGCTGGTGGCGAGAAGGGAGAACTGGTTGGCGCTGCTGTAGAGGATCGGGCTTTCGACATCGATCGCGCCGTCGGAGTTGCTGCCGGTCGCTTCGACGATCACCTCGTTGCTCGCAAGCGCCGTCACGATCGAGGCAGGGCTCATCGTGCACGCGCTATCGCAGATCGTGAAATCGGCGGGATCGAGCAGCCACGTGCCGTCATGCCCCGCCGGCGCCGATGTGTCGACGGTGCCGGCGATCGACAACGCGCCGCCCGAGGTCTCGACAGAGCCGCCATTGCCGCCCTGCGCGCCGCCGCGCGCGGTGATGCTGCCGGCGACTGTGGTGGCGTCCTGCGACCACACCGCCACGTCGCCGCCAGCGCCGCTGGTGATCGCGTCGGCATCGATGATCGAGCCCGCCGCCACGGTCGTCGTCGCCGCGTTCTCGAGCGGCCCGGCGCCATGGAAGTCGCCGCCGATCAGCGCCGTCCCGCCGCCCGCGTCCCCCGACACGTCGATCCGCGCGCCCGAGGCCACCGTGACGCTCGCCCCCAGCACCTCGACCGTGCCGCCGGTCTCGCCCGCACCTTTGCCCGACGCGTCGAGCGTCCCGCTCACCGCGGTTCCGCCCCCCGTCGCCGACAGCACGATCTTGCCGTCGACAGTGGCCGCACTCGTCGCCTCGACGATCCCGCTCGTGTTGATCACGTTGTCGAGCACATCCGTGGCGGTCTTGGCCGTCATCAGCACGAGGCCGCCCGGCGCCGACACCGTCCCCTTGTTCTGAACCAGCGTCCCCGCCGCCTGGGACCCGCTCGTCACCGCGAAGCTCAACAGACCGTCGCCCGCGAAATCCACCGCATAGGTCGACGCCCCCGCCACCACCACCGTGCCCAGTTCCGCCGCGATCAGACCCTCGTTCGTCACATGCGCGCCCGCCAGCACCACCGACCCGCCGCTGCCGGCCGTGATCGTCCCGCGGTTCACGATCCCCGCATTGGCGCCCCCCGGGATGTCGAAGCTGTAATTGCCGGCAAGAAAATCGGCGTCATGGATGTCCGCCGTCGACAGCAGAACCCCCGCCGCCGAGATCACCCCGCTTTGCCCCACCACGATCCCCGCCGGGTTCACCAGCCACACCCGACCGTTCGCGCTCAGCGACCCGTAGAGAAAAGACGGGCTGCCCCCCAGCACCCGGTTGAGCGCCACCGCGCTCGCACTCGGCTGCTGAAACACCACCGACGAGCCGCGCGGGATCGAGAACCCGCTCCACGTCAAAAGCGCGCTCGGCGAGGTCTGCGTGATCACCGTGCTCGTCGCAGACGGCTGCGAAATCGTCGCCGATCCCGCTACGACCTGACCACCCGTCGGATTGGCCTGCGCCGGCCCGTTCCACGCGACGGCGAGCGCGACCACGGCGGCGCCGCAACAAACCGATTTTTCCAAATTATGCAAAGCCCCCATGCCCCAATTATACCGATCCTGCTCGGCGCGACACCGACTCTTTTATTGATCGCGACCAAAAACGCTTGTCAAACACAACAAATTTTAAGCGCGCCGAGGACCGCGCGATCTAAACGAGAAGACACGGGTCGCGCGCTAGCCAGACGCTAGGCGCCGCAGCCGCATGAAGCGTAAATGTCGCCGCTAGACTGTCGCCGCCGGATCGATGGAGGCCGGAAGCGGAATCGAACCGCTGTACGAGGATTTGCAGTCCTCTGCATAGCCACTCTGCCATCCGGCCGGAGGACCGCGACATATAGGGCGCGCTAGCTCGTTTGGTCAAGCCGACTGCCCGCCGCACCTAGCGGTTGTCATGCTGCGCCGCGATCGATATAAAACCACCCAAGGATGAATTCCTTGCTCTCGGTACGATGCTCGATTACCGCGCCGCACGTCTCAACATGGTTGAAGGCCAGCTCCGCACGAACAAGGTGACGGATGCGGCTGTCCTCGACGCCTTCCTTGCCGTCCCGCGCGAGCGCTTCGTGCCGGAGGCGTTGGCGGGCTCGGCCTATGTCGACGAGGACATACCCTTGGGCGCGGGCCGCCATTTGCTCGAGCCGATGGTGCTGGCTCGGATGCTGCAACTGGCCGAGATCGCGCCCGACGCGGGCGTGTTGGAGATTGGCGCGGCATCGGGATATGGGACCGCGATCCTGGCCCGTCTCGCCGCCCGCGTGATCGCGGTCGAAAGCGATGTGCGCCTTGCCGGCATTGCCCGGCAGCGGCTGCAGGAATTGGCGGCGGGGAACGCGACCCTGCTGGAAGGGCGCCTCGAAGAGGGCTATCCCGCCGGCGCGCCCTACGAGGCCATTGTCATCGAGGGCGCGGTTGCCGCCATACCCGAGCCGATCACGCGCCAGCTCGCCGAAGGCGGCCGACTCGTCGCGGTGGTGAAGCCGCGTTCCGGGCTCGGGCAAGCGGTGCTGGTGACGCGCACGGCGGGCGCCTTGTCGCATCGTCCCGTTTTCGACGCAGGCGTGGCGCTTTTACCTGGCTTTGCCGCGGCGACCGGCTTCGTGTTCTAGTCGCGCGAGGCCACGAATAGGAATCGAGCATCCATGGTCCGACCGCGCTTCTTTGTCTCCGCAGCTCTTGTCGCGCTCGTCTCCAGCCCAAGCTTCGTGCGCGCCGAGACGCTCGAGGAGGCGATGGTGTCGGCGTACAACTCCGAGCCGGCCCTTCTTGCCGAGCGCTCGAACCTGAGTGCCGTCGACGAAGGCGTGCCTCAGGCTTTGTCCGGCTGGCGCCCCACCGTGGCGTTCACCGGGTCGGCCGGCTTTGAGCATTTCGAGAACACGCCGCCGGCGCCGCCGACCGTGCCCGGCTCTGCCCAGATCGACCCAAAGATCATCGACCTCAACGTCACGCAACCGATCTATCAGGGCGGCCAGACCGTCGCCAAGACCGCCGCCGCCGAACAAGCGGTCGATGCCGAGCGCGCCCGCTATGCCGCCGAGGAGAGCCTGGTCCTGTTCAGCGTCTCGCAAGCCTATTTCGATTCGCTGCGCGACCAGGCCGTCGTGCAGCTCAACATCAACAACGAGCAGGTCCTGCGCCGCCAGCTCGAATCCACGAACGATCAGTTCCGCGTCGGATCGCTGACCCGGACCGACGTGGCGCAGGCCGAGGCGCGGCTTGCCGCCGCGCGCGCGAGCCGCGAGGCCGCCGAAGGCACGCTCGCGATCGATCGTTCGAACTATCTGCGCTTCGTCGGCCATCCGCCTCAGGATTTGACGCAGCCCGGATTGCATCCCGTCATACCGGCCACCCGCGACGAGGCGATCGCGATGGCCTCGACCAAGAATCCCAATGTGATCGCCGCGGTCTATACCGAGGCTTCGGCGCGCTCGACAGTGACGGCGACCCAGGCGCAATTGTTGCCGAGCCTCAATTTCGTGTTCGACGTGAACCGCTCGCAGGAGACGGTGGCACCTCAGCGCGAGACCACGACCGCCTCGGGCGTCTTCCGCATGACCATGCCTCTTTACGAGGGCGGGCAGATCTATTCGCAGACTCGCCAGGCCGAGGAGAAGGTGGCTCAAAGCCTCGGCCTTACCGATGATGCGCGCCGCCAGGCGGTACAGGCCGCGATCCAATCGTGGGAGACGCTCCAATCGGCCAACGCCAGCGCTTATTCGCTGCAGGCAACCATTGCCGCCGACCAGATCGCGCTCGAAGGCGTACGCCAAGAGCAGCAAGTGGGATCGCGCACCATCCTCGACGTGCTCAATCAGGAGCAGGAGCTGTTCACCGATCAGGTGAGCCTCGTGAGCGCCCAGCACGACAGTGCGGTTGCAGAGTTCAACCTGGCGCAGCAGATCGGCTCGCTCAATGCGGTAAGCCTCGGGCTGCCGGTGAAGCTCTACGACGTCAACGCTCACTACAAGTCAGTGCGCAACAAATGGATCGGATTCGGCGCCAAGAATTGACGCAAGCGGTGCGCCGAGCGCTGGCGTTTTCACGTCGCATCGCCTAGGCTCGGGCTAGCAGTCGAGTGCGGTTTCATAGCCATGTCCGATGCCAAGGGTCAGCACGAACCATCGATGGAGGAGATTCTCGCCTCCATTCGGCGGATCATCGCCGAGGACAACGACGCGCCCGAAGGTGCGACAAACGGAGAGGCGCCGGCGGCCGCGGTGGCACCCGTCAAACCGGCCGAGACACAGCCGAAGGCTGAAGACGAAGACATTCTCGAACTGACCGAAGTTGTCGAGGAGGAACCGATGGTGGACGCTCCCGCGCCCAAGACGCCGATCGAGATCGAGCTCGTGTCGCCGCCGGACCTTTCGCCCGCGCACGATGACGCGGCTCACGAGGATCGTCTCGTCTCGACCGCAAGCGCGGCCGCCTCCGTCGCGGCACTGTCACAACTCGTGCAGCGTCCACGGGACCGCAGCTCGGAATTGCCGATGGGGGCGGTCGACCGGACGCTCGAGGATTTGATTCGTGAACTCTTGCGCCCGATGCTCAAGAGCTGGCTTGACGAGAACCTGCCGCCCTTGGTCGAGCGGCTCGTGCGCGACGAGATCGGCCGCCTCGTGCGCGAGGCGCAGGGACGTTGATCCGCTTTGACGGGGAGCGCACCCACCGAACTTGAAAAGACCTTCCGCCCGGCCGCGCTAGAGGCGGAGTTCTATGCCGCTTGGGAGGCGGCGCACGCTTTCGCGTGCGATCCCACGTCGGCCCGCGCGCCTTATTGCATCATGATGCCGCCGCCCAACGTCACCGGCAGCCTTCATATCGGTCACGCGCTCACGTTCACGCTGCAGGATATCCTGACCCGCTTTCATCGCATGCGGGGACGCGACGCGCTGTGGCAGCCCGGCACCGACCATGCCGGCATCGCGACCCAGATGGTGGTGGAGCGACAGATCGCGAGCCAGGGGCTCACGCGCCAAGGACTGGGCCGCGAGGCGTTTCTCGCGCATGTGTGGGACTGGAAAGCGCAATCGGGGGGCACCATTACGCGCCAGCTTCGCTCGCTGGGCGCGTCGCCCGATTGGAGCCGCGAGCGTTTCACCATGGACGAGGGGCTCTCGCGGGCCGTGCGCAAAGTGTTCGTGGCGCTCCACAAGGAAGGCCTCATCTACCGCGACAAGCGGCTCGTGAACTGGGATCCGAACCTGCACACGGCGGTTTCCGACCTTGAGGTCGAGAACCGCGAGACCAAAGGTTCGCTCTGGTACATCAAATATCCGATCGAGGGACGGCCCGACAGGTTCATCATTGTCGCCACGACCCGCCCCGAGACGATGCTGGGCGACACGGGCGTCGCCGTTCATCCCGATGATGAGCGCCATCGCGACCTGATCGGCGACATTGCGATTCTGCCTCTCGTGGGGCGGCGCATTCCGATCGTCGCGGACACGCACGCCGATCCCACCACCGGGAGCGGCGCGGTCAAGATCACGCCCGCGCACGACTTCAACGATTTCGAGGTGGGCCGGCGTCACGGCCTGCCGCTCATCACCGTGATCGACCGTGACGGCAAGATCTGCGAGCCGGCGCCCGAGCCCTATCGCGGGCTCGACCGGTTTGCCGCGAGAAAGCGCATCGTCGCCGATCTCGAGGCGCAAAGCCTTCTCGCGAAGGTCGAGGACCACGTCCATACCGTGCCGCATGGCGACCGTTCGGGCGTGGTGCTCGAGCCCTTTCTCACCGATCAATGGTTCTGCGACGCCAAGACCTTGGCGCGTGCGGCGATCGAAGCGGTCGAGACAGGACGGACCCGGTTCGTGCCGCGTCAGTGGGAGAACACGTTCTTCGAATGGATGCGCAACATCCAGCCCTGGTGCATCTCGCGTCAGATCTGGTGGGGCCACCAGATCCCGGCCTGGTACGCGCCCGACGGCCGCATCTTCGTCGCCGAGGACGAGGCGGCCGCGCGCGCGGACGCCGCGGCCCATTATGGCCGCGCCGTGGTGCTCGAGCGCGACAGCGACGTGCTCGATACCTGGTTCTCCTCGGCGCTGTGGCCGTTTTCGACCTTGGGGTGGCCCGACCGTACGCCGGAACTCGGCCGCTACTATCCGACCGACGTGCTCGTCACCGGCTTCGACATCATCTTCTTCTGGGTCGCGCGGATGATGATGATGGGCTGCAAGTTCATGGACGACGTGCCGTTCCGCACCGTCTATATCCACGCGCTGGTCCGCGACGAGCGCGGCCAG
>Ga0335072_10014100_pt1 | contig 11355 bp, 12 predicted proteins | sample Lox_Sample_21_FD_206725 | JGI IMG/M metagenome (GOLD analysis project Ga0335072, IMG submission 206725) | Soil microbial communities from Loxahatchee National Wildlife Refuge, Florida, United States - Lox_Sample_2.1 | ecosystem: Environmental > Terrestrial > Soil > Wetlands | place: USA...
GCTCGGCGGCGCGTAGCACACCCTCTCGGGTGAACCCGAGCCGCTCGGGGATCGCGCGGCTGCGCGTGTTGTTGACTGCTGCACGGATCTCGACACGATGTAGCTGCCAGACCCCGAAGGCGTGATCCAGGAGCGCCTGAGCCGCGCGGGTCATGGTGCCGCGACCCTGCGCTGACTCGGCCAGCCAGTAGCCGATGCTGGTCGAGTGGACTGGACGCGTGCCCGGCATCGGGAACTGGATACCGATCGTCTCGGGGCCACGCGGCGTCAGTTTGGGTTGACAAACGTCTGCTGTCAGTCTAGACTGACGGCTATGAACGCTGAAGACATCACCTCCGCGATCGCGTCCAACGACCCGTTGCTGGGGCTTCGCGCCTCGTTGGCGCTTCATCGCTTGGCTGAACGGGTCGAGGCGAACCACGTCGCGGCGGCCCGGGAACAGGGCTGGTCGTGGCAGCAGATCGGAGACGCCTTGGGCGTTACCCGCCAATCCGTGCACACCAAGTACAACAAGGAGGCTTCATGACCACCGGATCCGTTGCCCCAGAGGCGCTTCACGCCTGGGCCATCTATTTGCAGGCCAGCGAGGAGGCTCGTCGCCGAGGTGATCGCCGAACAGGTACCGATCACATCTTGCTCGCCTTGTTCGAGGATCCCTCGATCGAAGCCGTGTTGGGCGCGAGCCTGCAGCAGGCTCGCGAGGCCCTTGAGTCGCTCGATCGCGAAGCCCTGGGCGCCCTGGGCCTGGGGGCCGGCACCGACGCTCCCGCTCTGCCGATGCGTGCCGTGCCGAAGAAGCCGAGGATCAGAGACGTCGCGAAAAAAGATCGCTTCCGCATGACGCCCGCAGCAAAGAAAGTGCTCGAGGCAGCGTACAAGCCCAAGGGCCATCGGAAGCTCCAGGTCACCGGCCCCGAGGTGCTGGCCCAGATCCTCGCTCTCCAACCGCCCGATCCCGCGGCAGTGCTGTTGGGCACACTAGGCGTCGATCGCGCGGCCGTACGGCAACGTCTGGGCGCATCCTCGCTCGCTCAACCTGGTCAGACAGGGGGCCGCAGGTGACAGCGGTCGTCAAGGCCGAGTCGTTGACCAAGCGCTTTGGCGAGGTTATGGCGGTCACGGATCTGTCGTTCGTGCTGGAAGCGGGGACGATCACGGGCTTTCTTGGACCAAACGGGGCCGGTAAGACGACGACGCTTCGGATGATCCTGGGGCTGGCGGCACCGACGAGCGGGCGTGCGCTCGTGTTCGACGGCCCCTACGCTGAGCTTGAGCGTCCTGCACTGCGGATCGGCGCTGTGTTGGAGGCGACCGATTTTCACCCCGGTCGCTCGGGCCGCGACCACCTGCGGATGCTTGGACGCGCTGTTGATGTTCCTGACTCGCGCGTCGATGAGGTGCTGAGTTTGGTGGAGCTCACCGAGGCGGCCCACCGGCGCGTGAAGGGGTACTCGCTGGGGATGCGCCAGCGACTCGGACTCGCGGCGGCGCTGCTCGGCAACCCGGAGTTGCTGATCCTCGATGAGCCGGCCAACGGGCTTGACCCGGAGGGCGTGCGCTGGCTACGTGACTTCCTGCGCCGGCTCGCGTCGGAGGGTCGTACGGTGCTCGTCTCAAGCCACGTGCTGGCGGAGGTCGCGCAAACCGTCGATCAGGTGCTGATCATCAGTCATGGGCGGCTCGTGGTCGAGTCGCCGCTGGCAGAGCTGACCGCCCGCGCCGGCGGTGCTGTACGCGTCCGCAGCGCCGACCCGCGGCGGCTCACGGCCGCACTGCACAGCAACGATCTACAGGTCACTACCGGTGCCGACCATTTGCTGCTCGTGCAAGGAGCATCGAGCGAGCGGGTTGGTGAGATCGCATTCGCCGCCGGTGTTCCGGTTCACGAGCTGGTGACTGATGGCGGCTCGCTGGAGGAGATATTCCTGCAACTGACGACGGAGGCGCCGGCATGATCGCGCAGACCAGGGCCGAGCTGCTGAAGATTCGCTCCACGCGAACCACGATCGGGCTGATCCTCGGGATGATCGGGCTGATCCTGCTGTTCACGCTGCTGACCGGGTTGCTCAGCCACCCAAGCGGACTGGCGAGCAAGGAGGACCAGCGCTCGTTCCTGAGCCTCGCCAGCCTCGCAGGCGTGTTCTCGGCGCTCGCGGGCGCACTGCTCGTGACCAGCGAGTACCGCTACGGCACGATCCGCCCAACGGTGTTGTTCAACCCGGCACGCTCACGCGTCCTCGGCGCCAAGGTGATCGCCGGCGCGCTGGCGGGAATCGCGTTCGGGGTCATCGGCGAGGCGATCGGCTGGGCGATCGGCTACGCAATCCTCGACGGACGTGGCATCACCGTCGCACTCAACAGCAGCGACATCGTGCTGCTCACACTTGGAGGGCTCGCCGGCGTGGCGCTATCGGGTGCGATCGGCGCCGGCCTCGGCGCGATCATCCACAACCAGGTCGGCGCCGTCATCACCCTCCTCGCCTGGGGGTTCGTCGTCGACAGCCTCCTGTTCGGCCTCGCGCCTTCCGTTGGGCGGTTCATGCCGACACGCGCCGCAGACGCGATGATGGGGCTCAAAGTCCATAACCTACTATCACCCGGCGCCGGCGCCGTCATCCTGATCGCCTGGGCCACCGCACTCGCCGCCGTTGGCATCGCTCTAACCGCCCGGCGCGACATCAACTAACGCCCAGACCCGGCTGATCTAAGAATTGGCGAACAGGCCGATGCCGTTGGCGACCCGCCGTTCGCTGTCGTCAGCAGCGAACACCCGCGCGAACACGAGCGCAGGGTGTCCGCCAGCACTTCGCAAGAGTCGCGCTTGTCGCGAAAGCAGGGCGGCGGCGCCCGCTTTTTCCCACTCCGCGAGCGGCGGCGTTAGTCGGCGCGTCGGGGGCGACAAGGGTCTACTCGCCCATGCTGGCGCTGCAGCCCCCGAACCCGGCGCGCCAGGTTGGGTGTTCTGGCGTCCACCCGAGAGACCGCGCCTTCTTGTTGCTGGCGCCGCGGGCCCAATCATGCCGATGGTCCGTGAACGAGGGCGGCGGTGCGCCGATTGCGGCGCAGTACACGGGTACCCAGTCGTGTTCTCGTGCGGGCTCGTCATCGACGATGTTGACTACGCCTGTGGGCCAGGTCAGAGCCTGAACCGCCGCCATGCTGGCATCGTTGACGTGCACGAAGCTGGTGACGTCGAGGCCAGCTGCGATCTGGCGCTCGCGTGCTGCATGGCCGATGCGCCCCTCAGGCGCATACCACGTGTCCGGACCGTACAGCGCCCCATTGCGGAGCACCACCCATTCCGGCATCTCAGCCGCCGCTGCCTCCATGGCGCGGACGGCCTTAACCGTGATGCGCCGCGCTGGATCGTCGGCGTCGTCGTCCAACGCGGTCGTCTCGGCCGCGGGCTCGTCGCCAGACTCGTAGCACCAGGCGATGCTCTGCACGACGATCCGCTCGGTACGCGCGGTCAAGGCGGCTTGAACAAGGTTACGTGTGCCGTGGACGCGGAGGCGGGCGTTGGCAGTAGACGAGGCGGTAGCCAAATCGGTGAGCTGATGGATCACGACGTGCGGCTGGGCCTGGACGAGCAGGGCCCGTAGCCGCTCAGCTTCGAAGGCATTGCCACACACGACTCGAGCGCCTGCTTCGGAGATGCGCCTGGACCGTGATGAGTCACGAGCCAGGACGGTCACGGTGTGTCCCTGCTCGAGCAGCTCTGGCACGATACGGCGGCCGAGTACGCCGGTCCCACCCGCAATGAAGAGATCCACCTCAGACCTCCGTTCCGCGCACGGATGGGTGACGCCGATGCTGCAGTCGAGCGATCTCGTCGTCGTCCAGATAGGTCAGCATCGGCGCACCTGGTGCGCACGTCATGACGGCGATGAACCGGGTCCAGCAGTCGTCGAGGGCGTTGGCGGCCTGCCAATGCACGACCTCGCCGCCGGGCTCCGAGAACGCCTCGCCTGGATTGATTGCTCGGGGCGCCTCACCTTCAAGCTCGAAGGTCATTCGGCCTTCTGTCAGGTAGCCGAACACCGGACCCGAATGCCGGTGCGGCGGAGTGCCCCGGCTGCCGGGTGGAATCTCGACGAGCACAGTCATCACACCAGCGCCATCCGGGAGAGGCGGACTCGGGACCTCATCGAGCGTCGTCAATCGGGTATCGGAGTGCATGGCGGCTGTTACCTCCTTAGGGTTTCACCGGCCGACCGACAGTAGCCTTGCCCACGAGGCGAAGAGGCTTCCGTCTGAAGGTGCGTCGACGCCGACACGCGCAGCCTCGAAGGGGTCAGGGCCTGAACAGCTCGATCGCTCGCATGCTGGCCTGCTGTGCGCTCGTGTCACGGGTCACCACCAGTGGTTGTGGTAGGCGAGGTTTGTGACCAGGGCGACTGCGGCGAGTATGAGGAAGCTGATCGCCCCGCCCACTGCGGTGTCGTGCGCGCGTATGTGAGCGCTCAGGGCGCAGATGAAGTAGAGGACCAGTCCGATCGCGGCGGCCACTCCGAGCGCGGGTATGGCGAAGCCGACTAGCAGACCGAGCGCACCGGCGGCCAACACGGTGCCGAGCGGGACCATCCATCTTTGCGAGACGTTTACTCGGTCGGCGACTTCCTTGACCGACTCAGCGCCCACGAAGTTCAGGGAAGCGGCGTATCCAAGCGCGAGCGCTGTCAGCATGGTGACCACGACGTAAGGAATGTGCATATTCATTAAGACACGCCCTGCCCGCCGAATGTGACTACGCGAATGCGATTGTGCCTCGCCCGCTCGCAGAACCGCGACACGTACCGCTGGCGGCATAGCTGTGATCCGCAGGGCACCTCCCTCGGTGTTTTTGGACCGACCGCCGCTCAGGATCCCTCCCGCCGGGGGCGCTCTCGTCGTGGTCACATTCCTCCGGCCACGCGTGTCTTAAGGCGTATGAAGCCGACTACTGGCCAGCCGGAGTCGCCCCGTGGTGGCGGGGTCGCATCGCCCCTAGGCTCTGTGCGCGAAGCTGCTCGCGCAACTTCGCTCGACGGGACCCGCACGAGGCCGGTCAGGTGATCCGATTGGCACGCGCTGGGGCCGAGCCGATGTTCCGAGCGATCGCCGTTGCAAGACCGAGGTGGGACTCTGGCTGCGCGACACATAAAGCTGCTCGGGTGGGCTAGACGTTATGAACGAGCGCGACTGGTTGGCGGACCGTTTTCAGGAGCACCGGCAGCACCTGCAGTCGGTGGCCTACCGGATGCTGGGGTCGATGAGCGAGGCCGAAGATGCATTGCAGGACGCGTGGCTTCGTGTTAGCCCCACCGACGCGAGCGGCGTCGAGAACATGCGCGCCTGGTTGACGACCGTCGTGGGGCGCGTATGCCTGAACACGCTGCGCTCACGGGGGGCGCGACGCGAGGACCACTCGATACACGTCCCGGACCCGGTGGTGAGCTTCGACGCGAGCGTCGACCCCGAAGAGGAGGTGCTGCTGGCGGACGCTGTTGGGTTGGCGCTGCTCGTGGTGCTCGACAGTCTCGCACCGGCCGAGCGACTCGCGTTCGTGTTGCACGACATGTTCGCAGTGCCATTCGAGGACATCGCGAGACTCTTGGATCGTTCCCCGATGGCCGCGCGCCAGCTTGCCAGTCGGGCGCGGCGACGGGTGCAAGGCTCGCCTGCGCCGGACTCCGATCTCGCGCTGCAGCGCGAAGTCGTCGACGCCTTCTTCCTCGCGTCTCGCGACGGCGACTTCGACGCGCTCCTCGCGGTGCTCGACCCAGACGTTGAACTGCGGATCGACGGGGGCGTGCTGCGAGCGGAGGCGTCGCTTGCCATCCGCGGCGCCGCAGCCGTCGCGGCCCACTCGAGCACCTACTCGAGGCTCTACCCGTTTGTGCGGCCGGCGTTCGTCAACGGCACGGCGGGAGCCGTCGTCGTACCGGGGGGCCAGCCCTTCTCCGTCTTGGCCTTCACCGTAACCAACGCGAAGATCGCGGCGATAGACGCGCTCGTCGACCCCGAGCGGCTCGCGCAGCTCGATCTCACGCCGCTTCCCCCCGCCAACGCTGACGAGGCATAGCCGCTGGTCAGGTCCTTCGGCTCTCGGTTACTGCACAGCGCCCAGGCGCAGGGATGCGTCAGCGCTGGAGGTAGGCGAGCACGGCGAGCACGCGCCGGTGGTCGCCGGTGGACTGGAGCAGGTCGAGCTTGCCCATGATGCTCTGGACGTGCTTCTCCACCGCGCCGACGGTGAGCACGAGGATCTCCGCGATACCCGCGTTGGAGCGGCCCTCCGCGACGAGCGCGAGCACCTCGCGCTCGCGAGGGGTGAGTCGCTCGAGGGGGTCATCGACACGGCGCCGGGCGAACAGCTGCGAGACCACCTCGGGGTCGAGCGCCGTGCCGCCGTCCGCGACCCTGCGCACAGCTTCGACGAACTCGCCGACGTGCAGGATCCTGTCCTTGAGCAGGTAGCCGATGCCGCCGCCGCGATCGGCGAGCAGTTCTGTCGCGTAGTCGTGCTCGACGTATTGGGAGACGATCAGGATCGCTGTGCCGGGCGCCTGCTCGCGTGCACGTAGCGCCGCGCGCAGGCCCTCGTCGCGAAAGTCTGGAGGTAGGCGGATGTCGACGACGGCGATGTCGGGGCGCTCGCGTATGACTGCTTGCACCAGTGCCTCGCCGTCGCCGACGGCGGCAACGACCTCGAAGTCGTTGTCGCGCAACAGTCGTGTCAGCCCGTCGCGCAGCAGGGCATGGTCCTCGGCGATCACGACGCGCATGGCAGCTCCACGCTCAGCACCGTCGGGCCGCCGGGCGGACTGATGAGGCGCAGGTTTCCGTCAAGCGCCTGCACCCGCTGTCGCAGGCCGTCCAGACCACTGCCCAGGGGGTCGGCGTTGCCGGCGCCGTCGTCGATCACCTCGAGCACCAGCGAGCGCTCGCGGAGCTCGATGCAAATGTCAACGCGGCTGGCATGCGCGTGCTTGATCGCGTTCGCGAGTCCCTCGGCGGCCACGAAGTAGGCCGCGCTCTCGACCGCCGGTGCAGGGCGCGTCGGCAGGTCGACCGATACTGCGACCGTAGTCGGGCTGAGGTCCGCGAGCGACCGGACAGCGGCCTCCAGACCGCGGTCTGCCAGGACGGGCGGATGGATGCCGCGAGCGAGGTCGCGCAACTCACGCAGCGCGTGCTCGGCTCCAGTGCGCGCCTCGGCGAGGTACTCGCGTGCGGCGCCAGGGTCCGCCGCGTCGAGCTTTTGCTCTGCCATTCCGAGGCTCATCCCGAGCGCAACCAGACGCGCCTGCGCGCCATCGTGCAGGTCACGCTCGATACTGCGCAGCTGCGCGTCCTGTGCGGCTACTGCTCCGCGGCGCGTGCTTGTCAGCACATCGATCCGCTCGTTCAGGTCCCGCTGTGCTTCCGAGGTGAAGAACACGACGCTTGCGTGCGCTGCCAGCAGCACGGCCAGCCCCAGGATCGGCCATACCGGCCAGAAGGCGCCTGCTCTCGATGCGAGCCAGAGCCCGATGAAGAACAGCGTGAGACAGAACCACGTGCCCGTGTGCACGGCCAACGCGAAGCTCATATGTGTGCGCCGCCACAATCCGGGACGCCGGCGCATCAGCGCGACCCACGCGTGCACGGCCAGCGGAAGAGCAAGCGCCAGGATCACCCACATCGGCCAGAAGTAGCCGGCGCCCGTGAGCGCCCACACGAGCACGATCACCGTCACCGCCAGCGCCGAGGCCCAGGTGTGCACCGCCAGCGGACGTGCTCTGCTGGGCACCGGTCCCGCGCTGTCGCCAAACGAGCTGCCGGACGTGCTTTCGCTGGCAGGCATCGCCCTAACACGGTAGTCCAGCCAGCGTGAGGCGGGACGTCGCGAGTGCGCTACCAGCGGGTTGGATGTGCGCACGCCGCTGTCAGGAGGTCTCTGCGGCCGTTTCCAGCCGGTGGCGACCGAGCCGCACGTGCGGGAGCCAGCCCAACCACTGTGGCAGATACCAGTTCCGCTCTCCGAGCAGCTTCATCGTCGCCGGCAGCAGCACGCCGCGGATCAGCGTCGCGTCGATCAGGACCGCCACGGCGAGGCCGACCCCCATCTGCTTGAGTTCGAGCGTAGGCAGCGACGCGAAGATCGCGAACACCGCGACCATCACCACGGCGGCGGCGGTGACGACACCGGCAGAGGTCCTGATGCCGCGCGAGACGGCTTCAGAGGTGCTCGCGCCGCGCTCATGCAACTCCTTTATACGGCTGAGGATGAACACGTGGTAGTCCATCGAGAGCCCGAACAGCACGGGAAACAGGAACAGCGGCAGCCAGGCAACGACCGCGCCGTCGGAATAGAAACCGAGCAGGCTCTGCAGGTGACCGTCCTGGAAGATCCACACGAGCACCCCGTACGCCGCGCCCACGGACAGCAGGTTGAGCGCGATCGAGGTCACGGGTATGACCAGCGAGCGGAACGCGGCGAGCAGCAGCAAGAACGCCAGTCCGAGCACAAACGCGAACACGATCGCAGCGTGGCTCTTCATCGTCTGGTTGAAGTCGAGCGTGCCAGCCGCCTCTCCCGTAACCGAGTAGCTGACACCAGGCAGCCGCGCGAACGTGGACGGCAGCACGCGCTCGCGCAGCGTCTGCACGGCGTTGATCGACGCGGCGTCCTCACCACTGCCGACGAGCGGGATTTCAACCTGAGCGACCGTGTGGTCGCCGTTCACGAGCGTGTGCATCGGCTCGCGCGCCTGCCCGCTCGCGAGCGCGCTGCGCTCCATCGCCGCCACTGCGCTCCGCACGGTCGGGGACGTGACGTTGGGCGCGCTGATGACCACATAAGCCGGGCGCGAGGCGCCCGGGAATGCATGCTGAACGCGCGCGTAGGTGCTCGCGATAGGCGTGCCACGCAGCAGATCGCCCGTGCTCGGCAAGCTTGTGTGCATTCGCAAAAGGGGCGAGGCAAGTACCAACAGCAACACGGCCGACAGAGCCACTGCCATGCGCGGGAAGCGCAGGACCGGGCCCAGCACGACGTTCCACGCGCGCGAAGTCTCCCGCACACGGCGAGCGCGCCTGAGCGAGCCCCGCTCGACGTTGTCGCCCAGCCGGCCCAGCAGCGCGGGCAGCACCGTCAGCGAGCCGACCATCGCGGTGAACACCACGAGCATCGCGCTCACACCAAGGGAAGTGAAGATCCTCGAGCCCGTGAGCATCATCCCGGCCATCGCGACGATCACCGTCAGGCCCGACACGAGCACCGCGTGTCCGGAGGTCGCAGCCGCAAGCTGCAGGGCGTCGGTGCGCGCGCGGCCCCGGCGACGCTCCTCGCGCTCCCTGCGCAGATAGAACAGCGAGTAGTCGACACCGACCGCCATGCCCATCAGCAGCATCACCGAGCTGCTGGATTCCGACTGATGCAGGACGTGGCTCGTGAGCGCGGCCAACCCCGCCGCGGCGAGAACAGCCGAGAACGCGAGCACGACCGGGATGCACGCGGCAGCGAACGCGCCAAAGGCGATGAGCAGGATCGCGAAGGTGATCGGCACCGACAGCTCCGCTGCGAGTGCGAGATCGCCGCTGTGCGCGCTGCTGAGAGCGCGCGCAGCGCTCGCTTCGCCGAACTCGGCCACCGTGAAGCCCGGGCTACGCCGTTGGATCGCTGCGACGGCGCTCAGCACAGGCTGCACGCGACTGGGGGCGGTGTCCGCGCTGCCGCGGATCGAGAACTGAACGAGAACCGAGTGTCCGTCGCGGGAGACCGCGCCTGCGTCCGTATGGGCTAGCGGAGAGCGCACATCACGCACCTGCGCCATGCCCTGGAGACGGTTGACCACGAGTCCCACCACGGCCGTGAATCGGCGGTCCGCGACCTTTAGGCGGGCGCTCTGCACAAGCACAGCCTCGTCGGCGAGTTGCCCGAAGCCGGCACGTTCCAGCATCGTCTGCGCCTTCGCCGATTCGCCGCTTCCCTGTTCGGCTTCGGTGAGCTTGACCGTGCCGACCGCCTGACCGACAGTCGCTGCTATCAGAGCGAATGCCAGCCAGCCAAACGCCGCCTTCTTCCAGTTCGCCGCGCTCCACTTCGCTGCCCACGCTGCAAGACCCATCGCGCCTTCTCCTTCTGATCGGATCGCACAACTATCCGCGCGTGGAGAGCCTCTGCCAATGAAGACACCCGGCGTTCTACACCCCAGCTAGCTGGCCTCCCGCGACCTCGATGTCCCGCTCGCGAAGACGGGCCGTCCGCTCACGAACCGCTGGAACGGCTGTAGGGCAGACCCGCCGGAATCAGCTTCTGGCACCTCGCCAACGCGCTCTTGTACTGCGGAGAGTTCGGATCGAGAGGCCGGCGGATGTTGAACGTGACGCCGCCGTTCTGGAAGCTCGGGTCGGGAAAGTCAGGAACTCCGTGCGAGCGCATACATGCGACGGCCTTCAAGTAGTCAGCCTGATCCGCAGGGGTGATCGAGCTCCCTGGAGAGACGCCGTTGTTCGGCAGCAGGTGCTTGCATGCGTTGGTCGCACGGGTGAACTGCGGAGAGTTCGGGTCCACTCCCGAGCCCGGAGTGATCGAGATGTGCACGCTGTTCCCGGTGCTGTTGGGATCAGGCATGTTGGGCTCCCCGTGGGTGTGCATGCAATTGATGTAGGCCAGGGCAGTGCTCTCGCGGCTAGCGGCACTTCCGCTCTGTGCCGCTGATGGCCCGGTCGTCGTCTTTCCGAGACTGACGACGCCCGGCCCGCGGGACCCGCCGCCGCAAGCCGCGATCAGCACGCCGGCGCCGAGGAGCGTCACGACGATCAGGCCGGCGCGGTAGAGCCGGGCGCCCCGCGATGGGCGTGTCGCCCTTCGCGTCGATACCGCTGGCTCGTCGTTGTGATGGTTGGTTGGAAAGCTCATGCTGGCGTTGTACGAGAGCCGCTGTTGCAGGGCCGCAACGCAGTTATGGTTTTGCAACATCCGATCGGGCATCCTGGATCGATCAGACCGTCCTGTCGCCGACCATCATCAATCGGCCGGGATGGCAAAGGAGAAGTGAGATGAGGGTGCTCATAGTCGAGGATCACGCCAAGCTGGCCACGACGATGGCAATCGGTCTCCGCCAGGCCGGGATGGCCGTCGACGTCGTCTTCGATGGCCAGGACGCCCTCGACCACCTCGCGCTCACCGCCTACGACGTGGTCGTGCTGGACCGAGACATCCCCGGTGTCCACGGCGACGACATCTGCAAGGCGCTCGTGGCCGAGGGATCACCCAGCCGGGTGCTGATGCTCACTGCCGCCGGCGCGGTGCAAGATCGCGTCGAGGGCCTCGGCATCGGCGCGGACGACTATCTTCCAAAGCCCTGTGACTTCACTGAGCTAGTG
>Ga0335072_10014101_pt1 | contig 11355 bp, 6 predicted proteins | sample Lox_Sample_21_FD_206725 | JGI IMG/M metagenome (GOLD analysis project Ga0335072, IMG submission 206725) | Soil microbial communities from Loxahatchee National Wildlife Refuge, Florida, United States - Lox_Sample_2.1 | ecosystem: Environmental > Terrestrial > Soil > Wetlands | place: USA: Florida...
CTCCCCGGCGTCGCCGACGCCGCCACTTCCGCCGACCTGCCCGGCGTCCCGTCCCTGTACCAGGTTCAGCTCTATCTCGACGGCAGCCTCGACCCCAACCGCAAAATTCTCACCGAAGCCAAATGGGTCTCCGCCGGTTACTTTGACACCCTGAGCATCCCCCTCCTGCAGGGCGACGCCTGCAAAGAGGGCCGCCCCTCCACCGACCTCCTCGTCAATCGCAGCTTTGTCGAACATTACCTCGGCGGTTCGCCCGCCCTCGGCCATCAGCTCGCCGACGCCTCGGGCAGCGCCTTCGGCGTCAACGGCCGCATTCGCGGCATCGTGGGCGACGCCCGCGAAGAAGGCCTCAACCTCGCCCCCGTCCCCACCGTGTACACCTGCTTCAGCGCGCCCGATCCCTTCCCGCACGTTCTCGTCCGCACCCACGGCGATCCCATGGCCATGGCCGACATCATCCGCCGCCGCATCCACCAGCTCGATCCTGGCCGCTCCGTCTACGCCGTTATGCCGCTGCAGGATCACCTCGACGATGCCGCCTCGGGCAATCGCCTGCGCACCATCCTCCTCGCTCTCTTCGCCGTGACTGCGGTCCTGCTGGCCTCCATCGGCCTCTATGGCACGCTGAATTATCTCGGCCGCATGCGCCAGCGCGAAGTGGGCGTCCGCCTCGCCCTCGGCGCGACGCGCAGCAACATCGTCGCGCACTTTCTCGTGCAGGGATTGCGCATCACCGTCTTCGGCTGCCTCGCCGGCCTCGCGCTCTCCCTCGCCGCCGACCGCCTCCTCGCCGGCATGCTCTACGGCATCTCGCCCCTCGATCCGGCAACCTACGCCGGCGTCCTCATCCTCATCCTTGTTGTCGCCGCCGTCGCCTCTCTGCTGCCCGCCTGGCGCGCTGCCCGCGTCGAGCCCGTCCAGGTCCTCCGCGAAGAATGAGCAACTCACAACTCAATACCTGCTTCCAGCTAATTGGTCCTCAGCGCCGTCAGCGGATTGATCCTTGACGCCCGCCGCGCCGGCAGATATCCCGCAACCAGCGCCACCGCCAGCAGCAGCACAATCACTCCCGCGTACGTCATCGGATCCGTCGCCTCCGTACCGAACAGCAGCGACGCGATCAGCCGCGCCACCGCAAGGGACGCAACCGTCCCCACCCCAACCCCGATCAGCACCATGGAAAGCGTCTTCCCCAGCACGCTCCGCTGCACGCGCCCGCGGCTCGCCCCCAGCGCCATCCGGATCCCGATCTCCTGGGTCTGCCGCGTCACTCCATACGCGATCACGCCGTAAATCCCAAGCGACGCCAGCAATAACCCCAGCCCCGCAAAGATCCCCACCAGCAGCATGAAGAACCGCCGCGGCGACACGGCTCGATCCACGATCGTCCGCAGCGGCTGAAACTCCATCGCCGGCTGATTGGGGTTCATCGCGCGCAGGGTGCGCAGCACACTCCCCGCCAGCGTCGCCGGCGGTACGCTGCTCCGGATCACCAGATGCGCATCGTCCGGTCCGCGCTGCATCGCTGAATAGTAGATTTGCCAGCCCTTCTCCGCTTCCACGCTCGACGTGTGCACATCGTCGACCACACCAATCACATGCAGCTGTGTATTGCCGCTCATCAGCACCTTGCCCACTGCGTCTTCGCCCGGCCAGTACGTGCGCGCCGCCGCTGCGTTGATGATCACCACCTCCTGGCTCTTCGGCCCGTCGTCCCAGCGGAAGTCGCGCCCCCGCAGCCGCATCCCCATCGCGCGCATATATCCTGGCGTGCATACATACACCAGGGGCGCCGCCAGCGCACCCGGCGGAAACGTCTTGCCCTGCGGCGTGGGCGTTCCCCACGCGCGGTTCGGTCCCAGCGGTAAAAAGTCCACAATCCCCGCCGCCTTCACCCCCGGCAGCACGCTTACCCGCGCGATCATCTCCTGGAAAATCACCCCGCGCCGCGCCGCTCTCGCATCGTCGTTCGCCGCGCTGTCGTCGTACACCACTCGCATCGACGCCGCCTGATCCGGCTGGAATCCCAGATCGATGTCCAGCACCTTGAGAAAACTCCGCAGCAGCAGCCCCGCTCCCACCAGCAGCACGCACGCCAGCCCCACTTCCGCGATCACCAGGGTTGCGCGCACCGTCTCATGCTTCCGCCCCGCGCTCGCGCCATGCCCGGAGTCCTTCAGCGTCTCGATCAGATTCCCGCTCGCCATGCGCAGCCCCGGCATCAGCCCGAAGAGCACCGCCGCCGCGATCGCCATCACCACCGTCCACCCCACCGCCTGCCCGTCGAAATGCAGCGTGCTCAGCAGCGGCAGCGCCAGCGATCCCTGATGCGCCAGCCACGCCACCAGCGCCCACGCCAGCCCCAGCCCCAGCACCGCACCCGCCCCGGAAAGAATCAGGCTCTCCGTCATCAGCTGCCGCACCATGCGTCCCCGGCTCGCCCCCAGCGCGCTGCGCATGGCGAACTCCTTGCCTCGCGCCGCCGCCCGCGCCAGCAGCAGATTCGACAAATTCACGCACGCGATCAGCAGAATCATCCCCACCGCCGACCACAGCACGATCAGCGACCGCCGCAGCCGCCCGCTCACGTAATCCTTCAGCGTCCTCACTTCGATCGAAGCGCCCTGCTTGTTCACATACGAGCCGCACGACTGCGGATACTTGATGTTCCAGCACAGCTTCGGCACCACCATTTCCGCATCCGCCTGCGCCTGCCCCACCGTCACGCCCGGCTTCAGCCGCCCGATCAGCGGGATCACATTGCCGTCATCCCGCTCGTAGTCCGGGATCAGCGGCGTGATCATGTCCACCCTCGACCCCGGCGAGAACACCGCCCCGAAGTCGAAGCTTTCCGGCAGCACACCCACCACCGTCGCCGGCTCTCCGCTCAGCTCGATCTCTTTGCCCACGATCCCCTTATCGCCCGCGAACTGCCGCTTCCAGTACGCGTATTCCAGCAGAACTACCCAGTGCGCGCCCTTCAGCGTGTCCTCCGGATCGAACAACCTTCCCAGCATCGGATGCACCCCCAGCACCTGGAAGAAATTCCCAAGCACCTCCATCCCCGTCAGCGGCTGCGGCTCGCCGTTGCCCACCGTCAGCCGCAAATTGTCCGGACCGGTAAACGCGTTGTATCCCGTAATGTCCTGGTACGACCGGCTTTGCGCTCGGAACTCCTCATAGGCATCGATCGAATACGTGGCGCACGACAGGCCGCACTTCTGCGGCGGCGGCGCGATCCACACCAGTTGCTGCGACTGCGGAAAGGGCAGCGGCCGCAGCAGGATCGTATTCACCACGCTGAACACCGCCACGTTGGCCCCGATCCCCAGCGCCAGAATCAGCACCGCCACCGTCGTGAACCCCGCGTCGCGCCCCAGCGTGCGCAGCGTGTAGCGCATGTCCTGCCCCAGCACGTCCACAAACGGCAGCCCCCGCGCCGCGCGCTGCTTTTCCCGCGCCTGCTGCATTCCGCCAAATCGCACCATCGCCATCCTCCGCGCCTCTTCCGGCGTCATCCCCCGCCGTACGTTCTCCTCGACCGCCATCTCCAGATGCGACGCCATCTCAGCTTCCAGATCCGCATCCAGCGGCTCCTTGTGAAAGAAGGCGCGAATTCGGTTCCATGCCTGCTCCAGCCATCCGTCTTTCATAGCGCCCCTGTCCCCTGCGAACTTTCGCTACCGGCTACCGGTTCCGCAACCCGTAACCCGTAACCCCATCGCCGATCACTGCTCCAGCACGCGCCCCATCACCATCGCCAGCCGCCGCCAATACGCCACATCCTCCTTCAGCTGCTTCCGCCCGCGCTTCGTGATCGAGTAGAACTTCGCCTTCCGGTTGTTGTCCGAAATGCCCCACTCCGCATCGATCCATCCCCGCTGCTGCAGCCGCACCAGCGACGCGTAAATCGTCCCCTGGTTCAGCAGCACTTCGTCGCCGCTCACCTGCTCGATGCGCCGCGCAATCCCGTATCCGTGCTGCTCGCCCATCGCCGCCAGCGTCTGCAGCACCATCAAATCCAGCGTCCCCTGCAGCAGATCGAGTTTCTCCTCGCTCATCGTTCCTCCCTGTGCGATTCCCACAGAAGACCCGCCTCAGCCCGCGACCTGTGGTTCCGCCACAGGAATCATACGCGGCCCTTGCAACCCCGGTTCCCGCGCCACCGCCTTTTCGTCCCATCCTCGCTCCCGTTCGTCACATCCCCCGCCCGGTGCCCTGCCCCCGTCGCCCGCTCTTCTGCGCATCTCGCGCGCTTTTCCCTCCTCCCTCCCAGCTCCTCCCTCCCGGCTCGCATCCGCGATTCCATCGCGGATGCGCCAAATGTGGAAAACTTGTCAAGTTTTTCGCCCCATTACCAAAGTGCATGTCACTCACAACAGGCCGCTTCTGCGCCATCAAAGTTGGCATGTTTTACGCCTGGACTTGGTATTCTGAAAATAGAGGGGATTTTAAGAAACTGGCCTGTTCGGGCCCCGCCTCGCGGTTCTCCGCGTCGGCTGGGCGAGCCCGGGCGGGCCTTTTCTTTTGCCCCTCATTTTGCATGCAAAGGAACAGACAAACACCATGAACGTCTTTCAGAAAATCGGCGTCAAAATCGTGGACTTCGGCAAGTGGTTCGCCGGAGCCGTCAAGTCCGTCGTCGGCCTCGCGATCCGCGTCGAAACCCTTCTGAAGTCCGAGAAGCCGCTGGAGCAACCCTTCATCACCGGCCTCTCCACCGTCGTCGCCGACGTCGAGGCCCTCATCGCGGCCTCCGAAGGCGCCCTCACCTCGAGTGGCCTCAACTTCGCCGCGGACTCGAAGGTCTACTCCGGCTTCGTCACCCTCATCGACGACTTCAAAAAACTCGCCCCTGTCGTCGAGCAGGCCATCGCCATCCTCGAAGGAAAGGAGGCCCAGACCGCTCCCGCCGCCGCGAACTAACGGCTGAAGCGGGAACTGCAGGGTGCCGGCAGTCCGCAGGGGCTGCCGGCCCCCGGATCGGCAACGAGAAATCGCCGCCTTCGAAAGCGCACGGACTCCGAGCCCTTCGCCCACAAAAATGCCCTCCGGGGGCTCCTGAACCTTTCCGGAGGGTGCTGGAAGTGGTACGTGGTGCAAGCGTATCGAAAACCCGATCCCGGCCCGGACCTATCTTTTATGCCCGATGCCTATCTTTCGGCGGGCGTAACGGCCTTCGGACTCGCCCGATCCGCTGGTACACCACCCCCTGTCGCGGCTGCTCGTGGCGCCGAGAACGCCAGGCTGCCTGCTGCGCCTCATCTGCGCCGCTGGGTGGGGTCAAGGATGGAATCGCTCACTCCCGCTGGCGTCGTATCAGGGCACGAATTCACTTCGTGCCGATAACGCCTCCCTGGGAGGCGGGCTTCAGCCCCTGCGTTTTGAAAGGGCACGGCTTCAGCCGTGCCGCAGCAGACGCAGAACCCCCCCGGCTTTCGCCGCAGAGGGACGCTTCTGGTGATGGATCAGAAGGATAACCAACTTGCAAATCCATGGGGGTTCGCGCAAAATCCGACCCTCTGTAATCAACTACATACCGGGGGGTCGACCCCCCCCCAACATGAAAACTCTCCCAGGTCTGGGAGGCACGACTCGTGCCGACAACGCCCTGAAGAACGAGGGGCTTCAGCCCTCGAAAACGACCCCGCCGTGAACCACTTCAGAATGAAATGCGTTGACGCCTTCCACTTTCGATTCAAATACTTCCGCGCTACCCACGTTCGAGCCACAACCCACGCATCGCAAAACACAATACCTGGCCGCAACCGTCATGGAATCTGATACATATGCGCCGTCCAAAACCCGCCGCACCAACAGAATCATATACTTGCGCGGCCTCACCCCAGGATAAGGGTGTGGGGGCGGGGGGCATCACTTCTTCAGCGCCCGATGCCCAATGTCCTTCCGATACACCATCCCCTCGAACGCGATCCGGCCCAGTGCCTCGTACGCCGACCCCAGCGCTGCCTCGAGGTTCGCGCCCGTCGCCGTCACCCCCAGCACGCGCCCGCCGGCGGTCCGGAACACCCCGTCCTCGAGCTTCGTCCCGGCATGGAACACCTCCACCTCCGGAACCCGCGCCGCCTCCTCGAGCCCCGTGATCGCCTTGCCCGACGCATACGCGCCCGGATACCCCTGCGACGCCGCGACCACGCACGCCGACGCCCCCGGCTTCCAGCAAAATTCCGTGTCGCTCAGCCGCCCCTCCACGCAAGCTTCCAGCGCCTCCACCAGATCGCTCTCCATCCGCACGAGGATCGCCTGGGTCTCCGGATCGCCGAAGCGCGCGTTGAACTCCAGCACCTGCGGCCCCTTCGCCGTCATCATCAGTCCGCAGTACAGCACCCCCACAAACGGCGTCTCCTCCGCGGCCATGCCGTCGATCGCCCTCTGCGCGATGTGCTCGAGGATCCACGCCCGCATCGCCGGATCGAGCATGTCATCTGTTGAGTAAACCCCCATGCCGCCCGTGTTCGGCCCCGTGTCGCCCTCGCCCAGCCGCTTGTGGTCCTGCGCCGGCACCAGCGGCGCCACATGCTTCCCGTCGCTCAGCACCAGGAACGACAGCTCTTCCCCTGTCAGGTGCTCTTCGATCACGATGCTGGTCTCCGCCGACCCCAGCAGCTGCCCGCTGAACAGGTCCGCAATCGCCTGCTCCGCCTGCGCCTTCGTCTCGCAGATCAGCACCCCTTTGCCCGCCGCCAGACCGTCGGCCTTGATCACCACCGGCAGATGGAACATCTCCAGCGCCGTCTGCGCTTCCTGCCGCGACGCGCACACCGCGTACGCCGCCGTCGGAATCGTGTGCCGCTGCATGAACCGCTTCGCGTGCGCCTTGCTGGTTTCCAGCAGCGCCGCTTCCCGCGTCGGCCCGAAGACCTTCATCCCCCGCGCCTGCATCGCATCCACCAGGCCCAGCGCCAGCGGAAGCTCCGGCCCCACGACCGTCAGTTCCGGCTTCTCCGCCGCGGTCACACGCAGCAGGTCGTCGAGGTCCTTCGCATCCGCCTGCACGCACCGTGCCACCTGCGCAATGCCGCCGTTGCCCGGCGCGCACACCACCTCGGTCACCCGGGACGAGCGCCGGATCGCGCGGCAGAGCGCATGCTCGCGCCCGCCTCCTCCAATCACCAGAACCTTCATCGCGTGGTTGTTCCCCACCCGAGCCTATCGCACCATCGTCCGTCAGACCAGGCCGCCGGCACCGGTCGGAGAACTGAACGCTGAGAACGGAACGCTGTACGCTGTCTTTCACTTCACGGCGAGCCACGCCTGCCAGAAGACCACCGCCATCATGAAGACCAGATACAGCCGCAGACCCCACAGCAGCGCCAGCTCGCCGCCCTGCAGCTGCCGCCGCGCCACCGGCTCGCGCTTGGCCGCCACCAGCTGGTCGTGCTCCAGCGTCTCCAGAACCAGGCTGGCCTCCGCGAAGCTTGTGTGTTCCTCTTCGTGCTTCAACCCTGTCCTCCTACAGCCGTCCCAGCCAGGCGAACGCGTTCGGCGCCACCACGCTGATGCCGTACAGAATGCCCGCTCCCGTCAGCAACACCACCACGAGCGTGGCGAGGACGTTGGCCCAGCGCGGGCTCGGCACCTCGCCCATGATCTCCCGGTCGTTCACCAGCAGATACAGGAAGACCAGCGCCGGCGGCATGGCCAGCACCGCAACGACGTTCACCACCAGCACCACGAACACCAGCGGCAAATCCGGGATCAGCACGATGCCCGCCGCCGCCGCGGCGCACAAGCCCAGCACCGCGTAGAACGACTTGCCCTGGTTCACCGGCAGATTCAGGCTGTGCGGCCGCTGCGCGACCTCGCCGAAGGCGTAGGCCGACGACGTGGAGATGGTGATCGACGCGACGATGCCCGCCTCGACCATGCCCAGCGCGAACAGGCTCGCCCCAAAGCGTCCGATCAGGGGCTGCAGCGCCTGGGCGAACTGGGCCGCCTCGAAGTTCCCCGCGCTGATGTGCCCAAACAGCGGAGCCGTCGCCAGGATCGTGCCCAGCGCCGCCGCGGCCGCGAGCGCCGCGCCCAGCAGGGTGTCGATGCGCCCGAAGCGGATATCCTTCGTCGTCATCCCCTTGTCGACGGTCGCGCTCTGCTGGAAGAACAGCATCCACGGCGTCACCGTCGCGCCGATGTCGGAGAGAACGATCATCAGTGTGTCGTTGCTGAAGGGCGGCAGAGGCTTCCAGCGCACCAGCGCGTGTCCAACGGCGCCCCAGTGCGGATGCGCCATGAGCGCGACCGGGATGAAGATGAGGTTGAAGGCGGCGGCGGCGAGGGTCACGCGCTCCCAGGTCCAATAGCGGTGGCTCAGCAGCGCGGAGTACAGCACGCCGAGCGCCAGCAGGATCGCCGCCCAGGGCGGCACGCCGAAGAATCCGAGCCCTGCTCGGATCGCGATGAACTCGGTGATCAGCGTCAGGAAGTTGCCGATGCCAAGGTCGATCATCGAGAACCAGCCCCAGAACGGCCCGAAGCGCTCGAAGATCAGCTCGGCGTGGCCGCGATGGGTCGCGGCGCCAAGGCGCACCGTCATTTCCTGCACGACGAACGCCATGCCAAAGGTGAGCACGACAAAGGGAAGGAAGAATCCGACGCCGAACTTCGCGCCGGTGGCCGCGTACGACAGCATGCTGGGGCCATCGTTTTCGCCCAGCATCACCAGGATGCCCGGGCCGATCAGCAGCCACAGCAGCCAGGCGCGGGAGCGCAGCGTATGCCCGCTCCGCGCCGCCGACACGCGGGCCCGGTCGTGCGCGCGGTCGATGTCCTCGTGGGTGACGACGACTTCCTCGTCCGCCAACACGACCAGCTTCTGCCCGGCTTGTGGCTCTGCCTTCATCTTTGTTGTGCGCGTCGAAGATTCGCGTCGCTTCCGACAACCGGAACCGGGAAAACCGGCGCGCAGGGGCCAGGCCGGAAATGGTTCCGATCTCAGGAGTGTACTTCGATTTTGTCCATATTTAAACCATGGTTAACGCGCAAGTATTAATAAAAGTTCACAATCGGTCCCTGCGTAACCGGATCGCGGGCAAATCCTCGCCTCCTCTCTGCCCGCCGTTCTAAAATATGGAGCGGTGACAACGAGCTTTCTCATCTCGTTTCCCTCGCTCCTTCGGCGCTTTCGCCGCGGACGTCATGACCGCGGACGACGCATCTTTTCCTGATTGGCCGCACCTTTTCCGCTCAACTCTGAGGCTTCCGGCGCTCCGCCGGCCGCGCCGATTGAGCGACACTTTTGCGCCCTCTCACCACGAAAGGAATCGTCATGAACTCCTTCGGCAGTCGGTCTGAACTGAAATCCGGCGGCAAAACCTATGAGATTTTCCGCCTCAGTGCGCTTGAGAAGCGCGGTGTTCGCCTCGCGCGCCTGCCCTTCAGCCTTCGTATCCTGCTCGAGAACCTGCTCCGCTACGAGGACGGCAAGTCCGTAACCGCCGATGACATCGAGTTCCTCGCGAAATGGGAGCCGAAGGCGGAGCCGTCGCGCGAAATCTCCTGGATGCCGGCCCGCGTCCTGATGCAGGATTTCACCGGCGTGCCGGCGGTCGTCGATCTGGCCGCCATGCGCGACGCGATGAAGGGGCTGGGCGGCGATCCCCAGAAGATCAATCCCCTGCAGCCCGCTGAACTGGTCATCGACCACTCGGTGCAGGTGGATGAATTCGGCAACGGGAACGCGTATTCGGTGAACGCGGCGCTGGAGTTCCAGCGGAACCGCGAGCGCTATGCGTTCCTCAAGTGGGGACAGACAGCGTTTCGCAACTTCTCCGCGGTCCCGCCGGGCATGGGCATCTGCCACCAGGTCAATCTTGAGCATCTGGCGCGAGTCGTCTTCACGACGAGCGGCGCAAAGCCGCAGGCCTACCCCGACACCCTGGTCGGAACGGACTCGCACACGACGATGATCAACGGCCTTGGCGTTCTGGGCTGGGGCGTGGGCGGCATTGAAGCCGAGGCGGCGATGCTCGGTCAGTCGGTTTCCATGCTGGTGCCGCAGGTCGTTGGCTTCAGGCTCACCGGGAAGCTGCGGGAAGGCGCCACCGCCACCGACCTCGTCCTCACCGTGACCGAGATGCTGCGCAAGCTGGGGGTCGTGGGCAAGTTCGTCGAGTTTTACGGGCCGGGCATCGCCGAGCTGCCGCTGGCGGATCGCGCCACGATCGGCAATATGGCGCCGGAATACGGCGCGACGTGCGGCCTCTTCCCCGTGGATGCAGAGACGCTGCGCTACCTGCGCCTCACCGGCCGCAGCGCCGAGCAGATCGCGCTGGTCGAGGCGTATTTCAAAGAACAGGGACTCTTCCATACGCCGGATGCGCCCGAGGCCGAATACTCGCAGACGATCGGACTCGATCTGGCGCAGGTGGAGCCCAGCGTGGCCGGGCCGAAGCGGCCGCAGGATCGTGTTCTGCTCCGTGAAACCGGCGCCAACTTCAGGAAGCAGCTGCCATCGCTGCTCGGTCCCAATGCCGACAAGGTCGGCCAGCGCCAGGCCATTCGCTGGGAAGGCGAAGGCGGGCACGCTTCGTTGAATGGAGATGTGCAGTCGACCCACGCGGCCGTCGAGCCCGCCGCGAATGGCAACGGACACGTGGCCGCTACCGTGAAAGAGCGCTTCGGCGTCGATGTCGAGCCCTACCTCGATCACGGCTCGATCGTGATTGCGGCCATCACCAGCTGCACCAACACATCGAACCCTTCCGTGATGGTGGCCGCCGGTTTGCTGGCGAAGAAAGCCGTGGAAAAGGGACTGAGTGTTCCACCGTGGGTGAAGACGTCGCTGGCCCCCGGCTCGCGCGTCGTCACCGACTACTACGACAAAGCCGGCCTGACCCCGTGGCTCGACAGGCTGCGCTTCAATACGGTTGGGTACGGGTGCACGACGTGTATCGGCAATTCCGGCCCGCTGCCTTCCGATATCTCGAAAGCCATCGAGGATCACAGCCTGGTCGCCGTGTCGGTGCTGAGCGGCAATCGCAACTTCGAAGGGCGGATCAACTCGGAGGTCCGCGCCAACTATCTGATGTCGCCGCCACTGGTCGTCGCGTATGCGCTCGCGGGCCGTATCGACCACGACTTCGACAAGGACCCGATCGGCACGGACAAATCCGGCAAGGCAATCTTCCTGCGCGACATCTGGCCCACGCAACAGGAGGTTTCGAGCGTGATCGCCGCATCGATTACCTCGGACAGCTTCACGAAGGAATATGCGACGGTCACCAAGGGTGACGCGAACTGGCAGAAGCTCAGCTTCCCCACCGGAGACGTCTATCACTGGGAACAGGACTCGACCTACATTCGCAAGGCGCCGTACTTCGACGGCATGCCGGCACA
>Ga0335072_10014102_pt1 | contig 11355 bp, 10 predicted proteins | sample Lox_Sample_21_FD_206725 | JGI IMG/M metagenome (GOLD analysis project Ga0335072, IMG submission 206725) | Soil microbial communities from Loxahatchee National Wildlife Refuge, Florida, United States - Lox_Sample_2.1 | ecosystem: Environmental > Terrestrial > Soil > Wetlands | place: USA...
TTCGATCCATCATCGAGCAGCATTTCGCCTGCCGACATCCTCGCCACGGACCTGCCAAGCACCAGCGTTGCCCCGAGTTTCTGCGCGGCCAAGGCAAAGTGGCGTGCGACTGCGGGGGGATAGACAACAGCGTCCTCGGGGACCAGCAATGCGCCCGCCAACCCGGGTCGAAGATGCGGCTCGAGCCTAGCGACTTCGGTCGCGGTGAGCATGCGGCTCGGGACATCGCGCTCCCCGTAAAAGCGCTGCTTCCGCTCCGCTTCGGCTAGCTCTTCGTCATCGGCAGCGATCCAAAGGGTTCCTGTTCCTTCGTACTCGGCGGCCGCCGGAAGCTCAGCCGCGCGCCGCCGCCAGAGCATCTGGGAATAGCGGGTGAGCGCGAATTGCGCTTCCGAGTCGTCCATTACGACAATGTGGCCCATGCCGGCCGCAGTAGCTCCGCTGCCCAGCGTGTCGCGCTCCACGAAGGCCACGCGCATGCCGGCTCGCGCGCAGGCTTCTGCGCAGGCTGCGCCCACAATGCCGCCGCCGGCGATGACCACGTCGAAGGACGCAGCGCTCATGGTCTTGTCACTCGCCGATACCGAGGCGGAATGGATCTGCCGGATCGAACAGCAGAGTCGATTCTGATGTAACGTAGGCCGATCCGGTAATGCTGGGGTGAACCTTTTCGTCAGCAATCCTGATTGAGCCTTCAAAAACGGTTCCCAGGATGCCTTCCTGACGCCATGTTTCACCGGGTTTCAGTTTGCCGTCTGCGACAAGGCAGGCCATCTTGGCGCTCGTCCCGGTCCCGCAGGGAGAGCGGTCGTAGGCTTTGCCGGGGCAGAGCACAAAATTGCGGCTTTGATTGGCCGGATTGCGCGGTTCGCCGAACAGTTCGATGTGATCGATTTCGGCGCCGCCTTCGCCTGTGATCCCCGTCGATTGCAGGGCCTTGCGAATCGCCCACGTGAAGTCAGTCAACTGATCGACGTGTTTCAGATCAAGCGCGAAGGAATGATGTTCGACAAGAAAAAACCAGTTGCCGCCCCATGCCACGTCGCCGACCACAGGTCCGAATCCGGGAACGTTTACCTGGATTGCCTTTTTGAATCGGTATGCCGGGACGTTCTGAATTGTGGCGGCGTTTTTCGATTTTAATTGGACCTGCACGATGCCGACCGGCGTCTGAACCGAGTGCATTCCGGGGCCGATCCGTCCGAGATGAGCCAGGGTGACGGCAACGCCGATCATGCCGTGTCCGCACATTCCGAGATAGCCGGCGTTATTGAAGAAAATCACTGCTGCGACAAAATCGGGCGAATCGGGTTCGAGCAGCCATGCGCCCACCACGACATCTGAACCGCGCGGTTCACAGAGGATTGCGCGGCGCGTGAAATCGAATTCCTGTTGCAGCCTTTCCATGCGCAGCTGCAAAGGTCCCGTGCCGAGGTCCGGGCCGCCGGAAATGACACACCGGGTCGGCTCGCCGGCGGTGTGCGAATCGACGACCACCGTTTTCATGGGCATATTTTGTGCGGTGCTCATGATGTTTGATTCACCTGAAGAGAGAACTTAGGGATGCGAACGTATACATCATTGTATACAATTATGACACGAGTGAGGCGCCGAATTCGCGGCGAAATTGCCATGACCGTTTCCGCCAGCCGGTCGACCATCGAACTCTTCATCAACGGACGCGGAGTGACTGTCCCCGACGGGGTGACCGTTGCGGCTGCCATGCTGATCAGCGGCGATGCATGCCGCGTGTCTGTATCGGGCCAGAAGCGCGGCCCGGTCTGCGGCATGGGCATTTGCATGGAGTGCTGTGCAACCGTGGACGGAGTCCAGCATGTGCGTACCTGCTTGTTGGAAGCCAGACCCGGCATGGAGATCGTGACCGAATGACCCATTTTGATGTCGTGGTCATCGGCGCAGGCCCGGCGGGCATGACGGCCGCAGCGGCCGCTGCCGAGTCAGGTTGCCGAGTCGCTCTTGTCGACGACAACGCGGCTGCAGGCGGCCAAATCTGGCGGGGGATGAATTCGGCAACTGCTTCCAGTCCTCGCGCCTATGCTGATTTGATTGATCGCATCAAGCACGCCGCGGTGGAAGTTGAGAGCGGATGGCGTGTCATTGCGCAGCCGGCTGCGGGTGTATTGCGGATCGAGTGCGATGAGAACTGCGCGGACCTGGAATATGAGCGTCTCATCCTGGCGACGGGCGCCCGCGAGCGTTTTCTGCCGTTTCCAGGATGGACGTTGCTAGGCGTAATGGGTGCCGGCGGGCTGCAGGCAATCGTCAAGGCGGGATTGCCGATTGCGGGAAAGCGCGTGGTGCTGGCTGGTACCGGTCCGCTTCTGCTTGCCGTTGCCGCAGCATTAAGGAAACGTGGTGCCAGGATTGCTGGAGTTTTCGAACAAGCTTCGTTCGCCCGTGCAGTTCGGTTTGGATGCGAACTGTTCTTACAGCCGGGCAAGCTCATCGAAGGGCTCGGGTATCGTGCGGGGACGCTACGGTATCGATTCGGCTCCTGGGTGACACGCGCTCATGGAGACAGCCGTCTCGAAGCGGTTACGGTCGTCTCCGGCGGATCAACGCACGAGGTCGCCTGTGACTATCTTGGCTGCGGCTATCATCTCGTGCCCAATCTCGAATTGCCGCGCCTGCTTGGATGCCGCATCGATGGCGGCTATGTAATGGTCGATGCCGCGCAGCGCACGTCTGTCGAAAACATCTATTGCGCCGGTGAATTGACGGGAATCGGCGGACTGGAAAAGGCCCTCGTTGAAGGGCAGATCGCCGGCCTCGCGACAGCAGGGAAGACAGTGTCACATCTCTTTGCCCGCCGTGAGCGTGCAATGCGATTTGCCCGCCGCCTCGATGCGTTCTGTGCGCTGCGGCCGGAGGTGTGCGACCTGGCGGATGGTCAAACATTCATCTGCCGGTGCGAGGACGTACCACGGTCTGCGCTGTCGGGGATGCGAAGCTGGCGCGAGGCGAAACTGCACACACGGTGCGGCATGGGGCCATGCCAGGGGAGGATCTGCGGTGCGGCGGTGGAAATACTGTTCGGTTGGGAGAATGACTCGATCCGGCCGCCGGGCGCCCCGGCTCGGGTCGCAACCCTGGCAGCAAGCACTCAAGAAATCAGTGCCCGGTGAAATCCGTTCGTACCATTTGAGGAGTTTTTGATGCGAAGTTTGCCAACCGAAAAGAAGAGAACGGTGAGACGAAGTCCGGCACGGGCTGAGCACGGATCGAGCGTGAACCTCGCATTTCAGCAGATTCGCGATCTCATTGTGCAGGGCCGACTATCCCCTGGTACCTGGATTCCGGAAAGCAGATTGAGCGAGCGGCTCAAGATGAGCCGGACGCCGGTTCGCGGCGCACTTTACCTGCTGCAACGCGAAGGTTACGTGATCCAGGAGAGAACTTCATCCAAGTCACGCATGATGGTTGCGCCGCTCTCGCTCGACGATGCGAGAGAGCTCTATCCAATGATCGGAGCCATCGAAGGCCTGGCGGGCAGGCGAGCCGCCCAACTCGCCAGGGTAGAACGGAATGCAGCGTGTGCGCGGCTTCGCGCCATCAACCGGCTGCTTGGTGATATCGCGCGGCGACGCAATGCGGCGGGTGCGACCATTTTCGATCTGGATCGCGAGTTCCATCGAACTGTCGTATCGGTCGGCGCGGGTCCGCGTCTTCGGCTCCTCCACCAGGCCATCGAACCCCAGGCCGAGCGCTACTGGCGCCTCTACTCGAACGCGATCGTCGACCACCTCGATGAATCCGTCGCCGAACATGAGGCGATCATTGCGGGACTGGCCGAGGCCCATGCCGGCCGGCTGGAGCAGGCGTTGCGCGCTAACTGGGAAAATGGCTGCCGGCGCCTGGCCGGCGTGATGGGCATCTTTGGCGATCGCGGAAGCTGGTAGCAACCTCAATTAAGTGGCATCTGGACCGTTCAAACACAGCGGGAGCATAATGTCGTGATCACGGAACCGGCGCGCTTCCCGCCGCCCCCAATTCCCAGGTTTCCCGCCGAAACCAAACGGCATTGCAAAGCGGGTTGTGCAGGAACGTTCCGCAGGGAGAGGGATCATGGAGTACTCGCTCAAGCGCATTTCGACCGAAGGCATTGCCGAGGCCATCTCGAAAGTCGAGCTCTACCGCACCCTCAACGAGCCGGAGGAAGCTGAATCGATCTGCCGCGACATCCTGGCCGTCGATCCGAACCATCAGCTTGCGCTTCGCCTGCTAGGCCTCGCCCTCACCGATCAGTTCACAGGCGGAGGCACCGACCGATACCGGGAGGCGGAGCAGGTCTTCCAGCGGCTGGTTGATCCGTATGAGCGCCTCTACTACGCAGGCCTTCTTTACGAGCGTCGCGCCAAGGCGCAATTGAAGGCCGGGCACCTGCACCTGTCGCTGGTTGCTCTCTTCGAGCAGGCACTCGAGAATTTTGCCGAGGCAGAAAAGATTCGTCCGGCAGGAAACGATGATGCGATTCTGCGCTGGAACCGCTGCGTGCGCCTGCTCCAGAATCCCGCCTACGGTTTGGAAAGCCTCGAACAGGAAGAAGCTGTCTTCGAAGCCCACGACGCGCCGCCGAGATAATTCCCCGCACTTGTCGGGCGAAGACGGGCCCCACTTACAGAATCCGGAACAGCCGTTTCAGTGGATCGAAGTAGCGATCAACCACTCGCTCCTTCAGCGGAATGATCGCGTTCTCGGTTATGGTGATGGACTCGGGGCACACCTGCCGGCAGCAGGTGGTGATGTTGCAATAGCCGATGTTGTGCGCGTGCCGCAAATCGCTCACGCGGTCCTCGGTATCGAGCGGATGCATCTCAAGCGCCGCCGCATACACCAGCAGGCGGGGCCCGATGAACTCGTCCTGCTTGTGATGTTCACGCAGCACATGGCATACGTTCTGGCAAAGAAAGCACTCGATGCACTTGCGAAATTCCTGCACGCGCTCCACGTCGGCCTGCTGGATTCGCCAGGTTCCATCGGGTGCGTCAGCCGGTCGCGGCTTGAATGGCTTGATCGTCTTCTTGGCCCGGAAGTTCCAGGAAACGTCGGTGACGAGGTCGCGGATGACGGGAAATGCATGCATCGGCTCGACGGTGACCGGAGAGCTCAGATCGATGTCGCTGAGGCGCGTCATGCACATCAGGCGCGGCATGCCGTTGATTTCAGCCGAACACGAACCGCATTTGCCGGCCTTGCAATTCCATCGCACGGCCAGGTCGGGCGCCTGCTGCGCCTGGACGCGGTGGACCGCGTCAAGCACCACCATGCCTTCGTCGACCGGCGTTGCGTAATCCTGAAAGCCGCCGCCTGCCGAATTGCCCCGCCAGATGCGAAACGTGGCTGATGCCGACATCACTCTAACCTCCTGAAGTTCTCGTGCCAGCTTCGCTAAACCGCAAACTCTGTAACGAACCCCGCCGGCCCCGCTAACTCCGCTCGCTGCGCCAACTCCCCTACTTCATCTCTTCAATCACTGCCTTCAACTCGGCAGGAATGGGCGTCAGGGCGCGCTTCTCCACGAGCATCTCGCCGCCCTCGCCGCGTTTGACGATAATGTTGTACTTGCCCCATTCCGCATCTTTGGTGGGGAAATCCTCGCGGAACTGGGCGCCGCGGCTCTCTTTGCGCAGCAGCGCGGCCCTCGCAATGGCCTCGGATACGACGAGCATGTTACCCACATCGATTGCGGTGTGCCAGCCATTGTTAAACTCGCAGTTGCCGCCGATGCCCGTTCGTTCGGCTCGTGCCCGCAATTGGCCAACGGCCTCGAGGGCCTTCTCCATTTCGCTCTCGGTGCGCACAATGCCCACCAGGTCCTGCATCGTGTCCTGCAGTTCGTGCTGAATCTGATAGGGATTTTCGCCGGCAGAACCGCGTTCAAAGTGCGCGAGAGCAGCTTTTGCGGCTGATTGCAGCAGCGACTCATCTGCCGTGACGGGGCCGCTGGACTTTGCGAAGTCCGCGGCATAGCGGCCTGCTCTCCGCCCAAACACGAGCAGGTCGGAAAGGGAATTGCCGCCAAGCCGGTTTGCTCCATGTAATCCTGCGGCTGCTTCGCCGGCGGCAAACAGACCTGGCACCGTCGACATCTGCGAGTCGCCATCTACGCGCACGCCACCCATCATGTAGTGCGTGGTCGGGCCCACTTCCATTGGTTCCTTCGTGATGTCGAGATCGGCAAGCTGCTTGAACTGGTGAAACATGCTGGGCAGCTTTCGCTTGATGTGCTCGGTAGAATTCGGAAGCCGCTCTTTGATCCACGCAATATCGAGAAACACGCCGCCGTGCGGCGAACCGCGTCCCGCTTTGACTTCGCGATTGATGCAGCGTGCCACGTGGTCGCGGGTCAGCAGCTCCGGCGGACGCCGTGCATTCTTGTCGCCTTGCGTATAGCGCCAGCCCTCATCTTCGTTGTCGGCGGTCTGTTCCTTATAGTTGTCGGGAATGTCGTCGAACATGAACCGGCGTCCTTCGCTGTTGCGCAGCACTCCACCTTCGCCGCGAACGCCTTCGGTGACCAGGATGCCGCGTACGCTGATGGGCCAGACCATGCCGGTCGGGTGGAACTGGACGAATTCCATGTCCTCAAGTTCCGCGCCAGCGCGATAGGCCAGCGCCAGCCCGTCTCCGGTGTATTCCCAGCTATTGCTGGTAATCTTGAATGCCCGTCCGATGCCGCCTGTCGCCAGCACCACAGCTTTCGCCTGCCACAGATGGAATCGGCCTTTCTCGCGGTCGTAGCCACAGGCGCCGGCGATGCGTCCGCCATCGAGCAGAAGGCTCAGGACCGTGCATTCCATGTGAACGTCCATGCCTGTGTGAATGCCGTGGTCCTGGAGAGTTCGAATCATCTCCAGGCCGGTGCGATCGCCCACATGCGCCAGCCGCGGATAACGGTGCCCGCCGAAGTTACGCTGCAAGATCCTGCCGTCGCTGGTGCGGTCAAAGAGCGCGCCCCACGCTTCCAGTTCGCGTACGCACTCCGGGGCCTCTTTCGCATGCAGTTCGGCCATGCGCCAGTTGTTCAGGTATTGACCGCCGCGCATGGTGTCGGCAAAGTGAACCCGCCAGTTATCACGGTCGTCCACATTTGCAAGCGCGGCTGCAATGCCACCTTCGGCCATGACAGTGTGCGCCTTGCCCAGCAGCGATTTGCACACGACGCCGACCTTGGCGCCGTTCGATCCCGCCTCAATGGCCGCGCGCAGTCCTGCGCCGCCTGCTCCAATCACCAGTACGTCATAGGAGAAGCGCTTGAACTCCGGCATCTAGAGAATTCTCCAGTCGTGCCAGATGCCGAGGGAACAGAGGCGGACGTAGATATCAGCGAACGCAACCCATACCAGACTCACCCACGCCCATTTCTTGTGGGCTGCATTCAGGCGGCACACGAAGTTGTAAATCCTGGCCCGGACCGGGTGTTCTGAAATGCGATCGAAAGTGCCGCCAATCAAGTGGCGGAACGCATGGCATCCAAAGATGTACCCCGCGAGCAGGACCACGTTGATCACGAGCACCAGGCTGCCCACGCCGATGCCAAAGCCATCCGGGAACATGAATCCACGGATGGCATCCCACACCAGGAATCCCCACACCACATACGAGAGCCTTAAAAAATAGCGATGAAAGTTCTGCATGATGAGTGGAAACGTGCGCTCGCCAAAGTAGCTTTTGCGCGGCTCGCCGACCGCGCAGGCAGGCGGGTCAGCCCAGAACGATTTGTAGTAGGCGCCGCGATAGTAGTAACAGGTCATCCGGAACAGGCCCGGTATCCAGAGAATGAGGAGCGCCGGCGAGAACGGTAAAAAGCCCGGATACCACTTCGGCTTGGGACCAAACAGCGCGAATGGCGAGCTGCCGAACAATTCAGGCGAATAAAACGGGGAGATATAAGGCCCGAAAGTGTAGTGAGCGTTCTGGAATGCCGCCCAGTTGGCGTAGACAAGGAAAGCGCCGAAGCCGAGGAAAACCGCCGTCGGGGAAAGCCACCATGCATCGCGGCGTGACGTACTGCCGAATTTGCCATTTTTCCAGACGACATCGGGAGCAGCGGACATGGTTCCTCCGCGCGGAGGGATCATGCGCCAGCGCCCGCCCCGCGATGGCTCCGCATTGTATAGCAGCCACTGCGCTGCATGCCACGATAATTGCTCGAGGGCCGGGATCGGGAGTTGCGAAGGGAGACGCGAGTGGGCTTGCGCCTCGCGGTCCCTGGGTCTCAATGCAAATTGCCCGTACCCGCAATCGCGCCGCGAAGGGCCTCGCGGAGCGAGGCAATCAACGCCTCTTCTTGATCCGCTGGAACATCCCCCTGGGCGAGACTGGGCGATCCACCGCCGCGCAAACCAAATTGAGCCAGGGCTTCCCTGAGAAGGCGACCACAATCGAATTGCAGGTCCTGGCTGCGCGCGACAAAGACACGCACTGGATCGGTCTCTCTGGCGGAGAAGATGGCTGCGGTTCCTGGAGTCGCCGACACTGTCTGGGAGGCCAGCATTTTCACATAATCACGATCGCGGTCTTTCCATCCACGCACCGCCAGCCGTAATCCGTTTTCAATAGGCTCCGCCGCCGCGAGCTGTGCTCCCTGCAATGCCGCAAGCTCTTCGCGCAGTTTCTGGCGTTCTTTCGCTCCGGCTTTCGCATCGGCCAGCAGACGGCCCACTGCAACAGGCAGCTCGTTTGCTCCCGTTGAAAGCAACGCCGCAGTCTCGGTGAGCGTCATCGCGTCGGCCCGGGCGGTCCGGATCGCGCGCAATCCACATACGAACTCGGCGCGCACGCCACGGCTTACCTTTTCCACGCGTCGCACCTGCAATCCGCCAATCTGGCCGGTCGAGCGAACATGGGTTCCGCCGCAAGCATTCTGGTCGATTTCCTGAATGTCGATGAGGCGAATCGAACCTTCGCGGTCCGGCAGCTTGCGAAGTTTTCCCGCAGCGAGCATGGCCTCGGCCTCAGTACGCGCAACAGAGTGCACACTCACCGGCCGGTCTTCGGCAATGATCTCGTTCGCGATGTGCTCGATTCGTTCCAGGCAGGCTTGGGACGGAGGCGCAACGGCCAAGTCGATTGTCGAGGATTCTTCTCCGAGGTGGAACGAGACCGTGGGCGCCTGAAGTTCCTGCTGGAAGACTGCGGAGAGCAAGTGCTGCCCTGTATGTTGCTGCATATGGTCGAAGCGACGCTCCCAGTTGATTCTTCCCTCGACAGGCGTTCCCACGTCGACTGGCTGGCGGGCGCAATGCCATACGGCTCCTTCTTCGTCCTCTTCGACTTGTTCGACTGGGACTTCGCGTACCGGCGAGCCGGAGTGAGTCGCCCTCAGCACGCCTGTGTCGAAAGGCTGCCCGCCGCTGGTCGGATAGAACGCCGTGCGATCAAGTGAAAGCTGCCACCGAGGGCCGCCGCCGTTGTCCGGGCGTTCGCGGACCTCGGTCACCACCCCGGTGAAATGTCTGAGGAATGAATCCGAATAATAGAGACGCTCTGAACTCGCCAACTGCAAATCTCCATGGACTGTGCGGAAATCGCGTCAGACAGCGGGAGCGGGCCGTGACGTATGCCAGCCCGTGACCCCCTGGTCGCCTCTCTGATCGTAGTACAAGCACCTCAAACGATTCCGGGCTGTTGTGACGCGGCTTTTCGCAACCCGTACGCTTCGCGGCGGTACCGCCTCGTATTGCGGTGGAATTGCGAGCGGCGCGCTTTCGTCGCGTCGTCGGAATAGACGCGCTTCATCAGGCTTCGGAGTCCAGTTTCAAGCTCTCCGACACTCATCCTCGCAGGTTGAAAGTTCACATCGAAGAGGGTACACAACTCCCAAGCCTCATCGCGCAATATGCGGCCTTCCTGCTTGAGGCGTGCGTAAAGCGGCGTGCCTGGAAAGGCCGTCTGCACCGTGATCTGTACGTCGTAGAGCCCACTCTGCTGGACAAATTTCCAGATGGACTCGAAGGAATCGGTCCCAGTCCCATCCAGGCCAAGAATCAGGCATCCGTTGACTCGAATTCCGCGGCCCTGGATCTTGCGAATCGATTCAAGGTAAGTATCGACTCGGCGGGCTTTCCAGTTTGCGCGCTGCTCGATCCCATTGACCGCGGAGAACGTGGTGCTTTCGAACCCGATCAAAATCTCCGCACATCCGGCATCGCGCAGCATATCGAGTAGTTCCTCGTCGTCGACTACGGAGAGGTCGGTTTCGGTGAACCACCGCACATTTTCCCGTGCAAGCGCGCGCAAAAGCCGCTTGGAGTTCGTTTTGTTCACGAAGCTATTGTCGTCGGCGAATTCAATAAAAGGGCGGCGCCAAAGTGACTTGATTCGCTGCACTTCGGCGATGACGCGCTCAACAGGCTTGATCTTATAGGTGGGAGAGATGCGAATCGAAGCGGCGCAGAACTCACAGCGAAATGGGCATCCGCGCTGTGTTTGCACGGTGATGCGGTTGTACCGCTGCATCTCAAGAAGGTCGAATCGGGGCATCGGAGAGGCCGCCAAGTTGAAGCTCTGGCCGCGTGCGTCATAGAACTCTTTGAGCTGTGACAGTCGCAGGTCATCGACCACCGCAGGCCACAGCGGTTCCCCCTCTCCAATCACCACCGCGTCTGCATGCCGTTTTGCCTCCTCGGGCAAGGCGCTGACGTGCAGTCCGCCGAGGATCACCTTGGTGCCAAGCGCGCGGTACCGATCTGCCAGCGCGTAGGCTTCACAAATCTGTGCCGAGAAACTCGAAATGGCCACCGCATCGAACTCCCGTGGGATGCCGTCCAGTGCGGCGAGATCCGAAACCTCGAGGTATTCGACCTCGACATTCGAGGGGGTGAGGCCTGCGAGCGTGAGTAGACCCAGGCTGGGGAGGGAAGCAATCACGCGGCTGCGCTCCACAAAGCCGGGAAGTGTAAGGCCAAGATCGACGAGTTCCTGGTTCCGAACCCGCACTCCGCTCATGGCAATCAGACCGAGTTTCATCGATGCCAACCTCCAATCAGGATCGACAGAATGCCTGCCGTCGCAGCGAGAACAGGAATGGGAAACAGATGGCGGAAGGGCTCGCGCCACGCCGAGAGGAAGCAGCAGACGGGCATGGTTGCCGCGCTGATCAGCAATCCCCACGACGCGATCGCGAGGTCCACGCCTTGCAGTGAGATCTCTCCGGCAGTGGCGGCGAAAATGAGATTCAGAAAACCGAGGCCGAAAAAGGCGATGTGACCGAGGCGCGTGAGGCGGCGTCGGTAGGAGCCATATCCGCCCATCCAGTCTTCGCGATGAAAGAACAAGCCGACGATCGCACCGGATACAACGCCGGCGAGCATGGCGGCCCATCCGGCCATC
>Ga0335072_10014104_pt1 | contig 11354 bp, 10 predicted proteins | sample Lox_Sample_21_FD_206725 | JGI IMG/M metagenome (GOLD analysis project Ga0335072, IMG submission 206725) | Soil microbial communities from Loxahatchee National Wildlife Refuge, Florida, United States - Lox_Sample_2.1 | ecosystem: Environmental > Terrestrial > Soil > Wetlands | place: USA...
CCTGAGTTCGCGCGGGCCGATGTGGCCCTGGTGATCGGGGCCAACGACGTGACCAACCCGGCCGCCCGGCGGCCGGGCACCGCGATCTCCGGCATGCCGATCCTGGATGTCGACCAGGCCAAGTCGATCATCGTCGTGAAGCGGTCGATGGCCTCGGGCTACGCCGGCATTGACAACGAGCTGTACGCCAACCCGAAGACGAGCATGTACTTCGCCGACGCCAAGAAGGCTCTGGCCGAGATGACCGCGGCCGTTAAGACCCTTGTTGGCTTATCAGGCAGCGGCCCATCTCACCTCAATTAGTATCGGGACAGTGAAGCGATCTCTTCCGGCATGGACACTGGTGGCCCTGGCCGGCCTGGGGCTCGTGGCGGGATGCACCGGCGGCGGCAGCACGAGGACCACGCCGGCCCCGGGGACAAGCACATCGCCCGCGCCGGGCAGCTCACCGACCGCGGGGACCTCCGCCTCGCCAGCCGCGACTCCGCTGTCCCCCGGGCAGTCGCCGTCCGCCGTGCTCGCGGCGGGCCTGGCCGCGCTCAAGGCCGGGACCGCGGTGCACGTCGCCATCAGCAGCACCACGTCGCAGGGGGCCATTACCTTCTCCGACGACGCGACCGCGCACGGCGGGCGCCAGCTGATCACGACCAGCTATGGCGCCAGCATGAGGATCTTGTTCGTCGCCGGCGTCGGGTACGTCGAGGCCAACGTCGCCGGGCTGGTCGGCCTGGAGCAGGTCCCGCAGGCTGAGGCCCAGTCGGAAGCGGACCGATGGATATCCATCAGCCCTGGCCAGGAACTGGGCCAGAACACCTACGACGACGTTGTCGACGGGATCACGCTGTCGTCGGTCGCCACCGAGCTGTCGATCGCCGGGCCACTCACGCTGTCCGGCCCGACGACGATGGGCGGGCAGCGGGTGATCGGCGTGCAGGGGCACGCCCCGGCCAGCATGCAACTTCCGGCCACCGCCCGGGTCACCCTCTACGTGGCGGCCAGCGACGCGCGCCCGCTGCGCTACCAGGTGTCCGGGGTCAGCGGCTACGAGAACCAGATCACCTTCAGCGACTGGGGCGAGAAGCTGGCGCTGACGGCCCCGTCGGGCGCCGTGCCCGCCTCGGGGGGAACGCCGATCGTGACATGAGGCCCCAGCAGGCGTGGGCAGTGGCCGCGGTGGCCGCACTGGGGCTCCTGGCGGGATGCCCGGGCGACGCCGCGAGCGCGGCCCCGCTGTCGGACGAGCCGCCATCCGCCGTGCTCGCGACGACCCTGGCCGCGCTGGCGGCCGGCGAGTCGGTCCACATGTCTGTCTCCGCCACGACATCCCTGGGAACCATCACCTCCTCCGACGAGGCCACGACGAGCGGCGGCTGGCACGTGATCACGAATGGCACCGGCGGGCGCGTCTCGATCGTGCTCATCGGCACGACCGGCTACATCGCCGGCAACGCGGCCGGGCTGCTGGACTTCCTGCGGCTCCCCGGGCCTGAGGCCCACCTGCAGGCCGGGCAGTGGATGTCCGTCCGGCCCGGCCAGGAACTGGGCGCGAGCGGCTACGACGACATCACCGGCGGGATCACGCTGTCGTCCGTCGCGGCGGAGGTGACGCCGGCCGGGCCGCTCACCCTGACCGGGCCGGCGACCATAGCCGGGCAGCCGGTGATCGGCGTGCAAGGGCACGCTCCCGCCAGCACGCACCTCCCGTCCGCGGCCCGGGCCACCCTGTACGTGGCGGCCAGCGACGGGCGCCCGCTGCGCTACCAGGTGTCCGGCGTCAGTGGCTACAGCGACCAGATCACCTTCAGCGACTGGGGTCAGACCGTTCAGCTGGTCGTCCCGCCGCACGCGACCCCGGTCACGCAGGTGCGGGTGCCCACACCGACCTGAGCCAACCCCCGCCAGAAAGTTCGTGGCCGCCGGCGTGTGAGGCGAATGGCCCGTGGAAGACTGGGGCCATGGCATTCGAGTTGACCGAGCAAGTCAAGCGGCGGCTGACGACTGATGAGGTCGCGTGGCTGACGACCGTGACGCCGGGCGGCAAGCCGGCGCCCCGGCCCGTCTGGTTCATCTGGGACGGCACGACGATCACCATCTACAGCATGAACGGCGCGGCCCGGCTGAAGTACATCGAGGGTAACCCGCAGGTGACCGTCCACTTCGACTCGTCTCACGGCGGCGACATCGTCGTGATCTCGGGCCGTGCGGAGGTGATAGCCGACGCTCCGGTGCCGTCGGAGTTCCCCGGCCTGCTGGCCAAGTACGAATCTCATATGCAGCGGATGGGCGAGACCCCGGAGTGGTACGACAACAACTACGGGGTAGCGATCCGGGTAACCCCCGAGCGCTCCTGGGGATTCGAGTAAGGCGTCGCCCCCTTCCGGCCGGGCCGGGCGGCCACCAAGGCCGACTACCGCCGCGGCGGCGGCGCGGGACGCGGCCACCGCCGCCGCGGCCAGCCCGGCCCCGCTCAGCCGGGCCGCGATAAAGCCAGCGCAGAAGGCGTCTCCCGCTCCGGTCGTGTCGCGCACGCCTGACGCGGTCACGATCGCCGGGAACCGCCGGAGCGCGGACCCGCCGGCCGCGATCGCCGCGCCGTCCGGCCCGAGCTTCAGCGCGACCACCCCGTAGTGCCTGGCAAGGCTGGCGGCCATCGCGGCCGGGTCCGCGTCGCCAGTCAGGCTGGCGGCCTCGTCGCGGTTCGGGAAGCAGACGGCGGCGCCCCGTGTCCAGCGAATGAAGTCTCCCGGCGAGAGTCCCGCCAGGAACGCCGCTGAGCCAGGGTCGACCGTGAATGGGATCCCCCGTCTGCGGGCCTCCGCGATCAGCCGCCGGGCGACGCGGCGCGGTCCCTCCTCAAACAGCGTGTATCCGGTGAGATGCAGCAGCGCAGCACCGTCCAGCAAGGCGAACGGCACGTCCGAGGCGGCCAGCGAGGCGTTCGCGCCCCGGTCGGTGATCATCGTCCGCTCCCCGTCGGCCTCGATGAGCACGACGATCGAGCCAGTGCTGAGGGACTCATCGACCGCCAGGCGCGCCGATACACCGAACCGGGCCAGCTCCAGCCGGTGAAACTCGGCGTCGAGGGCGCCGACCCGGCCCGCGAACACCACATCGAGCCCGAGGTGCCCCATCCACGCGGCCTGGTTCGCCGCCGACCCGCCCGGGCGTACCCGGACCGAGGCCGGATTGTCCTGTCCAGCCGCGACCGCCCCGGCCGTCTCGACGAGGACGTCGTTGATGACGTCCCCGACCACGAGGACCCGCCGGCGACTACCCGGCAAGGCCCGCCCAGGCGGTGGCGATCTCGCCCGCGAGGGCGATGTTACCCCGGGCGACGTCCAGGTTGACGGCCACGCTCTTGCCGCCGGTGGCCCGCTGCATGTAGTCGAGCAGGAACGGGGTCACCGCCTTGCCGCGCACGCCGGCCGCATCGGCCGCCTCCAGGGACTCGGCGAGCACCCGGTCGTGCAGCTCAGGATCGAGCTGCGCGGACGCCGGCAGCGGGTTGCCGACCAGGAGCGCGGCGGGATCGCCGATAAGATCCCGGGCCGCCATGACCGCGGCGATCTCGTCGGCCGAGTCGACCCGCCAGTCCAGCTCCTGGCCCGAGTCCGTCAGGTAGAACGCGGGGAACCGGCTGGTCTGATAGCCGACGACCGCCACCCCCAGGGTCTCGAGCCGCTCCAGCGTGGCCGGGATGTCGAGGATTGACTTCACCCCAGCCGAGACCACGGTGATCCGCGTCCGCGAGAGCACGGTCAGGTCGGCCGACTCGTCGAGCGACTCGGCGTACCCCCGGTGCACGCCGCCCAGGCCCCCGGTGGCGAACACCCGGACGCCCGCCAGCGACGCGAGTACCGACGTCGCCGCGACCGTGGTGCCGCCGGTGCGCTTCCCGGCCATGGCCAGCCCGAGGTCCCGGCTCGAGACCTTGACAACCGACTCATCAAGGGCGATTCGCTCCAATTCCGACGCGGAAAGCCCGACCCGGGGCATCCCGTCGATCAGCGCGATCGTCGCGGGGGTCACGCCCCGGGAGAGCAGCAGTTCCTCGAAGGACCGGGCCGCGGAAAGGTTCCCGGGCCTGGGCAGTCCGTGCGAGATGATCGTCGATTCCAGCGCCACGACCGGACGGCCTGCCGAGAGGGCGGCGGCGACGGCGGGGGAAACTGATGGCATTGGGGCTGGTAGTGCGGGCATGACAGGAGATTATCGGTCTTCCACGCCGAGCCCGGGAGGGCCTGGGGTGGGTGGCGGGCCTTGGCAACGATCGCTAGCGGAGGTCACGGCAGTGCCTGATCGCAACAAGTTCACTCTCGACGAGTCGCAGATGCCCAGCGCCTGGTACAACATCATCCCTGACCTGCCCGCACCGCCACCCCCGCCGTTGCACCCGGGCACGCTGCAGCCGGTCAACCTCGACGACCTGTCGTCGCTGTTCCCCTTCGAGCTGATCAGACAGGAAAGCAGCCCCGACAGCTACATTGACATTCCTGGTCCGGTGATGGACGCCTACAAGCTGTGGCGGCCGACTCCCCTGTTCCGTGCGCGGCGGCTCGAGCGGGCGCTGAACACGCCAGCCCGGATCTACTACAAGTACGAGGGCGGCTCTCCGTCCGGGAGCCATGAGGGGAACACGTCAGTCCCGCAGGTCTACTACCACTCGATTGAGGGAACTCAGCGGCTCACCGCCGAGACCGGCGGCGGCGAGTGGGGCAGCTCGCTGTCATTCGCCGCCTCGCAGTACGACATCGAGGTAGAGATCTGGATGGCCCGCGCGGCCTACGACCAGAAGCCGCACCGCCGCACCCTCATGCAGACCTGGGGGGCGACCGTGCACCCCAGCCCGAGCCAGGCCACGCAGTCGGGCCGCAAGGTGCTCGCCGAGGATCCGGACTGCTTCGGCAGCCGGGGCATGGCGATGAGCGAGGCGGTGGAGGCGGCGTCGCGCGGCGCGGGAATCCGGTACGCCCCGGGTGCCCTGCTCAATCACGTGCTGCTGCACAACACCGTCATCGGCCAGGAGGCGGTCAGGCAATTCCAGATGACCGGCGAGGAAGGCGGCCCGGACCTGATCGTCGGCTGCGCCGGCGGCGGGACGAGCCTGGCCGGCCTGGCCGTCCCCTTCCTCAAGGAGAAGCTGGAGGGCCGGATGAGCCCGGTGATCCGGGCGGTCGAGCCGGCGGCATCCCCGTCGTACACCCGCGGCAGCTACTCCTATGACTTCGGCGATATGGCCGGATTCAGCCCGCTGCTCAAGATGCACACCCTCGGCCACAACTTCATGCCCGACCCTGTGCACGCAGGCGAGCTGCGCTACCACGGCACGGCCCCGTTGCTCTCGCACCTGGTCGACCTAGGCATGCTCGAGGCGATCGCCAAGTCACAGAACGAGGCCTTCGCCGCGGCGGTGACGTTCGCCCGGGCCGAGGGCATCCTGCCCTCACCCGAGCCCGCCTACGCGCTCGCCTCCATAGTCGAGGAGGCCAGGCGCTGCGCTGAGAAGGGCCAGGAGAAGGTCATCCTCGTCGCGATATGCGGACACGGCCACTTCGACATGAACGGCTACGAACGCCACCTGGCGGGCGAGCTTGAGGACTTCGAGGTCTCGCAGGAGCGCATCGACGCATCGCTTGGCCGTCTGCCCGTCGTGTCCTGATTCGCCGCTCGTGAGCATCGCGGCCGGGGCATCTGTGATGCCCCGGCCGCCACGTCATCTCCCCCGTCACAGCCCACGGCGGCGGGCGACCGATGAGGCCAGGCTTTCCAGGGCGCTCTCGGTCATGGACAGGTCCATGCACGCGTCGGTCACGGACTGGCCGTAGGTGAGGGTCGCCGGGTCGCCCGGGTCCTGCCGGCCGGCCACCAGGAAGCTCTCCATCATGACGCCGACCAGGCCACGCTGCCCGCCCGTGACCTGCTCGGCCAGGGACGCGCAGACGGCGGGCTGCCGTGAGTAGTCCTTGCTGCTGTTCCCGTGGCTGGCATCGACCATGATCCGGCGGGGCAGGCCGACCGCGGAAACGAGGTCGAGGGCCTTGCTGACGTGCTCGCCGGAGTAGTTAGGCCCGCTGCGGCCACCGCGCAGGATCACGTGGGTGTCGGTGTTGCCGGCCGTGGTCACGACGGCCGCCGCGCCGGCCGGGGTCACGCCGAAGAAGGTGTGCGATGTCCCGGAGGCGCGGCAGGCATCGACCGCGACCTGAACGTCGCCGTCCGTGCCGTTCTTGAAGCCAACCGGCATCGACAGGCCCGAGGCAAGCTGGCGGTGCACCTGGCTCTCGGTGGTGCGCGCCCCGATCGCCCCCCAGGTCACGGTGTCGGCGATGTACTGCGGGGTGATCGGGTCCAGCCACTCGCAGCCGACTGGCATGCCCAGCCCGAGGATGTCGAGCAGCAGTCGGCGCGCGGTGCGCAGGCCCCGGTGGACGTCGTAGCTGCCGTCCATGGTGGGGTCGTTGATCAGGCCCTTCCACCCGGTCACCGTGCGCGGCTTCTCGAAATAGACGCGCATCACGATCAGCAGGTTCTCGGCGTAGCGATCGCGCAGCTCGGTGAGACGGCGGGCGTAGTCGATCGCGGCCTTCGGGTCATGCACCGAGCACGGGCCGGTGATGACCAGCAGCCGGTCGTCGGTACCGCCAAGCACCGCGCGAACTTCCCCGCGGGTGCGCTCGACGATTTGCGACTGAGCGTCACCCAGCGGCAGCTCATCCAGCAGCGCGGCCGGCGACAACAGCGGCTCGTAACCGGTTATCCGGGTGTCTCTGACGCCTGACATCGGGATTCTCCTCCCGGGCGAGCCGTGCCCCGTGTCATCCAGGAGCCAGCTGCCCTAGTTCTTGGCGGGACCGTGATGGCCCCGTCCTCGGCTGGCTCCAGGTGGTAGATAAGCGCACGCGAGTACGCACGGCCCCACCCGGAGCCCGCGTAAAGCGCCAATACCACCGTGACACAAGAAGCAATGGTACACGCACTCCGTCACTCAGGGACGCCCCCCGTGCCGCAAGCGGGCCTGCGCGGGCCGCAAAGCCCATCATAACGGATATTCACTCTCCGATAAAGGAGTGCAACTGTCAGTGACAGGCGGGGAGAATGTCCTCGTGGACCGCCTGGATCTCGCCGATGCGTTCGTCACGCTCTTCGCCCTTCTCGGACCGCAGAAGGTATTGCTGTCCGTGGCGCGACTGGCTCGCACGCGGGAAGCGCACCGCGTCCGGCTCGTGATGGCCTACGCGGCGCTCGCGGCCGCCTGCGTCGGGGTCACATTCACGCTGACCGCCCCCTGGCTGGCGTCGTTCTTCCACATCACCCCCGCCTCCGTGGAGCTCGCGGCCGGGCTGGTGTTCTTCGTCTACGCGGTCGGCCTGGTGTTCGGCATCCACCTCGGCCACGACATCGACGAGGAGACGGGCTCACTCAGCGAGGACGGGAAGCAGCCAGGGAGCGACGGATTTCGCCTGCTCCTGCTGCCGTTCATCGTCAGCCCGCTCGGCGTGGCGGCCGCGCTGGAGGGGTCGCTGACCGCGACCGGCTGGACCTCCCGTGGCACCCTGGCGGGCGCCTACGCGGCCGTCGTCGCCATCGACCTGATCGCCGCGGTGATGTTCGCCCCGCTCATGCGCCGCCTGCACGCCAGCTCGCTGGAGATCCTGTCGCGGCTCCTGGGAATCCTGCTCTCGGCCGTGGGCGTGAACCTGTTCCTGCAAGGCCTGGCGGCACTCGGCGTTCATGTGGGCTCTGGGAATTGAGAGACTACTGCCATGTCCTATTGAAACAGTCTTTTACCCCAGAGAAACAGTTAGCCCGAAAAATTATTATGTCAAGTATTGATGTGGGAAAATGTTGTAGCTAGCATCTCTGGTCAGATGGCCCTCTGACCCATCCCCGACGAGAGGTGATCCCGCCCATGCAACGTCTTCTCCGGAGAACTGTCTTCTCCCTCCTCGCCGTACTCCCGGCACTCGGCCTGTTCATCGGGGCCGGCGTGGCCGCCAGTGCGAGCGTCCGCCCGGCCGCCACGAGCGTCTCAGCGCACAACGAGGCGGCGGCCAAGGCCGCCGCGGTTGCCTTCGTCAAGTCCCTGAAGGTCGGCTACCACTCCAAGAATCATCCGCTCGCGGGGCATGCGCACAGCCAGATCAAGGGGCTGACCCAGGTCTCCTCGACGAACTGGTCGGGTTATGCCGACACGGGAAGCGGGTTCAGCTCGGTTTCCGCGACCTGGAAGGAGCCGACCCCGAGTTGCAGTGGCCGGTCGACGGCGCTGGCCGCGTTCTGGGTCGGCATTGACGGATACACCAGCAGTTCGGTGGAGCAGGACGGCACGCTCATCGAGTGCTACCAGGGCGGCACTTACCAGTTCAGCTGGTGGGAGATTTACCCGGTCAACTCCGTGCAGGTGGTCGGCGAGTCGGTGGCGGCGGGCGATTCCATCACCGCCACGGTGACCAGGAGCGGCACCAGCTACAAGCTCAGCGTCACGGACTCCACCCACTCGGCCAACAGCTTCTCCACGACCCAGACCTACTCGGGCGCCGCCAACAGCAGCGCCGAGTGGATCGCCGAGGCTCCGAGCGGCTCAACCGGCGTCGAGCCACTCGCCAAGTTCAGCACCTGGACTGACGCGAGCTCGACGGTGACCGCGGGCTCCACGTCCGGCGTCATCTCTTCCTTCCCGGACGACGAGATCACCATGATCACCAGCTCCGGTGCGACCGAGGCCCAGCCTAGCGCCCTTAACAGCGCGGGCAACAGCTTTACCGTCACCTGGGAACGCTCGTAAGCAGTTCCGCGGCCCCCAGGCTTAGCCTGGGGGCCGCGCTGCCTGGAATAAGGCAAATATCCCGTTATTAATGTGACTCATGTTGAATTTTGTGACGTGTCCTGACGTGCCCGGAAACAGGAAAGCCGCCCCGAAGGGCGGCTGACCGCTGTACTGGCTGTGTAGCCCCGACCGGATTCGAACCGGCGTTACCGCCTTGAGAGGGCGACGTCCTAGGCCACTAGACGACGGGGCCATGCGATCTACCTGGGATTTCCGCTGGGACTCAATGTTCCCTGCGGACGTTGTACACCATACCGCCTTAGGGCGAGTGGGGCCAACTCGCGAGGCGCAGGGCCGCCACCACGAGGTCGGCGTTGCCGTCGGCCAGGGACCCGTCGGGCAGCAGGGTCGTGTCCTCAAGGCCAACCCGGACGTGGAAGCCCGCGCCCGCGGCCCAGCGGATGACGTCCCAGGTCGCCAGGTCGTACCCATGGTGAACCTGCGGCACGGTGATGCCGCTTGCCTGCAACCGCGCGGAGGCGGCTGAGCTGACCGCGACCGCTTCGGCGCGGACGCGGGAGGTGGGCTCGATCAAGACCTGAAAGGCCCGGCTGGCCAGCGTCGACCCGGCCAGCAGGGCCACGTCGGCCTCGGTCCACACGCCGGCCTCCACGGCGATGCCCAGGCGGTCGACGAGCAGGGCGGCCAGGTCATCAGCACCGGGCTCACTCACGTTGACCGAGGCGAAGTCGGGCTGGTCGGGACCAGTCCAGCCCGCCACGAGCGCCAGCCTGCGGGCGACGTCGCCGTCGACCGCCCAGATGCCGGTCGTCACCCCCACGGGCAGACCGGAGGCGGCGCGGATCGCGGCCACGGCCGGCAGGACGTCCGCCGGGTCAAGGGACTCCGCACCGGAGGCGGACCGGGGGTGGACGTGGATGGCCCGGGCCCCGGCCGCGGCGACGGCCCGCGCCTCGGCCGCCAGCTCAGCGGGAGTGCACGGGACGGCCGGGTGCTGTGCGCGGCTGGTGCCGCCGTTGAGGCAGGCCGTCAGCATTGCGACGTTTCCGTCGCCCGCGGGCACAGGATCTCCAGGAAGCACAGCATCCCCTGAAAGCACAGCATCCCCCCGTGAGATCATCCCCGTAAACACGTGTAGCACGGAAGCAACTGTCAACGCTTCCGTGCTACACGAGCAAGCTGGGGTACCAGGACTCGAACCTAGACTAACAGGGCCAGAACCTGTCGGGCTGCCAATTACCCCATACCCCAAGGGCTAGCAGTCACGGCCCTCTCGGACCGCGCCCACGCAGTCTATAGGATGCCGGGCGCACTCTCCAAAGCGGATCAGGACGGCGTTACGGGCTCAGGCGACGGCACCCCGGGCAGTTGCCAGCCCGCCGCGCGCCGCGATACCGGCGCGGACGACAATGACGTGAGACCCCTCACTGAACGGAGACCGCGATGCCGTGGTACGACCTGCCATTGGAAAAGCTCCGCGAGTACCGGACGGCGACCGCCGAGCCGCCCGGGCTCGACGACTGGTGGGCGGCGAAGCTCGCGGCGGCGCGCGCGGCCGGAACCGAACCACGGCTCGTTCTGCATGGTGATGGCATTTACGATCCGGTCGAGACCTACGACGTGGAATTATCCGGTGCGGGCGGTGACCGCATCCGGGCCTGGTACCTGCGGCCCGCCGGCGCCAGCGGCGCCGTGCCGCACGTCGTGAAGTTCATCGGGTACGGCGGCGGCCGTGGCACGCCTGGCGAGCACATCCTGCTGCCCGCGCTCGGCTACGCGGTGCTGGTGATGGACAGTCGCGGCCAGGGCGGCCGCTGGTCGTCCGGCGCGACCGGCGACGGCATGGGCGGCCCGGAGAACTCGCTCGTGATGACCCGGGGCATCGCCAGCCCGGAGACGTACTACTACACGCGGATGTTCACCGATGCGGCCCGGGCGGTCGACGCGGCCCGGTTCCTGGCCGGGCCGGACGCCCCGCTGGCGGTCACCGGGCAAAGCCAGGGGGGCGGGCTAGCGCTGGCGGCCGCCGCGCTGCACGCGGGCGCCGGCGGCCAGCAGATCAGCGTCTGCCACGCCGACGTCCCGTTCCTGTGCGACATCCAGCGGGCGATCACGCTGGCGCCGCACGCGCCGTACACCGAGGTGCCAGAATTCCTCGACCGGAACGTGGACCTGATCGACGCGGCCCTGGACACGCTGCGCTACATCGACTGCGCCCTGCTCGCCCGCCGCATCACCGCCAGGGCCCTGATGAGCGTCGCCCTGATGGACGACATCTGCCCGCCGTCCACGGTCTTCGCCGCCTACAACGAGATCCCGGGGACGGACAAGGACATCGCCGTGTACCCCTACAGCGGCCACGCCGTCCCCCAGGTGCACGCGGAGCGCCAGCTCCGCCACCTGCGCGAGCACCTGCCCGCCTTAGTCCCTGATGACCACCTTGTTGGTCAGGGTCCCGATCGTCTCGATCGTGACTGACACCTCGTCGCCGTGCTCAAGCGGGCCGACGCCCTCGGGCGTGCCGGTGAGCAGCACGTCCCCGGGGAGCAACGTCATGACCGAGCTG
>Ga0335072_10014107_pt1 | contig 11353 bp, 8 predicted proteins | sample Lox_Sample_21_FD_206725 | JGI IMG/M metagenome (GOLD analysis project Ga0335072, IMG submission 206725) | Soil microbial communities from Loxahatchee National Wildlife Refuge, Florida, United States - Lox_Sample_2.1 | ecosystem: Environmental > Terrestrial > Soil > Wetlands | place: USA: Florida...
ATTTGAGCCAAACCTTTTACCTTATATGTACGGAACTCGGCCTTGGTCCGTTTGTTACTGGCGCGATCAACTCGATAAACATCGACGACAAGCTCGGACTTGACGGCTGCCGGGAAGGCTCGGTCGTGGTTTATGGTTGCGGGAAGCCGGCGGAGGTAGACCCGATGGATCCCCAATTCCGGGCTTACCGACCGCAAGGATTGTAGTCGGCGGCCTGACGCCCGCCGACTACAGCGCATCGCGCTGCAGGGCGGCTCCTACCTCCCGCAGCTTATGACATCTTCGACGGGATAATGTCGAGATCGTCAAACCGCTTCAGACGGTAGACCATGGCTGAGACCAGCCAACTCAAAACAAAGATGCCGATGATGACGTAGCCGAGAAAGCCGAAATTGTCGTTCAGTGTGCCGATCCGGTCCCAGAACCACCCCTTGAGATCGAGTTCGTCGGCGACGAGCCCCAGCCCCTCGATGCCGCCGACCACCAGCGCCACTACCACTGAAACCAGGGTAATCGTCAGATTGTAGTAAAGCTTGCGGATCGGCTTGACAAAGGCCCAGCCATAGGCGCCCAGCATCATGATGCCATCCGTCGTATCGACAAGCGACATGCCGGCGGCGAACAGCAGCGGGAAGGTCAGGATCGGCCACAGCGACACGCCGTGCGCGGCCTGGGTCGAGGCAATGCCGAGCAGCGTCACCTCGGTCGCCGTGTCAAAGCCGAGCCCGAAGAGGAAGCCGAGCGGCGCCATGTGCCAGCTCTGGTGAATCAGGCGGAACATCGGCCGGAACAGGCGAGCCACCACGCCGCGCTTGTTGAGCAGCATGTCGAAATCCTCTTCGACATAGCGACCACCGGCCCGGACATGGCGAAAGGTTCGGTAGACCGATATTGCGATCAAGAGGTTCATGATCGCAATCAGCAGCAGAAAGCTTGTCGAGACGAGCGTCCCGACAATACCCGCATCGGCATTGAAACTGTTGAAGCGGCTCTCCAGCGTTGCCGCTGTCAAGGCGATCGCGGCGACCCCGATCACCAGGACGAGCGAATGCCCCATGGAGAAAAAAAAGCCCACGGCGATCGGGCGCTTATTCTCCTGCATCAGTTTACGCGTGACATTGTCGATTGCCGCGATGTGGTCGGCGTCGACCGCATGGCGAAACCCGAAGGTATAGGCCAAGAGAGCCGTGCCGAGCATGGCCGGCTGATCGTGAAAGGAGACCAGGGCCCAGATCCACGCCCCGATGTTCATGGCAAGCAGAAAGGCGTACATGCTGACGACCTTGCCGCGGACATTGACGGTGCCGTCATTGAAAATCTGATTGATTGAGGAAAGCACGGGACTGCCTGTTTATGGCGCTGTCACCGCAAACCAGGCTTGATCCGGCAGAGATCTCGCCTCATCGAGACTCCCCGCCCGATGCGTTAGCGCTGACGCCTGTTGATGGCAGGTCTCCTGGCTCGCGGGTCACCGCCCGTCGCCGCCTTCCCGGTTGCCCAGTGGCTGTTGGCGACCGGCTATCCGCTTACAGTTGCGGGGACAGCCCGGGAATTGGCGCGAAGCCTCACCCGTGTTCCCTTTTGATCCTCGAAAGGAACCACCAGAATCAACCGTATCTCTTGATTAAAGTGATGGCAATATGGAAACGGTCGCCGATCCTCGCAGGTGGTGATGGATCTGCGCCGGCGTCGCCCTGTTAAGGCGCGCGGTGAACCGCGCTGATGATTACCTTCGTCGCTTCTTACACTGAAGCCGATGAAGAGGGAGTAGCAAGATGGTTCGTTCCGTCAGCCCGATCACCCGTCAATCATGGTCCCTTCCGATCGTGCTGGTCGCGATCTCTATGATCAGCAGCTGGGAATTTGCGTGCATCACACCTTTTGTCGCCTTCGCCGTAGCGGCGGGTTATGCGCTATCGCTGCGCGCGGCTCTGCTGACCGTGGCGGCCATTTGGTTTACCAATCAGGCGGTCGGCTTTGCCGTCCTCGGCTACCCTTGGACCCTCGATACAATCCTGTGGGGTTTTGCAATCGGTACGGCGGCTTTGCTGGCCACGGCTCTCGCCGGGGCAATGTTGCGCCTGAGAATCGAGAACAACTTACTCACCATTGGCGCTGCTTTCGTGCTGGGTTGCGCCACCTACGAAGGCGGTCTGTTTCTGGCGACCTTTGCACTCGGCGGAGAGAATGCGTTCACGCTGGCGATTGTCGGCCATGTCGCGCTGCTGAACCTGGGATGGACTGTGGCGCTCATCGGCACGTACGAAGCCTTGCGGTACGGCGGGGTGATCTCCACGGATCACCGACGCGGAGCTTCCATAGCTTTCAGGGTTTAGAAGACCGAGGAGGCGAGTATGTTTCCGCCCGAGCGCATCGTTTGTTTGACCGAGGAGACGGTCGAGACGCTCTACTTGCTTGGCGAACAGCATCGTATCGTTGGCATCTCAGGCTATTGCGTACGCCCGCCCCAAGCTCGGCGGGAGAAGCCGCGGGTCGCGGCCTTCACTTCGGCCGACATTCCGAAAATCCTCGAGCTTAGGCCCGACTTGGTCCTGAGCTTTTCCGACCTGCAAGCCGATATTGTCGCGGCGCTCATCCGCGAGGGTGTGAACGTTCACGCCTTCAACCAGCGCACTGTCGCCGAGATTTTCGACATGATCCGCATGCTGGGCGCGGTGGTGGGCGTAGCGGACGGCGTCACCAACCGTCTCGCCGACGAGTTCGCTGCCGGGATTGCGGCGGCCCGCCAACAAGCCGCGCTCTTGCCACGCCGGCCGAGGGTCTACTTCGAGGAATGGGATGACCCGATGATCTCGGGCATCGGCTGGGTCTCAGAGCTGATCGAGGTGGCAGGTGGGATCGACGTTTTTGCCGATCGATCCGGCGGAAAGTCCGCAAAGGAGCGAATTGTCACCGCCGAGGAGATCATCACCCGCGCCCCCGAGATCATCATCGGCTCGTGGTGCGGCAAGAAGTTTCGGCCGGAAAAGGTAGCGACGCGGCCGGGTTTTGCGCAGCTGCCCGCGGTTCAGAACGGCGCCCTTCACGAAATTAAATCGTCCTTGATCCTGCAACCGGGACCCGCCGCGCTTACCGAGGGGTTGCAAGCGCTGCAGAAAGCTATTCACTTTTGCCGCTGATCGCGACAACGTCCATCCGAGCACGATTTCCAGGCTTGCCGCATAATGCCGACTCGGCAGCGGTGATTTCAGACGCGAAATCAGTAGCGGCATGCTGCGGAGCTACAGGGTGTCCGGGGCGCGCTGACGGCGGGTGAGGGACGGAAATCCTCCGCGTCTCATATCAGCTTTGCGGGATCGGGTATTTGGCGAAAATCTCTTTTGCTCGCTTGAACGCCTTGTCCGCCGCCGCCTCGGGCGTCATTCCGTTGGCGACAACGTCGCTCCAGGCGACCTGGAAGACATGCTCGGAATCGATTTGCGCGGCCGCCGGGCTGTATGCCTCGTAGAGCGGGATCGTTGGACCGACCGCGGTTTCCGTGATGTAGACGGTGCGATGCTGATCACCGGAATGGAGCCAGAACGGGTCGGTCTTGATCATCTCCGGATAGGGGATCGCCCAACGGCCGAGCCCGCCTTTCAAATATTCGTTGAGCACCTTGGGCTCGATCGCATATTTCAAGAACTCCTTGGCGATGGCGACATTCCTGGCTCCTTTAGGGATGACCACCCCAAACTCGCCGATCTGTGCCGGCAGTGGCTTGCCGTCATTGCCGAGCGGCAAGCCATGAGTAAATTGATCATTGTATTCTTCCTTATTATCAATCTGCGCTAACTCTATCGAAAGAGAGCCATTGAAACAGAGCACGATCTCCTTCGCATGAAACGAATTATTATTGTCCTGGTCGTTCCAGTTCACAGCGCTTGGTGGCGCATAACCGTCCTTGAAAAGTTTGGCGAAGCGGGTCAGCGTCTTGATCACCGCCGTGCGCACCTGCGGGTCGTCGGCATTCAGGCGGCCGTCCGGTGTGATCAGATCCTTGCCGCCATTGGCGATCAAATGCGCGTTAAACGTCGCCAGCGGATCATTTCCGCTCGTGCTGACCTCGACACCGAGGGCATAGATGTGACGCATTCCCTGACTGCGCAGCTTGGTCTGCATCGGGAGGAAAAAATCAATAAAGGCATCCCAGGTGTTCGGGATGTCGGACATCTTGTATCCCGCCTTCTCTACCAGAGACTGCCAGATATGGAAGGTCGTGGACGCCGACTTCATCGGCACGCCATAATAGCTGCGTTCCTTTTTTACCCTGTTGTAAAGATGCCGCCCAAGCAGGACGATCTCGCTATATTGCGGCTTCTGAGTCTCGATAATGTCGCTGACGTCGAGAAGATTGTCGGCCCAGGCGTTCAGCGGGGTGAACGAAAAATCGGCATCCTCCATCAGTTCGGGAACGTCGCCGCTGGTGACCGCTGCGACTTCCTTCTCACGCAGCGCAACAAACGGGACGATGCTGAGATCGATCGTGTTGCCGCTGGCCTTCTCGTAATCGGCGACGAGTTTGCGCAGCGCCACATCCTCGCTGGGAATGAAACCCTGGGCGAACCATGCCGTTGCGGTCGTGGCCGCCGCGTCGGCGATATGCGGGCGCGCCAAGGCTGCCGCCGCCACGAAGCTCGCGGAACCGCGCAACATCGATCGGCGGCTTAATTTTTTCATCACTCGGTCCTCCCTCGGCGCGCTTGCGCGGTCTCGCCTATCTTGGTTCAGGTCGCTGGTGATTCTTCGGCGCGACATAGCTGGCAAAACAATAGTCCAGCCACCGGATCTCCGCGGCCGCCGCCTTCGGAGTCGCGCCGGCCGCCACAATTTGATCGCGCAGATCGGCCTCGTACGGCGTTGGCAGTACCCCGGCACGGCGCCGTAGAAATAGCTTAGCGCCACCAGTACCGCCCTCGGCGAGGGCGCGGTACCCACACGCATCTCCCGAAGATCATCGCAAAGCTGTTCACAGCGGGCGCGGTTCAACTCTGGCTGATCTCATATTGGGCGAAGATCTCCGTGATGCGATTGTACGCCTTCACAGCAGCAGCTTTCGGCGTGATGCCGGCAGTAATGATGTCGCCCCAGGCGCGCCCCCAGACATGTTCGTTCTGAACCCGGGCGTAACCTGGATTGTAAACCCAAAAGGCCGGCGCGGTTGGCCCGATCAAGCTGGAATTAACGTAAACCGCGCGGTGCGGGTCCTCGAACCACCACGAGTCATTCTTGACAATTGACGGCATCGCCGGGATGTTTCGCCCGAGGCCGGCCTTGAGATATTCGCCACAAATCTTTGGCTGGATCAGGTATTTCAAAAAATCTTTTGCTACTTGGACGTTCTTTGCCCCTTTCGGGATCAGCCCGCAGGCGTTGTTAACCTGGCTCGGCACCGGCTTGCCGTCATTATTGAGTGGCAGACCCATCGTCAGGATGTCGTCGTAATCCTGCCGATTGTCGATGATCGCGACCTCGGTCGAGATTGTGCCATCGATATCCATGACGATCTGCTTTGAATGAAAAGCATTGTTGTTGTCGGAATCGTTCCAGTTGATCGCACTTGGCGGCACAAAGCCGTCCTTATAGGCGGTGGTCGGGTAGGTTAGCGTCTTGATTACCGCTGCGCGCACCTTGGGATCGTCGAGGTGCAACCTGCCGTCCTTGGTGACGATGTCCTGGCCACCATAGGTGATCAGCGCGCTATTGAATTGATTGTTCGTATCATTGCCAGTCGAGCTTAAAGTGAATCCGACCCCGTAAATCTTACGCATGCCCAGGGCCCGCAGCGGTTTCTGCAGACCCTTGAAGAAGTCGTAACGGGCATCCCACGTGTTGGGGATCTCGTCGATCCTGCGCCCTGCTTTCTCGACCAGTGGCCGCCAGATATGATTGAGCAATCCCGCCTGATTATAAGGAACACCATAAAAACTGCGGTTCCGTGTTACCTTATTATAGCAATGTGCTGAAAGAAGCGCGCTCTCGGTGTACTCCTGTCTCTGCGTATCGATGACGTCGGTTACGTCGACCAGCTTGTCATCCCAGGCATAGAGTGCGACAATTTCTGCTGGATTGTTCTGAAAAAGATCAGGCACGGTTCCGGTGGTTATCGCCGAAACAATCTTCTGACGCAGCGGCGCGTAAGGCATAATGGTGAAGTCAAGGGTGTTGCCGCTCTCTTTCTGATAGCGTTCGAAGATCTTTGTGATCGCGGTGTCTTCTTCCTGGGCGAAACCTTGTGTCCACCAGAGGGTCGCGGTCGTGGCCGCTGCATTGGCAATATAAGGCCGCATCAATCCTGCCGCAGCCGCCAGTCCGAGGGAGCGGCAAAGTACCGACCGCCGGCTCAGCTCTGCCATGCTCGTCTCCTTCCCAGCACATTTTCTGCGGCGAGTATAGAGAAGCGATGTTCACAATGAATTGCATGACCTACTCTATCTTTGGGGAAAGAGTTCCCGAAATTAGGGTGGCTAATTCCCGGAACGCTCCGAGTTTCCGATGGGTTGCGCCCACCGCCTCTTGCGAGTCGTTGAACCAGGATTATGCGATGCGGATGCAAAGCCGCACGGTGTGCCCCGGCTTAAGTCAGGTCCCTTCCTGGGGCATCGGGGCGAGAATCTGCATCACGATCAATAAGACTGGATCGAAGCGCGATGCGGATCAAATCGGCGGTCGTGCGCGCGCCAAGCTTCGTCTTAACTCGGCTGCTGGTGTTGGCTGCGGTTTTCTGACTGACGCCAAGGGCGCTCGCGATTTGCGACAAGCTACAGCCGCTTGCCATCAGACGCACCACTTCAAGTTCGCGGTTCGACAGCTCCTCCACCTGATAAGCCTGCGGCTGGATGCTCCAAAACACCAGTTCCTCGGCAATCGAATGTTCGACATAGACGCCGCCGGCGCCGACGCGTCGAACTGCCTCGATGATTTCGTCCGGCCGGGCGTTTTTGGTGACATACCCGGCCGCCCCTGCTTGCAGCGCGCGGCGTACATGCATCGGGTCGTCGTGCATGCTCAGCACCAAGATCTGGACCTTTTGGTCAACGGCTTTCATGCGCTCGATCAGCTCGAGCCCGCTGATGCCGGGTAGATTGAGGTCGAGGATGATCAAGCTCGGTCGCGATGTCCGGAAAATGCCGAGCGCCGGCTGGGCGGCTGCCGCCTCCTGGATTTCTTCTGCCTCGGCAGCCAGTAGCTGCCGCAATCCGGATCGAACAATCGGATGATCGTCCACGATCAGAATCTTCATAGTGCCGCCCGCTGCTCGACAGGGGAAAGGACTACCAATCGCTGCGGATCGGGCAGCACGGCGTTGACCGCAAAGCCTTCGCCGGGCCGGTTTGCGAACGTCAAATGGCCGCCCAACGCCGCGATCCGCTCGCTGAGGCCCATCAGCCCATAGCCAATCCGAGCCTCTCCATCCATTCCGTGGCCGTCATCGGCGACCACCACGTTGATAGCTTCCGCACCTCCCGAGACGTCGCGATGCCGTTCGACGATGATGCTCACGATCTTCGCATCGGCATGGCGAACCGCATTGCTCAATGCTTCCTGGACGACCCGACAGATCGTCGTGCCGATAATCTCGGGCAGACCTTCGCACTCCGCAGAGACCGACGCGTGGTAGCCGATATGCGGATAACGGCGCCGCCAGAACGACACGATATTTTCGGTGGCGGCCGCCAGCCCGAGGTCGGCCAACCCTACCGGGCGCAGCCGACCCAGCATGCGCCGCACTTGCCGCTGAATATGGGCGACGGCATCGATAATCGATTGAACATGCTCTGCCGCTTCGAGGCTGCGACCATCGGCCAGAAGACGGGAGGCGGTCGCGGCGTCGGCATTGACGGCGAAGAGAAAGGGGCTCACTTCGTCATGAAGGTCACGCGCGAGATCACCCCGTTCTTGCTCCTGCAATGTCAGTAGTTGTTCGTGCAAGCGCCGCCTATCCTCATCGGTTTCGGCGAGGCGTGCCGCCATCCGGTTGAAGCTGTCGCGTAGCCGCGACAATTCCGGCGGTAGGCGATCGCTGATTCGGGTTCGGAAACTGCCGTCGCCGACTTCCTCAAGGGCGTCAGCCAAGCGCTCAAGCGGCCGCAACGTGCGGCCGATGAACAAATAGATAACCAACACGCTCAGCAGGCAGCACAGGGCTGGCGTGATCAGGCTGTTCGTAAATTCGTTCCAGACCTCGAGGGTCTCATTGTAGGGATCGGTTTCAAGAACGACTGCTCCATAATTTCGGCCGCCAATCTCAACTGAGATCCGCTGAGACTGAGGCGCACCCCCGATAATTCGAACGAACCAAGTCGGCATTTGACCAAACCGGGAATGCTCGTCCACCGGGGCGACAGCGGCCGGTTTTGCCCCGTCGAGCCGGATGCGCAGATGACGATTACCCTGAAAGGACGCGACCAATTGGCCCAGATCGCGCGACAGGTCGGCGTTGTTGGACAATCGCTCGATCGCGATTTCGACGGTTTGCCGGCCGACCAGAAGGGCGGCGTGCATCTCGGTACGAACCGAGCGCACCGCGTTCGAATAGGCAAAGAGGCTGCCCAGGGCGAGGCTGAGCAACAACACGGCGCAGACCAGGATGCTCAAGCGAAACCGCAGCGACATCGGATTTTCCACGAAGTCTGTAATCCGTGCCTTGCAGGATGACACGGTCCAGTTGGCATGCCTACTGGCCGCGGATGTCGTAGACCCTTGGAATTACAAAACCGGGATGATCTGTACCAGAAATCGGGAAGACTCCGCCGCAAAATAGGTCAGATCATCCATCGCCATGGCTCCTCGGCTCTGATCAAGATGAGCTGCGGGCATGATAAGCCCGGTTCGGGAGGATGATGCTCGCGCTCAGAGCAATCGGCGCGCTCGCCGCAGGTCTTATGCTGGAGTCCGGCGCGGTCGCCAATGCCCAGACTACGCCGATCGGGACGAGGAGCGGAGCTGCCACTCCGTCGAGCGCGGCTTCCGGGCTCGGCAGCTCGGCCGCCGCCCCGGCCACCCTGGTACCGGGCGGCGGTTCGGTGGCCACCTCGATCACGCTGCCGAGTGTGCAGGTCATCGGCAACGCGCCCCTGCCGGGCAGCGGCATCGACATCGACAAGGTGCCCGCCAACGTCCAGAGCCTGGGCGCGCAACAACTATGGCCTCCCGGCCAGAACGAATTGGTGCCGACTGCGGCGGCCCGCGAACTGTCGCAAGTCGATTTGAATAACGAGCAGGGCAGCCAGTTTCAGCCTGACTTCGTCTATCGCGGCTTTGAGGCCTCGCCGATCTCCGGCATACCCCAGGGCATCGCCGTCTACCAGAACGGGGTGCGGATCAACGAGGCGTTCGGCGACACGGTCAACTGGGATTTGATCCCGCAATTCGCCGTCGATCGCTTTACGTTGCAGGGAAACAATCCGGTCTTTGGCCTCAACGCGCTCGGCGGTGCCGTGACCATGGAGATGAAGAACGGCTTCACGTTTCATGGCACCGACGCGCAACTGTCGGGCGGTTCGTTCGGCAACGTCAACGGCTATGCGCAGGAAGGCGTCCAATTCGGAAATTTCGCTTTTTATGGCGCCTTCGGCGGAACCCACGATGACGGCTTCCGCTATCACTCGCCGACCGCCCTCACCCAGGGTTACCTGGATTTTGGCTGGGAAAGTAACCCGCTCACGGTGCACCTCTCGGTCTCGGCAGCCGACGATGTGATCGGCGCCACCGGACCGACACCGATCCAATTACTCAAGCAAGACATCCGAAGCGTCTTCACTTATCCGCAATCGATGCACAATGAGGCGGAGCTGGTGCAGCTCACCGGGACCTATAAGCCAGCGGATTTCGTGCTGCTGAGCGACGACGTTTACTATCGGCATTTCAACCAGCATCTGGTCGACGGCAACACCACTGACGTGACCGCCTGCACCAATGACGGCGACTTCTTCTGCCTCGAAGGCAACGACCTTTACCCGGCGGATGCGCTCTATGATTCAACCGGCAACCAGGTGCCGACCAGCGTGTTGCCGCCGGGTGCGACGCCGGGTGAAATCGATTACACGATGACCGACACCAAGACCTTTGGCAGCGGTCTCCAGGCGAAATTCACCAATGATGTCGTCGATCGGGAAAACAATCTCGTGGTCGGCGCCACTGGCGACCACAGCATCACAAACTATTCCGCCTTTGGCGAACTCGGCACGTTATTGCCGAGCCTCGATGTTATCGGCTCGGGCGAGGTCATCGATCAGGGTCTCAGCATTACCGCCTCGCCACCGCTCGAACAGCCGGTGGGGGTGCTCGGGCTCAACGAATATCTCGGCGTCTACGCGACCGATACCCTCAATATCACGCCGCGCCTCGCCGCGACTGTGAGCGGCCGGTACAACCTCGCTCTGATCGGGTTGCAGGATCAGACAGGGATTGCTCCCCAACTCAACGGCACCAACGTGTACGGCCATGTGAACCCGGGCGTCGGCCTCACCTACAAATTCTTGGATAATCTTACCGGCTATGTTGGATGGTCGGAAGGCAACCGGGCGCCGACACCAGGGGAGTTGAGCTGCGCCAACCCGGTCACTCCCTGTCTTCTGGATGCGTTTCTGGTGGCCGATCCGCCGTTGAAACAAGTCGTTTCCCACACCTTCGAGGCCGGTGTGCGCGGCCAACTCGCCACCCCCCAGACGATTCCGGGGCAAGTCCACTGGAACCTCGGGATTTACCGCACCAATGCATTTGACGACATTTTGTTGTTGGCGACGCAAATCAATGGTTTTGGCTATTTCTCCAATGTCGGGACGACGCGGCGCCAGGGTATCGAGGCGGGATTGACCTACAATTGGGAGAAATGGACGGCGAACCTCAACTACAGCTTTCTGAGTGCGACCTTTCTCGAAAATCTGACCCTGTCCTCGAACAGCCCGGCCGTCGACGCCAATGGCAACATCTTTGTCCATCCCGGCGATACCCTGCCGTTGATGCCGCAGAACCGGGTCGTCCTTGACGTCGAGTACCAAGCGACATCATATTGGAACATCGGCGCCGATACAAAGTTTGTTGGTAGTCAATTTCTTGTTGGCGACGAGTCAAACCAGGAATCCAAGCTCCCGGCTTATGGGGTCGTCAACCTGCACACCACGCTTAAAATCAACAAATGGGCCAGTTTTTTTGTCAACGTCGACAATCTATTCGACCGCACCTATTATACATATGGTACTTTTACCCAGCTCGACGGGTTGCCACCTAATTTCAATCTGACCAACCCAGAGACGCTGAGCCCATCGCCCGGTCGCGTTGTCTATGCCGGCCTGCACGCGACGTTTTAGAGGTCATAGGCCTCGGTTGTTAGCTAAACAATGCCTGCGTC
>Ga0335072_10014108_pt1 | contig 11352 bp, 9 predicted proteins | sample Lox_Sample_21_FD_206725 | JGI IMG/M metagenome (GOLD analysis project Ga0335072, IMG submission 206725) | Soil microbial communities from Loxahatchee National Wildlife Refuge, Florida, United States - Lox_Sample_2.1 | ecosystem: Environmental > Terrestrial > Soil > Wetlands | place: USA: Florida...
AACTGGAAGCAATGTATGAAGGCCGGGTGACGCATCCGGTTTTCGTGGCTTTGGAAGGCACGGTTCACAAATATAACCTGCCGAAACAGCTGTTCGCCGATCTGATCAGCGCGTTCGAGCAGGACCAACGCATCACCCGCTACGCGAACTGGCTCGATCTGTTCGGCTATTGCCGCTGTTCGGCGAATCCGGTTGGGCGCCTGGTGCTGCGCCTGTGCGGCTATGCCGACGAGGAACGCGACCGCCTTTCCGACGCCACCTGCACGGCGCTGCAACTGGCCAACTTCTGGCAGGACGTCACCGTGGATCTGGAGAAGGACCGCGTCTACCTGCCGCTCGACTTACTGGACCGGCATGGCTACACACTGCAGGAGCTGCGCGCCGGCACGTTCAATCCGGCTTTCCGGGACGTCCTGCGCGACGCCGTGGAAGTGGCGCGCAAGCTGTTCCTGGAAGGGCTGCCGCTCGTCAAGATGGTCGATAAGCGGTTGTCGTTCGATCTGGATCTGTTCAGCCGCGGCGGCCTGCGTGTGCTGGAGAAGATCGAGCGGCAGAACTACAATGTCCTGGCGCGCCGCCCCGCCATCTCGAAGTTCGAGCGTCTCCGGTTACTGGTCGGAACCCTGTGGAACGCGCGCTAAGCCTCCCTTCTTCCTACGCATTTTGCTGTGACATCGCGCGGAAGCGGGCGCGAAACTTCTATTACTCGTTCCGGCTGCTTTCGCGCGAGCAGCGTGAGGCCATGTGCGCCATCTATGCCTTCATGCGCTATTGCGACGATATTAGCGAAGGGGAGGGCGCTTCGCGTGAGGCGATCGATCAATGGCGGCGCGACCTGGATTGCGCACTCCAAGGCCACTATGCCAAGAACCTTTTGTGGCCGGCGTTTCACGACACCGTCGAACGCTATCAGATCCCGCACGAATATTTCTACGAGATGATCCAAGGCGTCAGCTCGGACCTGGAGCCGCGCCAGATTCAGACCTTCGACGAACTGTATCGCTACTGCTACCAGGTGGCGAGCGTCGTCGGCCTGACCATCATCCACATCTTCGGCTTCGAATCGCCCGAAGCGCTGAAGCTGGCCGAGAAGTGCGGCATCGCGTTCCAGCTGACCAACATCCTGCGCGACGTGCGCGAGGACCAGGAAAACAAACGCATCTACCTCCCCGCCGAAGACATCGCGCGCTTCGGCGCCGACCTCGCGAAGCACGACGGCAATTTCGTCCGCCTGATGGCCTTCGAGGCGCAACGCGCGCGCCAGTATTACGACGAGTCGCGCCCCCTGCTCGGCCTGGTCCACAAGCGCAGCCGTGCATCGCTGTGGGCCCTGATCGAGATTTACCGCCGGCTGCTCGAGCGCATCGGACGATCCAACTACGACGTTCTAGCGCGACGGATTCGCGTCCCGACCTGGGAAAAGCTCGCTATTCTCGCCACTGCGCCGCTGCGGTAAAGACTTCTCCTTACTTTGCCGATACATAAGTGGCTGGCAGCGTTTCGATGATCATCTCGCGTACTCCACTCAGAATCTCGATCGGCGGCGGCGGCACCGACCTGCCCTCCTACTACCGCCGCTTCGGAGGCTTCGTCATTTCCGCGGCCATCAACAAGCACATTTATGTGGGGCTGAACGAATCCTTCGGCGGCGGATATCTCCTGAAGTACTCGGCGTTGGAGCAGGCCGCCACCCTGGAAGACATCCGCCACTCGCTGATTCGCGAAGTGCTGCGCATGCACGAAGTGCCGCCACCCCTCGAAGTCGTCAGCATGGCGGACATCCCGGCCGGCACCGGGCTCGGCTCCTCCGGTGCATTCACGGTGGGCCTGCTGCGGGCAGTGCACGCTCTCAAGCGCAAGTACGTCGACCCGGGCGTGGTGGCCGAAGAAGCCTGTAAGATCGAGATCGAGCTTCTGCAACAGCCGGTGGGCAAGCAGGACCAGTACATAGCGGCCTTCGGTGGCCTGGCCTGCTTCGAGTTTTGTCCCGATGGGCAAGTGAGCGTCAGCCCGCTCAACATCAGCAACACCACGCTCTACGACCTGGAAGAGCATCTGCTCATGTTCTTCACGGGCTATTCGCGCAACGCTTCCTCCGTGTTGGACGACCAGAAAGTCCGGTCCGAACTCGGCGACGCGGCCATGCTGGACAACCTGCACTTCACCAAACAGCTCGGCCAGTGCATCCAGCACGCGCTGGAAGCCGGCGACACGCGGCGTTTCGGCGAACTGCTGCACGAGCATTGGCTGCATAAACGCAAACGGTCGCCGGGCACCTCCAACGACGGCATCAACCGCTGGTACGAAATCGGCCGCGAGAACGGCGCCATCGGCGGCAAGCTGGTGGGTGCGGGCGGAGGAGGCTTCCTGCTGTTCTACGCCGAGGAACGCGATGCCCTTCGCCGCGCCATGCAGGCTGAAGGTCTGCGCGAAGTCCGCTTCGCCTTCGATCACGAAGGCTCCAAGCTTCTGGCGCGGGACTAACCATGCAGTGCGTCATTCTGGCGGGCGGACTGGGAACCCGCATGCGTCCGCTCACCGACACCTGCCCGAAGACGCTGCTGCCGGTTTGCGGACGGCCGTTCGCTTATCATCAGATGCATTGGCTGGCGGCGCAAGGCGTCACCGGAGTGGTCTACTCGATCGGGCACCAAGGCGAAATGATCCGGCGATATTGGGAGGGCGAACCGTCGCCCGTTCCATCGCTCTGCTATGTCGACGAAGGCGAGAAGCTGCGAGGCACCGGTGGCGCGTTAAAACTCGCCTGCCAGCAAGGCGTCCTGGATGAATCGTTTTTCGTCATCTATGGCGATTCGTTTCTGCCGCTGGAATTCGCGCCGGTCTGGAACGCGTTCCAATCCAGCGGGCGGCCCGCGCTGATGACCGTTATGCGCAATCAGGGCCGCTGGGACCGCAGCAACGCGATTTACGAAGACGGCCGCGTCCTCTTGTATGACAAAGCTGGCGCTCCGGACATGCAGTACATCGATTACGGCCTCTCCTGCCTGCGGCGCAGCCTGCTGGAGGAGATGGCCCAAGAAGTTTTCGATTTAGCAGCGCTCTTCGGCACGCTGAGCGGCCGAGGTTGCCTCGCGGGCTTCGAAGTGCATGAGCGGTTCTACGAGATCGGCTCGCCGGCGGGCCTCCGCGATCTCGAACTGTACCTGGAAGCTCTCCAACCGGCACGCTGATCCGCCGTTCTCCGCTTGCTATCATGGCAACCGGACCAAAACCTCGGAGGTTTTCTTCAACCATGGGCAATCCGACCGCGAGCGCGGAGCCGTTCGAACGCATCCAGTGCCAGTGGTGCCAGAGCATGAACGAGAAGTCAGCGCTCACCTGCCGCTCGTGCGGCGCGCCGTTGGACATTCGCAACCTGGTCAGCGAGTCCGGCTGGCGCGAGGCTCCCCGGCTTCGCGACATGACCGAGTTCCAGTTCAGTTCCAGCACCTGCCAGGTCGAGGGCGAAATCGTGCCCGTCGCAGAGATTCATCTGGGCGCGGCCGATTCGGTCTTCTTCGAACACCACATCATGCTGTGGAAGGACGACACGGTGCCGCTCACCGTGCTGCAATTGCCCGGTGGAATGAAGCGCGCGTTCGCCGGCATGCCGTTCATCATCAGCGTGGCCACCGGCCCGGGCCGCATCGCTTTCTCGCGCGACGCCACCGGCGAACTCGTGGTTCTCCCCCTGCATCCCGGAATGGAACTGGACGTGCGCGAACACGCCTTCCTTCTCGCCTCGCACCAGATCGATTATTCGTTCGTGCGGATCAAGGGCCTGGCCAACATTCTCTTCGGAGGCCAGGGCATGTTCATGGATCGTTTCGTCACGCACAACACGCCCGGGCTCGTGATCTTGCATGGCTACGGAAACGTATTCGAACGCACGCTCAAAGCCGGCGAAAGCATCATGGTGGAACCGGGCGCGTTCCTCTACAAGGATTCGGCGGTCAATATGCAGGTGGAATTTCAGCGGCTGGGGACCGGACTCTTCGGCGGCACGAACATGAGCCTGGCTCGTATGACCGGACCGGGCCGCGTGGGCATACAGTCCATGTACGTCCACCATCACACCGAATAGCGAGCCGGAGCGATCACCATGTTCTGTACCAACTGCGGCAGTCCACTGCAAGACACATCCAACTTCTGCACCTCCTGCGGCGCGCAGGCGAAACGGCCCGCGCCGGCGCGTGCCTACACCGTACCGGTCGCGCAACCGGCACCGCCCGCGCAAGCTGCGCCTCCCAGTCCGTCGGCTCCAACCCCAGCACCGCGGCCTTCCCCGCCGCCGGTTCGATCGGCGGGGCCGCGAACGAAATGTGCCTGGTGCGGCGCCGAAGTCAACGCAGGCCAACTCAGTTGCCCGAGCTGCGGCGCGACCCTGGACGTTCCCCCGCTGACCACCGAATCCGGCTGGGCCGAGTTGCCCGGACGGAAGGACATGGCCAAGCTGCAATTTGGCGACTCGTTCTGCCAAATCGAAGGCCAATATGTCCCCGTGGCCGACGTGGACCTCGCCGCGGGCGACAGCATTTACTTCACCCACCACGTGCTGCTGTGGAAAGATCCGCAAATCAACATCACCACAATGTCGCTGGCGGGCGGATGGAAGCGCGTGTTCGCGGGCATGCCGCTCATCATGACGCAGGCGCAAGGCCCGGGCCACGTGGCGTTCTCGCGCGACGCACCGGGAGAAATGATCGCGCTGCCCATCCAGCCCGGCCAATCCGTGGATGTGCGCGAGCATCTTTTCATGCTGGCCACCGGCAACGTGGCGTACGACTGGTTTCAAACCAACATCTGGTACACCACGCAGGACGGCGACGACAAGGAGACGCACTATCCGGTCGGCATGTTCATGGACCGTTTCTCGGCTCCGCAATCGCCCGGCTTGCTGCTGTTGCACGCGTCCGGCAACGTGTTCGTGCGTCAGCTCGCGCCCAATCAGACCATCCTGGTGAAGCCGACCGCGCTCATTTTCAAGGACCCTTCGGTCCAAATGCAACTGCATTTCGAGCATCCGCGCAGCGGCTTCAATCTGTGGGGGCGCTGGAGCAACCGCTATTTCTGGCTCAGGCTTTGGGGACCGGGGAGGGTAGCCGTACAGTCGGCGTTCGAGCACATGCACGGGGAAGGTCAATACCTCGCCAATTGCTCGCCCGCTACCGAAGTGCGCTGGTAAGGAGCCCGCGATGAGGGACGCATCCAAACTGCGCGCCTGGTACGCGCATCGTCAGGGGCTGGACGGCTCGCTCCAAGGCGCGTCACCGGCCGAAGTGTTGGAGCGCGCCGGCTGGGCGCGATCCGTGGGCGGCGTCGCTCCGTATCTCACGCTGTTCTCCCGCAGCAGCATCAACCGCGAGCAGGCAGACGCCGCGGCGGCCAGGCTTGCAATCTACGAGCTGCCCAGCGCGCGCGGCTGCACCTACGTCCTGCCGGCATCGGACTTCGCACTCGGGCTGACCGTCGGGCAGGCCTTCGCGGGCGAAATCAAAACGGCGGAAAAACTCGGCGTTGCTGCGAAGGAAATTGGCAAGCTGTGCGATGCAGTGCTCCGAGCACTGGAAAAAGGCCCGCTGGACCCAGACGGACTGCGGCAGGCCGCGGGCAAAGCCGTCCGCAATCTCGGTGCCGAGGGCCAGAAGAAGGGCCTGACGACCACCCTGCCCGTCGCGCTGGAGCAGTTGCAGGCGCGGGGCGACATCCGGCGCGTTTCCACCAATGGCCGCTTCGATCAGCAACGCTATCAGTACGCCCTGTGGCGGCCAAACCCGCTGCGCGCATCCGAGCTCACTCGCGAACAAGCCTTCACCGAACTGGCGCGACGCTTCTTCATCTGGATCGCACCGGCCTCGGTCGCGGAGTTTCAATGGTTCTCAGGACTGGGCGTGAAAGCGGCCAAGGCAGCCGTCGAGCCTCTGAAGCTCGAGCCGCTCGGTGCCGGCGACGAGCGCATGTTCCTGCCTGGCGACCGCGCCAGATTCGAAGCCTTTCGCGCGCCCAAAGATCCACAATACGCGCTGATCGGCGGAATCGACTCGCTGTTCCTTCTGCGCCGCGACCTGAAGAGCTTACTCGACCCAAAAGACCTCGGCCGCGAGGCGCCTACGGAGAAAGGCGCGAAGCCTCTCGGCGGATTGGCCGATCTGCCGGACCACGCGATCACCGATCGAGGCCGTCTGACCGGCTTGTGGGAATACGAACCGGCCAGCGAATCGATCGCCTGGACCTCGTTCGTGAAGCAGGACAAACCGCTCCTGGCGGCGATCGCCCGGACGGAGAAATTCATCAAAGAACAGCTCGGAGACGCCCGTTCCTTCAGCCTGGACAGTCCCAAGAGCCGCGCGGGGCGGGTGGACGCGTTGCGAAAAGCAGCCAGCGCTTGACGCTCCTCATCAAGCCCTTTATAATCAGTGGTTAGAGCAAGCTTAAAGCATTAGCTATATCCGCTTCGGGCGGGTTGCATCCATGACCCATCGCGAACAAGACATTTTACATGCCATCGTCGAGTCGTACATTCAGACCGGCGAACCTGTGGCTTCGCGTACAGTCTCGCGGAAACGCGGCGACAGCCTCAGCGCGGCAACCATTCGCAACGTCATGGCGGATCTGTGCGACGAAGGATATCTGTCACAGCCCCACACTTCGGCGGGACGCGTTCCTACGGAAAAAGCATTTCGCAGCTACGTGCAGTCGCTGGCGCGTGCGCGTGTGCTGGCCGCGGAACTGCGCCGGGTGCGCAGCGAGTTGAGCCAGACGGGCACCATGGGAGCGCGGGTGGAGCGTTCCAGCCACATGCTGACGGAGATGACCCGTAGCCTGGGCATCACGGCCGCCATCCCCACCTCCAGCCAGACACTGCACCAGATCGAGCTGGTGGGCATGGCCGATCGCCGCGTGCTCATGGTGGTGGTGACGCGCGACCGCATGGTGCGCAACCGCGTGGTGGAGCTGGACGAATTGATTTCGCAGGACGAACTGGCCTCCATCCGCAACTACATCAATCGCAATTTCGCCGGATGGGCGCTCTCGGCCATCCACGCGGAATTGAAGATGCGCCTGGAGCAGCAGAGCGCGGCCTACGACGCGCTGCTCACCAAGCTGACGCAGCTGTACGCCAAAGGACTGCTGGACATCGACGTCGCGCCGGAGATCCACATGGAAGGCGCCGGAAATCTTCTGGGGCTGGATCTGCACCTGACGCGCGAAGCGCTGCGCGAGCTGTTCCACACCCTGGAAGAAAAGAAGCGGATCCTGCAGCTGCTGGACCGGTTCCTGGAGCAGCCGGTCGGCGAGGTGGCCGTGCAAGTGGGCCTGGGCGATATTCATCCCAGCATGCGGGCGCTTTCGCTGATTGGCGTGTCGGTTTCGCTGCCCGGCGGTCTGGCCGCGAAAATCGCGGTGCTGGGACCAGTGCGCATGGATTACGGGCGGGCGATGTCCGCCGTTTATCATGTCGGCCAGGCTTTCGGCAGTCTGCCGGTTTAGCCCGGTCTGCAGGCGATTCCTTGACGTTACCCATTAAACTGGAAATATGGATACGAAAGAACCCGCGGCCGACTCCGGAAACGGCCTAGCCGACCCGCCGGCAAGGGCGGATGGGCCGCCGGCGGATCTCGCCGGGGCGTTGGAAGCCATCGCAGCCGAACGCGATCGCCTGGTGGAAGAGAAGAAGGAGCTGCTGGATCAGCTCAAGCGCCGCCAGGCCGATTTCGAAAATTTCCGCCGCCGCGCCGAACGGGAGCGCGGCGACGTGGTCGAGTTTGCCCACCAGGAGAGCGTCCGGGCCATTTTGCCCATCCTGGACGATTTCGAGCGGGCGCTGAAGTCCGAGACCGCCGACAAAGCCTACGCGCGCGGTATGGAGCTGATTTATCAGCGCTTTTTCGAATCGCTAAAGAAGTTGGGGCTGGAGCCGATTACTGCTAAGGGACAGAAATTCGATCCCCATTTGCACCATGCCGTCGACATGGTGGAGACCGACGAGGTCGAAGACCACACCATTCTCGATGAATATCAGCCCGGCTACAACTTTCACGGACGTTTGCTGCGCCCGGCCATGGTAAAGGTAGCGGTGACCAGGAAATGAACGCCACCAAGCGCGACTACTACGAAGTATTGGGGGTCGCCCGCGATTGCGATGACCCGGGCCTGAAGAGCGCCTACCGCAAGCTCGCGCTGAAGTACCATCCGGACCGCAACCCCAACGATCAGGATGCCGAGGAGAAGTTCAAGGAAGCGGCGGAAGCTTACAGCGTGTTGAGCGATCCGCAGAAGCGCGCGGCCTACGACCGCTACGGCCACCAGGGATTGCAGGGCCTCGGCGCCTCTCAGGGATTCGATCCCTCGCAGTTCACCGATTTCAGCGACATTCTGGGCGATCTCTTCGGTTTCGGAGATCTGTTTGGAAGCGGGGCGCGCCGCGGAGGCCGCAGCCGGGCGCAACGCGGCGAGGACTTGCGTTACGATCTGGAAATTGCGCTGGAAGATGTGCTGCGTGGCATGAACGTGGAGATCCAGGTGCCGCGCCTGGATCTGTGCTCGCAGTGCCAGGGCACGGGCGCGGACCGCACCGACGGCCTGGTGAGCTGTCCCATGTGTCACGGCCGCGGTGAAGTCATCTACCAGCAAAGCTTTCTGCAGATCCGCCGCACCTGCAGCCAGTGCGGAGGCCGCGGACAGATCATCCGCCGGCCCTGCCCGCAATGCCGCGGCGAGCGCCAGGTCCGCAGCGAGCGGAAGCTGCGCGTGACCATTCCAGCGGGCGTCGAAACGGGAACGCATTTGAAGTTGAGCCGCGAGGGGCAGTCCGGGTTGAACGGAGGTCCGGCGGGCGACCTGTATGTGGTCATCAAGGTAAAGGACCACCCCATTTTCGAGCGTCAGGGTGAAGATCTGCACTGCGCCGTTCCCATCAATGTCGCGCAGGCGGCGCTGGGAACCGAAGTGAACCTGCTCACCTTCGATGGCCTGGAGACGGTGAAAATTCCCGAGGGCGTGCAGACCGGCTCGCGGATTCGCCTGAAGAATCTCGGCGCGCCGCGCTTGCAGGGCTCCGGACGCGGCGACCTGTTCGTGCACATCGACGTGAAGGTTCCTTCCAAGCTCACGCGCGAGCAGCGCAAGCTGTTCGAGCAGCTCCGGCAGACGCTGCCCGAAGAAAACGAGCCGCACGAGAAAAGCCTTCTGGATAAAGTGAAAAACTACTTCATGTAGCCGCCCGCTCGCCGGCCGGGGCTCGATTGAGCCGTCCGGTGCGCTCCAGCCAGGCGCGGAACATTTTCGTAAACGCCTGCACTTCCTCCGAGGTCCACAATTCCTCCACCGTGCACTTCATCTTATGCCGCCAATTCGGATATTGAATCGTGGTGCCGGGTAGGTTCTGCTGCTCGGTTTGCTTGAGCAGGTCTTCCTGGTTGAGCAACATCAGCTCCGCGGGCGTGGAAGCCAGGAAGCCGACGATGGCGTTGTGGAGTTCGCCGGTTAGCTCCGGCACGTCGCGCGCGCTCGGTGGAAACCAATCGGGCAGAAGCTTCAACTCCATCAAGCGATCCAGCAGCTGTTGCTTTTCCCGAATGCGGTCTTCGCGCATGGCGCGATAGGTGGCTTCGTCCGGCAGCAGGCCCGCGTCGCGCCGCTGATCGATGTCGCGGCCCTCCCAGAATCCCGCCAGCGTCGGCAAATCGTGCGTGGTGACCGAGACGAGCGCGTTGCGGGGGTATGCGCGCGGAGGATGGAACGCGCCGCTGGGGTCGCGCTCGAAGTACAGCAGGCGGTAGCTGCGTATCCCAAAGCGCTGCAGCACGTCGCGGACGTAATCGGGAACCGTGCCCAGATCTTCTCCGACGACGAGGACTTTTTGCCTCACGCTTTCCAGCGCCAGGACGGCCAGCAAAGCTTCGAAATGATCGCGCACGTAGGTTCCCTCGGTGGCTTCGAGACCATCGGGAATCCAGTACAGGCGGAAGAAGCGCATCACGTGATCGATGCGCAGCGCTCCGCCGTGCCGCGAGTTTTTGCGGATGGACTCGGCGAACAGACGGTAGCCATCCTGCTCGTGCCGCGCGGCCAGTGGCGGCGGAAAGGCCCAGTCCTGTCCCTTGGGCGAGAAGCTGTCCGGCGGAGCGCCCACGCGGCAGCCGGAGGCGAAGAAGCCGCGGTGCGCCCACAGGTCCGCGCCGAAACGGTCGGTGGCCAGAGCCAGGTCGTGATACAGGCCAATGCTCAGTCCGCGGCGCCGCGCGTGCTCCTGGGCCGCGCCGAGTTGCCGGTCGAGCTGCCACTGCACATACTTGTGAAACAGCACGCTGCGCCAGTGCTTGCGCGCGAAGGCTCGCGTGGCGGCTGATTGCGGATCCTGGTATTCCTGCGGCCAGCCTTGCCAGTTCCAGACGTCGCGGCAGCGGCGGTGCATGGCCTGATCCAGCGCGGCATGAACGGCGAAGCACGCCAGCAGGTCACCTTCGCGTTCGATGTAGGCGGCCAGTTCGCCGGCGCGCGGGGTTTTGGCCCTCCATTCGATGAGAAACGTTTGGAACAGCAGTTTGAGAAATCGTAGCTTGAGGCGGTAGGCGCGTTCGTACTCGACCAGTTCGGTGGCCCGCAGCGCCGCGATCTCGCGCTGCACCGCCGGCGAAGCCAGCAAAGCCACGGCGCGCGGCGAGCGCTGGAAGTCTTCCATCTGCTCAATGTCCAGGTAAATCGGGTTGCGGTAAAAACTGGAATTCGGCAAGTACGGGCTGATGTTGTAGGGATAGCGGTTGGGGATGTCGTGCAGCGGGTTGAGGCCGATGAAGCTGGCGCCGGGCTGCTCGGCCACCCAGTCGATCAGCGCCTTCAGATCGGTGGTGTCGCCGCAGCCCCAGTTCCGGCGGGACCGCAGTCCGTAGAGGCTGACGGCGAGGCCGGCCGCGCGTCCCGCCTCCAACCACTCGGGTTGGTAAGTGCGGCTGGGGTGCACGATCAGCCGAGCCGGAGGGAAGGCTTCTCCGGCGATTTCGAGCGACAGCTGGTGGTAGCCCGGCGGCAGATCGGCTGGGAGCGGGATTTGCTTTCGGACGAACCGGCGGCCGGCGGCTGCTCCTTCTTCAAGGACCGCGATTTCGGCAAGCGCGACCGGAAACGTGCGTGAGCCGCCGTCCTCCAGCTGGATGGCCAAGACAGACTGCGCGCCGGCGCGATCGACGGGCAAACTGACGGCGATTTCTGCGCTTTGCCCCACGGCCAAAAACACATTGGGGGGAAGCGGCAAAAGCCACCTTCTCTGTTCGCGTTCTTCGCGGGCGCGGAGCAATGCGGCGCTGGAACTCGCATCCACCCCCAGTGACCCGAGGATGGCCGTCTGAACCG
>Ga0335072_10014109_pt1 | contig 11352 bp, 9 predicted proteins | sample Lox_Sample_21_FD_206725 | JGI IMG/M metagenome (GOLD analysis project Ga0335072, IMG submission 206725) | Soil microbial communities from Loxahatchee National Wildlife Refuge, Florida, United States - Lox_Sample_2.1 | ecosystem: Environmental > Terrestrial > Soil > Wetlands | place: USA: Florida...
GTGCCGGCGTCGCGAAAGGTGAGGGTTCCGGAAGAAGTAAGGCCGCCGCCAATAGTGACGGTGGCAACGCCGGGAGTTGTGCCGAGGGTGGCGGTAGAGCTCAAAGTTCCGCTGTTGAAGAGATTGCCGGACACGCTGCTGGTGAACAGGGTTCCGCTATTGCCGTTGGCGAGGGAGGTGCCGACGTTGCCGACGATGGCTGAGGAGGTGAGGGTTCCGCTGTTGGTGATAAGACCTCCGGCTCCGGCATTGATGCCGGCGGCACCAGTGACATCGAGTGTTCCGGCGTTGACAACGTTTCCGTCCAGGTTGAGGGCCGTAAGGCTATAGTTGGCGAAGACGGTGGTGGTTCCGGTGTACGTGCTGGGGCCGGTAAAATTGACTATTCCGCTGTTGGTGGTGGTGCCGATGGTGACGCTGCTTCCAGTCCCGTCGTCCGAGATGGCGCCATAGGTGCCGTTGAAGATGTTGAGGGTGCCGCCCGTGCCGTTGTAACCGAGAACGATATTGCCGGTGAAGCTGGTGGCGCCAGGCGTTGGATTAGTGAGCGCGAGGGTATCGCCGGGATTGAAGAAACCGACATCCAAGGTCCCCGTTCCGCTGATGCTTCCCGCATAGTCGAAGGTCGCATTGGCTGCCAAGTTTGAGAGATTCAGTTTGAGGGTGCCGGTGGAACCTATGCCCAGAGAGCTCGAATTAGCGATGTCGCTTCCATTGACGATCAAAGTACCTCCATTGATCGCGGTTGAGCCGGTGTAAGAATTCGGATTCGTGGCGTCGTTAGTAAACTGGAAGACGGTGCCGCCGTTGCCGATGAAGGAAATTCCTCCCGTGCCGGAAAAGGGATTGGCGAGATTAAAGGCGGTCAGGTTGGAGGTGCTGGCATCAATGGTGGAGACGCCATTGGAAAGCACTCCGCCGCCGAAACCATAAGCGAGTGTCGTTCCCAGCCCGCTGTCGGTGGTGATTTTGAGTGTGCCGCCCCCGTAATTGATATCACCCACGCCCTCGAGATTGTCCTCGCCAACCTGGAACGTGCCGCCGTTGACGCCCAGGGAGGCGCCCGTTGCGATGTCAACCGTATTGCTGAAAATGGCGCTGCCGCCATTCATGAAGTAAGTCGATGTTCCCCCCAGGGTTACCGCTCCTTCCGCCGTAAGAGTCGTCGATCCGCTCTGGGAGATTGAGCTTCCGGCGCCTGCCAGAGTAAAGCCGTTTTCGAAATTGGCAGTGCCGCCGGTGAGCGCATAGGTGGCGGTGCCGGTGCCTTTTCCGATGGCCACGAGGCTGTTTGCCCCGGCGACCAGCGTTCCCCCGGTTTGTACGAGCGAGCCGATTGCGCCGTTATTGGCCACAGTGAGTGTCGCTACGCCCGTGCCGGCCACTCCAATGTTCAGGATGCCGGCCGCCAGATTGTAGGATCCCGTACCGCCGGGGCTGTTACCGATTTCCATGCTGGATCCGCCAAAGATGTTGACCGCCGATCCGGTGCCACTTTGCGTGATGGTGCCGCTGCCGCCTCCAAGGACGGAACCCACCGACGTGGTTCCCAATTGCAAGTCGCCTTTCGATGTGCCGGTGGAATTTCCGATATTGACCACACTCGAATCATTGATGGTCATGTTGCCGGTAGAACCGGGACCAGTCGCGCCTCCGCCAAACCCGCCCAGGAATGTATTGCTGGTGCTGTTGACTCCCAAGCCAATGATAGCCGTTGAGCCGTTGACGGTACCGGTTTGAAGAATCGAATTGTTAACCAGGGAATAGCTGCCGTCGCCGCCCCCCAGGCCGATATAGAACCAATTTCCCGTCACAACGGTGGAAGAGAGGGCCCCGCTGGTGGACGATGCGGCAAGGCCCTGGGTAACGGTTCCGGAAGCGCCCAAGCCATCGCCTATGTTGACTTCCGTTTTGCTATTTAACCCCGGATTGAAGCTGACAAGACCCGAATTGACGTCAAGCTCACCTGTGGTGGGGGCAAAAGGAGCCAGGTTATCGCCTATGGAAATGCGACCGTTGGTGACAAGAAGTTGTCCGTTGTTGGACGGGCTGTTAAAAACCAAATCGGTACCCTGATCGACAAAGAAATCCGCCGCGGCAAAGTCGCCTTCTCCGGCAACATTGGTTACTCCATTGACCGTCAAGGTCGAAGAGGCGCTGGTAAATGTGACCGTTCCCCCGGTGGCGAAAAAGAAGATTCCATTGCTATTATTAACTTCGAGACCTCTGATCGTATTGGTCGCGTTGGTTTGAGTGATGATAAGTGAGTTCCCTTGAGGGGTGATGACGGCGATGTTCCCCGCATTGGGCACCTCCGAAGTTCCCTGAATCCCAGAGAGGGGGGGTTGCGTGCTCCAATTTGCCGCTGTATTAAAATCGCCACTACCGGTATTAACCCAATAGTCATTTTGTGCGTGCGCCAGGGATGAAATCAGCGCGAGAGCGACGGGAAAGATTCCTCTCAGAAATTGTTTCATATCGCGCGTAAGCTACTGGAAACCTCGGAGTAAGACAATATAAATATGGCAGGTGTATAAATAAATTTGATCTTCGACTATTTCTTTATCACTACTCCAATTTGGGGCAAATTGAGACTGGCTTAATCATGCGCAACCTTGCCTATTTTAAAACCGAGACTAATCTCTCACCCTGTGATGAAACTTCTTTGTAGAGTCCTTTTTGTGACCGTTCTTCCGGCCATGGCCACGGGTGTTTCCGGCGCAGTTACTCCGCTTCCGGCTCAACCGCCCGCGCCGTCACCTGTTGTCGCGCCGGCCCCGCCGCCGCTCGCCCCCGAGCCCCCCGGTTCTCATTTGAAATTTGATGACTACATCAATGAACTCACTAGCGCGCTTAAACTTTCCGATGACGAAAAGAAAGCGATAGTCAGCTTTTACCAGTCTGACGGCACACAGCTCAAAGCTATCCTTGATAATGATTCGCTTTCGCCTCTTGAACAGGACCGGCAGGTCTCCGATCTTCGCGCCGCGCGCAACGCCAAAATCGACGCGCTTCTCGGTTCCACCGACCGGATGGCCGCGTTTCTCAAGATTGAAGCCAAGTACCGTGTCGCGCTGATCGATCTAGCCGGCGATGGCGGACTGTTGCCCCCCGAGGCTTCGCCCGGCCAAGCTCCCGGTGCTGCGACTTCAACTCAGACGCCCTCGTAGGGGGAGCCGCCCGAATCGGGCCAGATTTATCATGCCTCCCCATCTCGATCCGGTCGTCATCCGCGAAGCCGCGGTGCGTGCGCTGGGCGAGGACCGCGGGCCGGCCGATATTACCACGTTTGCCTGTATTCCACCGGAGGCGCGGGCTTCCGCGCGGATTTTCGCCAAGGAACCATGCGTTCTCGCCGGGCTTCTCGTTGCCGAACAGGTTTTTCGTGAACAGGATGCTTTTCTAGTCCTCACGCCGCGCGCCCGGGATGGCGATTCGCTCGAGTCTGGCGCCACCGTGCTTGAGCTTCACGGCTCCGCCGCCTCCATTCTCACTGGTGAACGGAGCGCCCTCAATTTTCTTCAACAACTCTCCGGGGTCGCCACCGAAACGCGGCGTTACGTTGAAGCTGTGGCCGGCACGCGCGCGCAAATTCTCGACACACGCAAAACCGCGCCCGGCTTGCGGGCTCTCCAGAAATACGCCGTGGTCTGCGGCGGCGGGAGCAATCACCGTTTCGGTCTCTATGACCGTTTTCTGATCAAAGACAATCATCTGGCTCTTATGAACCGGGGCTGCTCCCTGGTTGATGCGGTCAAAAAAGCGCGCGCACTCGATCCGCAGATTCTCCTCGAAATCGAAGTCAGCCGCCCCGGGCAGATTCCTGAAATGATTGCCCTTGGCGCCGACATCATTCTTCTTGACAATATGACTGCCGGTGAGATACGCGCCTGTGTCGATTTAATTGCGGGAAGGGCCAAGACCGAGGCTTCCGGTAATATGTCGCTTAGCCGGGTGGCCGAAGTCGCCGCCACCGGAGTCGATTATATTTCGGTGGGCGCGCTGACTCACAGCGTGCGGGCAATCGATTTTAGCCTCGACATCATCTGATTTTTTCGGTTTCTCTCTGTTTCAAGCTGGCATAAAATAATGAAATAGGTAAAAGTATCAAAATATTGTGATCACACTTGCCATTTCGAGTCTTAAAGGAGGCGTTGGAAAAACCACCTGCGCCATCAATCTGGCATTCTCCTTCGCCAAGCGTGGCTGGAAGACTCTTTTGGTCGATGCCGATCCACAGGGGAGCGTTGGTCTTTCACTCTCGCCCAGTGCCCAGACCTACATCGGTCTCTATGAGATGCTTAACGCCAATGTTCCGATTGAACAGGCGGCGCTTAAGACCAAGATCGAGACGCTTAAGATCATTATGGCCGGCAAAATTCCCACCGGTGAAATTTCAAAATGGTGCGCCAGTCTCCAAGATGGCAAACTTCTCCAGCCTTTCTTCCGCGTGGCCACCGAAGCCGCGTACAACATTATTATTCTCGACACTCCGTCCGGTCTTCATGGTCCGACCGAGGGTATTCTGCGCAATGTCTCGCATGTTTTGGTTCCCCAGCAGTGCGAGCCTCTGGCGCTTCGCTCGTTGATGCTTACGGTCGATTTTCTCAATCAGCTTCAGACCAACGACGATTCGGGCTGCTCCTTGGTGGGAGTAGTCCTCACCATGTCGGATCAAAATGTCGAGGAAACAAAACAGATTGTCGAAGAGATCAAGCGCATTCTTCCGCCTGAACTCGTTTGCTCCGCCCTGCTTCCACGCGATCCCGCGATTATCCACGCGAGCATGAAAGGTATGCCTTTAGGTCTGCTGCGTGGTGGCGCGCCACCGCCCATTGCGCTGATCTTTGACCAGTTGGCGGCTGAACTGGAAAGCAAACTCGATTTGCACAAGCCGGAACAAAGTGATGAGTACGTCTCCCTCGTGGTTTGACCAGGAGAAGTTCTCCCGTCTGGTCAAAAAGCTGGGAAAAACCACCCGAACCGCAGCTGCGGGCGCTCGGTCCGCGCCTTTGACTCCGCTTCCCAGCCCTTCCACGTCTGCTCCAGCCAGTCCGGTTCCGTCGCCTCCGGCGGCCACGCCAGCGTCAGAGGCGACTGCGCCGAAACCTTCCGCGCCTGAAGTCCAATCGCCGGTTGTTCCCGCGAATGATGCTCACGTCCATTCCTCTTCCTTTGCCATTCCCAAACCTGCCTTCGGCCTTTCTCTCTTTACCCACAAGACCGCGCCCGCCGTTTCGTCCCAAGCGGCGGCGGTGCCAGCCCTCAAAGCTCCCGAAGCGAGCTCTCAGGAAGAACCGAAACCTCTGCTCACCGCCAAAACTCTGGCACCGAGCCCTGAAAAGGCGGTCAAACCTCCACCTCTTCCGTCCGTCGCCAAAATCTCCGAGCCAGAGACCAAGGAGGCGCCCAAGCTTCCGCCGTCCGCCCCTATCGCCAAGGCTCCCGAACCGAGTCCCGAGAAGGTGCCAAAACCTCCGCTTTTCCCACCTGTCGCCAAAACTCCCGAACCGGTTTCTTATCCTCAGGAAGAGCCTCAGGCTCAAGCTGTGCCGGTCTCATCTGCCGCCGAAAGTTCCGTACCAGCTCACGATCAAGCGCCCGAACGTCCGCCTGGCGCGTCAGCCCCCGTCGTTCGCGTTTTTATCGCTCCCGACGAAGCCGAGGCGTCTTCCGAGTCCGCATTTGATGAGGGAACGGAGTCTGGTTCTCCTATGGATATTTCCACAATCGAGGTTCCTGTCACGCCTCTGCCACCTCAACGCCCGGTGGAGAAAATGAAGCCGGCTGCCAGTTTTCAAGTGGCCGGATTTTCGCCAGTTGCTCCGAAAATGGGCGCCTCGGGCGTTGGAACCAAGCTCCAACGTATTCCCCGCCTTCTGCCTCCCGCACCTCCGACTGCTCCCAACACAGGACATGGCGGCCCCTCGCTTCCTCCCGTTCCGCCACCGTTACCGGCCAAACCGGCGGACAGCATCGGGAAACCGGCCGAACCGTTGGATGACATCGAAGACCTGGAAGTTCCCAGCCATGTTGATGGGTTGCATGAACCGGCGGTTACGCCAGCCCCATCCGAATGGAAAAGTTCAGTGGCGCCGCTGGACGAAATTGCTGCTTACAAAGAGCAGATTGCCTATCTCAATCAGGAGCGCGATAATCTTGCCGCCAAAGTCGCGGAATTTTCCCTCGTTGCCCGGGAACGCGATGAAGCAAGCTTGGAGGCCACTACCTTGCGCGACCGGCTGGTCACGGCGGAGACGGCTTTGCGGGAACGGAGCACCGCCGTCAGTCTTGAGGCCGCCACCTTGCGCGATCAGCTCGACGCGGCCCAGGCGACGGCACGGGAGCAGAGTGCCGCCGCCAGTCTCGAAATCGCGGCATGGCGTGACAAGCTCGCTGCCGCAGAGACGGCCGCGCAGGAACAAAGCGCCGCCGCCAGCATCGAGATCGCGGCTTTGCGGGACAAGCTTACCGCCGCCGAAGCCGCGCGGGAACAGGGCGCGAATAACGAAATCGCCCTGGTAACCCGCGAACGCGACGCCGCCCGCCGCGATTACACCGAACTGCGCCAGCACTATGAAAAGCTTAAACTGGAACTGAAGAGCCTTTGCGAACAGATCACGCAGGCCAAAGAAGAAAACGCCGCCACGCAACGCGGCTTGGAACTCAGCCAAAAGGCGCTCCAGGAAGCCCGCGACGCTCTCCGGGACGCGGGCGACAACAAGGAAGCTCTCGATAACGTCAAGAAGGAACGCACCACGTTGGTGCAACAAAACATGCTGTTGCAGGCGCAGATGGATCAGGTTTCCCGTGAACTTAGCGCGCTTAAGGCCAAGCTTTCGAAGTAGATTTCCGTAAAAGTCTTTGACACTCCCGGCATGCCGTGGCTTAATTTTCGGCCCCCGATGAAAACTTTTAGCGCCAAGGCCGAACAAGTCGAACGTAAGTGGTACATTCTGGATGCAGACAACCAAGTTGTCGGGCGTGTGGCCGAAAAGGCCGCCGTCCTGCTGCGGGGAAAGCACAAGGCCATCTATACGAATCATGCCGATACCGGCGATCATGTTATCGTCATCAACGCCGAAAAAGCGGTTTTTACCGGCAAAAAGGAGACCCAAAAGGAGTACATGAGCTACTCCGGCTACATCGGTGGACATAAGTCCGAGACCGTCAAGTCGCGCCGCGCCCGCCACCCTGAACTTATCATCGAAGGCGCGATCAAGGGGATGATTCCTCACAATCGCCTTGGCCGTTCCATTCTTCGCAAGCTTCATATCTACAAGGGGGCTGCGCATCCTCACGCGGCCCAGGCTCCCGCTTCATTCAAGATCAAATAAGGATTCATTCCATGGTTACTTCCAATGTCATTGTCGCGACCGGCCGCCGCAAGACCGCCGTCGCCCGCATCCAACTCGTTACCGGCCAGGGCAAGGTCGAAGTCAATGGACGTGATTTCGAGGATTATTTCACCACGGCGGCGATGAAGACTCTGGCGCTGCAACCATTGCAGACGGCCGATTCTCTCAAAAAATTCGATGTCAAGGTCAAGGCTCATGGTGGCGGATTGGTTGGACAGGCCGGCGCTCTGAGCCTCGCCCTGGCCCGCGCTCTTATTCAGGTTGATTCCGCTCTGCGGATGACGTTGAAGAAGCCCGGTTTGCTTCGTCGCGATCCCCGCGAAAAAGAACGCAAGAAAGCGGGACAGCCGGGCGCCCGCAAGCGCTTCCAGTTCTCCAAACGTTAAGCAATTCCTTCGGTCCAATCCGGGACCGATGGAGAAAGATCTCCAGTTGCAACCCGTACGCACGGCTGTCATTGGCGCTTCCGGTTATTCCGGGCAGGAACTGCTGCATTATCTTGCCCGGCATCCGGCTTTCCGGCTGGTGCTGGTCACTTCCCGGCAATACGCCGGCGAACCGCTGTCCAGATCGATCCATGGTCTCCCGCGCGAGCTGGGAGCGGTGACTTTTACCGATGCCGCTCCCGATTTTGCGCTGGCCGGCCAGGCCGATCTTTTTTTTCTGGCTCTTCCTCATGGCGCCGCCGCCCCTTATGCCGTGGTCTTGCGTGAAGCGGGCAAGTTGGTGGTCGATCTCAGCGCCGACTTCCGCACTTCCGATCCCGCGGTTTACCGCGAATTTTACGGGCAGGACCATCCGGCGCCGTCTCTTTTGGCTGAGTCGGTCTACGGCCTGCCTGAGATTCACCGGACCCGGCTCAAATCGGCCCGGCTGATCGCCGCTCCCGGCTGTTTCCCGACCAGCATCATTCTTCCGCTGGCGCCTTTTTTAAAGGAGAAGATGATCGTTCCCGATTCGATTGCCATCGCGTCGCTTTCCGGTGTTTCCGGCGCGGGACGCAAACTTGAACTGCGGTTGCTTTTTGGAGAAGTCGCCGACAATATGTACCCCTACGGCGTTCCCAAACACCGGCATCTGGGGGAAATTGAACAGGAACTCTCCATGGCCGCCGGGACTAAGGTCACCGTTACCTTTGTCCCCCATCTCGTACCTCTCCATCGCGGCATGCTCACCACCATTTCAGCCACACTCGGGCCCGCGGCGCGCGAGGCCGGACTGTACGGCCTTCTCGAGGCCGCCTACGGGGATGAGCCTTTCGTCGAAATTTTGGGCCTGGATGAATTGCCCCAGGCGCGGCAAGTCGCTCATTCCAACCGCATTCAGATCGCGGCGCAAATAGATGAGCGGACCAATCGCCTGCTTCTTTTTTCCGCCCTGGATAATCTTGGCAAAGGCAATGCTTCCCAGGCGATTCAAGCCGCGAATCTGGCCTGCGGATTCGAGGAAACACTTGGTCTGATATGAAAGCGATGGAAGCGAAGACGATCAAGGGAGGTGGTGTCACCTCCGCGCAGGGCTTCCAGGCCGCCGGCATCGCCTGCGGCATCAAGCCGAAAGGCGAGAAGGATCTTGCTTTGATTATCTCCGACGTTCCTGCCGAAGTCGCCGCCATTTTCACGACCAACTTGGTCAAGGCCGCGCCGGTCAAGGTTTCGATGCTTCATGCGCGCAATGGCCGCGTGCGCGGTGTCGTTGTCAATTCGGGTTGCGCCAATGCCTGCACAGGTGTCGGCGGCATCGCCGACGCCAAAGCCATGATCGATTACGTCGCTCGGGAATTGAAAACGAAGCCGCGTGAATGGCTGGTTTGTTCCACCGGACGCATCGGCAATCGCCTGCCGATGGCTCGTGTTCGCAAAGGCATTGAAAAAGCGGCGGAAAAACTCGCCAGCGACAACGGCGCCGACGCGGCCCGCGCCATCATGACCACCGATACGCGGCGCAAGGAATTCGCCATGCGCTTCAAAGTTGACGGACGCAAGGTGACCATCGGCGGAATGGCCAAGGGGGCGGGGATGATCCATCCCAACATGGCCACGATGCTTTGTTTCATCACCACCGACGCCTGCATCGACAAAACCGCGCTCCGCTCCTGCGTCGACGAGGCGGTGGAGCATTCCTTCAACCGGATTTCCGTCGATGGAGACACCTCGACGAACGATGCCCTGATCGTTCTGGCCAATGGACTTTCCGGCACGAACATGCTGAAGAGCTATCATCCGCAGTTCGGTCTTTTTAAAAAGACGCTGACGCACGTGATGCGCAAGCTGGCGCGCATGATTGTCGAGGATGGGGAGGGAATCACCCGGGTTGTCGATGTTGTCGTCAAAGGAGCGCCCAGCGTTCAGGACGCCCGCTTGGCTGCGCTGGCCGTGGCCAAATCCGAACTGGTGAAAACCGCTTGGACCGGGGGCGATCCCAATTGGGGGCGCATTATGGCCGCTCTCGGCTACAGCGGCGCGCGTATCCGCGAGGAAATGGTGGAAATCTACTACGACGGACTTCTGGCCGTGGTCAATGGCCAGCCGAGCAAAACTCCCGCGGCCAAGTTGAAAAAGATCGCCGACAAACCAAAGTTTACCATTACCATTCATCTTCACTCCGGTATGGGCGAATACAGTATCCTCACTACCGATTTGACCGAGGAATACGTCCGCATCAACAAGGGCGAATAATCAATCATCGATGGCGGCGGTTTCGGGCCCCCGTTAATTTTATCTTTTCCCATGAGAAGTACCAAAGCCGACGCGTTGCTTGAAGCGCTCCCCTATTTTCAGCAGTTTCGCGGTCGCACCGTCGTCATTAAATACGGCGGGGCCGCGATGGAAAACCCCGACCGGGTGGCGACCGTTCTGCGCGATGTCGTTTTTCTCGAAGTCGTCGGCATCAACCCGGTCGTCGTCCATGGCGGCGGCAAAGCGATTACCGCCGCGATGCGAAAGAAAAATCTTCAGGCCCGTTTTGTCGATGGGCTGCGCGTCACGGATGCCGACTCGATCGAAATTATCGACCACGTCCTCAATGAGGAAATCGGCCCCTCCCTCGCCGCCAAAATAGCCGAATTGGGAGGCAAGGCCGAGGTTCTCTCCGGCAAAGACGTTCTCGTCGCCGAAAAAGCGGCGCCCCACACCGATGCCAGCGGCGCCAAAATCGATCTCGGGTACGTCGGCGATATCACCGATGTTCATGCCGAAGCGGTGCAGCGTCTCGTTGACGCCGAGATCGTCCCCGTCATCTCGCCGCTCGGCCGCGGATGCGATGGCCAGATTTATAACATCAATGCCGACATTGCCGCCGCCAAGATCGCCCAGGCGATTCGCGCCCACAAAATTATTTATCTCTCCGACGTCAACGGCGTCCGCCGCGTTTCGCGCGATGAAAGCACCCTCATCTCCACCCTGACGCCGGCGCAGATTGAGCAACTCAAAAAGGAAGGGGTTATCGATGGCGGCATGATACCCAAGGTCGATTCGGCGCTCGAGGCTCTCGCCCATGGCGTAGCCAAGGTTCACTTTTTGGATGGACGCCAGCCTCATTCTCTTTTGCTTGAACTTTTCACCGATGCCGGTATTGGCACGGAAATCGCCGCATCCACAAAATCAAACTCATGAGCGCGCCTATCTGTCATTTTCTCGCCCTCAAGGGCGCCGCGGAAAAAGAGATCCGGGAAATCTTCAGCCTCGCCGCCCGCTACAAGGCCGAGCGCCGTTCCATTTCCTGGCGTCCGCTGGCCGGCCAGACCTGGGCCATGATCTTCACCAAATCTTCCACCCGCACCCGCGTCTCCTTCGAGGTCGGCATCCGCGAGCTTGGCGGCAACGCGCTTTTTCTCAACGCCAACGATCTTCAGCTTGGCCGCGGCGAGCCGATCAAGGACACCGCCCGGGTGCTCGGACGCATGGTGCATGGCGCCATCATCCGCACTTATGCCCAGAATGATGTTGAAGAGTTTGCCCGCTATGCGCAAATTCCCACCGTCAATGCCCTTACC
>Ga0335072_10014110_pt1 | contig 11352 bp, 8 predicted proteins | sample Lox_Sample_21_FD_206725 | JGI IMG/M metagenome (GOLD analysis project Ga0335072, IMG submission 206725) | Soil microbial communities from Loxahatchee National Wildlife Refuge, Florida, United States - Lox_Sample_2.1 | ecosystem: Environmental > Terrestrial > Soil > Wetlands | place: USA: Florida...
TTCTGGGGCATCAACGGCGCAACCGGCGTCCTCGCGTCAGTGATTGGTGTGATGTTCAGCATGGCGTTCGGGATCAACGTGACCATATTGATTTCTGCGGCGTGCTATTTCGTACTCGTCCCGACCAGCTTTGTTCTTTTTGGCTTAGGACAGCAGGCCACCGTCAGCCTCGCTTTGACCGGGACGGAAAGCATTGTGGGGCATGCCGAGTAGATCCCACCGCTGTATTCCAGACCGCAGAAATGTTGACTTTGGAATTCAGCGTTTGACGGGAATCTCAAGCTGAGCCTTCTTGCACGACGCCACGAAGTTGTTGCGTTCGGAAGCGGGCGCGGCTAATCGCCGATCAAAAGAAATGTGGATAGATTTCACCTTAGTGAAATCAACAGGTTGCCTGCGAGCGATCACGTAACTCGCGGTGAATGCGTCACTTGGAGAGCACGAGTGGCGAAGAATCGCATCCGGCGTTCGCGCATCCCATTGAAAAGAGACTGAACCACGAAATTCGGAGAGGACGCGACGCACGTGAATGACAAAAGGAGAAATTGCTATGAAGAAAATTCCCGTTACGGCCGTCCTCTCACTCGGCGCCCTGCTCACTGCCGGGAGCGCCTCGGCTCAGATGAGACACGAAGTAAGGGCATATGTCCCCTATGACTTCACTGTCGGCACGACGATACTGCCCGCCGGCCATTACAGCTTCGACACTGAATCCTCTCCGATAGCGGCAAATGAGCTGCGGATTGAAAACACAGATGTGCCAGGATTCACCGCGCTGGTGCCCACCACCGACAACGGCCCCTGGCAGGTTTTACCATCAGCGGTTGTGCAGCGCGCCCATCTGGTCTTCGATCAATATGCCGGTCAGTATTTTCTGAGGGAAGTCCGCGGACCGGTCGCGGCCGTGAATGTCGATATTCCCATCTCAGGGGCGGAGGAGCACGCCCGCCGCAGCCAGCACAATGAAGTGGCAGGTCTCACCAACCCAAGTCAGACCACAGTGGCTCTCAGGTAAGCGCTGCGTCGATATCGGCACGTGAGGCGCGGGCTTCGGTCCGCGCTTCTTTTTTTTGGCTGCTGCGGTGTGTCGGATGCGCATATCCTACGTTCACACGGCCTCTTGCGTCCGATGGAATCGCACCAGAATCCGGCTGCTCGCCTGCAGAGCGCCCCTCGCCTTCAGAGTATCGATGTGCTTCGCGGATCGGTCATGGTCCTCATGGCTCTGGACCACGTACGCGACTTCTTTCACTCGAGCGCAGCGGCGTTCTCGCCAACCGATCTGACCAGAACCACTCCAGTGCTCTTCCTTACCCGCTGGGTCACGCATTTCTGTCTGCCCGTCTTCATGTTCGCCGCGGGCATGGGAGCGTTTCTCTGGTGGCGGCGCAGCAATCGCAGCCGGGGTCAGCTGTCGCGCTTTCTGTGGACTCGCGGACTGTGGTTCATTGCACTTGAGCTGACGGTGATGCAGCTGGCTTATAACTTCAACTTCTCGTCTCGGTATTTAATTCTGATGCTCATTCTCTGGATCTTCGGGGCCTGCATGATCCTGATGGCTGCGCTGATCTATCTGCCTCTCCGCGTGCTGGCGGTCGCGAGCGTGGCCGTCATTGCGCTTCATAACTGCCTTGACGGCATCTCTGCGTCGCGGTTCGGTTCTGCAGGCTGGGTGTGGAATCTGGTTCACCAGCCGGGAGTGTTGAGCATCGCAGGCAGACAGGTGCTGATTCCATACACTCTGCTGCCGTGGGTAGGAGTGATGGCGGCCGGCTTCTGCTTCGGCCAGCTCTTTCTGCTTGAGAGCGCGCGGCGGCGCCGGATCATGTTGAGGATCGGCCTGCTGGCTACGCTGGCGTTCCTTGTCATTCGGGCGATCAATCACTACGGAGATCCCGCACCGTGGTCAGTTCAGAAATCGTCCGTGTTCACTGTGCTCTCGTTCCTGAACTGCACGAAATATCCGGGCTCTCTCGATTTCCTGTTGATGACGCTGGGGCCGGCGATTCTCGTTCTCGCACTGATCGACGGATGCTCGCTGAAGCCGTCGCATCCACTGGTGGTCTTCGGACGGGTGCCGATGTTTTACTTCATCCTGCACTTCTACGCGATTCACGCGCTGGTTGTGGTCATGGCCTGGGCGCGCTACGGTTGGTCGGCCTTCTCATTTGTATTCAACCCGGTTCCGTCCATAGGCGGACCCGCACGGCTCTTCCCGGCAAACTTCGGCTACAGTCTGTGGGCAGTCTATGTCGTGTGGGCGGTCATCGTTGTGTCGCTCTATCCGATCTGCAGATGGTTTGCCAAAGTAAAGGCCACGCGGCACGACTGGTGGCTGAGTTATCTCTAGTCACTGTTACGAATTGCCGGAGAAACTGCGCCGTCCGCCAGCCCCCGTCCCGCTGGACTTTGTTCGCACCGCTGCCGGAATTGTAACGGCGCCTGCACAGGTGCAAAAAAGGCAGGAAGCTCCGGATGTTTCCGAAGCTTCCTGGGAGGTGGCCGATGAAGCTGCTTCGCCCCAATCGAACTGGCTCTAGAAGTTGAAGCGGCCGGAGAACTGCAGCACGCGCGGAGCGCCCGGAGATGTGGTTCCGAAGGTAGTGATGTAGCCGAAGGTGCTTCCACCGACGGTCACGTTTGGGTTGGTGAGAATCGGGTGATTCAGCACATTGAACGCCTCGAAACGAACCTGAAAAGCCGTCTCCCGCCACACGTGGAACGAGCGGAAGACGCTGGCGTTGATGTAGGTCTGGCCGGGTCCGGTGAACTCATCGCGCATTGTGTTGCTGAACGACGGCGCAACGATGTCGGAGGGCAACTGGGTCTTTGAGTAAGTCGGCTCGACTGGATTCGCGAATGATGTGGGATCGAACCAGGGTTTCCCGCCCGATACAGCACCGTTTCCCGGTGTCCGGTTATGGCCACCCATCTGGTGGTAGGGCTTGACCATCTGCGCATAGAGCGTATTACCCGGAGAGTTAACGGTATTCGATGACGGGCTCACCGAAAACGGCGCACCGCTGATGTGGCTCAGCTGGCCGTTCAGCTGGAAGCCTCCGAAGATCCACGATGCTATGCCTGAGTTCGCCCACCTCTTTCCGGCTCCAAAGGGCAGGTTGTAGATTCCCCAGAGCTGGATGTTGTTTGTGCGGTTGTAGCTGGCCAGTCCTCGGTTCAGGTAAAAATATGCCGGATAGGAAAACGATGTTCCTGCGGATCCTGACCCGGCGCCGTTGTCCTCGTAGTCGATCGCCTTGGACCAGGTGTAGACAGCCCCGAACTGCGCCGAGCGCCCAGCCAGGCGCGTGAGCTGCGCCTGCATACCGTTGTAGTTCGCGCTGAAGGCGGGCGCATTCATCGTAATGCCGCCTGTGTTGTAGCAGACGGGATTGGCAGCGCCGGCACAGTGATTGGTGTTGATCAACGTATTCGCCTGAAAGCTGCACGGGTTCGATCCCAGGGGGTTTGTGAAATAGGGTGACGAAGGATTGTATTGCCCGTTCGCCATGCAAAGAGTGGATCCGCTCGGCAACGGAGCCGCATCGAGAGTGTACCCGGTTAGCTGCCGCACCACGCGGGTTCCAACATAACCGAGGTTCATGACAAACCTTGCTCCGAGGTCCTGCTGCACGAATCCGTTCCAGCTGTAGATGTATCCACGGCGGTAATTCGCGGGAGCGGTGTTGGTCGAGCCGCTGACTGGAAGCGAGGCATAGCCGGTCGAGAAGTCGGGAAAGACTGGCGCGGGAATGCCGTTGGCCAGCGTAAGGTAGGTGCCGGTGGTCGCATCCTGCGCGACCGTGCCGGTTGCCGTTCCGCTGTATGTGGGAGCCAGGTCCATGGGGAAGGCATCGCGCAGGAAGCGCAGGCTGTCAGGATCGGAGGTCATACCAAAGCCTCCGCGAACAACCAAGCCGTCGTTTACCCGATACGCGGCGCCGAATCGCGGAAAAATCGTGCCCCAGCCCATCTGGTAGCCGGCGTTGTAGGGGGCGCTGCCCACACCGCCCACAATGACGTTCGCTGTCTGGGGCAAAGTGGGATCGAGACGGTAGACGCCGGTGTGGTCGCGGTACGGCGGCGGATAAAACTCGTACCGGACGCCGTAGGTAAGGGTCAGCTTGTCCGTCGTCCTCCACTGGTCCTGCGCATAGCCGGCGAGCTCAGTCCAGCGCAGGGAGTTCGGATTCTCAATCTGCTGTTCTTTTGCGACGGCGATGCCGGTGCCGTTGTTGGGCAGACCAAGCAGCATGTCGGCCAGCGTGTTGTAGACGGTGATCGAATTGGCGGAATTGGTTGTCATACCGCCCTGAAACTGAAACCCGCCGCGCGGGCTGCTCACGCCGCCGCCGCTGGTCGGCTGAAAGTGGTTCAGATCGAAGTGGTAGTAGGTGAAGCCGAACCTCATCGAATGGGTGTGCTTCGTCCAGCTCAGGTTCACGTCGCCCGTGAACTGGTTATCGCGGAACAGGAATGGGTTGGCGCCGTTGGAGTTTCCAAGAGAGGAGAAGCCGGTGCTCGAGCCGTTGTTTGCCACGTTTCCGAATGCGAAGGTCGGCTGACCTACGTACTGGGTGCCCACGCCGTTGGTGCCTGGGATGCCAAGCACATTGAGCCCGAAATTGCCGACCGCGAGATCGATGGTCGACTGCGCACCTGTTCTTTGGCGCGTATAGCCGAAGTCTGCGTCGAGGACCAGGTTCGGGGTGAAGACATGCGTGGCGCCGAGGCCGACATTTTGAATCCGGCCGCTGGCAGCTCCTGGCTGACCTCCATCGAAGGTGCCGCCACCGGCCGCGCCCAGTTCCTGCGGATCTGTAATGGAAAACGGCTCGATCGCATATTTGCCGAATATCGTCGTGCTCTGGCTGGGAATGTAATCGATGCGCGTATCCGACTGGTTGCGGTTATAGCCCAGAGTGCCACTGCCCAGGTAGTCGTTCGCGAGCTGGTTGGCATAGTTCGGATTGGTGACCGTCGACGAAATCGGCTGAAGCAGCTTGAGCATCGTTAGTGCGGCCGATGATGCGCGCGACGCCGGGATGCAGTTGCAGCCGTATTCGGATTGGAACGTCGGACGCGACCCTAACGGCAGATACGGTCCCGTGCCTCCTGGCTGAGGATCGTAAAGGATCGTGCTGTAAGTTCCGATATTTGCCACCGACGAAAAGTCACCGGTGAGCAACGGAGTGGTGGGCACCGTCTGATCTCCTGTAATCAGCTGACGGCGTGTGATTCGGTCAAAATCAGTAAAGAAGAAAAGCTTGTCCCGGCCGGTGAGGATTTTGGGAATATAAACCGGGCCGCCTACCGAGAAACCGTACTCGTTGTAAATGTTCTTCGGTGTACTGGCAATTGAGCTCGCCGTGTAGGGGCGCGCGCTGATGGCCGCATCCTGGTAGTACCACCATGCACTCCCGTGCAGGTCGCGCGTGCCGCTCTTGGTAATCACGTTGATGGACGCCCCGCCCGCGACCCCCTGGTCGGCGGTGAAGGCGTTGGTCACGATGTTGACGGTTTGGATCGAGTCGGCCGGGGGCACATAAGCGATCAGATATGGCAGCCATCCATAGGTATTGATCGCGCCATCAAGGCGGGTCGTGTTGCTCATGTCTTCAACGCCGTTCACGTTGAGCGACATGGCGCGCGACGGGTTGGAGGCTGTCGAGTTCTGCTCCTGGACAGCGGCTGCGCCGGGGATCAGCGTGTAGAGGGTCTGGAAGTTACGACCCTGGCTGGATGTGATGGGCAGCTGAGAGATCTGCTCGCTCGTAATCTCATGGTTGACCTCCGCCGTCTCCGTCTGCAGGATGGGCGCCGCTGCCGTGACCGTCACCGTTTGCGTGGTGCCGGCCGGCTGCAACGCGGCGTCGATTCGCACCTGGCGATTAATGCTGACGGTGACGTTCTCCTGCTTGTAGCCGGCAAAGCCCGGGGCGCTAAATGTGACGGTATAGGTTCCGGGCAGAAGGTCATTGAATTGATAGCTGCCCTGCGGCCCGGTGTTCGCGGTGCGCACGGCGCCCGTGCCCTGGCTGGTGACGGTTACGGCCACGTTCGGCACCACGGCGCCAGTCTTATCGGTGACCGTTCCGGTCAGGGTTCCGTAGAGAACCTGGGCGATTGCAACGCAGGACAGGACGGCAAGCCCGGCAATCAGGAATGCGGTTGCGAGGATAGTGGTCCGCGCGTGTCTATGTTTACAAGGCGAATCCCCGAGCGGGGACGGTTTACGAAGCGAGTCGCGTAGCAGAGATGCGATCGGTTTCATGAGGCCTCCAAAGGCGTGAAACGGATAATGGTGAGTCGCAAGGGCAGTTTCGAAAGAATCCGGCAAACCCGCATTTCCATCGACATACGAAAATAACGGGCGGCATTTGTTTGTGTTATGTACTATTTGCTTCTGCATCGACCCGGTACTGCGCCTTGTTTCTCATTGACATTAGTTTCCTGCTGGGCTGCCCGTGCCGGCGGTTCAAGCCGCTGCGAGCCCAATCTTCGATACCGCGAAACGATATGGCTCGCTTTTCACGGTTGTCAAGGGGTATGGGCTGACTTTTTTGATAACCTGAGACCTAAAGTGCCGCCGGCCCCAAACGGCATGCTAGAATCTGGTGCTTTGCATTTCCAGATTAAGTTTGTATCGTGAAGTATTCGCCGATGCATTCCCGAGGAGTGGGAGAACAGCATTGCCCTGCAGTTTCGATCTAACGGGAAAGTGTGCCGTGGTGGTTGGAGGAACCTCCGGCCTGGGGCGGGCGATCTCGCTCGGCCTGGCCTCGGCTGGTGCTGATGTCATCGCCGCCTCGCGCCGAGCAGAAGAGGTCGACCGCGTCGCCGCGGAGATTGAAGCCATGGGCCGGCGCTCGCTGCGCCTCACCGCCGACGTACGCGATCGCAGATCTCTTGAAGAACTGCGCAGAAACGTGATCGAGAAGTTCGATCGCGTGGACATCCTCTTCAACTGCGCCGGCATGACCTTACGCGTGCCCACGCTCGAGTGCTCCGAAGAAGACTGGACAACCATCCTCGACACCAACCTCACGGGCACGCTGCGCAGTTGCCAGATCTTTGGCCGTACCATGGTCGAACAGCGCTACGGGCGCATCGTGAATATCGCTTCTCTGGCCACGCTGGTTGCGTTCCGCGACGTTGCGGCATATGGCGCGAGCAAGGCGGCAGTCGGCGCACTGACGAAGTCGCTGGCGGTGGAATTCGCTCCCTACGGCGTGACCGTAAACGCCATCGCACCCGGCATCTTTCCCACGGCGCTGAACGACGAGCTGGTATCGAATACCGATCGCGGACGCGAGCTGCTGATGCGCACCCCGATGAACCGCTTCGGGAAGCTCGACGAGATTGCGGGCGGCGCAATATACCTGGCCTCAGATGCGGCATCCTTCGTCACCGGAGAGATCCTGGTCATCGATGGAGGCTATCTGGCCAGCGGCGTAAACCGCTAGGACCTAGCGCAGCAGGGCTCCCCACAACGTGTCCACGGTTGCGTGCGTGATTGCGGACGCGCCGATTCGCCGCTCCGCTCGCCACGCGCGTCCATAGAAAACGCCAGCAATTGCCGCCAGCAGCACGTATCGCCAGTTGAAGAAAGCCGCGCGTTTGTTGAAGTGCGAGAGGCCGAAGATCACGGCAGTGATTAGCAGGGAGGCGGTGCGGCCGATCCTTCTTTCCAGTAGATTCTGCATCCAGCCGCGGAAATAAATCTCCTCGGGCAGCGCAATCAGAAAGAACGTGAAGAGCCAGGCCAGCGGGATCATCCATGGCCGGTCGAGGTGCCGATGCCAGTGCAGGAAGCCGAGCCCGAGTCCCAGCGCCACGGCAATCGGCGTGTAGAAGAGCCACTCGCGCAGACCGATCCTGCAGTCATCCCATTTGAGCCGGAGATCGAAGCCAACTCCGCTCAGCCCACGCACTCCCATGAATCCGTACAGCCCGGCATCGAGCAGCAGCAGCTTGTTCATGAAGGCGAGGCCGCGCGGCCACCCGCCCTCAAACCAGCGCAGATCGACGGCCAGCCCCAGCGCCAGCAGCACGGCCAACTCAAGCCAGTGCCCGCGCTGCTCGGGATCGCGCTTCGCCACCGTCGACAGCAGCCACGCCACGATGACCGGCAGCAGAGCGTAAAGCCGGAACCACTCCCAGTAAAACGAGCCCAGAGGCCGCACGGCCAGCACGTACGGAATCACCAGCACCACGGGCAGAACGATCTGAGCCGGGCGCGGCCACGCGCGAATGCGCCCGAGCATTGGTCCGCAGAACCCAATCGCTACGACTGGCGCAAAGGCGAGCAGCGCCGCCGCGATGGTCGTCCAACGTGCGAGTTCAAGGGGAAGGTGTGCCACGCAGCAATAGTAGCTGCTCTGAAAGCGAAGCTATCGCACGTGCTCGGCCAGCAATGACGCCGACGGATGCCGGACCGGCGTCTTCGGCGTGGCCGGCGCCGGCGCGTACGACTTGTACACCGTAATGTGGAAGCACGACTGGTAGAACTCTTCCTCGACGTCGAGTTTGCCCGCCATCTGCAGCGGCAGCAGATAGCCGCGCATCCATGCGACTTCGGACATCGACAGGCCCTTCTTCGCAATGTCGATGGTCGCTCCGCTCAGGTGCGGAGAGGCCACGTCGCCTTCAGCCGGCGCGGCGTTGCCGTTTATTTCGATCAGCCGCCGCTGGTAGGCGACGGTGCGAACCGCCGAGTTGACCTGCAAGGGCCGGTGAAATCGTGCCGCATGCGCCCGCGCAAGGTCGGTGAGGAACTTCGCTGTCCACGGGCGGCAGTAACGCCGGTTCACCGGCAGTGCCTCATTGATGCGCAGCGACGCGTTCACCGGCACGGCGACCAGCGCCTTCTCGCGCCGTAGTTCGTTCAACTGCGCGTCGTCTTCGATGCGCGACAGCCCGTCGGCCTCGGTGCGCTCATTCTGCCGCACCAGCGACTCGCGCGACCCCACCATCGGGGCCACGTGCATGTTTATCAGCGGCTCAGTCTCAATGGTCGCGTTTACGCTCCGGCTCTCCGGCGCGAGCCTGGCATGGTTACGACGGGCAGCTGTGTGGCCGCGACTGGCGTGATGTCCATGGTAGGTAGCCGGCTGGACCTGGGCTGCGCGCTTGTGCGGCGCGGTGTGGCCACGCGAAACGGTAGCCGAAGCAGGCAGAGCCAGAGCACCGGCTAAACCTGCAGCCAGTGCGGGAAGAAAGACAATTGGGGACCGAAACATCAAGTTGGACCGCGGAGAATCGTGGCCCCAAGTGAGCCTGACGGGCGCTGGGGCCAAAGAAGCAGAGCTTCTTGAGATTACTGAACCCGGTGCCGGAAAGAAAGTGGCCATCTGGGTACACTTCGGCAGCGAAAGCAACACCCGCCAGCCCGGCGTCGCAGTAAAACCCATTAGCCAAGAGGGCACACCGAAAAGACAGAAAATTCCCCTTGACAACCATACCCGCACGGCATACGGTGTATCTAACATACTGTTTGTTACACAGTGTATGTCGAACATGGATAGTGAGATCTTTGAAAACCTTCGTCTTGAGCTTCGTCGCGGCAACCTCATCCTGGCTGTACTCGCCCAGCTCCGGACGGAACATTACGGATATGCCCTGCGCAAAGCCCTCGAAGGGCACGGGCTGGCGATCGACGAGAACACGCTCTACCCGCTGCTCCGCCGGCTTGAGACCCAGGGACTGCTGGTCAGCCACTGGCGCGAGGAGGACAAGCGCAACAAGCGCTTCTACCGGCTGGCTCCCCAGGGCGAGATCGTGCTGTTACAGCTTTTGAACGAGAACGAAGCCATGCGTGCAGCGATCGACAGGATCACGGCCCCCTCACCGCAAACTGCTCCGGGCACGAACCCGGAAACCGGGCTCGAGCCGGAAGTGCTTGAGCCAAAGGAACAACTCCAATGACTACCTACGGAACCCAACCTTCATCGACCGATCTGATTGCCCGTTACTTGCAGGCTGTAGGCTTCTGGCTGCCGTGTGCGCAGAAGCAGGACATCCTTGCCGAGATCTCCGAAGACCTGCGCTCGCAAATTGAAGACCGCGAGTCGGGGCTGGGGCGCGCCATGACCGAATCCGAAGTGTCGGACCTGCTGAAGCAACGTGGCCGCCCGATCCTGGTCGCGGGGCAATTTCTGCCGCAGCGCAGCCTTATCGGTCCGGCGCTGTACCCGATCTACGTCTTCGTGCTGAAGATTGTTGCCCTCTGCTATGTCATTCCGTGGCTGCTGGTATGGTTCGGCATCCTGCTCTTCCACCGCACGGCGACCGCGGCTCATCTGTCCGTCGAGTTGCATGGGCTTGGCACGTTGTGGACGATTGTCTTCACCCAGTTCGGCATCATTACGCTGGTCTTTGCCGCCATCGATCGGGTGTCGGTGAAAGCGCCGTGCCTCAGCGAGTGGGATCCGCGCAAGCTTCCCAAGCTGAAGGTGGAGTCCACGACAAAGCGCCGCGTCAACGCCTTTGCCGGCCTGGTCTTCGGAGTCTTCGGACTGGTGTGGCTTCTGGCAATCCCAAATTATCCCTTTCTGATCATCGGGCCGGCGGCGTATTTCCTGAAAGCCGCACCCATCTGGCAGACGGTCTATTGGCCGATCGTGGTGCTTGCCATTGCCTCGATCTTCGAGCAGGTTGTCATGCTCATACGTCCGCAGCTGACATGGTTTCCGCCAACCTTCCGTATCGCCACGACCTTTCTGGCGGCATGGGTGGTGAACGCCCTGCTGCATACGCAGACCTTCGTTTTGCCGGGCAATCAGGACGTGGCAGGACTTGCCGGGATCCTGAACATCTGCATCCTCGTCTGCGCCGCTATCTGGGCAGTGTGCCTGGTGGTCGGTCTGGTCATTTATATCTGGCGGGCTGTCCGTGAGATCCGGCGCACCGTGCAACCGGCCGCTCCGCACCTGGCGTGATTTCGAAAGGAGCAGGATTTTCATTCCGCACAACGCTGTTGCAGGATAAAATCCCGGCAAACTCATAACGCATCCGTCAACCGATTTTTTCGGAGGTCCTATGCCCGATTCAGTAACCGCATCGCCAGACCTGACCGTCCCCCATTTGTCTGAACCGCAGCGCGTCGTCGACACTTTCGTGGCGCCGTCGAAAACCTTCACTGACATTCTTCGCAAGGCGACCTTCTGGGGGCCGCTGGTCATCATGATTCTGGTCAGTGTCGGCTTTTCATACGCTGTGCAACAGAAGGTAGGATGGGAGAAAGTCTTCGACAATAATCTGCATCAAGCGCCGTCTCGCGAGGAACAATTCGAGAAGCTATCGCCCGAGCAGCAGACAACTGCCAAAGCGGCGCAGGCAAAAGGCGTGGCA
>Ga0335072_10014111_pt1 | contig 11351 bp, 13 predicted proteins | sample Lox_Sample_21_FD_206725 | JGI IMG/M metagenome (GOLD analysis project Ga0335072, IMG submission 206725) | Soil microbial communities from Loxahatchee National Wildlife Refuge, Florida, United States - Lox_Sample_2.1 | ecosystem: Environmental > Terrestrial > Soil > Wetlands | place: USA...
GACAAAGTCGAAACTTGTACCGTTTTCGCAAAACTCAAACCCCTCCAGAAACAAGAAATTGTCCGTGCGCTCATCCGTAATGGCCATTCTGTAGGATTCCTCGGAGACGGGATTAATGATGCACCTGCCCTTCGTTCCGCAGATGTAGGTATTTCTGTCGACACTGGAACTTCTATTGCTAAACATGCTGCGAACATCATTCTTTTGCAAAAGTCTCTTGCACATGTTGTCAATGGAGTTTTGTACGGTCGTGTAACTCATGCGAATACCATGAAGTATATCAAGATGGCTGCTTCTTCGAATTTTGGCAATATTTTCTCGGTTACTGTGGCGGCTTCTTGGTTACCTTTTGTTCCGATGGCACCATTGCAATTGCTCTTGCAGAATTTGTTGTACGATATTAGTCAGGCGGCGATTCCATGGGATAATGTCGATAAGGAGATGACTGCTTTGCCGAGGAAATGGAAAGTCTGGAGTATTGTCAGATTTATGATTTGGCTAGGACCTACTTCTTCCATCTTTGACATTTGCACTTTTCTCATCGGATGGTATCCCCCCCGTCCATATGTTTGCTAATAAAAGGTACTATTACGGTATACAAACCACAGACAATGTTGAGCAAGTCCAATTATTCCAAACTCAATGGTTTGCTGAAGGGTATTCCCACCTGTCAACTTTGAATTGATACATCTAGACTCTTAACACAAGTCCTTGTTGTCGTGGCTTTACGTACTCAACATGTTCCCCTGATTCAATCTAGACCTTCCAAAGTATTGGGTTCGGCACTCGCTATTATTGCAATTATTGGAACTGTGATTCCGTATATTCCACCCATTGCAAGGGCGCTTTCCATGCAACGACCTCATCCACTCTTTTATGCATTCTTGGTCGCTATCTTGGTGTCTTATTTGTTGCTTGTGCAACTTGTCAAGGTCATTTATATGAGGATTTATAAGGAGTGGGTGTAGTCTGGAGTTGAGATGAGAAGTCATTCGTTTACACGATATTCAGTTTCTCTTTATTCTTGCGTGTTTTGTTTGATTTGTGGATTTCAGTTTATCTCTTTCTAGTTCTTTTTGAGTTGTGGATTCCGTTTTCTTTAGTTACCCTCTTTTCAAGTTTGGTTTTGTTTCTCTTCTTTGGTTATAGTCTTTTGTTCACTCTCTTTAATGCAAGGTATATTATAAACTATTATTCCAGATGTAAGCATTACCGATCCTAATTGCAAACAAAGAACGCCAGGGATCTCACTTATGCATACAAATCCGTCCTCTGCGCAGTCTTTAATCTCACTTTCCAGCCTTCTCTAGCTGAATCCGTCAACGCAGTCTTCACATCCTTCTCATTCAATCCCAATTCTTCCAAAGTATCCTTCTCCTCCTTCAACACATCCCTTACAACCCATCCAATATACTTCCCCGTACTCTTCGGCACAATCTCAATATGCATCTCTTCCAAATACGCAATTCCCTGATCCAATCTTTCTTCAGTAATAGAGTACTCTACAAATGCGTTGATAGCATTCATCTTTCCAGGAGGAATGTTGTCCAGTTTATCTCTTTGTACAATCTGATGAGTCCGTCCTTTTACTTTGAAATTGCGTAATCGTTCACAAGGTTCTGGTGGATAATAAGTGAATACAATTCCTTCTCCGGGTCCATCCACTCCTAATGCATGTGCCACAGGACACTTTCTGTCAACTTCCTCCACAAGTGATGACATATACTTATCTACCCTTTCCACATCCGCAAGATCGGAAAAATCAACGGTGACTTGGAAAGTGGGAAATGAGTAGACATTGTAGATTCGGTGGTCTGGTAACGAGACTGTTTTGAAGAGACGCATGTCTTGCCATTTCTTGTCTATTCGAATGTTGAATATGGTATAGAATTTGTCCAGCGAACAGACTCCTACTCCTTTATTAATCCCCTGTCCTGCCCATTCTCCTACTATGACGATCTCGTTCCAGTCTTTTTGAGGAGAGATGGCGAGGATTTGCGTGAGGAGCAGACGTAATGGGAGTTTGGAGAAGATATCGTAGACTGAATAGTGGTCGGATTTGGATGAGAGGATGCGATTCCGGGAATGAAGTTGCCAGGATTGCGAAGGAGTGAAGATTATTGAGATATTTGTGCCGTGGATTTTGACGGTGCCATGGAAGTCGACGCGCGTGGTTTCAGGGGTATTTTTGATGAAGGATTTGCGAAATGAGTCGAACTGACGAGTTTCTGGATACGATGTGAACGTCTTTTCATCCATGACAATACTTCATCATACAGTACGTATTATAGTCCAGAACAAAGTTCATTGTTACGTGGCCTTCATAGTATCATCGCATGAGTCATTGGTTTTGGCTCGTGAAGAAAGTTTTAAATCTCGCCGACTGAAGCTCGGGAGATCAACACCACAATTGAACCAAACAATCAACGTCAATCCCCTCTTCGATAACCTCTACACACCTAACAGCTTCATTTCCTCCGAAAGAACCTTTCAAATCATGGATATCGATGCTCTTGCAAAACAGTTCAGTGATTTTTATTATACTACATTCGACAACAACAGAGCAAGTCTAGTAAATCTCTACGTATCACCCAATTCCCCCTTTTTGAATGAAGACTAATTGGAAACAGCGTCCACAAAGTCTTCTCTCTTTTGAATCAGCGCAATTCACTGGTGCTGAAAGCATCACGGAGAAGTTAGTGGTATGTCCCTTTTGCCGTTGTTGTGTTTGTTGTGTGGGTTATTGATGGTAGAGTCTTCCGTTTCAGAGAGTCGCGCATAGAGTTAGTACGTTGGATGCTCAACCGAATGGTCTTGGGAATGGAGCTATCGTCATGGTCACAGGAGAACTTTTGGTATCTACCCTCTTTACCCGTGTCCCTCTTTTGCCCGTGTCCCTGTTTGCTTTGGAGGGTGCAGTGCTAACGTCTAGATTGATGAAGAAACGAATCCTCAGAGGTTTAGTCAAGTATTCCATCTTGTTCAAGATGGCGACTCATTCTTTGTTCTCAACGATATTTTCAGACTTAATTACTCTTAATCCTCAAAAATGATTTCTTTTATCTCCAACTTGGACCGAGAATGTTGTGGAGGGATGTAGAAACGGCAATAATGTATTTGGAGGAGGAGGTGTTTGCATGTCTGGAGCGTTGATGATGTATGTCAAATGAGGAATTGAGAAAAAAGTATTACTTACTACCTCCCTTATCAAGATCAAGTTACTCAATAAATATGCTACGAATCCACTTTCAGTATCCTTATCCATATCCAATTTCATTCACTCAAAAGATATCAATATTATGCTCATAGGAAGGCCCCCAAACTATACTTTCCCCTGACATAAAACTCCGTTGTTATAAATGAAGCAACGCTGTAATGCGACAAGACTGTTTCAGAGGGTGGTTAGTGATGATAGAAATAGGTGTTATTGAATGGATCCGGAAACGGAGGGAGTGGGTCGAGGAATTGTGCCCAGTATTGATCAAAGTCGATGGCTTGCTGCTGCTGCTGTTGCTGCTGTTGGTGTTGCTGCTGTTGTTGGTGTTGGTGTTGCTGCTGTTGTTGGTGTTGGTGTTGCTGCTGTTGTTGGTGTTGCGGCATTTGCGGTGGTTGTGGTATTTGCTGCGGTTGTTGGTGTTGCGGAATTTGTGGTGGTTGTGGTATTTGCTGCGGTTGTTGGTGTTGCGGCATTTGTGGTGGTTGTGGTATTTGCTGCGGTTGTTGGTGGAGATACATGTTTGGAAATGGCTGTGTTACGGGATGGTGGAGAGGCATAGGATCGTTGTGTTGGAAGGGGTCTACTCTAATCGGAGGCGGAGCGTCTTGAAAGGTAGCCGGTATCTCACGTCCGAAAACGATATCCTGAGGCTGATGAATAGTTTGAGAGGCTTGATTCTGGGAAGGTATAATCGCAGGGTGATTTCCAGAAACAGGAGGATAGCCAGTGGGTCGGGGTGGTTCAAAACGACCAGGATTCATAGTCTGTCGACGAAGAGGAGGTGGACGGGTATGAATTCGTCTATTAACGCGGATAGGAGGAGTCGGTGGCATTCTAATCCTCGTTTCTTCCGCACGGAAGTCTAGATATGTTGAAGCGTCTTCTTTCCATTGGCGATATGCGCTTCTGGCGGTGTCGTTCATGCGTTCCCAGCCGGGAAGGTCGCTGTCGATCCATGAGCCGTCGGTGAGAAGCCAGTGGAGGTTGATGGACCGTTGTTCCAGTGGAATGCCAATCGCGAGTGAATAAGCTCTTTGGGGCCAGGATTGGAAGGAAGTTAGAGATGATTCAGATTTTGGTTGTTGCTTCTCTTTTTGAGACGCATGGAAGACACTGCAATTAGTATGGGGGTGAGGAAACGAGGTGGATGGGCAAGTACGTTACTTGTTTCTCGCGTTCTTGGATTTGGGATGGAGAAAGAGTTGCTTTGGCGTATTTTTCGAGGATCCGTTCGAGCATGAAGTCACGGAGTACCGGTTCTGCGGGGGATAACCTTGTACGACATTCAGGACACGTATCAGAGGTCTCTAGCCATGTCATAACTAGAATCAATATTGTAGAAGGTAGAAGGAACATACTACATGGACCACAAGCGCCATGACCACAAGGTGAGCATACATACGGGACAATGATCAACGTCGCTATTATCGTCAGTGAACGATCAACGGACGGAAGGGCGAGGATGTAGTACCGCATACAACACATTCAAGTTCTTCCTCGAAGGTAATGGCATCTTTCTTGTTCTCCTTTCCGTCCTTCGTATGGGAGACGTGGAGTATTTTGAGGTCGTCGTCGCTATCGGAGCTGAGCTCGATGATTTCTCGCCTGAGACGTTTGTCAGGAGAGTCCCAGCGCAGAAATTCATCTTCGAGCCGTGGAAGGGAGCGTTTTCTCGAGTGATGGGAGATGTCCATGTTGTGTGCTCAGTGGAGTGAGTTGTGTTGTGAAGTGGGTTCGCATTGGGGTTTATATATTAGTTGCGACATGGTGCTGCTTGATGATGTCTTGGTGCGGTCAGTATCATTAGTGTGTATTGTATGTATTGTATGTGCGATGTGCGGTGTGAAGTCAAATTATTATCCGCTCTACCCCAGCCAAATACAAATATACATGCAATGCACACCGGACAACTAATGGCTCCGTCCGCGAATCAAACTCTTCGCCCACGGTACTGTGTGTTTCTGCAGGGAGTTGTTCCTGACTGTCCCCTTAAATCTCGCCGGAAATCCAATCCATCATCCTTCGCCAATCAAAAGACCATACTGCGGATTTCCATTCTGTAACCGATGATGCAGCAGTGTCTGTGCGTTCTTAATTCCTTTCACATCGGCTCACAGATTTGTCCGCTTTCTGTCTAAGAAGAGGTGTGTGCGTCTGTCGATTTCGGTGCTCAGCAATCTCCGATACAATCTCACGCGGGAGAGAAGGACAAAGCGCAAAAATTAGACCCATCTTGCCCATTCTGTCGCACAGTTCTGGATCATCGCGCCCAAAATACTTTTCACGGCAGTGGGATGTTTCTGCGTAGGTGGGATGGATGTTCGCAAATTTAGACGCCCTTTTGGCAGTGCACAAGCCCTTATTAGAGTAATAGAGTTCCAACTTTGCGGAAATTGTACTGTACTTCCCCGAAACCTTTCTCACCCCTCAATCAAGACTTGTTTGTTTGGCTCTGCCGGATACTGCCTTGCTCCGAAATGTTTAGCACATTACCCTCATTGTTGCCCAAGATCACCTGAATTTCCGCAAAATAACGCGCCAGGCGCTCAGACCGCAATGTCGTTCGATCGGCGTCTACGTATCGAAACTTTTTTCGACACGTCCATTAATTCTATGCGGAAATTGCGCCCCATTTCCGGCTTCTTTTCGAGGGACTCTTTTGCGAAGCGCCGCAATCAATGTGTTGTGGATCTGTTCATGAGACAAGCGTTGGTTACGTATGGGATTATGACATGCAATGCTAATGTTACTACTGGTAATCAATACAATTCCGATCACTCACACTACTTCCCCAATCGCTTCCTCAACATCGTTAGAAATACTCTCATCATGCGATTCTCCTTCAACCACTGGTGCAGACCCTATCTCCTTTAACTCTTCTCCTGTCTCCTCTTTTGGAGTGACACTAGCTCCCTCCTCGCGTGCATCTCTGACTCCCCCGTCCTCTGTCATAATCTCAGGAGGCGGTGCAGATTGACCAGGTGGAGGAAGCTCTTCTCCCTTCTCCGTAGCAACATCCACCTCTGGCTCAACGTCATGCGCAACAACATGAGTAAATGTCTGTCCCGTAGAGTCGATAGCTCCTTCAACATAAACAGTCTTAACTCCCTCCGGACTCTCAATTACCTTCTCGCCAGTTTGAACATCTCTCTCCACTTTCTCCTCCTGTACTTCTGGCAATTTCTGCTTTTCCTTCTCTTCAACGTGACGCTGCTCAAAAACAGTCGAAATAATAGATACTCCCCATCCATCAGGAACAATAGGTTTCACTGTAGGCGGTCTCCGTTGAGGTCCTCTCGCTCGTCCCTTCCTCATCTCATTCACCTTCCCCTCGCCTCCACCTTTCTCTGTACTCCCTGCTGAACTACCCTCCTCCATAACATCACCATTCCCACTCTTCTCCTTCACCTCGCCACTCTGCATAGAATGCACTTCCTCCTTCCTAGCAGGTAACGCAGGGGCAGGTTTTGCCAACCGTTCATTCAAATCCTTTGCAAATTGAGCCCGTAATCCAGCAAATTTACTATTTCCCCCACCAGCTAATACCAGTTTAACAGCTGGTCGTGGTGGAATTGCAGGTTTCTCTTTTTCACGTGCTGCTGCTTCGAATTTTGAAGCGAGTTTGTGTTGTGGACGCGCTGGAATCGTAGGAGCAGGTTTTTTAACTGGGAGGTCACTTTGCATTTCTGTAGAGGCGTCTTGTGGGCGTGGAGAAATGGAGGATGCACGGCGTTCGGTGGGTTCAGTGATTATTTGCGGCCTTGGAGTATCTGATTTTGATTTTGGTTTGGGACGAGGTGGGATTAGTGGTGTTGAGGTTGTTAGGGCTGCGATTCCTGCGAGACGGTGTTCTTGTTCTGTTGGTTTTTGAGGACGTGTTGGGATGATTGGAGTTGGTTCTGGATCGGCTTGGTGTGGTGGTGAGATTATGGGTTCTTGTTTCGTTGGTCGAACAGGAAGTATAGGATGTTGATGGGGAGAAGTTGGAATTTCTTCGATTGGTGGTGCAGTTTCTTTCGGTTCATCGATAGGTGTAGATTCAACTTCTTTGCTTTCTGTCTTGGAAGGTTCAAGTATTACTGGAATTTCTTGAGTAGTAGGTTCTGCCGCCAATTCAGGTGACGTAGAAATACGTTCTTCTTTCTCAGGTAGAGGCTCAATAGACTTGGCAGACTTGATACTTGAAACTGCACTAGGCGTTTTCTCCAACTCAACAGATTCTTCCTCGATCGAATGGTGACTTTGGAACGATTTGACACTACTTTTTTGACTTGGTCGGTGTGGAATTATAGGAACGATTTCTGGACTAATTGTCTCATGAGAAGTAGCACTCTTGATACTTGACTTGCGCTGAGGTCGAGGTGGGATAACTGGTTCGGCTGGAGGTTTGTCAATTTCTTCTGCCTCCTGAGGTTCCGGGATACTTTTGATACTTGAGCGTCTTGGTCGCGGAGGGATAATAGGTTCCACTTGTTCGGGAACATCTTGTTGAATCGCTGGAATAGATTGCATGTTTCCAGACATTGTTAAGGGAGAAACAGCTTCATCAAAACTCTTCTCTGATTTAATGCTGGCTGTGCGAACTGGACGAGGTGGAATAATAGGTTCTTCGGGAGATGGGGTGTGTTGACTATCCGTAGAAAGTTTTCGAGAAGGTCGTCTAGGTACGACAGGCACCTCAACATCTTCATGAATCGAAGCAGATCGTCGAGTAGGTCGAGAAGGAATTGCAGGAGGTTCCTCCATCTCGTTCTGAGAAGCAGGTTGTTCAGGAGGTTCATAATGTTCCTCTTGGTCTTCTGAAAGGAGCTCATGTAAGCTTGGTGTCAAGTCTTCCCCGGTTATTTGCTCGTCGGTTGTTACTGGGAGCAATGGGACTCGTTTTTCCACCCCATCAATTAGATAGTCGTCCCCCAATGTGTCTTGAACTGGAGTTTCTTGGCGGTCGGTGGGAACAGTGCGAGATGGGCGGTGAGGAATTACAGGAGGCTCCGAAGAGTCTTCTAGTTCGACTGTTGGAACTTGTGTTCGCTCAGGTCGTTTTGTAGGTCGTGATGGGACTACAGGGATATCATTGGATTCGAGCGATTGATTGCGTCCTGGTCGCGGGGGTATTACTGGTATGGACGATACTTCTTCATAAACGGGATTCGGAGGAGCTATAATCAGACAATAGAGGAAGAGAGTAAGTACATGGAGACTTTGAACGACTGCGGCTTGGCCTGGGAGGAATCACCGGAATTGCTTCGACTGACGGAGACGTTGGCGCAGTCACTTTCATCGATCCTTTTGAAGGTCGTGAGGGAACTGGAGGGGGATTGATATCATCTTCTTCCATTTCCATTTCTGCGGAGTGAAGATACGAAGATGGGACTCTGATTGCGGCGATGGTCTGTGTGTCGTTGGGCTCGTTCCTTTGAAGATCACCAAACCGGAGAGGGGCGGTGCGATTTCGATCTCGACTTAGATTGCGTATCTGACAAGGTTGAATTCAAGGTCTTCATCTGACGATAAAGTTAATCGATGAACCCAATTCCCGTAATGACCACTATGTTATACTGTGTTCCTACATACGACAGACAAGTTATACAATTTATCATCCTTTAATCCACATAAATGCAGAATCCCCTAAAAATACCCTTTGCGAAATCCAAAATAACCCAATTTGCCTTTGAGCGGCACTGTCCGATATTCCAAAATTTGAACTAAACTAACAAATAATAGATACTTGTATACACATCACCCACCCAAAATCCGTCCATCGACTTTACCACCTACCTCATACAATGATATCTCTAAACGGAGAAGTGCATAGCCATCTCGGGAACATAAATGTTTCGTCCACCACGTTTTCCATGCGTTCTATCATGTTAGCAGGAATGTATGTTACAAAGTACCTCTTATGAGCCATTAGGTTGTCACTTCTAGAGAACCATTTTCCACATCCGACGACTTCACAACGGAAGCCTCTCTCTCCAGTATGCGTCTTGTTATGTCGTCGAAGATGTTCCAATCTCTTGAATCGTTTCTGACAAATCTCACAGACATGAGACTTGTCTAATGCCGAAACAACCAAAGGTAAGTTAGGTGACGAACGAGTTGACCGAGAAAGGGAGCGGGAAAGAGGAGTTGCGCCTCGGGAAGGAGGGGTAGGAGGAGACATGTATTGTTGAGCTTGACTGGGCAGTAACGCTAATGAAGCTGCCATGGATGGGTCTGAAAGAGAATGCGAATGCTGTTGATGCTGATGCTGATTGCGGAGCTGTCGCGAGTATGACACCGGCGTCATAGGTCCAGATGTTTGGTATGGGTGATAGAAGCGGGGGACGGTAGGTGTGCGAGTGGGTGTAGAGGAAGGCATTGTGTTGGAACGTGTCATTCCATACGGAGAATTGACGGAGTAAAGTTGAGGAGTTGGTGTCCCTGTTACGTCGAAAGGCTGGTATCCCTCGACTATGTCGTCCTCTTCGTCGAATGCAGTTTCTTGCAGGTATGCAGAAGATGGAGATTCCCGTTTGATGAAACTCACCGATGCTACACCGTTGTCGTCCATGACAAGAGAAGGAGGCGGAACTTGCTTGGGAGTTTGTTGGGTGTTGGTGTGGAACATGACTGTATGTCTTCGCATGCTCTCAATGTCGGTGGCGATAAATGCACATCCTGGAAAAGCGCAAGTCTGTGATAAACCTTGCGCTATGACATCTGGCGGTGTCGCTAGTGGACTGGGTGGCATCGCGCCAGAAACAGTGCGAAGCATCTCCGGTGTAATAGTCCCAGAGGACTGAGGAGAAGAAGATGCTGAATGGGGAGGAGAGTCGACGACATACTGCGCACGATACTCTTCATCTGATGCTGGGGTGATGGGATATGAACTGTCTGTGCAGTTTGAAAACTCGCGATACATATCGACTGTTGTATAGTAGAACTGAGGAGTGGGTGTTTGAACTCCCCATGATGGTGTCGAATGGTGTTTTCTCAACGGAGGAGCACCTTCTCGAGCACTTGATGGAGGAGTGGCAAGGTAGTCGGTGGAGGTATCCAAGGATAGGTGATGCATCGTTATGGCCAAAAGAAAGAACTAATGGAATGGAATGCTGTGCAGGAGGTCAGAGGAGGAGGTGATGGAGGAGGTGGAGCAGGAGGTCGGGGTTTAAAGGGTCTGCGAACTTTTGCGCGTCAGCTTGCAATTATAGGTAAAGCGAATTTATGGAAAAGAATAGAAAAAAAGGTTGGGTAAAAAGATGTTTGCGCGACCGCCACTCATGGAAGAGGATGACGCGACGTGAGGGGTAACTACCAATTGGTTTCAGAGATTCCGGACGCAGGTGGATCGATCTCAGGGCAAGGAGGTGTGGGAGAATCGAGGGAGGCGACTGGAATGCTGGGAATGCGAAGGATGCTCTTTATGATATATGAATGTTGAGATGATTGATGACGGTGTGCCGCGCCCCCGAAACAATTAATGCGCTTAGATCAGAACGGCCTGCGTCTCTACGTCCGTGCGCACAACTCTAAATATGCAAAGTAAATGCAGTTTACTGAAATGCGAAGCGTGCCGGAGAACAAGGCCAGAGAAATGAAAATAAAAAAAAAAAGTTTAATCTGGCAATAAAAATGAAACCGGATGATGAATGCTGCGAGGGGGTGTAATGGATCCAAGATTTGAAGAACGGAGATACTGTGCTACCTCGTAGTATATAAACTTTTTTCGTGCTAACTATTTCCTCAGTCTCATGAATCGTAGACTACATAATGGTCGGACTCGTATGAAGGTCGAGCAGATCCAACTGGCCGCAAATGGCGACCGCGTGTGCCTCGCTATTAACTGAGATGCTTTCTTATTATTTTTCAGCCAGGACAAGTCAGAGCCGTGTCGTTACGTACAGCGGCTGGAGGAACGCGGTAGGTCGGATTTGCGGTGGGTGGGCGCTGGGACATAATGAAGATGGATTGGAGGAGGACGAAGGATGATCGCGTTCTGGTCTCCGTTACGTTTTGTCACTATGCGCCATTACAGCATGCTATGGTCGCCTGATCAGCAGTCTTAGATATCCCTTTGGAAAGCATTTTTTACTTATTTTATATTAATAGATCCCATTCGATGCAATGACCCAGCCCAGAACCATATATTTCG
>Ga0335072_10014112_pt1 | contig 11351 bp, 8 predicted proteins | sample Lox_Sample_21_FD_206725 | JGI IMG/M metagenome (GOLD analysis project Ga0335072, IMG submission 206725) | Soil microbial communities from Loxahatchee National Wildlife Refuge, Florida, United States - Lox_Sample_2.1 | ecosystem: Environmental > Terrestrial > Soil > Wetlands | place: USA: Florida...
TAAACATGAGCACAATGAAGCCGATATATGTCCCATCGGTGACGTTGGCGTTGGCACGCTGGTTGATGTTTTGGCCGAGGGGGATCTGGGGCCTGTTAGTGGGTGAGTTTTGGAAAGGCGATGCTGCACTGGTCGATTCGATATCTTTGAAGTTAGGCAAATCCAGCACTACTGAATTTGCGACGTGTATACGCACGTTTGTGTCTGCTGTGCCTCCGTGGGCCTCCGCAGAGATGACCAATAGAGAATAGCTTTCTCCTCCTCCCCTGCTCTCTCAAACCCACACCAAGACAAAAGAAGGATCAAAACCTACTAAACTCCCAATAACGCCTCCCAAATTAAAGATCGTCCAAAACCACGCGAAATACTTCCCCTTCTCCGCCTCAAACGGATAACTCAACATGATCGTACCCTGCGCCGTCCACAGCAACGCCGCACAAACTCCCAACAACGCGCCAGCAAAGATGTTAAAACCGCTCACATCCGCATGCTCCGAAGCCAGGAGACTGATAGCGTAGATGCAGTACCCTAGGCCGCCGAAAGAGAGGGTCAACTTGACTCCAAGCCGGTTCACGAAGGTGCCAGCGAAGAAGCCGACGACAGCGAAGGTGCTGTAGAGCGCTACGTTCTGTGGAGAAATCTCAGAACCAGTACAAACGTATATTTCGCCTGCTTGATGCATTTAATGCCCCAGGTGATGCTAGTTACTTACCATGTGGTCAGCCAATGTCGCGTCCGTCTTTCCTCCGCCGCCCAGCCCGTTTAGAGCGTTGAACATGCCTGGGCACAGGAAACACACCATGGAGACCATGAGGAGCTGGACTTTAGGTGAAGCATACCAGGGCATGATTAGGGGCCCGATCTTGCGCTGACGGTACATCCATCCTTGAGGCAGGTTCGGCGTGCCGCCGGTGGGCGGTTCGACGGAGGCAACTTTGGGAGTGGTGTCTAGTTCTTTTGTGTCGGCCATGGTTTGCACTGGGTCTGCGAGCCTTGCTGTTGGTTGTTGTGAATCGCGCCGTGGATCTAGGAGGATGTCGCGGTGCTTAGATGTCTAGGAGAGAGACGAAGTGTAGGGAGACGGATATATACTCCGTGCTGTAGAGACGGCTCGTAGATCAACCCATTTATGGCAAGCTTATGCCGAAAACGAGGTGGAGCTCTGTGTGGGGACGCATGACACGAGGTCGACATGCGAATAGTAATGTGAGTGGCTGCTGTTGGTGTTGAACACTTGAGCTACCAGGAGCGGGTGGTGGGGATGGTTTCATTGGAGCGTTACCATTAGGTAAGGTTACTTCGCTTCTCTTATCGCGCAGAGTGTAACGTGTGATGTAGATAATAAGGCATGCAGGCACCTACAACACCTCCGTCTAGTAGTGCTTCTGCCCTCAATCTCGTTCAATTTGCCAGAATTAATTTTTAATGCACCTTTGAATTGTTAATGTATGATAAGAATAACTTTCGCGTCCATAATTTGGCTGCGCGCGCATGAGATGTTTCCCTTTAGGCCTATTCGAGACTAGTAACTAATGTAGCGTATCGGGAATCTCTATCTTGTACTCTGTAACGTTCCTCGCACGGCGAACAACCTTTCCCTCCGCCCGCTGCTGTACCACCACACAGTATTGTTTCTTCCGGGCGTCCGTTTATCAACTTGTGAGATAGATTTTTGCACGTGACACGGCAAAGCGGCAAGCAGTCCAAAGCAACAAGCATGTTATCTGTTTTGTCGCATCGTTAGAAAAAAGCAGGCACAGGGATCGTTTAAAGCAGAAAACCCTCTTCAAGGCCGATTGTCTAGAAACATACTCTGCCCTCTCTGTCTCAGCCCTCCAGACATCACCCCATTATTTATCATCCGAATTCGATATGCAGTTTTCCTTAGACGCTACTTGCTATTCATAAACTCATTCTAAATGGCCTCCTCTATCTGCCAACTTCATCTCCACCCTTGACACAGACAGATACTAATAGGTCTGCAAAGGCGAAGAAGAGTTGGTGCGACAAGCAGAATCGATGTCAAGCGGTCAGTATGGCAACTACCGCAGCCCCTGGTGGTCGTAGCCGTCGCTGTGGAAGGGTAGCAGCGGCTGTAGAATAGGACTGTCTGCTCCACGACTCTGATACACTCTGGTATAGAGGTTGGTGCACGTTAAAGGGTCGGAAGTGCTGTGGTAGGCGTTGAGAAGTTTCTAATGACGGGTAGAAAGATTTCGGAGGTAAGAGGGAAGGAAGGGAATGAATATAAGGGCGGTAAGATAGGAGAAAATTACCATTGTTGGTTTGTTACTTCGTATAAGTTTAGCATGAGTATGGGATTGTGGCAACTGTGGTGATGGTCGAGAGTGAGTAGGTAGTCACCGTTGCCGTTGTGTAGGTGGTCAGCGGAGAGGGTTGGATATCGATAGTGGTGGTGTAATTGGCTGTTCAGGTGAGTTAGGAAATGCCGTGCCAATTGCCACCTTGAGGGGTAGTCGTCGCTAGACTGATATTTAAAGAGAATCTTTAGCTAACTTATTAAATTTGACTATTTTCTTTGGAAATAAGCCATCACACCTAAAGTTCACGGACGGTAATTGGAGAGTTCCGATGAAGAATGTCAGAGTTTCAGCTTTCTAATATTTTTTAAGGTAGGGCAAGACGTACAGTACTCACTGAACTCCTTCGGTTTGGCTGGGTAAGAACAAATCTTGATTACTAATACGCTAGAGTGTTGTGCATTCGATAATTCGGGGTATCGTTTGGGTATAAGCTGTGAAGAGATGTGAATAGCTCTCAGATTTGCATAAAAAATTGATATTGTGGAGAGATAGAATGGATGTGCCGTGGAAATGCACGATTGTCAGGGCAATAGGTAGGACAGCGTACAGGTTCGAAGCCACGGAATAAGTAGCGATAGGGACGGTGGCAGCGCTCAACTCAATGCTCAAAACACACAAAAGTAAAGACTGTATTCCATATCCATAAAGAAAACTCTTAAAATCCGTAAAAGGTGCGTAAATCTCTGCATTGTCCGTAAAACCATATCTGCACCCGTAAAAGCGCCTATAAACGTCCGTCCTGATCTGTCCCGACCCACAAATGATTATTCGTGAGAACAAGGTCTTCGGGCTGGTTAAATACATCAATGCTCTCTGTACGGGAACAACTAATGCCCAGAATCATGTAATTTTGTAGGGGACCACGAAATCCCACCACAATATATACGCACCACATTGGTCAGATAGAGTCCTGAGCAGGTCCCGGTGGGTGGGATACGTTCTTAAACGTGATACATATCTAACCTGTTTCTAGAGAACAGAGAATACCAATGCTTAGGCAAATGGAATTCGCATTTCACCGTGTTCACCTTAGTTGCGTCTTCCATTGCGTGCTACTTCCCCCTCGTATCAAAGCCGTCATCGAGCATAGCCTCCAGGACTAGTATTACTTTCGACTCCATATACAAAACCGTCGAAAACAAAGGGTGTTGAATATAACATTCCCTTTCTCTCATTTGTAGTAGTCTCATTTGTCCCGAATGCCTCTGTTCCAATGTGGTCCGTGCTCTGAACTTAAAGCCATTTTGGGTTGGAATAACTTGGATTGAACCTACGAAAAGCTGGGCATAAGGCCCCTACTTATAGACAGCTGAGTAACGACTGTATCCAATAAGATGGAGTCTTGTTGCTCCGTAAGGATCGTCTTACTAGTCATAGTTGATCCTTTTATCATAAAAGGATGCAGCTATTGCGAGCCTCGCCGCAGCTGCGGCGAAGCTGGAGACAGCCGGGGTATGGGGACTGTACCTCGCAACAGCCTCGTGGTTAGGGCGAACACTCGTGAACCTTATGTAATTTATGTTTCAGGAATAACTCCTTAAAACCCCCTATTCTCACGGGGGATAGATAATTTACTCTCTACATATAATTCAATATATTCAAATTGATGAGTCTGTTCCTAAGAGCCACCCAAACCTGTAACAAAGGGGCATACTCCAAAGCATGACATCATGGATCTGGCTCAGTACTGATACTGTTGAAATCACAGGCAAATAGAATAGTAATTTGGTGCGCAGCATAAAATGGAATTAATTGATGAAGATGATCGTCTAAGTAAGACGTAGGTTCCCTATTTATGCACAATGTGGAATATCTCCAGCCTCTAAGTTTCTGGCCCTCTCTTTTCTTAGGAGATTAGGAACCTTTCCAAAATCGAGGTTGGACCAATGGAGCTGTAATTCCAACAGATCCTGATTCAAGGTGAGGGAGGCGATGAAGGTCGATTTATTTAGACCATAGTCTCCGCAATTGCGGGACTGAAGGACCTTGTGAAACGGATGAAAAATCCAATTTTAGGTGAAGGATGAGCTAGTAGCTGATACTGGCCTTGTCAAACCGTTGGGTATCTTGTTTAGGAAGCTCTTTGTCAAAAGTTTTGAAACTTCGCTTAAAATCGCGCTAGTTGGGCCTTGATGATGTTACAGGCTGTTGGTTGCCAGGAGAAGTAATCTCCATATTACAGCGGCCCACGCTCTCGCGACTAAACGGAATGCGCTGTAAGAAACCCCAGAATCTTAGTTTCTTAGGGGACATATCGCCAATTTTCAGGCTTCCTCGCTAAAGGTCCCTAAAAGTTAGTGTGTCCATGATAGTCCACTTTTACAGAACTTCGTAATCCTGGTAAGCTTTCTCGAAGGGGCTACGCACCTTGAAACTACATAAAATCTGATGAAAATCTATAATTGGGTCTTTGGTTTGCGGCAATCCCGCAAGTACACTGCAGCCGCAGTGTTGGACAGAGAAGGGCCTGTGATTCAGAGAGCAGTCAAGCCTAATCAGTAGGTAGGTAGGGCTGTCAAATAAGTACCAACTCGGTGTAGCGACAATGATGGCATGAGATCTGGGGAGTAAGCCATTAACTTGAGGATCTTTATCACCTCCGAATCCATGGCTTCTTGCGGTAATTGGCTGTTTCGCGGCTATTCAGCCGTGGTGTGTTCATGCGTATTGTGCAGTGCACACATGAACGGCTTTTACCGATGTTGCTAAAAATAGCAACAAGGCTGTCGAATACGAGATCTGACATCACGGAAATGCCCCCAACACCCACATGCTAAATTCTACTCATTATTATTATTTGATAAGAGGTCTCTGCAATTTTTGAGATCATCAGATTTTAAGCTCGTTATATCCTAATCATGGAGTTTAGCTCCGAGACATTCGTTACAAGCCGAAGCCGTACACCATCGATTATCGAGGTGACATCTGAAGATGATCATGTGTTTTCACACCTTCCAGACTATATCCAAGAAGCAGCTGTGTCCCTAGAGTGTGAGTGATTAACTACTCCAGGAAGAGTGTTAATTAAGTTTGTTCCAGTTTCAGGTCCCAATTTGCGGATCAATCGGGTTCACAATACGCAGTCAATCGACGACAAATTCCTGACTCAGCCAATGTTCTACATATCGCCAACCAATGATTCTGGAATCGACATGATCGACATCACCGTCACGGACGAGAAAGTCCTCGGGAAGTTCGGCGCAGACCTTACCGCCAATTTCGCAGACATCCGCGCGTACGGCGCCGATGCTTTTTTCCAGACGGAAAATCTCTCCGATGGCGCTAAGTTCTCTCTATGTGCCTGCGCTACCGGGTACATCTGGGTGTATGTGCCATTTAGGTCCGTAATAGTCGATGAATTTTCACGCATCAATATCCAAATCGGCACTTTCGCCTTGAAGACCAGGGCCATCACGATCGTTGAAATCCCATGCCTGTTCAAATACAGCGTCAGCTACGATCTCTTGAACGGGCAGCTTGCACTCTTGTGCTCAACGGTTCTTGCAAAGTATTTGCGTTTCCGTATGATAGGCCAGCAGTACGAGGATGCGGTGGAATCGGCAATTAGACAGACTCGGAAAGAGCTTTCGCCGCTGCATGTCGTCGATCCGGGCAGATTCCAAAATTTGGACGCGACTTTAAGAGAAGTTTGTTCCAATGCCCCGATGCCGCCTACTTCAGATGTGTCGTTAATATCACGGTCGATGATTACACGGAGATGGGGAGGGTGGATGGAAACAGAAGATCTTAGGAAACGGTACTTTTGGCCTCGGCGTATTTTGCGGTGCTTCAAGAGATCACGAAGTGATTCAATTGAATTGTTTCGAGGCTGGTTAGATGATCTTGGGAATAAGAGGTACTGATTATTTACCGCCAAGGCGTTGATTTGTCGCGGGACTGGCGCCATGGTACTTGGATGCTTGTATAGTCGTTGACTAGCTGACTGAGTCTGCATGAGCGTACATACGCCTAGACTCCTCTCGATCTCTTTCTTCCTCGGCTTAGAGGATTTTTTTGTGTTAATATAGAGATCTTTAGCAAGCTCTGCTTGACACAGACACCCTATTATCTTTTTCGTGGTATTTGACTCGATTTGGCTGATCCAAGAAGAGGTTTGTCAGCAGAGATGCTAGACTATAGTCGACGATCTAGAAGCGATGCGAAGAGAGCAACATCGGCAGAAAACATCTGGATTCCACTTTCCTTCACCTGGCGTAAAATTAGCCTCATAGGAATGCAAATCTTGAGCAGTCCATCATTCGATGATGAACTGCCGCCGACCACATGCATTCAGGATTAACTAAATCCAAGTTTATCTCACCTTCAACATTTTAGAGGCATTTCATCATGCACCGCTTATGATTGATAGACCCCAAGACAGAAGAGAGCTTTATACATCCAAAATAGCATGCCAATCTCATTTTATTGAGTGACGGCTGGGAGTAGCACAACGCTGGCCGTAGAGGTAGTGCTAAATATCCATCGCTGTGTCTGCACGCCAGACCAGAGCGCCATGCCGTAACTAAGCTGTTGTGTTAGATTGTCATTCTCATTAAATTGAACTAATGTACTAATAGTTCCTATTACAAGGCCTTCCCTGTACAGTTTTTTTTGATGGGCTAACTGGTTTATTGAACTGCCAAATGATATCGGAGAAATGAACGTGGGGAGACGATCATTCTAGCAGTAGAGAACGACTTATAATAAAAATTGCTTTTTTAGACATCCTTCCTCCCTCCCTTTTCGCTCTTCTTATATTAAAGTTCAAACACCGAGCCCCCAACGAGGAGCGTTGAGTATTATGCCCATAAGACAGCCAGCAATAATGCCTGTAGATGGTAAAGTGATAATCCAGGACAAATAGATCCAGGCAATCATCCTCCAGTTGATCGTACGCCATGTACCAGAGCAGAGGCCCACTCCAACAGTCGAACCAGAAATGCATTGCGTGGTAGAGACAGGAAGCCCTAGCCGTGTGGCCATAACGACGGTTATAGCGGAGCCGAGTTCCATTGAGAAACCACGAGACGGCGAGTGCAGCGTGATTCGGTTACCAAGGTTGCGCATGATGTTGTAACCGTAGAACCAGAGACCGAGGACGATGGCTCCACCACCAAAGGCACTGTGGATACAAGTCAGAGGTTGTCGAGGAAGACTAATAGGATTGGTACTTACAGGACCCAGTCCGGGACGGGGGACTTGCTCTGCAGTGCTCCAGTGCTCCAGATGAGATAAATCGTTGCAAGGGGTCCAATAGCACTATGTTATGTTAGAATTAAGTCTATGCTTGGCTATAAAAGGAAGATGGCTTACTTAGAGACATCATTGGCACCATGGGCAAAGGAAGCAGTCGCTGCGGTCATGACTTGGAGGAATGAGTAGGTGTGCTCGGCTTTGTTGTCGTAATGAGTTACAGCAGCGTGAATTTTAGTTACATCACCAGCAATGGTACTCTTCTTTTTCTGAGACTCGACAACATCCACATCAACACCATGAAAGATGATCTTCCTCGCGAGCCGCGCAAGATTATCGTATTGATACCAAGGTCCTTGGGGTTTTTGACCAGCCTGAATAGCAGTGCTTTTTGTAGTTGTCTTTGTCGTCATCATCGTTGAGACTTCGCCATGGGCGCTGATTTCATCGCCAATATTAACTGCTGCCTTCTCCACGTCACTACCAGCTTCCCCACTAGCCGTGTCCTCGCTGTCTTCACGTACTGCATTTGTACTTGCATTAAAGCCCGCGTAATAGTCCTGAACGACTTCGACCTCTAGAGGTCTCTCAGGAACCTCTCCTCGACGGAGAAGCATTGGGCCTAGGAAGATGTGATACCAGCGTAGTTCCCAGTCCTCTTTAATGAGTTTGCGATAGAGGTACGGTAGGAAGAATAGAATGCATAGAGCGGCAACACCGAAGGCAACGCCGAATATGCAGCCCAAAATCTGTCCAGTAGACCATTTGTCAAGGTTCAAGGTCGCAGCACCTTTCCAAACAATGAGCACTATAAAAATTAGTTGTGTAAGGAAGCTTAGGGGCAGCGAAATATCTACTCGTAAGAATGCCAGAAGTGATGGCAAAGTAGATTGGCACAGCAATGAATGCAGCCATAACGGGGTTCTTTCTCTTGAGAACGCCATATTTGGTAACAAGAAACAGGATAGCGCCGAAAGCACCGGCAATTCCAGGGGCGATAGCCCAGGCCGCGAAGACCTGAGCAACGCCCTTCCAACCCCAGTTGACGCCACTAGCGCCCACGGCAGCGATTCCAGCGCCGAGAACGCCTCCCATAATACTATGAGTGGTGCTAATTGGCATGCCGAGTCTGGTTGCGGCTGTCATGAACGTTGAAGAGCCAATAAGGGCGCAAACCATGATAAGCATCAAGATACTAGGTTCTTTTTCGAAAGCAGACTGGGAGAGAATCTTTGTGCGAATGGTATCTGCCACACGTGATCCAACGGTCATCGCACCACCGAATTCGCAGAGAGTCGCAACGACCATTGCTTGCCTCATAGTTAAGGAGCGCGATGACACGGATGTCGCGAAAGAGTTGGCGACATCGTTAGCACCTATTCGCACACAAATTAGTGATACCCCTCTCCTAAGCAGAAAGAGGCTACGACAAACCTATCATGAAGGCATCTAGAAAGGCGAAGATAATGCCAATCGCGAAAAGGTAATCGAACTGATGGAGAATCGCCATCCTGTAAGTTTGCCAGGAGAGCAGGTAGTAGATGAGAAGGGTAATTAAGAAGAGGAAGAGCAAGAGGTAGAAGAGGGTCAAATATTGAGACCGAAAGAAGCTCACCGGAGTGAAGAGAGATTGTTTTATCGAGGTAGAGAAGACTCTACTTATACTTCACGGTATTCTGTCATACCAAGGTCAGAAACATGTCTTGTCAGCTTTTAACACCCCCATCTGGTAACTCAAGCCACATCCGTGGGATGACTGCCAAAACGTTGCAATCATAAAACCATAACTCCAACGTTAAAGGCATCCGGTCAATTAAATCTTCAGGACGAGGAACGTGAACAGCAACGCGCTAGGCATATCGAAGACTTGGACGGAGGCCGAGCCTCGAGAATCTATCAGCCAAGCGTTGGCATTAAGCATATTCCCGCCGACATCTGAGCAGCGCACTGCAGCAGAGTCAGAAGAATGGCAGCCTCCATCGTCGTTCCTCTGGAACAGGCGTGACCCTCCAGACCAAGCAAGAGAAAGCGATGCTTGTTTCTGCGCTTTTGAGATACATGTTGAGGCCCCTTCATTCTATTACATATAGCTTCGAAAGAGCACGGCCCATTCATGGTGCATCACTGCCGTATCGATTACCGCAACGCGAACACAGTGCACTCTTTTCATCTTGACTTCGATCGGATGAGACTATAACTTCTAGAAAAGCCAAGGACCGGTGCGTGGCCGGACTTAGTGGAGTGGCGTAGCGCCAAGTGATGTCGTCCGCTTTGTGTAAGAGCCAAGCGCCAAGCACCGACACTAACAATGCGTCACCGCGCCTAAGGAGAGTAGGTGCAACCACCGCCCAATTGTCAAAGCCGAATCAACTCGACGCGCTTGGCTTTTTCTTGGCAGCCTTTTCACGCTCGTATTTACAGCAGAAATGTAGGCCTTCTGTTATCCTTTATAGGTACCAACAGAAATTTCTTTCTAGTACGCCAAGCCCGGGTAAGCGTGATCATGCAACAGAGCATAGAATACGAATTTAAAATTTTCATCAGCAATGGAGGCGCCTAAGCCTTAATTAGCTTACCTAGATTTTTCTCGCCTGGCCTCTTATGAACCAGCTATGCGCCAGGTAGGTCTTCAGGTCGTCATTGTTCGACTTTCTCTTTCTCTGCAACACACAGTTGGCCCAAGTTCATACCATTTATTATAGTGATCACTCCGACTCCTCCCTACGGGCCGATACATGGCAGAATGCCCACCTTAGCCATCACAGACTTCAATATCGTCTGCTCGGTGCTGGGAGGTTTTATTGCTCTCTTTGGGCTTGTCTCCTATCTGTTCAAGGAGAGATTCTACCTCTCAGAGGCATGTATGAAATTTCTGCAAGCCGACTACACCCATACTCCAAACGCTGATTTAGGATTAAATAGTGATTGCCTTACTTATCGGAATCGCCCTTTCACCGCATGCTGCCAATTTCATAAGGCCACTCAACTACGCGAATGGCTCGCAGTCTGACCTCGACTCTATCACTCTCTACTTTACTCGGCTTGTACTCGGTGTCCAGTTAGTGCTGGCTGGCGTTCAGCTTCCTAGCCGATACTTGAAGACGGAATGGAAGGCTCTAGCCTTGCTCCTGGGTCCCGTGATGGTGTTCATGTGGCTCTCTAGCGGCCTGCTCATATGGGCAATGGTTCCGCACATCTCCATCCTACAAGCGCTTGCCGTAGGGGCATGTATTACCCCGACAGATCCCGTCCTCTCCAATAGCATCGTCAAGGGGAAGTTTGCAGACAAGAATGTTCCCAAGGATCTACAACTGGTCATTATCGCCGAGTCCGGTGCTAATGACGGTCTCGGTTATCCCTTCCTTTTCTTGGCTCTCTATCTGATCAAATACACCTCTAACGGGGGTCTGGGCACGGAAGGCGGAGCCAAAACCGCAATGGGTCTGTGGTTTGGCGAAACATGGGGTTATATTATCTTATTAAGCATCATGTATGGTGGCGTGGTAGGGTGGATTGCCAAAGAGCTGCTGCATTGGGCAGATACCAAAAAGTTCGTGGACCGGGAAAGCTTTCTAGTGTTTGCTATTGCATTGGCGCTTTTCATCACTGGAACCTGTGGTATGATCGGTAGCGATGATGTATTGGCATGTTTTGTCGCCGGCAACGTCTTCACTTGGAACGATTGGTTTCGGTTGAAAACCCTCGACGACTCGTTACAGCCCACCATTGATATGCTTCTTAATTTGTCGGTATTCATGTGGTTTGGGGCAATATGCCCATGGCAAACTTTCCTGAATAATGAAGTTATACCCATCTACCGGCTCATTTTTTTAG